>ERZ791805.36-NODE-36-length-101103-cov-8.628662_pt1 | contig 101103 bp, 96 predicted proteins | sample MGYA00510306_ERZ791805 | MGnify/ENA primary metagenome ERZ791805 (study PRJEB30046, sample SAMN00791990) | human gut metagenome | study: EMG produced TPA metagenomics assembly of the A metagenome-wide association study of gut microbiota in type 2... | reverse complement strand
AGTTGGCTTACCTCGGAAATTATTTTGGAGATCCGTCGCATTTTGTTATGGTTACAGAAGCTATTTCACAATATAACATTGATACTGAATTTATAAGAGGCATACATCTTTATAATCAAAGCACAAAACATGACAAGGAAACAGCATTAAAATCTGCAGCAGAATCGGATATTATCATTATGTGCACAGGGCAGACATAAAAAGCAGAGCGGCGGACACGGTCAGTTCGGCGATGTATTTATTGAATTTGAACCTTGCCAAAGCGAAGAACTTGAGTTTGCAGAAAGAGTTGTCGGCGGCTCCGTTCCCAAAAACTTCTTCCCTGCCGTTGAAAAAGGCTTGAGAGAGTCTATACAAAAAGGTGTAGTTGCAGGCTATCCTATGGTTGGAATAAAAGCAACTCTTTACGACGGCTCATATCACCCTGTTGACTCATCGGAAATGAGTTTTAAAATTGCGGCAAGTCTTGCTTATAAAAACGGTATTCCTCAGGCAAATCCTGTTTTACTTGAGCCTGTCGGCACACTTAAAGCACTTTGCAATGACGAAGCAATGGGCGATATTATCGGCGACATCAACAAAAGACGAGGCAGAGTTCTCGGTATGACTCCTCAAGGCAACGGAATGCAGGAAATTTTGGCTGAAGTTCCTATCGGAGAAATGGCGTCGTTCCCGACTTCCATGCGTCAGATTACTCAAGGCAGAGGCAGTTTTGAAATTGAATTTGCACGCTACGAAAAAGTGCCTGAACACATTGCTCAAAAAATTATTGAAGACTCAAAAGAAGAATAAAATCGTCAAAAAAAATATTTTCTTGCTTGATTTTTTCATTGTAAGCCTTCTTTTAAAAAACAACAGACCTTTGTTTAAACAAAGGTCTGTTGTTTTATTTTTTGTAATTTATTTTTTATAGTTATATCAATTCAAAATGTATCAACATCAAAAATTCGTTTCAATCACTTTGCTTGCAACAGCGCTTGTCGCATAGTCAAAAATCAGCCGGCCGAAATACTTGTCTTCAAGTTCCGACTGCAAAAATCTTTCATTCATTTTCTTTGCAAAAAAGTACGAGTGTCCGACGGGAAGCGAGCCTTTCGTACTTGCGAAATTGATGAAAACATCATTTTTATTTGCAACTGTTTCGGCATCTTCAAGCGACTTTTCAATAGCATTTTGTTTATCTGCAAGTCCGTACTCAAATCTGTCCTGAACAAAAAGAGAACCGTCGCTGACTTTCAATTCTGCTTTTGTATGGCATAACAAATAAAATAATTACAAGGGGTATATGTGTTATGCCATAGCAATTTATAATACATTGCAAAGCAATGTCATTATACTGAAACAAACTATGATTCTAAAATTTATGCTTTTGCCTCTGCCTGTGCCTTAATTTTTTTGTTGCTCGGGTAAATCAATGCGCCGACAACTGTCAACACACCTGCAAGACACATCATACTTGTAGCGTTTTGCATGCCCATATTTTTCTGCAAAGCATTGAATACAAACGGCATTGCAAGAGAAAGCGCATTGCCGAGAAGAGTCCAGCAACCGTTTGCCGCTGCGAAAACTTTTGAAGTCATACCTGCAGCTGTCATAATGCTGATATTTACAACAGGAACAAATACCGAAAATGATACGCCTACCAAAATTACCATTATTTTGAGCAAGAGTTCAGATTTAACATTGATTGCTCCGAAGCAAGCAAGAGGTAAAATTACCATAAGTGCAATATAAACAATTTTGTAGTTTTTGATTTTTCCGATGAAAAGTCCTGAAACAACACACGAAATCAAACCTGCCAAACTGATGAGACCTGTAATTTGGCTTGATTCCTGAGGTTCCATTTGGTGAACTTTCTGCAAAATTGTAGGAAGATATGTTTGGAACATCATGTAGAGCCATGTTGCACCTGCAAAGCAAATCATTGCGCTCCAAACAGAACGAAATTTCAACGCTTTAAGAATACTGTTACCGGATTTTTCTTCAGCTTGAGCACCGACATTATTTTGTGCATTTTGAGAATTATATTCAATAAAGAATTTGTTTGGTTTGTAATCGGCAATTGCCCAAACAATGCCGATAGCTAAACAGGAAGCGCCCCATATCATAAACATCTTGTTCCAACTTTGACCTAAAGAAGTGTACATAGGAATAGTGATACTGAACGCCGCCGTAGTCGTCAATGAGTTTGTTGCCTGTACCAAACTTGAACACATACCTCTTGCATTGTTGCTTGTAAAACGCTCCGAAACAAGAGTGGTAATACAAACTATTACAAAACCGTTGCAAAGGCCTGTAATTAAACGCGCAATGAGCATAGGTGTGAAAGACTGTGCTGTGTATCCCAGGATACCTGCAATGAAGTAACCTACCATACCTATTGTCATTGACTTACTTGTACCGATACGGTCAATAAACAAACTAACTAAAAGACTGCCTACGCCCATCATAAGAGTTGCAGATGTCTGCAATGTTCCGCCGAGACCCAAGTCTATGCCCAAATCGCTTGTGATTGGCTGCATAAGGGGCGGTACCATAAAGGAAATTTGTGAACGGAAGAAAGAAATTATGACCTGAAATATCATAAAAACTACCGCTAAAGTGAACGCTTTTTTAGCTAAAGGATTTTCCTTTTTCATAGTAGGAGATTTGTCCAAAAAATTCGCCTGCTTTCTATTTAGATTTTGCACGGGCAGTTTTTTCAACTGCCCTTTTGCAATGATAATTAAAATTGATAATCAAAATAATAGTATTTATAAAACAGATAAAAGTAAAATATTCGGTCAATTATTCCAAAATTTCACGAATTGCTTTTTTAATACCCTCAGGGTCATAGCCCAAATGAGCGTACAATTCATAGCTGTCGCCAAGCGGAGGGAACTCGTCGTTCGGAATACCCAAACGCTTAAATTTAGCCTGTAACCCCTCGTCTGCCATAAGGTCTGAAACTGCACTTCCGAGACCATTGATTACAAAAGCGTCTTCTGCCGTAATGATTTTTCCCGTATCTTTGATTGCGTCGCGAATTGCCTGCTTGTCAAGAGGACGAACTGTGTGCATATCTAAAACACGAACACCTATACCCTCTTTTTCAAGAGCGTTTGCCGCAGATACTGCAAAAGCAACAGTACAACCACACGCTACAACTGTAACATCATTGCCTTCGTGTGCAATTATCGCTTTGCCTATTTCATAGTCATAGTCTTCTGTATAAACAAGCGGTTCTGCACCACGTGCAATTCTTATACACATCGGACCCGGGTAGTCAACACTTTTACTGATCAACTTCACGCACTGATTTGCGTCTGCGGGAATAACATAGGTCATATTCGGTAAAGTACGCATTATAGCGATGTCCATAATATTATAGTGGGTAGGGCCGCTTGCCGAAGTCAAACCTGAGTGAGTATTTACAATACGAACAGGCAAGTTCGGATAGCACACATTTGTATGTACCTGGTCAAGTGTACGCAAAGCAAGGAAAGGTCCAAAACCGTTAATGTACGGAATTTTTCCGCAAAGAGCAAGTCCCGAAGCAATACCTACCTGGTCCATCTCTGCAATACCTACGGGCAGCATACGGTCGGGGTGTTTTAAACGAAACTCATTTTCTTTGCCTGCATATCCGCCGTCCGCCGTAACGAACACTATACGCTCATCTGTTTCTGCCAATTCCTGCAATTCTTCTACCCACATATCACGGGCAGAAGCTGCAACCAACATATCTAAATGTCCGAGTTCAAGTTCGCCTTCAAATGTTTTAACTGTCTTGTTCATATTATTCAGCTCCTTTCAATTTCCTGTTCAATTTCGTCCAAACGGGCAAGGCACTTCTCGAGAAGTTGAGGCGGCATGGGACGAAGATGACAGTTAGGTGTGTTTTCAAGGTCCGGAATAGTTTCCGCTTTTCTTGTATTTGAAATGATAGCAATCGGTTTACGGCGAATTTGAGAGTCTGACGCCGGTAACGAGTGCAATGTCTTCAATATTTCTTCCATATTGTGTCCGTCAATGCTGATGACATCCCAACCGAATGCTTCTAACTTCTTGTCCAACGGGTCAATATTCATAATATCTTTTGTCCAGCCTGTTGCTTCAATTTGGTTCTTGTCAGTAATCATAACGATATTGCCGAGTTGATAATGACCTGCCGCCATAATTGCTTCCCAGTTTGAACCTTCCTGCAATTCGCCGTCGCCTGTCATACAGAAAACTCTATAATCTTTTTTGTCAATTCTGCCTGCAAGAGCCATACCTACTGCAAGAGCCATACCCTGACCGAGAGAACCTGTTGAAGCGTCGATACCCGGCAAATACAGATAGTTCGGGTGCATACCGAAACGACCGTGAATTTGGTTGTACTCCGACCACAATTCTTCTTTCGTATAGAGCCCCAAATCTACCAAAACATTGTAAAGCACATGAGCGCAGTGTCCTTTTGAAAGAACAAATCTGTCTCGGTCGGGGTTACGAGGGTCTTTCGGGTCAAAGTTCAACACATCGTAATACAACGCCGTAACCATATCTGTCATTGACATACCTCCGCCTAAATGTGCGTAAGGCAGTTTGGATGTTGTGATACAAATATCTCTGCGTATTTGATTTGCTTTGAGTCTGAGTTCTTTTACAAGCTCAGGACTTAATTCTTTCATAATAAAAACCTCCTGTATTTATTGAAATTTATATAATTAAAAGTCTTTTAATTTATTGACTATAATTACCGAAAATTTATTTAATTTAATCGACAATATACTCTCCGCGTTCTTTTAAATCATCTATGATTTTAGCGTGAAGTTTGTCGTCCAATTTATAGAAAAAGAAAATCACAAAACTCAAAAGAGCAAGACCTGCAGGAATTAAATTCATTGTGATATTGATAGCGTTCAACGCTCCGTCTGTCTGAGTCTGAGCGCCTGCTGCATAGCCATTCACTTCCAACAGCGAAAGCAACATTGTCGGGGCAATAGCTCCGCCGAGTTTCATCATAAAACTTGTACCCGAAGAACTCAGTCCGTCCGCTCTTGCACCTGTTTTCCACTGACCATACTCTACCGTATCGCCTATCATTCCGTACAGAATTGATGTACAAAATCCATTCATGACACCTGCACAGAAAAGCAAAGCAATGACAACCGAAGGAGATGAGTTTGACGGATTTAAGAAAAATAAAATACTGTTCAGGACAAAACTTGTGCCGTAGCAAAACAGCAACGCACCTCTTTTGCCTCTGCAAAGTTTAATAATGTATCCGCTGAAGAAAGCCGAAACTGCACAAATGATGCCGTTAATCGGAGCATATATTGAAAACAGTCCTGTATCGCCCCAAAAATATGTGAAGTAGTACATACCCGCCGTCATTCTGCCGTAGTTTAAGAATCCATAAACTAAAAATGCTGTGCAAACTATCAGCAACGGCGGATTTTTAAAGAAATTGCCCAAAACTTGTTTTGTGCCCATCTTTTGAGACGGTGGCGCTTTCACAACCTCTTTCGTCCCCAAAATACTTGTAAATATGAACGGCACTGTTAAAAGACAAATTGTGAGAGCCGCCATTGAATAGCCCTGTGTTTTGCCTCCCTGTTCTGAAAAACGATTTACAAGCGGAAGAAACATTGCATTTGTTGCTGCACAGGCTATTGAAGAAACAAAAATGCGGTGGCTTGAAAACGAAGCTCTTTCATTCGGATACGGAGAAATGACTCCGTTGAGTGCCGAGAAAGGAATATTCCACGCAGTCGCCGCAATGACTGCCAAAGCGTAAAGCACACAAGCGTATGTCGTGCGCGCTCCTACACTCCAAGACGGGTGCGCCGTAAAAAGCAGTACCACTATCGGCATCAAACAAACAGCTCCGCCGAGCATCCACGGACGGTATCGTCCCATCTTGCTTTTTGTTCGGTCCGCCATTGAACCAATCATAGGGTCGTTTACTGCGTCCCAAATTCGACAAACCAAAAACAAAATCGCTACCGTCTGAGCAGGAATCAGTGCAATGTCTGTCATAAAAAACGCCAAAAACGAACTTATGAGCATCCAAGGCAGGTTGTAAACAAGTTCGCCCGACGCAAACGCCCATTTTCTGACTTCCGCGGTTTTTCCTTTGTAATAAGTCTGTTCTTTTATTGAATTTGCAATAGGTTTATTTTCATTGCTCATTGCAATTTCCTCTCATTTTTTATATGCTATGTACAATTCGTGAATTATCTGTTAGAATAAATAAAAGCGAAAATCAATTTCTGTTTTTATTTAATTGGTTTTTTATTATTAACATTAAATTAAGTTCATAATAAATTCTAAATTGTAAATATTGAGCATAATAGATAAAATTGTTTTAATTTTTCTTTCGTTTTCATTCTTATTATATAATGCAAAATTGATTTAATCAAATATCAATACTTGATACTGAGGATATTCATAAAATGAATATTTGTCAAAAATTCCAATTTAATACGCAATTTTTTATATATTTTTCACAAAGAAAAAAGGTGTTTTAAGATGCAGTTAAAAGAACTCGAATATTTACTGAAAACTGTTGAATGCGGTTCTATCACAAAAGCCGCAGAACAGATGTTTATCAGTCAGCCGACGCTGACTAAAAACATACAAAGTTTAGAAAACGAATATAATATAAAGATTTTTCAGCGTGTAGCGTCGGGTGTAGAGTTAACCGAGCAAGGAAAAGACTTTGTATATTACGCGCGCGAAGTAGTGGCGGCAGCAGAATCGCTGAACAACAACTTTTTCGGTGGAAATGCAAAACCCTCTGCTCGTCTTTATGTTGCATCTCAATGTTTTGACTTTACCCATGATATTTTTTTTAAAACCTATAAACAAAACGAAGGCAAAAACATAAGCGGCAGTTTGACTGAGACCGACAGGGACAATGTTGTTTCTATGGTAATTCAAAACGCCGCCGATTTGGGACTTTTCATTCGTACAAACTCTGACGGAAAAAGTTTTTTGTGGAAAACTCAGGCAAACCTGATTGATATTCATCACATTGCAACGGACCAAATTTTCATTTGCGTAGGTCCTGATTCTCCTCTATATGACAAAAAAGAAGTAACGATTGAAGATGCAAAAAAGTACTCGTCTTTTGCTCTTGACATGAAAAACGCGTACAAACAAAACACCTATGTTGACAGCGGATTAAAACGCAAAAAGCAACAAAAAGTTTTCTTTTTCAATTCAATAGACGCCTGCAAGCACTTTTTGCTCAACACCGACATGGTTTTGTATATCAACAAATGGACTGCGGGATGTTTTGACAACTCTCAAATTCATGTTATCCCCATAGTTGACAACAATTCAAACCCGTATAACAACGAGCTTGTTTGGTGCAAACGCGTTGGCGAACCGCTTTCTGCCGTTGACAGACAATTTTTGACAAATCTTTACAATCACTTCGGAATTATCTGCCGAGATTTTTAACTACACATAAAAAACCTCTTGATGAATAAACATCAAGAGGTTTTTATTGTATGTCTGTACGACAAAAAATTATTTAGTTATATAGTACAATAATTTGCATTATTTCATATATAGATACTGCATTTAGTTCAATCCCAAACGCTTTCTAAAAAAATATTTTTTCAAAAATTTGCCGTCATTTTCGGCTTTTTATTCTTTTATTCTCAAACTTCATCAAGATTGCTTCCTTTAGTGATTGCAAGTGCTTCAATAACTCCAATAATATATGCAAGTTCATCTATACTGTTATCCGCTAAATATTCTTTTGTTTCTTCTTTTAATTCTTCATTTAAAGCAGATACATATTTTAAGTCGTCAAGTTCCCTAAACTTAGACTTTTGATTGTTTGAAATACATATATCGGGGATATTGTCCCTGACAAGTCTGTTGTATATATTTTCCACTTCAATTGCCTGATTTTAAATTTATTAAGTCGCACAATCATTATTCATCCGCAGATATTTTTATTAAAAAAATATGAATTTAACTTTGAGTTTTGATAAAACAACAATATCAAAATCTTTTTCTTTGCTTGGCGTTCGCTCCCATCAGTGCGTTCGAATCCACTTTTTAAAATTGCACATATAAAAGAAAAAAGACACTGCAAAAAGCAATGTCTTTTTTGTGAAGACAGGACAATAAAGATGTTTTTGCGTTTTCGCTGTCTTGATTTGAACACTCGTCACAATCATTCTACATCACTCCGTTTCTGTTTTCAAGGCTGTTTACAGCGTCATCTCGATTTCGGTGCCGCCGATAAAGACCACCTTGATTTTCTCTTTTGATTCCACCACTACGCATTCAATAATCTGTCGGACGAGCGTATCGTCATATTTCATCGGGTGATTTTGCAGTCCGTCAAGTATGGTAAAAATCTCATCGAGTCGGGATTTTGCGCTTTCTCTCTTTTGCCGCACGGCTGCATACTGTTCGAGCTGTACGGTCAGTCTTTGCTTTTCATTCATCAGCTCGGTGATGCGTTCCTCATCTATACCGTCTGCATTGTCGGCAGATACCGCCTTGAGCATTTTCTGAAACTCGGCGGCGATTTCGGCAATGCGTATCTGAATGTCGAGCGTCTTATCCTCAGTGACTTCATCCGTAAGCCCCATGCCGATATGAATTTTCAGTGTTTTCAGCACCTCAATATTTTGCTTTGCCGTCTGCATGATGGCTCTCATAACAGCGTCTTGCAGCAGGCTTTCCTCAATGCTCGGCGAGTGGTGGCAGTATTTTTTGCCGTAGTCAAGGCGGTTAATGCACCGCCATACGATTTTTCTTTTGCCTTTGGCTGTCCATGTGCATCGGCGGTAAGGTGTTCGACACTCGCCGCAGATAAGCAGTTCGCTCAGAGCGTACTTGCTTGAATATCGGCTCAGTTCGGTTTTCGTGCCTTTTTGCTTGACCTTGGGCTTGCCGGAGCGCCTTGCGATTTCTTCTTGTACTCTTGCAAAGGTGCCTGCGTCGATGATTGCAGGGTGGTTGTTCTCAATATAGTATTTGTTCCTCTCGCCGTTGTTTGCCTTGACTCTCTTGCTGATGCAGTCGGACACATAGGTTTTGTTTATGATGGCGTCGCCTTTGTACTTCTCGTTTGAGAGGATGGAGCGAATGGTTTCCTGCCGCCATACACTGCATCCGGCAGGCGTCGGGATCTCTTTTGCTTCGAGATAGCATTTGATTCCGTACAGGCTTTCGCCGGATAGGTATTGCTCATATATTTCTCGGATAATCTCGGCTTCTTCGGGGACGATTTCGATTTCGCCGTCTGCGTTTTTGGTGTATCCGAGGAAGTGTTTGCATTGGAATGGCACATTGCCTTGCTTGGCGCTTTGTGCCTTACCCCATTTGACATTGGCACTGATGTTCTCTGATTCGCTTTGGGCTATTGAGCCGTAGATGGTGATGTAAAATTCCGAGGCGGGATCGATGCTGTGAATGCCTTGTTCCTCGAAGAAGACATCCACATTGATCTCTCGGAGCTTTCTTGTTATCTTGATAACATCGAGGGTGTTTCGGGCGAATCGGCTGATTGATTTTACGATAATCATGTCAATCTTGCCCTTGTAGCAGAGACGGAGCATTTTGTTGAATTCGTCACGCTTTTTCATGCTTGTTCCCGTAATACCCTTGTCAGCGAATATACCCACAAGTGACCATTTCGGCTCGGTGCGTATGCGTTCCTCGTAGTGGGTACGCTGTACCTCGTAGCTGTTTAGCTGCTCATCCTGCTTGGTAGATACTCGGCAGTAGGCGGCAACTCGAAGCTGTCGGTAGCTCTGCGTGATAGCCGCTTTGGTGTCTATCGTTGCGGGGATAATGCGGACGGTTTTTGGGGGCTGTACACTTGTCGCTTGCATCATGCTGATTTCTCCTTTCCGATCCTCTGACCGTTTATAAGTATAAGGCTTATCGTGCCGTTTCCTTTCAGTTGGATCTCGCTGACTGCCTGGTCTGTTAAGTCGCTGTCATAGGCTGTCAGCGGCGGCACAGTCTTGAATATATTTTTTAGGCTTTGAGCCGTGATTTCTTCCGTTCCAAGGCTCGTGAATTTTTCGCTCACGCAAGTGAACATTTTTTGCTTTATGGCTTCCTTATCGAAGCTGACAGTGTTGAGTGCCTTTGAGATCTCTGCGTTCAGCCGTTTTATCTCTTGGCTTTCCTCATGGTCGGACTTCGGTATCTGAATACTTTCGGGATCGGCAATGACTTCGTTAAGCAGCTCTGTAATGCCGTTCAGCATATTCTCATCGCTCATATTGACCGATGCTTTGCATTCGGAGCATTGCCACCATGTAGTTGCCTTGCGGCGTCTGTCAAAGCGCCTATGCATTCTACCGCCGCAGTTGGGGCAGACGACCGGAGCGTTCAGCGTGAAGATACCCTCGGTATGATTTACATCCTTTTGGGTGTTTTTCGCTGCTTTGATGCTCTGCATGGCTGCATACTCCTGCTCGGTCAGTATCGGCATATAGCCGCCATCGCCTATATAGCGCTTATCCTCAACAATTCGCTTTATGCGCGACCTGTTCCAATCGGTCTTGCCTGACATATACTCAATTTGTTTTGCGGTCAGCATTTCGGCGATAACTTTCAGCGACTTGCCGCTGAGATATTGCTCGGCAATCTCTCTGACGGTATCGGCTTCAGCTTCGTTGATGGTTATGTTGCCGCCATTTATGGCATAGCCAAGTGGTATGTTTCGATGATTCATGCTTGGTAGCACTGTCCTTTCTCTCTGATTTTTTCAGGCAGGCTGATACCGCCTGCAAGGTGGAAGGTCAGCAGTTCATTGCTATCCACCGTGATGCTGTCAACCGTTTGCTCGAAGAGTTCGGCATCGAATCCTATGCCGATTTCGACTTCCTTGAGAATGTCGTTCAGCATTTTCAGTTCATCCAACATTTCATTTTCATCGCTGTCGGTGATTTTTGCTCGGCGTTCGATCCGCAGCTCGGTTATCTTGTTTTCAAGCACATCGGATTGTGCCGTGTAGTCTGCGGCGTTCAGCACACCTTTGCCATGCAGACGAGAGAGGACGAGGTTCTGTGCCGTAAGGTCTGCAATCTCACGGTCGATTTCCTTTATCCGCTGTTGACTGCCCGTGGTGCGGTATTGCAGTTCTTCAAGCTGCCGTATAAGCGTTCCGAGCAGGTATTCTCGATTGGCTTGTACCTTTCTTATCATAAGGCTAAAAGTGGCGTACACCTCGTCCTCTTTAACTCTGCGCCAAGCACAATCTGTCTTGTTGGTTGCTTTTGCGGCACATAGCCAATAGGCTGTGCCGTTTACAACCTGACGACGGAAGGTGTGACCGCACTCGGGACAGAGAAGCGTTCTTGTAAGCGGATAGGTTTTTGCTTTCCGCTTGCAGCTCGGTTGCCGTCTTTTAATAAGAGCCTGCACCGCCTCATAGGTTTCACGGCTCACGATGGCAGGGTTGCTGTTTTCTACATAGTACATAGGCTGTTCACCGTGGTTGCGCTGCTTTTTGAACGGCAGGGTTTGTGTGGTGATCTGCTTTTGCAGTAAGGCGTCGCCTTTATACCTTTCGTTGTTTAGGACATAGTTCACGGTGGTGTGATGCCATTTTTCACGGCCGTACTGTCTGCGTACACCCTCGTTATTGAGAATGTTTGCAATGGTCTGCATGCCGATGCCTTGCAGGTAGAGATCAAAAATCCGGCGAATTACAGCCGCTTCCGTTTCGTTGATTACAAGCTTGCCGTTGATAAGGTCGAAGCCGTAAGCCGGAGCGCAGCAGTTAAATTCGCCGGATTCCATTCTCTTTTTATAACTCCACCGCATATTCTGCGATATGGACACGCTTTCCTGTTGGGCAACCATGCCGGGGAAGGTAGCGAACATCTCGCTGTTCATCGACTTGGTATCAAGACCCTGTTCCTCGAAATATACGCTGACTTCCATTTGCTCAAGCGCTCGGAGCGCCGTCAGCATTTCCTCGGTGTTTCGGGCGAAGCGTGACATGGATTTTACGATGATGCGGTCTATCAGACCTTTTTTGCAGTCCCGCAGCATTCGGCGGAAGTCATCACGCTTTTCCATGCTTGTGCCTGTTATACCTTCATCCGCATAAATGTCTACGAATTTGTATTCGGGATGCCGTTTACAGTATTCGGAGTAGTATTTGATTTGTGCGGCGAAGGAGTGAAGCTGATCGCTTGAGTCGCTCGATACTCGGCAGTAAGCCGCAAGCCGTATTTGTGGCGGCGCCGGTTTTTGCCGTGTGATTTCGGTTATTGTTTTCATCTGCGTTTTCTCCTTTCCGCAAGGGGTTTCCTTGCTGTTCTGCCTTTTGGCAACACAAACAATACCACAGGAGTTCGAATACATCCAGCACTATTTTTCGGAAATTTGCGAATTAAGATTTCAGACACAAACGACCTCAGTGTCATAGTATTCCGCGCTGATTCGGGTGATCCTTTCGTATTCGTTCTCGGTTATTAAATCCATATCAAGCAGCATTCGCAGAAGGTTTACGCCGTAGGCGAATGATGCATTGTTGATGTCGGTTCTTTTATCCATTGAGCAGCCCCTCCAAGTATTTAATGCCGAGGCTTACTACAATGGCACGGTCAACGGCGGCGAGGGTCTTTCTGTCGAGCCTGCCAATGTATTCGCCGAGCCTCGCTTTATCTATCGTCCTGATTTGTTCGAGCAGGACGGTGGATTCGGTTTTAAGCCCTTTCGCCATGATTTTCACATGGGTGGGCAGAGCTGCTTTTGTTTTTCTGCCTGTGATCGCCGCCACGATGGTGGTGGGGCTGTGCTTGTTGCCGATATCATTCTGTAAAATCAAGGACGGGCGAATTCCGCCTTGCTCACTGCCGAAGCCTGCACCGAAATCGACGGCATAGATTTCACCTCGTTTTATTTCTTTCATATTAGCCTCCGTTTAAGTAAAAGGCGGCCGAGTGCTTTTTGGCAAACGACCGCCTTGTGTTTTTTGTATCAATCGTTCTTGGTTCTGTCCGTATTTGTCCACGACGCCCCGAACACAGGGAACGCATCCTCCGGTCATGCATTTAACCTCATTGGAATCTCACCACTCCCGGGATCTCCGCGAGGCGCCCTCATTGGCTGCGACGGCTCACGGCACTTTGTTCGTACCGCTTCAACGCTCGGCCTGTGACTGGACGCAAGTATCTTTAATGCTTCTGCCTGTCATGGCCTTCGGTGCGGATGCGCCGCACCGTCCGACTCAAAAGGTCGTGTGGCTTATCGGTTTCGCCGACGGCAGAAGGAAGGTAAAGGATGCGCTGTGCTATTCGGTTTTCAAAGAACGGGCGGAGGCTATTGAGAAAGCCCCCTCACTTTTTCAGCCGAAAAAGCAAGGGGGCTACAACCAAATTTTTTAATTTTCTAAAAGTTTTTTGAGTTTCGCACGGATCTTTGCGATTTTCTTGCTGATTGCCTGCTGTGAAACGCCGTAGCGCTCGGCAAGCTCCGTCTGCGGAACTTCGTCATAGAAATGCTGGGCAATCAGAGCCTTTTCATCCTCCGGCAGAGCGTCCACCGCTTGGCGCAGCTTGTCCAACAATTGCTGATGGACAAGCGTATCGCAAACATCCGGCAGCTCGGCAATCAGAATTTCCTCACCATTGAATTCATCACTGTTCAAGGCGTCATACGAAACATCGCCGTTATCCCTGCGCTGCTCGTCGAGATATTTCTGTCGCCGTTTGCTGCGGTAGAATTCAATGTATTCCTTTTCACTCACCTCCATGATCATGCTGTGCAGGCCGATGAATTTCTTTTCTCGGTAGCCTGCATCGGTTTCTTTCCGAAATTCATGCTCCGCGGGAGTAATTTCCCGATAGCTGCCGTCGGCTATAATAAAAACCTTTTTAGGGTTCAGTTTTTTCAAGTTTATGTACCTCCGTTCAATCGTTTTTTGTTAGGTCAAAAACGATTGATACGGAGGGCTTCGACAGCCTACCGCAAAATTTGACAGTACGCTGCCGTTTATACAAACGCAGAAAGCCAAGCCAATTTGAAATTCCGAAATAACAGATTTATTGTTGGTTTTTTGCAGATATCGTATGGAATTCTGTTGACCGCAGAGGTCAAAAAAATATAGGTGTCTGTGTGTCTGCGCAAAGACAGCCTTTGCTATTTCAACACCTGTTTCTTTCCTGTATTCTTTTTCATTCTTTCACCTTGTCGCTTGAAAACGGCAGGGCGCCGCTTTTTATGGCACTGCGTTGTGTTGAGCTTCGTCGATTGATTCTGCAAGGCTAAACATTGTGGTCACCTCCTGTTACGGTATTCGGGAAAACAAAAAAGCGACTGCGCTATGCTTTAAGGCATAGTACAGCCGCATGAGGGCGTGCATATAAAAACCGTTTTGTTAAGACGGTCTTGAGTGTTGCGTTTCGCTTATGTACATGATTGTTAGGGGCTTCTCCTTGTTTTCATAATTACCTCGCTGTATTTGGTATCTGTTGATATCCGTGTGTCCGCTGCCGGGCCAAAAGTGAAGAGTGCATAAGTGTGATATACACAGTATACATGGAATCCGGCAAAAAATTGTTGGGTTATGCCCGAGAAATTGCTTATTTCTCAAAAACAGTCGCCAAGGAAAGAAATACGGCACAGCGGTTTTTATGCCCTCTGTGCCGTAATTGTGATGTTTCCGTGATGGTTCGTTAATTGCTACTTATCTTTGATTATTTGACGGAATGCCTTTTCCTCTTATCAAATACCGTTACATCTGTCAGAACGCCGCCGCTGATAGCCGGAGGTCTTGCATCCTTTTAAATTCGAACAATCATCCGAATTAAATTAGTTTTTTCTTCCTTACAATCGCCGCAACAAGCGAAACAATATTCCAAAGAAGAGACACTCCGGAAAGAGAAACTGCTGCGGTTGCAAGAGGCTTGGAAACACTGACTTTATCGCTGATCGCGGAAATGTTGCCGGCGTTCAGCGTTGTGTTGTCGGTCAGGGTTATTATCAGGTCTCCACCGTCGTCAATGCGGCATCCTTTAATACCGAGACCGTCTTTTCCGTCCTTGCCATCTTTGCCATCTTTACCATTGACACCATCTTTCCCGTCCGTTCCGACGATTTTTCCGAGATTGGTTATAACTCCGTCGGTAAAGGTGAGGATAAGATTACCGTCTGCGTCAATATGAGCGGACTTGATTCCGGTACCGTTAATGCCGTTGGTTCCTGCAGTACCGGCTTCGCCCTTTGCACCGACTACTTTCCCGAGGTTATGCACAGTGTCATCGGTAAGGGTGATGATTAGATTGCCGTTTTCATCGATTTCGGTGGTTTTTACACCGACTCCGACATTGCCCGTATCGCCCTTGTCACCTTTATCTCCGGTCACCCGTCCGGCATTGTGTACGGTCTCATCGGTAAGAGTGATAATCAAATTGCCGCTTTCATCAATCATAACGGATTTAACACCAACGCCATTCACGCCCTGTTCGCCTTTATCTCCGACTACCTTTCCGAGATTATGCACGGTATTGTCTGTGAGAGTTATGACCAGATTTCCGTTTTCATCAATTGCGACGGATTTAACTCCTACTCCTGCGGCACCGGGAGCACCTGTTTCGCCTGGGGCCCCCTTATCTCCGATCACTTTCCCGAGGTTATGCACGCTGTTGTCTGTAAGTGTTATGACCAGATTTCCGTTTTCATCAATTGCGACGGATTTAACTCCTACTCCTGCGGCACCGGGAACACCTTGTTCGCCCTGACTTCCGTTATCTCCGGTGACCTTTCCGAGGTTTAACACCGTGTCGTCGGTAAGAGTAATAATGAGGTTTCCGCTTTCGTCAATAATTGCTGATTTGATTCCGATGCCGGTATCACCCTTGTCGCCTTTTACATTTTCAACGATTACGGAAAGAAGGGTGTCTCCGTCCACCGTAAAGGAAACTTCGGTCTTGTTGGTTTCGGGACTGAATTCGCCGCCGATGTACCAGCCTTTGAGGATATATGACGGCTCAAGCACGATACTCGCAACAAGAATTGTGCCTTCACGAATTTTACTGCCGCTTGTGATTTTTTCATTTTTGTTGCGTACTGTCAGCACACAGCCCTCAATCATTGTCGGGAAGGTGACGGTGTATTCCGGAATTTCCTCTATCGCCACACGGATATGCGTCTCCATCTTGATTCTGCCGGTCTTGTAGGTATAGCTCCCGTCGCCGTTATCGGACCAGCTCTCTGTGTCGGCAAGACGGTATCCATCCTTCGGCTTGACGGTTACGGTGATTTCATCGCCGAAATTGACCTTTTGACCGCTTTCAAAATCCGATGTCCCGTTTTTAACGGTAATTTCGGCGTTCTTATTCGGCATATCAACTGTGACCGTATATTTTTCGATCTCCGTAAAGTATACCTTGATATCGGTTTGGGTATCAACGGTGAGCTCATACTCGTACATATCGTAAAGCCTGTTATCTGTTATTACCGTGTCGGGAATTCCGTTTTTGGTGATAACGAGCTTTTGCACCCTATAGCCTTCTGCCGCCTGAGCGATGAAGTTGATTTTCGTTCCCACGGGAACAGCAGTACCGGACTGATAGGTCTGCTTTGTTGCCGCCATACCGGTTTCGTTGCCGCTTGCAACGGAATAGGTCAGCTTCACGGGTCTGTCGGTTTCGGAAACTCTTTCAAATTCCGCTTCGACGGTGTATTTTGTTGAGCCAAGGGTAAGCGTGTAGGTATTTGAGCCTGCCGCGTTAACAATATCCGTATTGTTTTCGGCATCCGTTATTTTCCACGACTTCAGTGTATAGCCGTTTTGCGGAATGGCGGTAAATGTTACATCGCCGGTCACCGTGCCGCCCGGAGCAGGCAGACCTGTTTCACCGACCTTTGCGGTAACTGTTCCGAGAAGGTCTTCGCCGTTCTTATATTCGCCGACAAAGATGACCTCAGCCGAATCGAATGTTTTTCGTGTGGATACGAATATGTTAGCTTCGCCGCCCAGTGCAAACGCGCACTCTATGTTGCCGTTGCTGTCGGGTCTGAATACAGTCTCTTCTCCGCCGTTATCAAGAGTCAGCGACACAAGTTCAAAGTGCCGGTTCTTTGGCGAAACTCTGATTTTAATAATATCGCTTTCATTGATCTCATCGCCCGATTTAATATTAACATTGCCGAGGTGCCGCACACTGATATCGGCGGCTTTCTCGTTGTCGATTTTATAGTTGACCTTATAGTCTCTCTTTGCTGTTGTTATGGTTGCAGAGTTTGACCAGGCACTTTCCTTATCCTTTCCGTCTACCTTGCAAACGGTTGTAAGCACATATTCGTACTCTGTATTGGTTTTAAGTCCGGAAATGTCATAAGAGGTCGTGCCGACAGGAATAAGATCTGAAATCCTTTTATATTCACCGTTTTCAACTTGATAAAGATAGTAGCCCTCCGCATCCGGCCAGCCGGGAGTTTTATCGGGCTGCGACCAAGTAAGGCGTATCTCGTCTTCGTCAAGCAGTTCTGCCTCAAGGTCGACCACTGCCGGTGAAGGAGCACTGAGATTTGTCAAGTTATAGCCTATAAAGATGGTCTTGTTGTTTTCATCGCCGTAAAGGTGTCGGAACCACTGGCCGAGCGTCCAGTCAAAGGTATATTGCGTGTATACGTTTGCAGGGATTCCGTTTGAGGCAAGATCCGGACCGTCGATATCATTGACCACGCCGGTACAGCCTTCGGACGATGTCGTTGTGGTGGATACGCCCGAACCGTTGCTGTAGCTCAGACTGGTTTCAAAACCAACATCATGCGAGAATAGTATACCATCGCCGAATACACCGTAGCTGATGGAGAAGTTGAAATAAAAACCGTGCGACATTTCTTCGGAAACGGATTTTATATTGCTTTTTTCCCACGAAACCTCGTTAAGACCGCCGTTATGTCCGAGTCGAATGGCGAGCTTACTGAGCTGCTCTGCACCCAAATTGCTGTAAACGCCCCAGCCGAGCTGATTGTACATAAACGGGTTGCCCTCGTTTCCGTCAAGCCAGTTTGCCGCTTTATCTATTTTTACCAAGGGATAATAGTATTTTTTATCTTTGTCTGTTTTATCCGATTCCCTTATGACGGCATGATAGTTCTTGTTATTCATATAACCGTTATACTCATCAACAAAGCCGTTGTAGTCGTCAACGCTCAGCTGTTGATATACCGGCTGCTGCGGAATGGAAAGCGTTATGGCGGTATCTCCCGACCATTTGCCGTTTTCGTCCAGTATCTCATAGGCGTAGATAAATACAGGCGTTCTGGACACAAGCACCGTGTTGTACGCCCGTGCCTTAACCGTCAGGGAATATTCCTTCTGCAGAGCCGTGGAATAGGTTTTGCTCCATTCAAGCGAGTAGCCTGCCGAGATGTTCACCTCAACGGGGGCGAGAAGCCCTCCGTAAGAGTAAGACATTCCGACGCTGAAGGAAACATTCTTCGATGAGGACTGCTCCAACTCGAAACTCTCTGTGATTGTATATGCGGTTTCGTTTTCGCCGGAGTCACTCAGCGCGGAGAAATACGGCGCAGCCTGTATGACTGCCTTGACCTCCGGGTCGCTGTAGGCATAGCTTACGCCCTTATATTTGGCTATAACACCGTCCTGGTTTCTGTCGCAGGCGGTGAGAAGTACCTGAGCCGTACAGCCGTAGTAATCACCGTACGCTTCGTTCGGACTCCAGTATGACAGCGTCAGGTCAAAGCCGTTTGCCGCCTCATAGCTGTCACTTGTATCCGGATAGGTTGCGGAAATCATACCCTTGCTGAAGGAATATTTATCCTCGTTACCGGTTCCGGCAGAGGTTACAAACACAATCTGCTCACGTCCTGCATTGTTGCCGTCAAAGTTTCCGACGGCAACCGAGCGGAAGAATTCGTCCTTGCCGCCGATCTCGCTCTCAAACCAGAAGTTGTTTGTTTTGCCGTTTGAGTTTGTGCGGAAAGAATATTCGTTTGAAGTGAGCTTGTAAAGTTCTCCGGTCTGGGCATTATAGTTGTACAGTGTGCCGTTGATAAAGACGAAATCTGCGGCGCTCGCACCGTTAAAAGCAACAGCCTCTACCGCTAAAGGCGGAAAAATCTCTGTGGTGGCGGTGCTGTTTCTTGTCCAGCCGTTGGCAGATATCGTCCTGTATTCGGATTGTACAAAGCCTCTGTTTCCGTTATTAAGGAGCGTTGTATAGGCAACAGTGTCCTTATATGTAGTTCCTTTCCCCGAAAGAATTCTTGCTTTTGCACCCGCAACAAGGATATCTTCATATCCGTCGTTGTTGAAGTCTCCTGCTGTGATGCTGCAGGCGTTCATGCTGTTATCATTAGCCACGCCGGCAGGCCGTGTTTCTCCCACCGGACAAACATAGAATTTATCATCGGCGTCGCCGTCCACAAAAGAGGAGCCTCCGCCGGTAGAACCACCGCCGGCTTTTCCGTATTTAATTTTTACCTGAGGGCGATATGCATTCTTATTCGTATGGCCGCCCCTTCCTCCGTTTACAAAGAAATAGGACAGCACGGCGATGTCATCGATTCGGTCGCCGTTAAAATCGCCCACCACCATGTCTACGCCCAGTTTATTAAAGCGGTTCGCAAATGTCGCGGCAGCGCTTCCGCCCATGCTGTCATTCGCTGCTCCGGGCGAGGGATTTACAGTAGTGGCATTCGGGTTGTTATATAATTCTTTGTAGGAGTCATGAAGCATATCATAGCCGAAGCCGAGTTTTTTTCCTTCTCCCATAATGCTTGAGTTATTTAATAATACAAAGCTGTTTTTGCCGGTAAAGGAATATTCATACAGAAAGCAACCGACAAAAGGTTCGTAATCAAAAGTCTGCGTCAAGGTTGTAGAGCGTTTTGTGTGCGGAACATAGATGATCAGCGTGTCCTTGCCGTCTCCGTCAAAGTCGCCTGCGGTAATGCTCAGATAGGCATTGGTTTCATAGTTTCGAGCACGAATAAGGCCGCTTTTGTCAAACATCCAGTTCATTTCGCCGACCCACTGTTTGCCTTTATATTCTCCCGTTCTTGTATCATATATATGAAGATAGACCTGCTTATCCGACTTATCAAGACCTACATAGGCAACATGGTCTCTCCTGCCTGAGCCGAACGGGTCAAAGGAAACGGACTGGACAAACGCATAGTACTTCCAAAGCGCACGGATGTCCATATTGGGCAGAGAGGCATCGGAAGCGGTTCCTTTTTTGGAGATAAAGTTCTTGAGAGACTCCGGGGTTCCTACATCCGCAATTTTGCCTGTTGCGGACTCGCCGTATGTCTCAAAATAAAGCAGTTCGTTTTTTTCAACCATTGCAAAGGGACGGCCGACAGCATACCCGTAAGGGTTGGTTGTATTGTCAAAGCCGGTGGGTTTTGTGTTTTTCATCAGAGTATTAGCGGCATCCGATGAAAACTGCGGCTCACTCGGGTCGGCGGCAAAGACCGACAGGGGCAGACATGCTGCGATTATTATGACCGACAGCAGCGCGCATAGCGAGCGCTTCAGAATGAGTTTTTTGTACATAGAGAGTCCTCCTTTTCTTTTCACGGGGGAAAGATTGTTTTCGGGCGGGGATTTGCCGCAGCAAATCATAAAGTATTCTGTTATACTTCCTCCCTTACATTATATCAAATTATGTCGGCCTTTGTCGTGTCGTTTACGCTGTATATCGGTTGTTTACGCTGTAGACGGGGTGAAACGTGAAATATCTCTTGCAAAACGAGAAAAAAGCCAGTAAAATAATGATGAAAAGTTCGGCGCTCCGAGTTATGAAGTTGAATGGAAAGGAATGAAATTTCGAATATGAAACGCTGCCTGCAGGTTGTTTGTACTGCCGTTTTTATACTGCTTTGTTTGGGGACAATGTGTTTTCTGCAGTTTTTTATTAAGACGGATATGTCGATTCGCTATATTGATTGGCAGTCTTCTGTCAAAATTGAGACAGACGGCTCCGAAAGTTCGTTGGATTATACTGTTATGCCTCAAACAGGGGAGAGTTTTCGGCTTGAAACTGTTTTTCCGCCGACAGAGGAAAACGGGAATCTGGTGTTTGAAACGGCAGGGTTGGAGCTTACGGTTTGTATCAACGGAGTTGAGGTATGGCACTCCTCGTCCGCTGTCCCTGCAGGGGCAGCGGGACAGACACAGGCAGTAATTCCTATGCCGAGAAATGAAGAATGCCATGTCACAATGACAGGTGTAGTTAAAAGTACAACCAGCTTGGTGTTTCCTCCGGCTGCTCGCTTTGTACCGGTAGAATACGATGCGACTCAGAGCTATGCATATGCTAATTTTTACGGAATTCCCGCCGGCGTAACCGCAGCGATTTCACTTCTTGTGGCGGGTATATTTCTTTTGGGAGTTGCACACAAAAAGCCCGACTGGAGTCTGATTCCGCTGCTTCTTGCGGCTGCCGGTCTTACGGCACAGTGGATTACAAAGGGAATGGGCTATTTCTTCCTGAATAACCGGTTGGTCGATTTTCTTATCCGCCGGGAGGTTGGCTTCTTCTTTATACTGTTACTGATTCTCTTTCTTGCAATGAACCGACAGCGGAAATTTTGGAAGTATTTTGGAATCACTACGGCGGTCAGCTTTACTACACTGTTGATTGCTTTCGGAATATCTGCCGCCGTAAATGGGTATCTTGCAGGATATATCGTGCAGATGTTCCGTGATACAGTTGAGCTTGGGCATTATGGGGAACTTTTGTATTGGATTACCGTTTGGCTGACTGTTGTTTGTGCTGTAATTTCTACATATGCAGTGATGTGCGCCTTTGTCACGCAGCGAACGGAAACACAGGCGCTCCGCCTGCACAATCAGCTGATTCTGGACGGATATCGTGCCATCGAAAGCAAAATGAGGGCAAGTGAGGCAATCAGGCATGAGGAAAGACACAGAATTGTTGCCTTGGAGGCGGCTTACAAAAAGGGAGACTATGAAACTCTGGGCAAAATGCTGCAGGATATGAGAGGACAGTGCGAGCACCTGGCGCAAACACACTTTTCCAAAAATTTCGTTGTCAATGCTATTTTGCAGGATGCTGCCTACAGAGCGGCACGGGCGGGAATATCATTTGATGCCACTGCTTCGGTGTCCGCAGAGATTCCGATTTCCGAAAATGAACTGTGCGCGCTGCTTATGAATATGTTGGATAATGCTATAGAGGCGGCCTCGCGCTGCACGGAAAAAAGCTTTATCCGATTCAAGGCAGAGGAACGAAACGGTTTTCTCGCCGTAAAATGTGAGAATTCGTTTATTGAAGAGCCAAAACAGGATAAGAACGGGCAGTATATTTCTACAAAGGATGAAAAGGAAAGTCATGGCTTTGGATTAAAGCTTATGAACGCTGTCGCAGAGAAACATCACAGTATGCTGGATATTTTTATTTCGGATGAAAATGTTTTTACTGTTCAGACCGCTTTAAGAATTCCGAAAAAATAATAAAATCAGCGGGTGTCATTCATTTGAAAATGACACCCGCTGATTTTATTGATTTATATATCGTATAAATGCGCTTTGAAAGGCTTTATAGTATGTACGCCCCACAGGAAGCATATCACCATTTCGAAGCGTTAGGTCCGTCCGTCCGATTTCCTTTACTCTGCTCAGATTCACCAGAAAGCTGTTATGACAACGTGAAAAATGGCCTTTTGGAAGCTGTTTTTCAAATTCGGTAAGAGAAAGATAATAGGTGTTGCTGTTTCCGGAACTTTGATGAATGATTATGTTGTGGTTATAACTTTCTACATAACGTATTTCCGACACGGAGAAATGCAGTATCTTATTACCGATGCTAAGCGTGACTGCTTTGGGTAAGTAATTCAATTTAAGATCCGTACGGATTGCATTTGCCAGTGCTTCCCGGCAAATCGGTTTAAGAAGAAAATGAATGGGCTGTACATCATAGCCCTCGGAAAGATAATTGTCGCATGCGGTCACAAATATAATTGAAATACGGTCGTCCTTGCTTCGCAGAGAACGCGCCAGCTCCAGTCCCGTCATGCCGTTCATCTGAATATCCAAGATAAGCAGATTGAACGGTTTCTCGACATCAGAATTCATCCTTTTCTCAAGTTCCGCGGCAGAGGGAAAAGCTGTTATCGCATACGGAATACTTTCTCCGTCCAGCAGCTCCCTGCAGAAAGAATGCAATTGTTCTCTCATGACCGGATCGTCATCACAAACGGCTATTCGATATGTGTTCATTTTCTCACCCGCAATCACATGCACTTTAATACATTATATCATAAAACCGAACGGAAAACAACCTTAAAAGATTTACAAAAAAGCGAACTTTCAATTGTTATCTTGCCGGAAGGATTTTTTTCTTCTCAACTATTTAATTTTTACTGAACCATGCATCAGAAGCGTGGTTTTGGTATGAAAAAAGGCGGCAAGGATTTTACTCCCTGCCGCCCGAACCGCATCAGAACATCTGAACAGAAGAACTGTCCGAGAAAAATCGAGGAAAATCAAATTGTAATATGATCTCATAAAAAAGTCCTTACAGCAGAAAGAAAAAAGCGGCTTACATCAACGATCAAAATCGTACTGATAAAAATGTCTTTGTTATCTCTGGCTTTTTCAACCTGAAGCCTCTGTGTCTTTTTCTTTCTGCTGTAATCTATCTTCAGTTGGGTAGTTCACTTTCTCCTTCCACCATGACAGGTGGCACCTGTCACCAATTAGGCGCAGTTGCCCCTTGGCGGAAAGAATACATTTTTTCATTTATCCGCTGCGTATTTTGAACAGCAAACTGCTTTTGCCGCCTTTTTTGCGGTAGCGCTGCTCGGTTTCGAGCAGTCCGGCCTTTTTAAGATCACAGATCCCGCGGCGGACGGTGGACTGTGAATACTTTAGGTCTGCAGCTATGGTCGGGATGGCAGGCCAACATTCTCCGTTTTCATTCACTCGGTCGGCAAGGTAGATATATACCGCAACGGCTCTGTGCGGCAGCTCGGTGCGGTATAGAAAATCAAGACGGCTCATTGCTTTGCACCTCCGTTTCGGTTAAATCTTTTATGATCTCTGCTTCTGTTTCATCGGGAGCAGTTTCTTTTTTCGGCGGCGAGGTACGGATGGGATTGCCGCCGTTGTTTTTATCTTTCGGCGTAGTCCTCTGCGGCTCGTTCTTTTGGCTGTCCTGCTGAGCCTGACCGCCGCCGTCCGAGCTGTTCGGTGCAGGCGTTTCCTCTTTCCACTCCGGCGGATATTTTTCGAGGATGCCGTCCTGTATTTCCTTTTTGTCGGCATACATGACCTCACGGTTGCCTTGGTCGGGTACGGTGTAAGGGTGTTCATCGTCAAACTCAATGCCCCATTTGAAGAACAGCTTGAGGCGCACCCGCATCGGATGCACGCCCGTTTTCATGACGATAAAATCGCCCTTGGGCAAGGATTTGAGTTCATCCGGCGTGAGCAATGGGCGCTCGATCATTTGGAGTGATTGCGACGGGTCGTTTTTGCTTCTGCTGACAGATCCACTCATGACCGTGCGGCTGCCGAGAGCCTTGGAAAGTGTTTCGGCCGAGCTGCTGTTTGGTGCAAAGCCGCCGAAGATGGTATCCTGCGTATTGTCCACGATAATTTCCGCACCTTCCTTGCCGTAGTTCTTTTCGAGCTGGGCAAAGGATTGAATGATGGGAACGATCTGTAACCGCCGAGACCTCGACGCACTAAACATCATCTCTGCCGACTCTATCTTGGGCAGCGTGCCGAACTCATCGCAGAAAAACACACAGCGGTTCTTGAGCTTGCCGCCGTTCTCATCGGCAACGGCAAGTATCTCTCGGTATAACTGCTGAATGATGAGTGAGATCATAAAGAAGGTATTGGGATTTTCCTCCGGCATGATTACAAAGATAGCCGACTTCTGATTGCAGAAGGTTTCGGCGTCTATCTCGGTATCAAAGCACAGGAGCTGTTCCAACTCGGTATCGAGGAAAGCGTTGAGTCTCGACAGCGCCGTACTCATAACGCTTGCCATACTCTGCTCGGCAGTGTTAAGAGCCGCACCCGCAAACCATTTTGCCTTATGCTCATTCGGGAGAAGCTCCATAAGTTGCTGAAACTGATTTTTGCCCTTCTTTTTGGAGGGCGCGAGTAGTTCCTGAATGACCTTGAACACCGATACGATGTGCCGCTTCTCCGGTGCGCAGAACTCTGCCACCAACAGAATGGTTGCCGTCAGCAAGCCCTCGGCGGCGTCATAGAAGTATGCGTTCTGTCCGAAGGAGGCGGCGTCCATACCGGAAAGGATAATGGTCTTGGATATGATTTTCGCATATTTCTCCGCTTTCGCTTTATAGACGATTTGGTCGGGATGCTTTGCGTACAGGTCGGTGTACTTATTGACAAGGTATAGGATATTGTTACCGTTTGATCTGGTCGGATTTCGCAAGTCAATGACCGAAACCTTGTAGCCGTAGTCCTTGGCGATGTTGCCGTAGTTACGCATGACATCGCCCTTGGTGTCAGTGGAGAGGAAGGACATTCCCGATGCGCAGGCATACTCAATGCACGGGTACAGCCAAAAGGCAGTCTTGCCGACACCCGCCGCACCGATCATCAGCACATGAACATCTCCCGTATCTATCATGGCGGTGGTGCTGTGCTTGCCGCCCTTGCACCCGACCACAATGCCCTGCGGCAGAGCTTCCTCGGTCGGCTCGGTCTTTTTCTGAAGCAGTTTTCTCGGTGCTGTCGCCGTCATGGTAGGTATTTGGTTTTGCTTTGCCTGCTTACGCCATTTCTTTGGCGTGAACGGAATGTGGCGGTAGGTCTTTCGTATCTCCGCTTTGTTTGCCCACCGAGCCGTGCCGTGTTGACCGTCGCCGACGGTTTTGCTCTTGATGTTATTGAGATTGTAGATATGAGCGATCAGCGTTATCGCACCGAGGACGGCAAACATAACTGCGGCAACGGTGATTAAAGCTGCAATGTTTGGCATTCGACTTCCTCCTCGCTTTCTTCTTGGGGTAAAGAAAACTCCGCACGGATGTGCGGAGCATTGCCTCCGGCTGCCAGCCGGTCCTCGTTCCAATCTTTCAATGACGGAACGAGGATTTCGTGTTTGATGCCCTGTATAAAGAGCTTGTCGGATATTCTCTTGTTCGCCGCCTGACCTGCGGCATCGTTGTCCATGCAGAGATAAACGGTGTCGATAGTGGGATTTAGTTTCAGCATTTGAAACAGCACCTGATCTCCGACACAGCAGGCGGCGGCATAGCTGTGGCTTCGCCAATTCTCCTTGTGCAGAGAAATAAAGGACAGCATATCTATGGGAGCCTCAAAGAGATAGAGCGCGTTGTCTTTTCCGGTCCAGTGGAAGCTGTAACGGGGATCACAGCTTTCCGCATTGCCTTTGTAGGTGCTCTCACTGCCTGTACCTCTTTTGTGTGCGTGACGGGCAATGCCGTGTTCATCGTAGCCGACAAATACGGCGTTGTGATAGTCGGCGGATTCATAGATCATTTCCTTATGGGCAAAGGCGTACAGCACATCCCGGTCGATGCCGCGGCGGTTAAGCAGATAAGCATACACTCGCCGCATATTATCATTTTTCGGCGGAAGGGTGAACGGCTTTGGCGGCTCTCGCTTGACCGGCTCGGCTTGCGGAAGTGCGCCGCCGTTATTGCCGAGCAGAAAATTGACGGCCTGCGGAAAGTCCATGTTATAAAATCTACGGACGAAATCCACAGCGTCGCCGCCGATGCGTTCATACTGATGAAACCATAGGTTTCCTCTGACCGTTACCTTTTCCGAGCCGTCACGCCACACATATTCCTTGCCGGAGCGTTTTAAGTGTTCGCCTTGGCTTTGCAGGAGTGCGACCAGGTCTGTCTGCCGAGCAGCTTCCTTTTGCTCGGCTGTAAAGTGAATGTATTCGGTTGACATGAGTTTCTCCTTTCGAAAAGGAGGTTGCGCATACATTTTATGCGCAACCTCCCCGTGCTATTGTTTGAGTCCGTGAGCCTGTTTTTTCTCCTCGATTTTTCTCCGCAGCTTGCGGTCGATGCTGTTTTCTCTGCCTCTGCGCTCATCCTCCAAGCGGTTTTGGATAACACGAGCCATGTGTCCGAGCAGGCGGAGAGAGGCAAGTGCTGCCGTCCAGTTTCCGTTGACACGAATGCTGTGGATGAGCTGTGCTGCGTATTGATTGCCATGCTCGGCGGCAAGATGAAGATAGTACATTGACTTATCTGTATCTCTCGGTATGTCTTTTCCGTAGAGATAGATTTTGCCGAGCTGGTATTCGGCGTAATCGTTGCCGTTCTCGGCGGCTATCTTAAAACTGCGGATGGCCTTTTGAATGATCTTGACCTCATCCTCGGTCAGATATATCTTGCCTGCAAGGTACGCCGCATAGGGATTTTTCTGCGCGGCGGCACGGTCAAGCCATTCAACGGATTTCTTTATATCCTTCGGCACGACCTCACCTTTGTATAACAGCCTGCCGAGGATAAACTGTGCCGGAGCAAAGTTCTTTGATGCCGATAGATTCAGCAGGCGCACGGCTTCGTCAATGCTTTGGGCGAGAATATCTCCGTCAAGATATGCCTTGCCGAGCGTATACGCCGCATATTTATTTCCTTGCTCTGCGGAGCGGCGGAGCAGGCTCTCGGCTCGTTCGGTATCTCTTTCTATATCCTCGCCCTTGAGGAAGGTTTTGCCGAGCAGGTATTCGGCGTATTGGTTATCATCTTTGACGGCGCTTTCCAACCAATGCAAAGCGTGGAGCATTTGTTTCGGCACATCCTCGCCTTTAAGGTACAGCTTGCCGAGCATATATTTTGCTACGGTGTAGCCCTGCTTAGCGGATCCGGTGAGATACTCCACAGCCTTTTTCGGATCGTAGTGGTCGCCGTCACGGTCCAGCATAAATTTTGCCGCACGGTACTGCGACCATTTGTTGCCCTTGTCAGCGTCTGCGACGGTTTTTTCATATTCGTCCATAGGCGGAGGCGGCGGATCGGGGCTTTCGGCTTCCTCAGCGGTCGGCTCACAGTCCGGCTCGACAGGCTCGTCTGTTTCCTCGATCTCAGCTGTCGGCAGATTTAATTTCATCGCCTCGGCTATCACCATATTTTTCACAGATTTGAATTCCTTGTTTTGCGACAGCGGCAGCCGTTCCCGTTGACTTTCGCTGTACACCTTGTGTGCGGTTTCCTTTGACTCGTACCATAAATCATAGAGAGCCGCAATGCGTTCGTCCTTGCCGAGTTCGTCAACGATGCTGTTGATGATCTCCTTGATGTCCTTGCGCAGATAGCCGTATTGTTTTTTGCCGTTGGTCACAGCCAACCTCTTGGCGAGTGCCTGCAACAGATCCTCCACCTGTGGATTGTCATAGGTGCCGCCGTTTATCTTGGCTATGAGTTCGGCGAGCACCTCACGGCTCTGCACCTTGAGTGCGTCACGGTGTTCGGTTTGCTTTTTATATTCGCAGAGCAGGTCTTGTGCAAAAATATCCTTGGCGAAGGACGAGCGCAACGCTATCACGCCTTTTTCCGAGAGATAACCTTCGTTCGGATCTGTCGAGTAGGCTATCAAGTGAATATGGGGATGGTGGCTTTCGTTGTGGAATGCGGCAAACCAACGGAGGTTGCTCATGGGTATTCGCAGGTTTTCCGAGAGCGTTTGTGCTTGAGACCGGAGCATATCTCTCCATCGGCTGCCGTTATCAAAGCCGAGTCGCTCGGCATCCTCACGGCGCAGTGAGACGATTGCCGTCCACACATTTCCCGTGTGAGCATTGAGTTCGTCCGACACCTTTTTCAGATCCACCGCCACGCCGTCATCGGTAAAGAGTCCGTGAGAGCCGAAGCGTTCCGCACGGGGACGGGTGGCAATGTAGTCGGCATAGGTTGTGGTGTGCATCATCTCATCGGCGTTTTCCTCAAACATTCGGGTAATAAATTCCGAAGCCGTGCCGACCGTTTTCTCTTTAAGGTAGTCCTCATACTCCAATGATGATTTGCTGTCGGGAAAGTCCGAGAGGATTTTCTTTATGAGCTGTCGCTGTTTGTCGGTCGCAGGTGCAAGCCGTTTTGATTCATCGATCTTTTCCACGCCATCACGGGTAGCAATGTATTCCGCGTAGCCGCCCACATTTTTTCTGTCCTCCGGCTTCAGATATTTGAATTTTGTAATGAGCCTTGCCATGCGTTATCCCTTCTGCCAGTCGTTTGCGTCCTTGAAAGTAAAATTGCCGTTTAGCCTTTTTACTTCTTTCACGCATTCGCCCTTGAGCCGTTCGAGAGTAATATCGTCGATGTCGCTGTTTGCCGCCACCACATTCATGGTGACGGCAAGCTCCACAGCCAGCTTGAAAAGCAATCGGCAGATGCGGTTGTCGCTCTCGGCAACAATACTTTTCATGGAGGACAGTATAGCGTTCGGCAGCATGGAGCGGTCGTCCGCGGCGGCGAGGTGGTCGATATAGAACTGCACCGCCTTTTCAATGAATTCCGATTTACTGCGGCAATCGTCCTCGGCGTAGAGCTGCTTGATCTTTTCAAGCGTTTCGGGATAGAGCCACAGGGCAAATTTGCGTTTATCCTTCGGTATGGGCATTTAAGATTCCTCCTTTTTGCTGCATTTTTTGCTTGAAATCCGCAACCCCTAAACAAGCGAGACTTTTAAGGCAGCAACCCCTAAAAGGCGGTTTTCGGTTTGGCTTACAAAAGTCCCGCAAAGCCTTGTGCGGTCGGCGTTGCCGCCCGCTGTGAGCCGCCGAGGGATTGCTATGCAACCCCTCGGCTTTCTCCTGCTTGTTTTCGTACCGCCTGCCTGTATCCGCAAGGTCGGGCGAAAACCGCGCCAAACGGCTCTTTGCCTTTGCAGGGCTTGTGTTTACCCGATGCGGGACTTTTTCTCTCCACACGGGGCGACACAGGGGCGCACAGGGCGGTCACATATGCATCATCGGAGCGTCGGCTTCATCGAGAGCCTCGTCGGACAGTTCCAGTTCTTTTCCCGCAAGGCTGCTGTTGAATATTTCACGGCGGCATTCCTCACTGCGGTAATCCGAGCAAAACGCCTTGTAAGCCGCAACGGAAAAATCATGCAGAGAGTAGGTCTGCCATTCGTTATCCGTGCCGTTGTAAACACTGACCCTGCCTTCGTCCAAATCAAATTCGAGCAGTGCAGTGACTCGGTCATCCGCATGGATATCCGCACAGACCTTGCCGAAGTATTCAAGGCTGACGGGATTCGTTTCAATAAAAGCGTCGGCGAAGGTTTTGGGGTCGGAAGACAACTCACCGCGCTCATAGAGACGGTATCGATACGCAGCCTGCATCGGGGAGAGAAAGTAGTCGCTTGTGAAGTGACAGTCTTCACCGTTTTCACGGATGTGGTAGACCGCAAAGCGTCGGGCCGCTTCCAGCCGCGCCTGCTCTGCGGCGTCCTCTCTTTCAATCGTTGCCTCGATGGAGGCGCGCTGCTCATCGGGAACATATTCTTGATAAAGCATATCGAACGCCTCGGCCAATTTATCCTCGACTGTTTCGGCGGTCTGACTGCCGAGGGCGTCTGCCAATGCCCGCACACGGTATTCGTTAAGGTACAGAGTAATATCAATGTCGCTCATTGGCGCTCACCTCACTGACTTCCGTATGCTCGGTTTTGGGGAGCTTCGGCTTTCTTGCCTTCGGCACGGCAGAGGAAGAAACGGTGCCGGATTTCATGTCGATAAAATCACGCACACCTGCCGGGACGGTCTTGGTATAGAGCGTATCGAGCGCTTTTTCCAGCTCCGTTTCAACGGTCGCACCCTTTTGCGAAAGATAAAGGACAAGGGCGGATGCCTTGTCCTCGTCAAATGAGATATTGAAGGTTGTCTTTTTCATATCATGTTCTCCTTTACATAGAAAGAGCCTGCGTTTCGTCCTCATCGGAGGATTCGTTCGCAGGCTCATGGTTGTGTTCGGTTTCATGTTCATCATAAATGTTACAGCCGAGGACGGAGAGCAGACTCACCGGATCGGTCTGGCAGTTATGACAGTATTGCAGGTGGCAGGTCATCTCGATACAGTCCTCGGTCATGATGAGTTCGTTTATTTCTTCTCTCTGCCGTAATTCTTCTTCGAGCAGTCTGCCGTTTTCGTTGGTGTCGGTGACCTCCGCGCCGAAGTGGTAATACAGCTCGTCGTAGGAGATCGTCCAATAGCAATCCTCCGAATGGTCGCAGCATTCGTTGATAGCGTAATCGGCAAGCTGCCGGATTTTGTTTTTATCCATATAGACTGTTCCTTTCATTGTGATTCGGTATTTTCCGTATAGGTGATATACGGTATCTTGAGCCAGTGTGTGAAGCCGCTGCCTGAGACATCGGAGATAATAACGCCTGCATGGGTGTTGGCGGCGTGTATCACTTTGCCGTCTCCGATATAGATTCCGATGTGACCGCTGTGCCAAAGAGCAAGCCCCGGAATTTCGGGGAGCGTATCAATCGAACCTTTCTCGGTGGCGTTATTGAACATCGTGTCCGCACCGATGTCGGGCATACCGTTTGTGCCGTATTCGATAGTACCCGTTTGGGTGTTCAGCCAGCCGTAGCCCTTAATCAGCCCGATGCAGTCCGCAGTCCGTCTGCCGAGCCAGTGTGCTTTTATGAAGTCTGCCTTGCTGCCGACCTCGTCGGGGTATTGCTTGGCTTTTGAGTTCAGCGTTTTCTGCGTAAGCACCTCGCCGTAGCTGCCCCATACATAGCCCCAACCGTGAGACTGTGCCTGCTTTGCCCATTCCACAAGGTCAAGATTGTTTTTACTGTGCGGATCGGTGAAACCGGAGGTGTTGATGCTGTTGGCACGAATGGAATTCATTATCTTGCTGTAGTTCTCGGCTTTCAGTTCCGTGCCGAAGGCGGAGTTGATGGCAGCGATGAGCTGCTCGTCTGTCTGATCCTCTGCAAAGCACCCGACGAGCTTATCTACAAAGCCGTCCGATTTGGAGTGGTCATATAAAGCGAGGGTGTACAGCACCTGTGCTTCTTTTATTCTTTCTGCCGTAAAGCCCTTTTCGTTCATGGCTGTTTCAATTGCTTTCATCGTATCCTCAACCGCTTGCAGCTTTGCTTTTTCCTCATCGGACATTTCCTCGACCACGATTTGCTGAAGCCTGTCGGTGTCGATATTGATATCGCCGTTAAAAAGAGCGATAACGGCAACCACAGGCATTACGACGATGATAATAATGCCGAGTACAATGCCAAGCACCGCCTTGCGTAATTTCTTGTCGGTGAGTATGGCAACGGCTATCTTTTTAAGAGCCGCCGCTACCGTTGCGCTCATAAGCTGTCACTTCCTTTTCACAGAAAATATAAGCGCAGGCATGATGCCTACGCTTTGCTGTAACTGAATTGTGCGTTTGCCTGCGGTGGCTCACTGACCGCCTGCCTTTCCGAAGATGACCGCCTTGTATTCGGGTGCAATAACCTGCAGAAGATACCTTTCGTTACCGCAGCGATAAAGGCAGGTGCCGCGCTCCGGATATTTGATGAGTTCAAATTCCGAAGGCTCGACCTGCAGGGCGTCCATATACTCCTTCGGGTTGATCTGTCCGGCGTTGAACAAAAACTGATGCGTGGGAATGGAAAACAGCGGCTTTGTGAATTCACGGATTGACGGAATCAAAAAATCCTCGATGTTCTGACTTGCCAGAATGACCGAGGAGTCTTTTTTGCGCACACGCTTCATGCAGTTACGCAGATATTCGATTGTAGTCATATTCGAGAGGAAGAGGTACAGCTCGTCCACCGATGCCGCTGTGCTGCCTTTGCCGAGCAGTTCATTGCTCATGAATGACAGGATATTGAACAGCATACAGTCTTTGAGTCGGCGGTTGGTATCCATAAGCCCTTTCACACCGAATACGAGAAAGTTGGAATCGGTGATATTCGTATGTCCGTTGAAATATTTGCTTTCAGAGCCGACGCACATAGAGTGAATGCCAAGACAGACCTCTTGCAGCGTTTCTTCGGTGTAGAGGTATTTTCGCTGTTTGTCGTAGGTCATGAATTCTTCCTCGCAGAGCTTGTAAAAATCCTGCATAACGGGAAAATCCGAGGTCTTCCTTACACTGTAGTCCGTGCTGTCGGTGATACCGAATCGGGCGTACAGCTTGGAGAGCAGAATCTCAATGGTGTCGATCTGTGCGTCGGTAAAATCCTTGTAGCTGCGGAAAAAGTCTTTGAGAAAGGCAATGTGCTGGCTGAGCCTTGTGACTTTCTTGAACGCTTCGGGTGTAGTAGCGTCGATATCCTCAACGCTGTCTGTCCACGCCTTGGGTTCAAGAGGATTGATGGTGTACTCGCCTGACATAAAATCAATATAGCAGCCGCCGAGCGCTTCGCACAGATCCTCGTATTCCGATTCGGGATCGAGACAGATGATTCTCTTGACCGACTCACGGATGTTGGTGAGGATAAGTTTCAGAAGATAACTCTTGCCCTGACCGCTGTTGCCGAGAATAAGGATGTTGGAGGTCGTTTTGTCCTCGGCTCTGCGGTCGAAGTCTACAAGAATGTTTGTGCCGTATTTATCTCTGCCGATATATGAGCCGTGTGGATCTGTCTTTCCGCTGAAATTAAACGGGTACATATTGGCAACAGAGGAGGCAGGCAGCACTCGTTCATACTGTGCGCCGAACTGATTGCAGCCTGTCGGGATGACCGACAAAAAGCCTTCCTTTTGTCGGAGAGTTAAGCGATCAACGGAAATCTTGGAGCGAGTGAGTTCCATTGCAATGTCGCTCTGCAATTCCTTGAGCTTTTCCATGCTCCTGGCTTTCAGTTCGATGAACACCGACACATGGAGCAGCGGCTCTTTGTTCTTGCGGAGATTGGCGAGAAGATCAATTACATCCTGCAAATTGCCCTCGGCCTCAATGGTTTCATTGACATCGTTGCCGCCGCTTTTGAGTCGGTTGCGGCGAGTGGCATTTTGAATGATTTTACGCTGTTCCATAGATTCCACAAGCCTATGGTAAATGCGAAGGGTCACGCCGTTGCGGTCGGCAAGCTGCGAGAGAATGGCCTGTTCCTCGGTGGACGGCGGATACTCACGGATTGCCCACACACAGCGGTAGCTGTCGCCGACGATATAATGGTCGGATAAAAATTTGACAGTGCCGGGCAGGATCATATCGAAGAAGTCCTTGGTGCGGATTTCCTCAACCTGCTCCGGCGTCAATACTTTCGGTTTTCTTTTGAGCATAATATTTTCCTTTCTGCCGTTTAGGTTTCTGCGGCGATAATGAGCAGCCTGCCGTCCTTGCCCGATCCGTAGCAGGTGGAGAGGATGAGCTGTCTGCCGTCCTCGCAGGTTATGCGGTCATACCACGGGTCTGCGGTATTGGTTTTCAGCACCTCGGTTACGGTGAAGGTTTTCACTCCGTCTGCGGTTTCAAATTTCACGGTCCGGTGTGCGTTCAGAAAATCGGTATTCAGAAATTTCTTCAAATCGGAGAACATTGTACCGTTTTTCATGTTATGACCGTAAATAATGAGGTTGGAGCTTTGGAGGTCGCACCGACCGTCAAGGAACGGCACTCCGCTTTGGCTGTATTTGCCGTAGAAGTTTCGGCGGAGATATTTCTGCGGATCGGACGATGTGTGCATGACGGGATAACTGATGTTTGTGCCGTCAATAGAGAGCCACCCGATGCAGTCGGCGTTTTCTGTAATGAGAGCTTGTATATTGCGTTCTGCCGCAGGCCGCTCGGTCGGCTCTGATTCTGTCTGTGCGGCCGTGACCGTAGGCTCGGCGATTTGTGAGACGGCGGCAAAGTCCTCTTTTTCTTTCTGCCGTTCTTTTAACTCCGAATAGATATTTGCGCCTGCAAGCACGGCAGCCGCCGACAGCAGAAGGCAGAAAATTATGAGGACGGGTTTATTCCTCGTCCTCATCGTCTGTACCCTCGTAGAACTGTTCGCCGTCAATGTCGGGCATTGCTTCGCCCTGCATACTCGCCTCAAAATACAGTGCCAGGATGCGTTTGATCTCCGGCTTTTTAAGCCTATGCACCTCAAAGCCCTCGCCGGCGATTTTGCTCTCAATGCGGTTTGCGGTTTCAAAGACCTGTTTTTCTTTCTGTCCCTTAATTCGGGCGATAAAGAAAAACTGACGGGCGGTCGCCATCTCTACCTGAATGGTATCGAGGAAGTCAATGTCCTTTTTGATGAGCTTCCTGACCTTTGCGTTTTCTTCAACTTCAAGGCGTTCGGTAAGATAGGCTTTGTTATCGTCAAAGCATTCCGAGGAGTCGGTGCAGACGATCTCAATGTCGGGTAGCGCCGACAGCACCATCATCAGATGGCGAATTTTGATTTCGATGTTGGTATGCGACAGCACCGAAATATTGGTGGGTGATACGAGGTAAAAGAGCAGTTCGCCCTTGTTGGTAGAAAGACCGTATTTCGTGAAGGTTCTGATGCCGAGCAGATCCTGCACCGAACGGCCTTTTTTCTTTTTCTGCTGTTTCATTGTCATCATCTCCATTCAAAGTATTGCTGTGTGGATATTAAATACCGCACGGCGTAACGCATGAAGTCGAGTACGGTGGTATCGTCCATGCGGATCGTTAAAAAGCCGTAGCACAACACAGCCACGGCCGGTAAGAAAATATGCAGCTGCACAAGGGCGAGAACCGACAACAGTGCGGCTACCGCCAAAATTACAAAGTCCCGCAAGCTCCAAAGCCACAGATTGGCGGTAGCTTTTAAGTTCTGCGGATAGATATATTGTGTCATTGCGTCATTCCTCCTATCTCTATGCCGCCGACATCCTCGCAGAATTCCTTGGGCGTCTGCCCGTATTCCTCACGGAGCTTCTCGGCGATCATTTCCTTGATAAGCTGCGACTCCGCAACGGTCGGTACATATTCGCCTTCCTCGCAGGAATCGGCGGTCGTGACGGTAAATTCAAGCCGGAGTGTGTCGGCAAACGGATCGTACTTGGCGTACAGGTTCAGCCATTTGTCATCGTCCGCCGCCGTGTTCGTTCCGAATTTCTTGTCCACATCAAACCATGTTTCGAGATAACAGGTGATCTGATGCCCGATGTCGCAGTCGACTTCCATATCTCGGTCGACCACAAGCATATCCCTTGTGAGTTCCGGCGTATCCATTTTAGTTATAACGGATGCTGGACGGTATTCGGCGTCGGTATTGTGTCTGCCGAGCTGCTCACGGATATGCTCTGCAAGCTGTTCCGAGAGGAATCGACTGCACACTGCTTTTGCTTGCTCATGGATAATACCGAGATATTTAAGCCCTGCCTTATAACGGGAGAGGAGCTTGTCATAGGTCATTTCCTCGTTTAATGACGACTCAAAAATACCGTAATCTCCATACCAATCGGCATACCGTTCCGTCTGCGAAATGTCCGCTGCAACCTCATATGCGGCAATGATTTTGAATGCGTCCGAGCCGTACTTCTGCAAAAATCTGTTTGCTTCCTTGTAATATTCCATAGACACCTCCGTTATTTGCCTGCGGCCTTTGCCACACTGCGGGTCAGGTTGACTGCCGTTGTGGTGGCGTGGACTACGCTCATCATGTTTACTCTGACGCTTGAATCCAACCCGAACTGCTGCGCAATTCTCGGCACCTCATTGGCCGCCAGCATAATGCCGAGGCCGAGCAGCATATTCTGCGGAAAGGTCAGAAGCCCTAAGAAAAGCAATGTTGTCTGCATGAATGCCGTAAGGCAGATCGCAATAACCTGCTTGCACCATTGATTGAAGCCGTCCGCATAGCCACGGGGAACGCTGAACATATATAATGCACCGACAGACATCTGCACAAGGAGAATACCGCCTCTCTTGATATTCTGAAAGAATATTTTAATAATGCAGTAGGCAAAGGCGATCATCGCAAGTAAATTAAAGAGTTTGTATTCTGCGGTGGCCGCCACCATAAACGAGCCCTGCAGCACCGAAGTGCTTTGGCCTGCGAGGTCGAGTGACTGCGTTCCTGCAAAAATACGGGCAAGGTCGTGGGAAAAGGTGTTTTGCAGGCTGATGCAAAACTTGTATAATTCTATCGGCACGACTCCGATGAGAGAGCAGGCAAAGAAGCCTTTTATGATGTTGAGTGCCGTTGTTTTCACATTGGCTCTGCCGCATTGGTACTCGATGGCAACATCAAATATTGCCACAACCGTTCCGGCCACGAACAAGCCCCAGCCAAACAGTGTAAATAGCTTTACGGTTGCCTTTACCCATTCAAGGTCAAACACATCTGCACCCATATTGCCCATCATCTCGAAGAAGTCGGCGATAGCGCCGTAGATGATTTCATAAAACCATTTGAGCATTGCATCCCAAATGGCATTGGATATTTGTGTTCCGAGGAAGTCCATAGCGTCGCCGATGGCGCTGCCGATCCCCGAAAAGATATCGCCTAACCAGTCAAAGATAAGTCATCACCTCCGTTTCGTAACCGGTTGTATTAGATAATTGACCAGATATACAGCGGTGCGGTCAGCGTGAAAATAAGGCAGGCAAAGAGGATGCACGGAGCTGCGAATTCAAACTGTCCGTGCTTTCTGTAGTCGAAGTACGCCGTGCCGACCTTCACAAAGAAAAGAATGGCGAGGATCATATCGCACACGGGAAAAACAACATTGTTGACGACTGTCTGAATTTGGCTTTTTGCAGCGTTCCATGTGTTTTCGATTGCACCCGCCACATCGCCTGCGGCAAAGGCGGTCATAGAGAAAGCCGACACAAGGACGGCCACGAGCAGAAGAGTGAGAAGAATTCTCATGGGTTTCTTTTTCATAGGGTTTTACCTCCTAACACATTTTGGATTTCTTTTTCGGTTATCTTTCGGACTCGGATATTGAGGTTTTTGCAGAATTTTAACTCGGCTCTCATGCCTTCCGTGACGGTATCTCCGAATACCCACACCTCATCGCAGAGCCACAGAAGCGACATTCCCGCTGCCAAGCCGATTTCCCGATCTTTGGGGGCATTATCGTCGAGGCACAGAGCATAGAAATGCGGCACGACCGGAGCCGTGCCGCACCTCAGTGCGTATTCGGTATATGTCTTAACCTTTTTGAGGTTTTGCTCAATATTCCCTCCGAGGGGAGCGCAGACATACACCTTTTTCATTACTCGTCATCCTCGTCCTTTCGGGATTTCACACGGATAATGATGACCGCCACAAGACCGCCGAGCGCCACAGCGCCGAGTCCGATCCAAAAGCCGAGGTTGGAGTTGTCGCCCGTCTGCGGAACGGGAGGAGCAGGAGGCGTAAGCGTTACGGTCTGGCCGCCGTCCTCAATGTCGGCATGAGCTGCGATTTCCACACCGTCACGATAGAGCGTTTCAAACACTACGATGTCTGTCTGCTTGGTTACGGTGCTGCCGTCAAAGGTAAAGCGGACGGTAATCTCTCCGTCTTTTTTCTCTGCCGTATAGGTGACTTCGGAGGTCACTTCCTTGCCGTTTATGAGGAACGGCTTGCCTGTTGCCTTGTCCATAAGGATGCCCTTGACGGTGTATTCCTTACCGACCGTAAGGTTCTTGTAGGAAACGGTGTCCTCAATGGTGATGTCGCCCTTGGTAGTTACGGACTTTTCACCGTTTACGGTTGCCTTTGTTCCGATTTTGGGAACGGTAACCCTGACGGTCTGATCCTCGTCCTCAATGTCTGCGTGTACGGAAAGCTCTTTGCCGTCCTTATACAGTGTTTCAAATACCACAAGGCTTGTGTTTTCCTTGATGAGTTTTGCGTCAAAGGTAAAGGTCACGGTGACCGTGCCGTTCGGTGTTTCGGGCGTGAATACGGTTTCGGCTGTTACCGCATTTCCGTTTTCGGTAAAGGCTTTTCCGGTGCTTTTGTCCATCAGCGTTCCCACAAGGAGATATTCCTTGCCGGGGATCAGGTGCTTGTAGGGGACGGTATCGGTCAGCGTGAACACCTCGGTTGCACAGACTTCCTTTTCGCCGTCAACAGCAGCAGTGGTCTTGATTTCGGGAATGCGGTCATTGACCACGGCAATTTCTACCGTCTGCTCGTTTTTCGCAATGCTAATAGGATAGATTTCCTCATTGGCAAGGTATCCGTCGGCAGGCTGCAATTCCTTAATGAGCCAATCGCCGTAAGGGATGTTCTCAAAGGTGAATACGCCGTCCTCGCCGGATTCGACTGTAAGGATAGCGCTTTCGGCAGTAAACTCGGTTTCGCCGTTGCGGAAGAGTCCGAACTTTGCACCTGCAATCACTGACTCAGTTTCACGGTCGATTTTGAGACCCTTTACCGAGCCGTAGAGGATGTCATTCTTGATGGCTTCGCCGCCGTTTGCTTTGATCTCCACAAGGGCGGTATCCTGTCCGGCGTACTCAAAGGTCACGGGGTATTTTTCGTCCGAAAGGATATAGTGGCTGTCGGCTGCGATTTCCTTTACATACAGCTTTGCGCCTACAGGAATATCTGTCTTGAATGCGATGTTGCCGTTTTCATTGCAATTTGCAACTTCGAGTAGGCCGTCCTTCGAAATGACCGAACCGTCTGCGGCGGTCAGATCCTCGGCAGCGTACAGCCCGAACTGCACCGAGAGGATTTCTCCGTTATTCCCGATGCCGAAGGTTTCGTCCTTACCGAGAATTTTGGAGAGCGACACCTCTGCCTTTTGGCGCTCGTTATAGAACTCGGCGGAGGTTTCGGTAAGCTTTACGGTTTCGCCTGCATAGGTCAGTTCAACCGACTTTGCCTCATCGTTCAGTACCATGCCGTAAGGTGCTTTTGTTTCTCTGACTGTATATTTGCCGAGGTACAACGGTTTGCTTGCGGCGCTGCCGTTTTCATCGGTGGTTACAGTGTCGACAACCGTACCCTTGGCATAGCGGAGCGTGCCGTCCGGCGTGATGATGTCATCGGCGGCGGCAATCTCATAGACCGCACCGGCAAGACCGCCGTCTGCAAATACAGGCTGATACAGTCCGTCTGCTTCAATTACAGAGGAAAAAATCTCGCCGTTTTTGGTAAGGCGAATGATACCTTTCTGCGGCATATTGTGCTTTTCTACGGTTACTACCGTCTTGCTGCCGTCCACCTTGAATGCGATGGGAGCAGAGTCGAGAACATATCCGTATGCCGTACACTGCTCGATGATCTCATAGTTACCGTAGGGCAGCTTTTCGGGCATCATGAGCTTGCCCGTCATATCGGTGTAATAAATGTCGATGTCAACAGGCGTCGGGTAGTTGATGTGCTGCACGATATATTCGCCCGTGTCGGTGTTACGCACCTTAAAGCCAATACCCGCCGCAGGGATAATTTTACCCGTTTCGGCATCCTTTTTAACAATCTCAATGAGTGCCTCAAAGGTTGCGTTGTTGATGAGGAAGCGATAGGTTTCGCCGTTTTCCTTAACAAAGACATTGAAAGGTGCAAGCAATTCCTTGCCCTCCCAGCCCTTGGTCTGCTTCACGGTATATTCGCCGTAAGGCAGATCCTTGGTTTCGGCAAAGCCGTTCTCGTCACATACAAGGATATCTCGCTCGGTTTCCTCGGCGTTTTCGTAGCTGCCTGCCACTTTCAGATACACTTCAAACTCTGCGCCTTTTTCGGGTGTTTCGATCTTGGTGCTGCCGTCATCGCAATGCTTGATTACGGCGATTTTCCCCTTGATAATATCTTCGAGGGAGTCAAGAGGCTTTGCGAGGTTGTATTCAACGGTATAGAGCTTGGCCTCAGCACCGATGTGCTGACTTTCTGTGTTAAGAAGGTATCCTTCGGACGGGCTGATTTCTTTCAGCGACCAGTCATCGCCGCAGATATAATACTTGGTGGTAAACTGACCGTTTGCGTCGGTGGTGTAGGTGTCGATGAGCTGATTGCCCTTATAGATACCGTACTTTGCACCTGCGAGGGAGGCGTCACCCTGGGGCAAGCCCTTTTCGCTGTCGCTCTTGGTTACGGTAACATTGAACTTCTTGAGGATATTATCAAAGGACTTGTTCGTTACCTTGTTCCACTCAACAGCGGCGGTCTGCTTTTCGGGTACGACATAGCGAGTCGGAGTGTCGACTTCTTCGAGGGTATATCCCGAACCAATCAGCACATCCTTGAATTTTGCAATGCCGTTTTTGTCGGTCACGGCATACTCGTCAACCTCGATGCCGGAGAGCGATATTCCGTAGAGGCGGAACTTCATGCCCTCGGTCAGTCCGTCCTCGGCGGTCTTTTTGACGGTGAGGTCGCCGCGGCGCAGCTTGTTGCTGAAATTGACGGTAGACACCTGACCGCTGACAACGGTTACACGGCGAACCTCCTGCGGAATATATTTGTCATACTCGGTTTCGGTCACGGTGTAAACGCCGGGCTTGAGGTCGTCTACCTGAATCACGCCGCCGTTTGCGGTTTTAACGGTCTTGTCGATGCCGTTGCCCTGAATGCGGAATGTGATACCATCCACCTTGCCGTCCTCGCTGACCTTGACGATTTTGGCACTGCCGGGGATCAGCTCGTTGACAGCTTTAATGGTAATCGTGGCGTTCGGGGTGTTCTTGTTGAGTGTGACTGTCCATTCGGATTTTCCGTAAGCACGGTAGTCCTTCGGGAACACGGTTTCCTTGACGGTATAAGTGCCGAACGGGATCGGATCGGCAGCCTTGGCATAGCCAGAGGCATTGGTCGGGCCGATCTTGTATGCTTTACCCGTCTTTTGATTTGTGGCAACGAATACGGCTCCGGCAAGTGCCTTGCCGTTTTCATCGGTCTTTTTAACCTCCATAAAACCGTTTTCGATAAAGAGTTCATCCGGCAGATGATAATATCCGTTCGGCGTGGATGCCTTATCTCCGTTGGAGGAGTGTGCCATACCTTCGGTGGTGTTGATTTCGGGGCCTCTCTCATTGCCTACATGGATAATGAAGTGCTTGCCGTTATACACGCCTGCAAAAATAGCCGCATGGACATGGCTGCTTGAACTGTTGCCGAAGATGATGATATCGCCGGGAGTGAGTTTGGAATAGTCCACATTGCTCGGACTCGTGCCGACCTTTTCGACCTTACCCTGCGAGGCAAGCTTATTGAGTGCATTCTGCCAAGTCACGACGGCCTGCGAGTTCATTCCCGTAGCGTTGATGGCGTCGGTAATAAACTGCGTATCCACACCCTCAATGTTAGGCAGATAGTTGCAAATATAGTAGGTCACGAAGCTTGCACAGCAGAGACCGTACTGTTCGAACCTTGCAATATTCGGTGCTTTACCCGTTACGGTCGAGGAATCGGAAACCGTTTCCTTACCCGTAAGCGAAGTGCTGTAATGAATATCCGAGAGGATACTCGGTGCGTTTCGTTTCAGTGCGCCGCCGTAGTGTCCGGTCTGATAGATCGTGCCGTTATCCTTTTGCTTCTGTACATTGTAGCCCGTATAGGCAAGCGCTCTGACGATGGGGTTGTCGAGCATTTTGTCGGGGATGTCCGAGGCAGGTGCCGCAAACGCCGAGATCGGGAAAGCGCTGAGTACCATTACCAATGCAAGGAGCAAGGATAACAATTTCTTTCTGTTCATATTGACTCATCCTTTCAAGTTTGATTGTATAAAAAAAGAACGCCTGATTTTATCAAGCGTTCGTGATGGAAGTATATCGGGCAGTTATCCGCCGTAGTTTTGGCTGCTTACGCATACGCAGCAGTACCATGTGCCGCCTTTGTAGGTGATGCCGACCGCCATGTAGGTGTATTCGGCACTTCCCACATAGCGCCAATGGCCGGCACTGTTCTTGAAGCCGTTTGCTATTTTATCGGCTATCTCGTCGGCCGTACCCGTCCAATTTCCTTTGGCGGCGGCCTCGGCATTGTATCCTCGGTAGTAGCTTGCTTCGGGCATTCCGCAGTCCGACATATCTACATATTCTCCGTATTTAAGTACGGTGCAGGCGTCGGGGCTTGATTCATGCGAGAAGTTTGTTATAAGCTGTTCAGAACGATAGGTTGCGACCTTGCCGAGTCCGGGCAGGATGGTTGCAGCCGGTGAGCCTTGGAATTGCCTGAGTGCATTTATCTTTTCTGCCGTTTTCCTTGCCACCTCATTGGCGGTAGGTGTTTCGGCAGGAGCTTCGGGCTTTTCTGCGGGTGCAGGAGTCTGCGGTTTTTCCTCGGCAGGCTTCGGAGCTTCCGTCTGCTTGGACGGCGTCTTGGTCTGCTGATTTGATTCGGCAGGCTTTTTGGTGTCTGCCTTACTGCCGCTGTCAGCAGGGGCATTGCCTTCGGTCTGTTCTTTTTCTGCCGTAGATTCGTCTTGCTTTATTTCGCTTTCCGCAGGCAGGCTGCTCTCGGCGGTCGGGTCGGAAGCCTTGTCCGTTACCGTTGCCGTGATACCGCTTTCTGTGCTTGCAGGATCGCTGCCTGTATTTTCTGCCTTATTTGCACCGCATCCCGCAAGGCTCAGCGTGATCAGTCCTGCGAGGAGGGCTGCGAGCATTTTCGTATTTCTCATATTTACCACCTCTACCTACAGGATACCGAAAAAATTCGGAAAGTCCAGCGAAATCGAAATATTTCGAGAAAAAGTTACATACTTTGTGCCGGACTCTCGTCCTCATCGGGCAATTCGTCCTCGGATTCCTCCAAAGCTTCACGGTAAGCGCCGATAACAGCGTCGTTAAGACTCTGTCTTGCCTCATCGGTGAGGGCGAAGGCAATGTCGGAATATTTTGTTTCGCCGCTGCCAGTTTTGTAGGAGCGAAAGGGCATTCGGGCGAACATCCCTTTCTGACCGTCCACCACGGCGATGTCCTTAATAACGAACGCGCCGCCGATATTCACACTTGCATACGCCTTGACCGTCGCATTCTCACGCTCGATCATGCGGTCGATTTTGGCGCTGACCGGAATTTTGGATTGCGATGCGTTGTTTGCTTTCTTCGTTGCCATAATGATTTACCTCCGTATTTTATAGATTCATGGTCATGCCGCCGTCCTCATCGGGTTCGTCGGCAAGGTCGTCGGCTTCAAGATATTTCTGCGTGTTTTCCTTTGCCCATTCGGGGATGCGTTCCTCTTTCAGTGCGCCTGCAAATTCCGTGCGGCGGTAATAGGTCTTTTCGCCGTCCGACACATGGAATCCAAACACCTTCGTACCGAGAGAATCCGGGCGGCAGCCGTTGCCGTGGGTGGCGTAGAACAACTGATCCTGCGGCGTTTTGCACTCGTCCTTGAGAACGGACGGATTCAGTACAAGTATGCGATCGGTATAGTCGATCTGTCCGCTGCGCTCACTGTCGCACTGACTGCCGTCATATAATCCGAGTTTATCCCACTGCCGCCTTGTGTCGGAGACAAAGAGATTGACAAGCCCCGGATGACTGCGCACGCTGTATTGCCATGCGTTTTCCTTGTCCATGACCGAAAAGCGTCGCGCCCATTTCTTGTTGTCCTCGGAATATCTGCCGTCATGGGTTCCTTGGCGCACGGTGGCGGCGAGAACGAAGTTGACACGGTCAAAGCCGTATCGGTCGATAATTTCTTTGGCGCAGGATTTAAGGCACTGACCGTCATAGTGTTCGTCAATGGCTCTCTCGATAGCACGGGCGCAGTCGCAGTTTTCGAGGTAGCTCTCACGCCATTCATCCTTTTCGTTCCATTCCGCAGCTTCCTTGAGGGAATAGAGATACAACGGCTTATGCTCCGGCATTCTGTCCACCTGCTTTCTGTTCAGCCCACTTGACGGACAAATGGACAAGGGCTACACGCTGCTGTTCAGCAGAGAGGCTGTCGAGGAAATCCTCAAGCGTCATCTCGGTTTCCTTGTCGGCAGTCTTGGTGCCGGAGCAGTTATCGCAGATCTTTTCACGCTTGACGGTGACAGTTCTGCCATCCGGTGATTCGGTGAAGGACAGCACATCGTTATAGGTGAAGCCCACACGCTGGCGGATCTCATAGGGGATGGTAATGCGTCCTCTTTTGCCAAGGACACGGTACAATTTTGTCATTTCAGTTTTCCTCACTTTCATCGCAATTATCGCTGCAGGGGCAGTCTTCGCAGTCGCCGGTGCAGTCCATGTCGGCAACGGGACAGTTTTCGCAATCGCCGTCACAGACGACATCCTTCGGATCGTCGATGTTTTCGATGACGATCTTGTGTCCGTCTGCGTACATCTGCAGGGGGTCACCCTCGAACATTCCGGCTTCGAGGAACAGCTCGGCAGGTACGGGAAGCATAATGATTTCGGTTTTTATCTTTTTATTCGGCATACAATGTTCTCCTTCAATACTTTTTCGTAGTCGAGTGGCTTGTCGATGGAATCGAACAAGGTGAGCTGGTGCGGCTGCTGCCGTTCACGCTCAAAGAGGTCATAATTGGCTATGAGCAGTTCGGGAAATTCTTTGCCGGCCTCGTATTTCTGCGCCATACTGTGTACCCGCTTGAAATCGAAAAAGTTATATTCCTTATATAACTCCCGGATTTCGGGGCAATCATTGTAGGATAGCAGGAATTTGCCTTTCATACCCGCAAGGGCGTGGTAAAGCCGCAGATGATCCTCCCAAGTGAAGCCGCAGTCATACACATATTCGCTTGTGAAGTACGGCGGATCGCAGTAGGTGAAGGTGGTCGGGCGGTCATAGTGCTTTATAAGGGTTTCAAAGTCCTGGTTTTCGATGACCACATTCTCGCAGCGCTTGGCAAAGTCCTGCACGAGTGCAAACAGCGTTCTGAGCGAAAAAGGCTGACAGGCAAAGGACTTGCATCCACTGGAATAACTGTAGCGAATGAGCTTTAGGAACATGGCAGCACGGCGCAGGTCATGGTCATTCCTCGCCGCCGAATACAGCGTCCGTACTTCCTTGGCGGTCACTTCGGGCAGCATGATTTCCGTGAGGTCAAGCTGCGCCTTGAGGTAGTCCTCGGTGAATTCCTCTTTTTCGAAGAACTTTTTTAAGATCGCAAAATCGTCACGGGAATTGAGGCTTAAAAAACCCAGCTCACGAATGAACTCCATCGGGCGGTCACGCATACAGCGGAACAGATTCACGAGGTTGTGGTTGTAATCGTTGAACACCTCGAATTTGTCCGGCACGGGTTTTCCCAGCAGTACCGCACCGGAGCCGCCGAACGGCTCAACATAGCGGTCACAGCCTATGGGAAACAAGGCATACAGGATATGGAGGATAGAGGTTTTGTTGCCTATCCAGGTTACGGGGGATTTTATTTTGATCACCTCACTTTGAGGCGGTCAACCGTTCCGAAAACAAAAAAGCGGTATCTTTCGTTTTCAAAACGATCGATACCGCCGTGGATTTATTGCTTATTCTGTTTTAGTTCTCTCTTTGGCACGGAGCCTGCGTATCTCGTCCTCATAGTCGTTGATGCGGTTGATCTGCATACATCCGAGGATACAGAAGCTGACGCACCCGCCGAGGAGCAGGCCGATCATGAGCATGGCGATCTCCATTTTACATTCCTCCTATCGTGAAGCCTTCGTCCTCATCGGGAAACAGCTCGGCGGTTCGGACAGCGTCCTCGCCGAGTCCTTGCAGCAGCGCGTTAAACTGCTCGATGTCGCAGCATTGGCGAATACCGTATTCGGCGCATAAATCTCTGTAATAGCCGAGTTCTGTGTCATCTCTGTCCATAAGGAGATTTTCGTTCAGCTCAATCCAAGCCTTGCTTTGCTCCCAGCATACGCAAAGGGAGGTCGGGAAGCCGCCTGTTTGGTCGCACTGAAAATCCGGCGAAGTATATACCTCGCCGGATGCGTAAAACTCTGCGGTTTTCTTTTGCAGTTCGTCATAGGTCATAAGCGCATACCCATCCCTTCGTCCTCATCCTCGGATTCATCGCCTCCCGTTATATTGACATATTCGCCGATAATGCAGAGAGCTTCGTCATAGCTGCCGCACTCATGAATGCGGCCGGTCATTTCCGTTGCCTGTTCCGCAAGTCCGTTATGGCGGAGTGTACGGGCGGCAAGCCCCATAAGGTTGAAGATGTTTCCGTCCTCGCCGATGAGCCTGCAATCGGGCTTTGCCTTATCCGGTTCATGCTCGGTTATGAAACCGCCGAGCCGATTCGGGACATAGTCCGAAAGCCAGGTGCCGCCGAACTGTTCGTGGGAACGCAATCTCCACATAGCGAGCTTGCCCATGTCGATCTCCACACTGTCCTCAAAGGGAAAGAGGATATTGGTGAGTTCGCCGTTTTGGAATACCGAGATATTCTCAAATCTGCTGCCGTTTTTTAAGATTCCCTCGTCGGTGAGGAGACCGTTGATGCCGTCGAGCCACTCCTGCGGATCACCGCCGCAGCCCTGCAAAACAAGCCCTTCCTTGCCGTTCATACGGCGTAATTCATCTGTTTTTACGGTTTTAATGCTCATAACTGCATACCTCCCATCTGCATGGTTTCGTCCTGGGCTTCTTCCTCGGCAAATTCCTCTGCCGTCATTTCTTCTCCCAAGAAGTTTGGCTCGGTGTCCTCGTCCAGTGAGATATATCCGCTTTCGCCGAAATCGAGAATATCCCGCATCAGAACAGTGCCGCCGTGGTTGACTCCGACCTTCGGCTCAATAGAACAGAAGCGGTCGCCGTCGTCGCTGTGGCGTAAATCATAGGCGTACAAGCCTTCGGGGATCTGTTCGGGCATGAGCCGTCCGTTGCTGAACAGCGCTCTGCGGTCAAGCACTTCGATGACATCCAGCTTTTCCTCGGTCATCGTCTGTTCCTCGATTTTTTTGACCTCCGGCTCGTCATACGGCACGGGCTTGAATAGATGTCCGTTTCGGGCGGAAATAACGCCGTAATCCGTAACGGTTGCACCGATGCGGCCGAGCAATTTATCCGCTTCATTTCTCGGAAGCAGGTTTTCAAGCCACCTGCTGTCGAATTCCGTGCTTGTGTTTTCAAAAATATACTTCTTGAAGAAGGCATCCGCAGTGTCAGGTTCGGCAGTAAATTCATAACGCCACAGGTTTTGTGCCGCATTCAGCGCGTCATGAATGCTTGTCGTGTTTCCGGCGTCGAGAACGGCTTTGAATTTAACCTGTTCGCTTTCGCTCATGATTCTGATTTCCGCAGCAAGTTTATTGAGTGTTTGGACATCGCTCATGCTGCCGAACATCTCCGGGGTGATCTGCGGAATTACAGATTCAAAATCGTAGTACACGCAATCGCCGATGTCTGCTTCATTAAATACTGCGGCATAATTTGCGAGTATGTCGCTTGCCATCGGAAGGTCAAGCCATATAGCCCTATCTACAGGATCGCCCTTGATATGCTCCGGCGTACCCGATACGAGCAGGCGAATGGCAAAGTCGGAGGATTCGGATTCCTCGTCCGGCAAGGTCACGCCGTCATATATCTCCGGCCGGTCATAATGCACGGTGGGGATATACAGCCTGCCCTCAAACACGCCGATATCGTTTTTCTGCTGCACTCTGCCGATCTGCTCTGCGTTCAAAAACGGAATCACGCTTTCGGGAATGTCATCGAGATCGGGAAGCAGACCGTTTTCAATTGCAAATCTGCCGAGTGCCTCCGGACCGGAGATGCCGGATGCGATTGGAACGGTGTCCAAGCCGTAGGTGCTGTTGATGAGGTCTTTGATGCTGACGAGTCCATCGTTGTCCGCAGCTCTGAAAACCTCATCGGTTACGGCGTAAAATACGGGCAGTTCCTCGTCGGTAAGGGATACAAGTCGTTTGGCAAGGAAGTTCAGTTCATCCAAGCTGAAAGTGTCCAAGCGGATGTCCTGCATCTCCGGCAGGATATCGCATTCGAGGATGCTGACTTCAACCGTGTTTTCTCTGCTGACGGCACGAGCCTTTTGCATAGCGTCCTTGATTTCATAGTCCGCCGCAGGCAACAGTAATTCGGCATAATAATATCCGCCGTTAAGTGCTTTTTCGGCGGATAGTTCAAGCCTCATGATTTTTCTGTTATAGTTCATTCTCGCTTATCCTTTCTGAATTTGCTCTTGGTATATTCGCTTAATAACGGCACCGACAGCAGAAACAACAGGCACACTCACCGCATTGCCTGCCATTTTGTATAGCCGTCCGTCGCTTAGTCCCGCAGCCTTGGCTTTGTCGAACTGTTCGTCGGTAAAGCCCTGCAGTCGCCAGCATTCTCTCGGCGTGAGCTTCCGCACTCTGCCATAGCGGAGAATACCGTGCCGGTCCTGCACAGTTAATGTGAACATCGGTTCGTTAGGCTCTTTTATCCACCTTCCTTGCTGACGGATGGTTTTCTTATCGGGCGTCACAACGGCTCTCGGCTCGTCCTCAATAAACACGGCGGAGTGTTCGCCCTTGTGCTTGCTGATGCCGCTGTCCTGTCGAGCAGTAATGCACCGAGCCGTTTCGGTAAGCTTTGCGCCGGCGTTCATGTCGATAAAAAAATAGCCCTGCGTATTGCCGGGAGTTACGGTATGGGCGATCTTTTCTCCGACCCGTCCTCGCCGTGTATTCATTGTCGGGTAGGCAAGGTCTATGCTGTCACCGGGGTGTGCGAGCTGAAAGCCGGATTTTGTATCTACCTTGATAGGCAGTGCTACATCGTAGAGTCCGGTTTTTCCTCCGAAGCCTCCGGCATTGCTTGTGAGAGTAATGCCGACTCCCTCGTCCGAGTAGACCCGATTGCCCTCTGTGCCTCCAAGGAGTTGGATAAGAGACGCTGCATTTGCGTTTGTGAAAGATAGTATTTCTCCGGCACATCTTTCTCTAAGATATCCGACAATATACACGCGCTTTCGGGATTGGGGGACACCGAAATCCTTGCTGTTAAGGATTTGCCATGCGACATCGTACCCCAACTCATCCAGCGCACCGAGGATGGTCGCAAAAGTCCGGCCTTTGTCATGCGACAGCAGACCGGGAACATTTTCAAGCAGCAGAAAAGGTGGTCTTTTAACGGCGGCAATTCGGGCGATCTCAAAAAAGAGAGTGCCTCTTGTGTCATCTTGGAATCCTCTGCGGAGCCCTGCGATACTGAAGGACTGACAGGGAAAACCGCCGCAAATAAGGTCGATATCCGGCAAGGTGTATGGGTCAATGGTTCTTGCGTCTGCAAAATACAATTCTCCTTTCGTGGGGTACATGGCGTCATACGCCTGCTTTGCGTATTTGTCTATCTCGCAGTAGCCGACGCACGCAAAACCGCCGAGCCGTTCAAGCCCCGACCGAAAGCCACCGATGCCTGCGAACATATCCAAAAATCTGATTGGCATAGATCATCCGACCGATACCGTTGTTTTTTCTGTTCCGCCTCACTTTCCTTACATCGTCATACCGAAGCCCTCGGCCTCGTCCTCATCCTCTGTTTCCTCATCGTTGCCGTTGTCGCCCTCACATTCGCCCGCAAAGCCGTTTTCTGCGGCTTCCTCGTCCGTTTCTTCGCAGATATCCTCTGCGGGGCTTTCGGCGTCGATTTGGCTCTCACGCTCGGCCTGTTCTCGGTCGAGCTCAGTTTCAATAAGACCGAGGACGAATTCCTTCTGACTCATATTGTTGCGGTGCAGGTAATCCTTGATCCTCTGAAACAGTTCCTCCGGCACCTGAAATGCCATCGTTCTCATATTGCCCATGCTATTTCCTTCTTTCTGCTGTATTTTCGGGTGAAGCTCATCGTCCACCGCAAGAGTAATGAATTCAGCCATTGTCATCCCTTCATGCCGTTCGAGATATTCTCTGATTTCGGCATGGAGGTTGGCGTCGATTTTTACGGTGATGCCTTTCTTTTCATCCGCCATTGCGCTCGTTCCTTTCTATATATTTTTTGATAATTTCCGCAAGCAGTTCCTCTACCGACACTTCACGCTCGGCGGCTTCTCGGAGCAGCATATCTGCCTGCGGCTGTGGAATTAAAATATCGTGTTCCAATAGGCAACCTCCTACATTCTCATAACTGGGCCGTTGTCCTCATCCATGTCCTCGCTGTCGGCCTGTTCCTCAGCAAGCTCCTCATCGGTGAGCTTGCGGAAGGAGTCCTCGCCGGGAATGATACCGAGCTGTCTGCCGTTGTCAAAGGCACAGTGCAGGGTACACATATCGTCCACATACTTTACCGTGCCGCGCATATCGTCTTCAACGGGACGGGGGTCAGCGCCCATGTGCAAAAGCAAAATTCTTGTGCCTTCGGGATACATTTCTCTGTACCTCTGTGCCTGTCTGTACAGGCGGTCATATTCGTTCATACTGTTTACCTCCATGTTTTCGTTATATTTTCATTTCGTAATATTCGTCCGGCAAGAGTAAAAAGGAAAAGTCGACATCCTCAATATTGTCGCAATGCCCTGACAGGAAGTTTTCATCCCGTTCCATGCGCATCATCAGATAGGCGACTTCTTCGGGTGTCGCCGTTACGGTTTCTTCGCCGCCGTACAAATAGGCTTCGGCGTGTACGCTGACCTCTGTTTCCGCATCGACATTCTCCATAAAGTCATCAAAGGCTGTCCAGCCGACGAGGTCGTCGTACTCTCTCGGTATCCCACCGACCGTAAATTCAAATTCTTCATTGCCTGCGGTTACGGTCACCGCAGAAAAAAGCAAGGCCATATATTACATCCCTCCAATCGTCATTTCGGTGTTTTGCAGATGATCCTCAAATTCGTCCTCGGTCATCATGGCGTAGTCATCGCCGCTGTTCCAGAAGGAGACGAACAGTTCGCCGTCCATTGTATCAATGGGCTGCTGCTCGAAACCTTCACAAAGGCCGTCCGAGCACTGTCCGATGAGCCAGTCCCGGAGATTTTCCGTTTCCTCTGCCGTGAGAGCTTCCTTGAGGCTGCAGTCAATTCGTCCGAACAGTCTGCCACCGTGCAGCTCCACCGACCACACAGCCGAGGTCAGCTTTTCACTCACACCGTCATCCTTGTTATAGTAGGTTGCCATATCGTTTTCGTCATTGGCGGTGTAACGATTCAATGCATCGGCGATCTCATCGGCGCTGTCGGCAAGGTAGGAATCTCCGACCGTGAACATATCTCCGTCGCCCTCGTCAATATTCCCGACAAGCGGACAGAAGAACACAGCTTTTACGGGGCCGGCGTCCTGCGTCATCTCACGGACGGCGTTGATTACTTCATCCATTGAGCCGTACTGGTCGTAGAGGATATTCTGTTCCAGTTCCTCTTTGATGTCCTCGCTTGCCGCCCCAATAACAAGCGTCAGCATATTGGCATCTGCGATGGAGTTTTTTTCGTTCAGCGTAAGGAGCAGATGCCTACCGAAGTCGCTCTCGCTGAACAGCTTTACGCCGATGTCCTCGTCCTCGTTGTCGGTCAGCGGGATTTGTTTCGGCAGCTGCATAATGCCGATAGACTGTAGCTTTTCATAAATGTCGTAAATGCTGTGAGGCAGTTCGAGAACAAGGGTGTTCTCTTTATTGCGAATAATTGCGGTGATCATATTACATTCCTCCCATCGTCATAGGCTCGTCCTGATATAAGATATCGAGCAGACTGGTGTCGGTGTCGTTGCAGATGAAGCCGCCACAAACAAATTTGCCGTAAAATTTATCCGAGATATATTCTCCGAATCCCTCATAGTCGAAATAATCTTCCATTTCAAGATCAAGAACATATCTGCCCTCGGTTTCGATAAAAAACCTTCCCACCTCGGCATAGCCTGTTGCTCCCTCAATGAAGGTGAAGCACCCGATATTCCTTGCCAGCCTTGTAAGCTGCTCGGCGTCCTCGGCTTCGGCATATTCCGCCACCGACCACAGCTTTTTCAGATCCATATCCGCCGTATTAACGGCGGCGGTCAGCCGGTTCAGCTCGTATACGCCTTCCTCGGCGGCGATCTCACGAAATCGCCCGAACCATTCGGGGCTGTCGGTATTGAAATCCTCCAAGGTGATTTTTACCTCGTCTGCCGTTGTGCCAAGCCTCGTGAACGCCTTGTCGATGGCTTCCTCCTCACAGGGAAAATACAGATATTCGGTCTTGCCGTCGTACTCGGCTTTGGCAACGCAAAGCACCCCCGGATCATACAAATACGCCGGGAAGGTCTGTCCGTCATATGGCCTTTGAAATGGGGTGTCCTCATCAACAAACAGCAAGCCATGCTCGGTAAATATGCCGTTGCCGGACTGTATCAGTTCCCGTCCGAACTCTGCATATTTCGGATCGTCCGCATCGTCGGCAGGCAGACAGCCCTTGACCGTGAGCAGATACTCTCTGCCGATCTTGCCCATGTCCCCGATATTCTGAATCAGCGGATAGCGGTTAAGATTAAAGCTCAAATTGATGAGGTCTGTAAGTGTATCAAAGCCCTCTAACTTCATGGCTTCATAGAACTGATATTCCTCGTTCCCGAAAAAGCTGTCCATGCGCTTGGCAAGGTAATTGACCTCATCCAGATTTGCGAATCTGTCTTGTAGAAAGTCGAGTTCTTCGGGAAATACCACCTCGCTTACATAGAGCTCAAGGGGTGTGACATCCTCGGCATGGATTCTTTCGAGTTCTGCATTCATTTCCTTTTCGGTGCAGGGAAAACGGATGTCGGTCTGACTGTTTCCGTATTTGATTTTTAGTTTAATCATGACAAATCTCCTTTACGGCTGCGAGTCCGAATCTGCGGATAGCCATAGCATTACAGATGGTGCGGAACAGCATGGGCGGGACAAGGTCTGCGTCCGACAAGTCCGACACGGTTATGTGCTTTGTGCCGAGGGTCAAGTCCTTAGCTGCGCAGTAGAGGGTGTAGGCTCGTTCGGAGCAATTATTGAGCTTAATATTCTCAAAAAACACACAGCCGTTATTTATATGGTGCTTGCAGCAACTCCACAGCCTTTGGTCGGCAGTGAGCAGATACAGAGCTGAAAGCAATGCGTAATTCTCTCGGTGTACATTCTTTGCGGCAAGTGTAAATCTTGTCCGGTGCTTTTCATTTATATATGTCATGGGCTTTTCCTCGCTTTCTATATATTCGTTGAATCTCTTTCGGAAGGGCGGACATCGTATCTGCCGCATGGTTTCCGCAAGTATTTCCGTGGGTGTTGCAGCGGTTGTTGCGATGAATAGCTGTGCTTCGGTAAAACGGAAGCCCACACCTCTCGGTGCAAAATTCGGAACGGTCATCATCAGCCGTTCCATGCGTCTGTCATATGGGTTATCTGAAAATATGGTCATTTATGTTCTCCTTGTGAAATAGAAAAAGCCCTCCGGTTTTTGTGTAACCGAAGGGCGATTGATAGTATTACATATTCTGTTGTGGTGCTGATTCCTGCTCAAAGGTCGACGGCTCGGCTTCGAGGGAGGGATATCCGTCCGTAAGCTTTTCTTGGAGCTTATCGAGCTGCCGTTCCTGCTCATAGGTCAGTGTTTCGCAGTTGCCTTTGGCAAAGTCCACACAGCGGCAGAGGTTTGCGGTTTCCTGTTCGGAGAACAGTCGGCTTTCGGGGATCAGTCCTGAGCGCACGGCAAAGGACTCCTTGGCGTATTCATAGCTCGGAGAGTAATCTCCCCAAAACACGGCATTACCGTCTGCGTTCTGTTTCCATGTGACAAATTCAAAACCGTGGCTTTCGCTGTACTTGGCTGCCAACACCGTATCTCCGAAGGCGGCAAGTTGTCTGTAATCGGAGACATCGGCAGCTTTCATCTGCGGTGCGTGTTCGTAGAGTCCGACATATTCTCGCACCGTAGAGATCTCATCCTGAATATCTGCAATTTTACTGCGGTATTCATCCGAGAGGTTTTGGTCGGCGTTGCTTAGAAATTGACCGTTGTATTTTATCCGGCAGAGGGGGATGCCGTCCGATGACACCTCCAGCCATTCGTTACCGTCCATCTTGGTGTCGTACCGAGCCTTGAGCCGTTTGGCTAATTCTTTTTGTAGCATATCTGTTTTCTCCTTTTTGATGACAATAAAAAAGGCAGATAGATTTTTGCTTTCTATCTGCCTGTGTATCTGATATTTACTTTTCGGGAGTTCAAGTCTATCCACAAAGGGAAAACGGCGATTTTACATCTGCGTTTTGGTACAGAGAAAAATCGCCGTTTGGGTAGCAAAAAAGCCCGATATAATCGGGCTTTTCGCAAGAGACATCTTTTTTGTCTCCACATTATGGCGCGCCTGACTGGATTCGAACCAGCCGCCTTCAGAGTCGGAGTCTGACGCTCTATCCAAATGAGCTACAGGCGCATATTAAATAAAACACAACTGCCTTGTGCGGACGAAGCATCTCGACCGCACGAAGCATTTTTATGTCTCAGACGTTAAATCTGAAAAGAACTATATCTCCGTCCTGCATAACATAGTCCTTGCCCTCAGAGCGTATTTTGCCCTTTTCCTTTGCAGCCTGCATCGAACCGCACGCCATAAGCTCGTCAAAAGAGATAACTTCGGCACGAATAAAGCCGCGCTCAAAATCGGAGTGTATTTTACCTGCCGCCTGGGGAGCCTTAGTACCTTTCTTTATTGTCCACGCTCTGACCTCGGGTTCGCCTGCGGTGAGATAAGATATGAGTCCGAGCAAGCTGTACGAACGCTGTATAAGCATATCGAGTCCGCCGCTCTCAATGCCGGCGTCCGACAGGAACATTTCCTTTTCCTCTTTTGAGAGAGACGAAATTTCCGCTTCAAGCTCGGCACATATCGGAAGCACTTCGGCACCCTCTGCCTTTGCTATTTCACAGACGGCTTTATATCTCTCGTTATTTTCGATGTTTGAGGCAAAATCATCTTCGCTCATATTGCAGGCGTAAATTACGGGCTTTGCGGAAAGCAAACCTATATCCGCCAATATGGCCTTTTCATCGTCGTCCGCCTCCACGGCACGGGCACTGACGCCGTTTTCGAGCTCCGTTTTAAGACGTTTTAAAAACTCGAGTTCCGTAAGAAGGCTCTTATCGCCCTTAGCCGCCTTTGCGGTACGGTCTATGCGGCGGTCAAGAATCTCAAGGTCGGAGAGAATGAGCTCAAGATTTATGGTTTCAATGTCTCTTTTCGGGTCAACCGAGCCGCTGACGTGCATTATATCGTCGTTATCAAAGCATCGTACAACGTGTATAACAGCGTCAACCTCGCGGATATGTGACAGAAACTTATTACCGAGACCCTCCCCCTTGGAGGCACCTTTTACAAGACCCGCTATATCGACAAATTCGATTACCGCGGGAGTTATTTTTTTAGGCGAATACATTTTGGCAAGCTCGTCAAGCCTGTAATCGGGCACAGCCACAACGCCTACGTTCGGCTCAATAGTGCAGAACGCATAGTTTGCAACCTCGGCGCCTGCATTGGTTATAGCATTAAAAAGCGTACTCTTGCCTACGTTCGGCAAACCTACGATACCAAGTTTCATTATGAATTTACATCCTTTATTTATAAAATTCCGATATTGCTTCGGACGCCTTACCGGGGTCGCCGCAAATAACCATAATAACATAGTCACCGCTTACCTCGACAAGACAATTATCTATTTTTCTGTTTTCGTCGGAGCTGAGTGTGGAATAAGAGCTGCGACAATCCGAAAGTCTGCCGTCAACAGCCGACGCCGCAATCTTTTTTTCGGCCTCGTTACTCACCCTGAACACTGCGACTTCGTCAGCCGACAATGCCGATGAGCTTTTGTATACCGCGGAATTCTCGATAATTGCGACAGGCACGCCGTAGTAATTGCCGACTTGCTCGTTTTGAAGTTTTACGACGCCGACAAGAGATGTTTCCGATATAATTCGCTCCGCTATCTGCTCCGCCGATGACGCCGTGATAATGTGTGACGATACGCCCCTGTTCTTATTACGTATATAGCCTTTGCCGAAAACAACGACAGCAAGAGCCGACATCACGAGCAACAGGACTAATACAAGTGCCATCCCCTTCTTCTTTTTGCTCCCTTGTGACATAAGAAAATTCCTTTTCCGTACATAACGGTGGATTTTTAATAAGCTACCCCAAATACAGTTTAAAGCCGCAAGCCGCAAAACAACTTATAAATATTATCACAATTTGTGATATTTAGCAACAGCACAATTTCCCTTTTCGGTTTTTTGATGTCATTTGTCGCAAGGCAAAGGTATTTTCTCCTTGAAACACGCAAAACGGCGGAAAAACCGCCGTTTGATTTTACATGGATTCATTCACCGCAGCGTCTGTTACATACAAAACAATACCAATCGCCGTCACGGCGTGTTTCGATTATGTTAAACCCGTTTTCACAGAGCTTTGCTTTTACTTCGTCCGCGCGCGGTGCTATAATGCCGGAAGTAATAAAAACGGCGTCGTCCTTCATAAATGCACCCACCTGTGATGAAAACATCATAACGACATCCGCCACGATATTTGCCGCGACAACGTCAAATTTACCCGTTACCTTATCTGCAAGATTGCCGCATATAACCGTAAATTCGGGCTCGGTAAAGCCGTTTACCCTGCCGTTTTCACGAGCGGTTTTAACAGCTAGCTCATCTATATCAACACCGACCGCTTTTTCCGCTCCGAAAAGAAGCGACGCAATGGACAATATACCGCTTCCGCAACCCGTATCAAGAACGGACGAGCCTTTTTTTACATATTTTTCAAGAGCTTCAAGGCATAGCTTGGTGGTATTATGTCCGCCCGTGCCGAATGCAAGCCCCGGCTCTATAGAGAGCACGGCACGATTGTCGGAATTATCGTAATCGTCAATCCACAGCGGTCTTATAAGAAGCTTATCGCCTATTTTGAGCGGCTTGAAATACTCTTTCCAATTATTTTCCCAATCCTCGTTTTTGCAAACGGAGAGGTCTATTTTATTTGGTATATTTTCCGCTTTCAGCCTCTCGCTGAGATACGAAACCGCCTCGCTCGGATTTTCGTCTTCGGGAATATATATGTGGATAAAGCCCTTTGTACGGTCTTTTTTCAGCAGCTCTTCATCAATGAGGTCGATATTTGCAATCTCCCAGGTTTCCTCTTCGAGATTTCTGTAATCCTCGATGTATATTCCGTAGGGAACGGTCATATTGGCAATTGCCGCCGCCTTATCAATGTCATCGGCGTTTATCTCAAGTGAAATTTCAGTCCAATTCATTTTAAAGTCCTTTTATTATTTTTTGCCGGTGGAGCCGAAGCCGCCCTCGCCGCGGTCTGTATCGGAAAGCTCCGAAACCTCGCAAACGGGCATACACGATACCGGCATTATTACAAGCTGAGCTATTCTCTCGCCCGGCATAATTGTGTAGCTCTCGCGTTTTTGATTTATAACGCCTACCTTGAGCTCACCGCGGTAATCGCTGTCTATAACGCCTACGGAATTGAGGAGTCCTATGCCGTGTTTTACCGAAAGACCGCTGCGCGCAAAAATAAACGCCGCATATTCGCTTGACGGTATTTCAATGGCAAGACCCGTCGGAATCACCGCAGTATCTCCGCACGAAAGGGTGAGCGGTTCTTTTAAAAGAGCACACAAATCAAGACCGGCACTGCCGGAGGTTGCTCTTTCGGGGACCTTGGCGTCGGGGTCGAGTTTTTTGATTTTTAAGGTTTCCATAAACAAATTCCTCTCTGAAAAAAATAAAGGATAGTTTTAACACTATCCTTTATTTTAACATAAACACGCTATGTTTTAAAGTTATTTTTTTCTTTTGCCGAAGAAGCCCTTTTTCTCTTCTTCCTTACCGTAATTTGCGGGATTTCCGAAAGAAGCGTCAAGCTGTTTCATAAGCTCTTTTTGCTCCGAAGTCAACTCTCGCGGAACATCAACGATAACTCTGACAAGCTCGTCGCCGTGACCTCTGCCGTTAAGGCTCTGGATACCGCGGTTTTTAAGCTTAAATACCGTTCCGCTCTGAGTGCCTGCGGGTACGTTGTATTTAACCTTGCCGTCAAGAGTCGGAACCTGAAGCTCGCAACCGAGAGCTGCCGCAGGGAAGCTTATATGCATCTCAACCCAAACATTGTAGCCGTCACGCTCGAATATCGGGTGAGGACGTACGTTTACCGCGATGCGAAGATCGCCTGCCGGGCCGCCGTTTGCGCCCTTGTTGCCCTGACCGCGCGCATTTATAATCTGACGGTCGTCAATACCCGCCGGAATATCAACGGTGAGCGTTGCAGTCTTACGAATTCTTCCCGCGCCGTGACATTTTTTGCAGGGCGAGTCAATAATCGTACCTTTTCCGTTACACTTCGGACAGGCTTTTTGAGTCTGAAACATACCGAACGGAGTTCTCTGCGAGGATGTAATCTGACCTTTGCCGTGACAATCCGGGCACGTTTTGGGAGAAGTGCCGGGAGCGGCACCGCTGCCGTGACATTCGTCGCAGACCTCTATTCTGCTGTATGTGACATCACGCTTACAGCCCTTTGCCGCCTCTTCAAACGATACGGTAACAGTAGCCTGAGTATCGGTACCGCGCTGAGGTGCGTTGGGGTTTGAATTGCCTCCGCCGAAGCCGCCGCCGAACCCTCCGCCGAAAATATTGCTGAATATATCGCCGAGGTCAAAATCAAAGCCTGCGCCGCCGTATGCTCCTCCCTGCGCTCCTGCCCCGTAATTCGGGTCTACGCCTGCATGGCCGAACTGGTCATAACGCGCTTTTTTCTGAGGGTCGGAGAGAACCTCGTATGCCTCGTTAGCCTCCTTGAACTTTTCCTCGGCCTCTTTGTTGCCGGGGTTTAAGTCGGGATGATATTTTTTAGCAGTTTGGCGATATGCTTTTTTTATCTCATCTTCGGTGGCGTTTTTACTTACGCCGAGGACTTCGTAATAATCTCTTTTTTCTGCCATATAACAATCACTCCGTGGCGCCGTCGGCGCCGCTGTTTATAGTATATTTGAAATAACACATTACCGCCTTCTCCCCAAAAAAGGGCAGGAGAGAAAGCGGATAAAAGTGATTATTTCTTGTTGGGATCGTCCTCAACGTCGGTGTAATTTGTCTCGTAATAGCCGTCCTGACCGGGAGCATTACCCTGTGCGCCGGCACCCGGGTTCTGCTGAGCACCGCCTGCTGCCTGCTGAGCCGCAGCAGCCTGCTTGTAGATTTCCTCCGAAATCTTGTAGAAGCTCTGAGTAAGCTCTTCTTTCTTAGCCTTGATGTCATCGGCATTGTCGCCCTTCAAGGCCTCTTTAAGAGCGTTAAGCTTATCTTCAACGTCCTTTTTGTCGGATTCGTTTATCTTATCGCCGTTTTCGGAAAGAATCTTGTCGCACTGATAAACCATCTGATCGGCTTCGTTGCGTACATCGATCTCCTCTTTGCGCTTCTTATCCTGCTCCTCAAACTGAGCAGCTTCTTTAACCGCCTTATCAATATCGTCCTTGGACATATTGGTAGAGGAGGTTATGGAAATGGACTGTTCCTTCTGAGTGCCGAGGTCCTTAGCCGAAACGTGAACTATACCGTTTGCGTCGATATCAAATGTAACCTCGATCTGAGGTACGCCGCGGGGAGCGGGCATAATGCCGTCGAGATGGAATACGCCGAGGGTCTTATTATCCTTAGCAAATTCTCTTTCACCCTGAAGCACGTGAACCTCAACAGAGGTCTGATTGTCGGCAGCAGTCGAGAAAATCTGACTCTTCTTTGTGGGGATTGTAGTATTTCTCTCAATAATCTTGGTGGAAACGCCGCCCATAGTCTCGATACCGAGTGAAAGCGGAGTTACATCGAGAAGAAGTATACCCTCAACGTCGCCGCCTAAAACGCCGCCCTGAATAGCCGCGCCGACTGCAACGCATTCATCGGGGTTGATGCCCTTAAACGGCTCTACTCCCGTGAAATTCTTTATAGCTTCCTGAACTGCCGGAATTCTTGAAGAACCGCCGACAAGAAGTATCTTATTGAGGTCGGACGCTTTAAGGCCCGAGTCCGAAAGAGCCTGACGAACGGGACCCATTGTAGCTTCTACAAGGTCTGCGGTCATCTCGTTGAACTTAGCTCTTGTAAGAGTGGTTTCAAGATGCTTGGGGCCTGTGGCATCGGCTGTGATGAAGGGAAGGCTTATCTGAGAGGTGGTAACGCCGGAAAGCTCAATCTTGGCTTTTTCGGCAGCCTCTTTAAGTCTCTGCATAGCCATCTTATCATTGCGGAGGTCTACGCCCTGCTCCTTTTTGAACTCATCTGCAAGCCAGTCGATAATTCTCTGGTCGAAATCGTCGCCGCCGAGGTGGTTATTACCTGCCGTAGCAAGAACCTCCTGAACGCCGTCGCCCATCTCAATGATTGATACATCGAATGTACCGCCGCCGAGGTCATATACCATTACCTTTTGGTCGGATTCCTTATCAATGCCGTAAGCCAAAGCTGCGGCTGTCGGCTCGTTGATTATTCTCTTAACATCAAGGCCTGCGATTTTGCCTGCGTCCTTAGTAGCCTGACGCTGTGAATCGGTGAAATATGCGGGAACCGTAATGACAGCCTCAGTAACCTTGCCGCCGAGATAGCTCTCTGCGTCGCCCTTGAGCTTCTGAAGAATCATTGCGGAAATTTCCTGCGGAGTGTAGCTTTTATCGTCTATGGTAACCTTATAATCCGAGCCCATATGTCTCTTTATCGAAGAAACGGTTCTCTCGGGATTTGTGATTGCCTGACGCTTTGCAACCTGGCCGACCATTCTCTCGCCGGTCTTTGAGAATGCAACAACCGACGGAGTGGTTCTTGCACCCTCGGCGTTTGCGATAACAACAGGCTCGCCGCCCTCGATAACCGCTACGCATGAATTTGTAGTACCTAAGTCAATACCTATTACCTTAGCCATAATTTATTCCTCCAAAACATTATTTATTATTTAATTGGCAACCTTGACCATTGCGGGACGCAATATTTTGTCGCCAAGCTTATAGCCTTTTGAAAATACGTCGGTAATGACGTTTTCCTCTTCGTTTTCGTCGTCCTCGTGCATAACCGCATTGTGGAGATTTGGGTCAAAGGAATCGCCCTTTTCGCCGAACGACTCAACGCCGAGCTTTTTAAACACCTCGGAGAACTGATTGTAAATCATATCAATCCCCTTCATATAATCCTCGGGCGATGCGTTTTTGTTTTCCGCGGCGCGTTCAAAATTATCCATTACGGGTAAAAGCTCCGCCAAAACAAGTGCCTTTGAATCGCTGTACGCCGCCTCTTTTTCTTTTTGAGAGCGCTTACGGAAATTATCATACTCGGCAAGTGTACGTAAAAGTCTGTCGTTAACGTCTTTAAGCTGAGAAGCTAAGCTCTCGGCCTCGGGCACCTCTTTTCCGACCTCAATTTCTACGTTATCGGTCTTTTCGCCGTTGATTTTTTCGTTCTTTTTATCAGTGCCTTTAGGCTCTGTTTCTTTTTTCTTTGCCATTGTTTTCAGCCCTTTCATTATGAACAGGTTATGTTAAATTCGTTACCGAATTAAAAGCTAATCGTCAATATTGTGCGAGAGTATTCTGCTGACAATATCGGTTAAATACTTAAGGCTCGGAATAAGGCGACTGTAATCAAGCCTCGTGGGACCTATAATTCCGATAGTACCGCTGTCTCTGCCGCCGACCTTATATTCACCGAATATCATACTTGAATTCTGAAGCTCGCGAAACAGGTTTTCGCGGCCTATTAAGACGTTCGGTGTATCCTCCGTCCCCTTCTTCTCGGTGTACTTTTTGAACACCTGCGACAAAGGCTCCGAGCGGCGGAGAAACTCCATAAGCTCATATGCGTTTGACTCAAATTCACGATAATTCAGAAGATTTGACTGACCTTCAAGCAACAGTTCGGTATGCTCCGTCAAAGCCGCCAAATCTGCAAGTGTTACAAGAAGCGGAGTCATCGCAAACGATTTATCACCGAGCGACAGTGCCACCGTTTGGATTTTTGCGATGCTGAGACTCGCCGCCGGCTTACCGATAAAATGTTGTTTTGTTATATTGTAAAACGTCTCGACTATATCAAGGGTTATCTCGGAATTTGTTCTGCACACGCGGCTTTTGAGTATACCCGACGAAGTCAGCATAACGACCATCGCGGTTTTTGTGCCTATGGGGACAAGCTCGACGCGGCGTATAACCGCCTGACTGTCGGCAGGCGTTGTGGAAACGGCGGCGCAACCCGTAAGCTCCGATAAAACAAGGCCGGCCTTTCTGAGTACGCTCTTTGTCTCGGACGGAACGCCCTCAAGCTTTGAGTCAATAATGCGTTTTTCTTTATCGGAAAGCTCATATCTGCCCATAAGGTTATCGACATAATAGCGATAGCCCTCACTTGACGGAATTCTGCCTGCCGAAGTGTGAGGCTGCTCAAGATAACCTGCCGTGACAAGGTCGGCCATATCGTTGCGAACGGTAGCGGACGAAACGGAAAGCCCGGGCAAATCCACAAGAGCCTTTGAGCCGACAGGTTCACCGGACAATATATATCTCTCTACAACGGCGGCAAGAATCTTTTTCTTTCGCTCTGTCATTTCCATATCGCTCGCCTTCTTTCTTTTTAGCACTATTAGCACTCTTTATCTCTGAGTGCTAAACTATACATATATTATTCCCAAAACAACGCTTTGTCAATACCAAAACAGGAATTTATTTGTAAATAAATTGTTAATACGCGCGGCTTATTTTTATGTGAAAACGCAACGCAGGCACCGCCCGAAGCACAAAAGTGCCGTAACATAAAAAAGGACGACCGCCGAGCGGTCGTCCGAAAAATATACATTTGGTTATGAAAAGCTTAATATGCATCAAACTTTTTTATCCTTTTGAAGCGCTGCGTCTACGGCATTGCAAACCGCGCTTTCAAAGCCGTCCTTTTGAAGTGATACGATTCCCTCAATTGTGGTTCCGCCCGGAGAACATACCTTATCTATAAGCTCCCACGGATGCTCATCGCTCTCAAGTATTTTTTTCGCGCTGCCGAGCACGGTCTGAGCCGCTATCTCAAGCGCCACGGATTTATTCATACCGTTTTTGACAGCAGATCTCGCAAGCGAATCTATAAACATATAGGCATATGCCGGCGCACACCCGGCAATCGAGCAAAACAGCGGAAAATAGCTTTCGGAAAGAGGCATAACCTTGCCGAAGGAGGAGCAAAGCTTATTCACAAATTCCTTTTGGTCGTCGGTTACCGATTCGCTGCAGCAATATGCGCTCATGGCCTCAAGCACGGTTGCGTTGATATTCGGCATAATCCTTATTACGGGTGCTTTAAACCCGAGGAGCTTCTCTATAAATTCCGTCGTTTTTCCTGCCGCGATAGACACAACCAAGCTGTTGTTTTCACGGAGCTTTTTGGATATTGACGGAAGGAGCGTCGGAAAAATGTTCGGCTTTACAGCCAAAACCACCGCATCCGCAAAATCTATGAGACTGTCGGGAGTTTCGCTGACGCACACAGAAAATTCATCGCTCAAAAGACGGGCCTTAGTGTTGTCTATATCATATACCGATATATCCTCCGCCTTGAAATTACCCGACGATACCGCTCCGCCGACAATAGCGGAAGCCATATTTCCCGCACCGAAAAATCCTATTTTCATTTTGACTGTTCCTCACTTTCAAGCACCGAGGTGCAGTTGGGGCATCTCGTTGCATCTATATCAATTTCACTCTTGCATTAAGGGCATATTTTTGTTGTAGGCGCCGATTTTTCCTCTTCATGCGGCTTTAAAGTTTTCTCCCTCAGCGCATTTATTCCCTTGATAAACAGGAATATTATAAATGCCATAATAAGGAAATCAAGCGCGGTGCCTATAAAAGTACCGTAATTCAAGGTGGCTACACCTGCCGCCTTTGCATCTGCCGCAGTGGCAAAATCGCCCTTGCCGAGAGGTAAAAACCAATTATTGAAATCTATACCGCCTGTCACAAGACTTATCACCGGCATAATGATGTCATTTACAAGCGAATTTACTATCTTTTGAAACGCGCCGCCTATAATAACGCCTACGGCAAGGTCTATAACGCTTCCGCGAGAGATGAATTCTTTAAATTCCTTAATAAACCCGTTTTTCTTTGCCATTTTAGCACTCCTATCCCGTTGTCCTCACATCCGGGTGAGATTTTCGCCCGATTTTCAAGCATTCCGCTGTATTTAATTGATTTTAGCACATTTTCAAAAAAAATCAAACCCCGGTTAAATCAAATTTCGGTATGAAAACCGTTTTTGCCGCGGTTTTTTCCTGCATAAACCCGTTTTTCAGTCCCAAGTCAAAAAATGTGTTTATGACCTTGTCGTATTCGGCGGATACGATTTGTCTCCTCAAATCCTTATACTTAAATGCCTCGCCGCACGGTGTGTATTGGCTCATTATGCTGACAAAGGTATCGCACGGCAGCTTTTCGCTTATCCATTTAAGTATTTTTACGGACTGAGCCGTATTGCCCGGCAATACGAGATGGCGGATTATAAGCCCCCTCTGCATCAAACCGTCTTTAAACATATCGGTTTCGGTCTGACGTCTCATCTCAAGTACGGCTTCGGAGGCCTTTTCAAAATAGTCGGGAGCCGCAGAATACTTTGCCGAAACATCCGCGTCATAATATTTTAAGTCAGGCAAATAAATGTCCACGAGGCCGTCAAGTGATTTTATACTCTCCACCCTGTCATAGCCGCCGGTATTGTAAACCACGGGCACTGGCGGCTTATACTTTTCAAGCGCACCGCGGATGAACGGCACAAAATGAGTGGGATTTACGAGATTTATATTATGCGCGCCCTTCGACACAAGCTCTTTCATAATATCAATAAAGCGCTCCTCGGATATACTTTTGCCGAAGCCATCGTGGCTTATGTCGTAATTTTGGCAGAAAACGCATCTGAGTGAGCATCCGGAAAAAAATATTGCTCCGGAACCGTTTTCGCCGCTTATAACAGGTTCCTCCCACATATGAAGCGCCGCTCTCGCTATAACGGCATTAAACGGCATTTTACAGAAGCCGTGCGAGGGCTTGTCATACTCCCTGTCTGTATGGCAGGCACGCGGACAGGCGGCACATATCATATTGTCACCCCTTTTAATAATATGAATAAACAGAAGCTTTAAACGTCGATATTACGAATCATATTTTTAACGCTGCCGCGAGGCAGACAATTTTACGCATAATCGCCGTAACATACTGCCGACAGTATGGTATCACAATTCGGCACAAAAAACAATGTATAAGCAAACGTCCGTTTAATCGGACATCGGACGAATTATTATATAGATAAGAAAGGAGTTTTGACGATGCGTAAAATAGGCTTTTGGTCAGAAAACGAGCAATCCAAAGAACAGAAAAACGAAACGACGCAATTCAAAGCCGAAAAAACGGAAGCTAAAGAATCCGTGGTAAGAGTTTACTTTCCGGCGAGAGGCTTCGCCTGCTCATATTATAACGACAAATTCGACCTGAAAAAAGGCGACGGAGTTTACGTTGACGGCAAACTCGAGGGACTTTTGGGTTTTATCACGGAGGTCAGCTATTGCTTTAAAATCAGGCTTTCAGAATACAAGCGCGTAATATATCGCGTTGACACGGAGATTCGCGGCAAGCTCTATTTGCTCGGCGACTTCTTTGCAGCCTTTGACGAAGACGTAATACCGAAAGAAAAAATATTACCGTGGTTTGTCCGTCCCGACATCGAAGATGACGTTGCATGCTCTTACGGAGAAGGAACCGAAGCCGAGCTTTCAGATTCGGAATTTACTTGTGACAAGCTGCCGCTCAGCAATGTAATACCGTATTTTTGCATAGATAAAAGCGCGGTTTCCGCCGTTGTAAATATGAGCAACGGCAGATGCCACGGAACGAACGAGGTCGAATTCACATTTGGCAACGTTAAAGCCAGCAATATGACGTGCAGCTGCTACGAGGTTGGACTTTGCATACATGAAAGCACTGCCGTTTCGGCGCTTAACGGGATTTTGGCAGAAATAGAGAAAAACAAGGAATTTGCCGAAATGTATAATAAGAGCGGCTATATTGCTCTCATCGACAAGAATTCCGTAATCGAAAACACGGTAAATTCAAACAAGACCGGCTGTATTGAGCTTTTATAAAAGCCCAAGGCTTCAAAAAAAACGGTTCGCAAGGCTCAAGGCCGTGCGGACCGTTTTTCATTGTTATCACAGCATTGTTACACACGCTGCATTATTTATTATCAAATACAAAGTCAAGAGCAAGCATTTTGCCGCTCGGACCGAGCTTTACGGGTACAAAGCCGAGATACTTATACCCTTTAGAAGAGTACTCTTCAATTACCTCTCTGTGAGAGGTGAGCTCTGCGCCGGCAACTCTATTGTTGTCATATTCAACTCGGACAAATTTCATTATCTTATCTCCTTTCCGCTGTTTTCATCTATAAAGTCATTTGTTCCGCCGCATTTTACAATCGCGATTCCCTGCGTTTTGTCGCCGACAACCAAAAGCGCGTCATTTTCGGTTATTTCAAATATTTCTATTGCCTTTTGCGGCAATCTGATTGTTCCGTTTTTGCCGAGAACCGTCAGTCCGAAAACGTATCTGTCCCTTTTTCCGTCCTCATTTATCAATTCCCCAAGCGGCTTGTTAATTAAGGCGTCCAGTGACACGTTATAGAGCTTTGACAAACGCACGCATTTTTCTATATCGGGATAGCTCTCGCCCGATTCCCACTTTGAAACAGACTGCCTCGAAACATCAATTATCTCCGCAACGTCTTCAAGCGTGCGCCTACTTCTTATTCTCAAGGTTTTGAGATTTTCACCGAGATTTATATCCATTTAATACCTCCTTAAAATCTGTTGCCGTGCACATTGTCTTACAACAAGATTATTGTAGCACATATTCTCTCGGTATCAACCAAACGGATTTAACAATTCGGGTTAATTTCGGTTGCCTATTGAAAAGCCGTATATTTTATGTTACGATATATACGGTATTTCGAATTTCGATTCTCAACATACATAAATTAAAATCAGCATTCAGTAAATAAGCGGCTGCCTCAGAGCAGCTTTTAAAATACGCTTTAGTTAGCACGCGCTGTCTTTAGCGTGTCAAATATAAGGTGCGCATTGATGTGTACCCTAAAATAATTGAAATGTACAAAGGCGGAAATATCGGCACCTGCGGCTTTTCCTCCGGCGGGCCGTACTGCGACTGCGGATATAAAAAGAAGGGGTTCGTGAAAGCTGGGACGGAGGCAGGACGATGAAGGAAACCTATCTCTCCCGTGATTTTCGGGAGACTACGGCAAAATTTGCCGTCTCTGTCTCGCAATTAAAAAAAGCAGGATTGTTTTAAAACAATCCTGCTTTTTTGTCATAACCGAACAAAACAAAATAATACAATACGAAGGTCCGTATTTAAATATTGATGTCGGGAAGTTCAATGGGTCCCGAGACGTCGGTTGTAGTCGGTTCAAAGCTGATGGTAATAATATCATCCGTGCAAAATTCCGTTATATCAAATGACGGAGCAGAATACTCTTCTTTCATTCTTTTTTCTCCTTTTTTTAAGTCCTGTAAGCTGCGGCGGATTTTCCGTATCGCATCATAGCCTGCGTTAAATCATCAAGAGCAGTACCCTTATATGCACTTGACTGCTGAATAACACTTGCGTATGATTCGACGCTGAAAAGCATTGTGTTGCTGCAAGGAACGCCATTTTCATAAACCGTAAGCAAAAGCTTATCGCTCAGCTCGTGTGCAAAAAGCTCATTACAATAAACATAATATGTGCCGTCGCCGTTATTCACAAAATCATTTTTGTCATAGGTGAATTTTGTGTTCCTAAATGCGATTTCAACGGTCTTGTTTTCAACGTCCTTAGCGGAAAACTTAGCCCTGAGCATAATTGAATTGTTGAGCACCAAGCCGCAAGTATTCCATTGCGCCGTAGGACTGCTTATTGTTTTGTAATTTAAGTTGCTGATATTCTTAAACTCCTCTGCCCCATTGCTGCCCCAGCTTTTTTGAACAGCGGTCAGCTCGGAATTAACAAGATTATCCGTCTTATACCCTACATATTTCTGTGCCATAGCGCCGTAATTCAGCAAATCCACAAGCAGCGTGCGAAGCTTTGAGTATTCATCGCTGCTGTATCTGTCGAGCAATGTATAGGCGTACTCCTTGACGCTCAACGCCTTTTCGGGGCTTGTGTATTCCTCGTTTCCCTTTTTGGCGTGCAACACCGCAGTAACCTCATCATTCATAAGCTGCGGATTTATGCCCTTGTACGAGAATACGTAGTAATCCCCGTTCTGCTTATATTGTGTAGCCTTTTCTTCTTTTCCGTTACATTTAAATGTCATATAGAAATCATCGTAAGGCGAAAGACTGCTTTTAGGTACTTTGAAATTCATTGTTATGCTGCTTTCGAGCGATATTGAAGCCTTGTCAATTGCAAGTGCGGGCTTTTCTTCCGAAGCAGCTTTCTTTTTGTAATAATATGTAACAACCGTACCGTCTGAAACAATCGGCTCATTCAAGCCGTCGGCCTTCACAAATTCACAACCGTAAAGCGATTTTGCCGGCGTCAAACCAAGCTTTGTGCCATACGGAACAGTAAATGTTCCTCCGGCAGTATTCGGTATTTCTGAGCCGTCCTCAAATTTATATTGGATTGAAACGGTTGTGTAACGCTGTGTTTCCGTATTATCGTCCGCTAAGATGTTACCGTTTTCGTCAAGCACCTGAAATGCCACGGTATCACCGTTCAAAAGCTGAGCGTCGGACGGAATTTGATAAATAAGCGAGCAGCTCTTCAGACCTGAATTAAAATCGCTTTTGATGTGGTCCAAAGCACCTATCGGCCAGAAATTCGCCTTATCATTCCAAACGGGAATGTCAAAGGTTTGAGTAGTCTGAAGCGGATTACCCGATGAATCGGTTGCCACGCTGCCGTCGGAATGCCTTATCCACATTTTGAACCTTATCTGCCTTGCTTGCTTATCCGAAACATTTTGAATGACAGTACGCAGTTCGATTTTTTTACCGTTCATATCGGTATTAAATCTGCTTTTACCGTTACCGCTCAAAAGCCTGCCGCTGCGATTTGAAGTATAAGTATAGTACGAGCTTGTTTCAAGGTCCGTAAAATCAGAGGGACTTGAGTAGGCTCCGGTGTACTCCTTAACCTCAGGCGTGGCAACATAGAGCTCTGCATCCTTGACAAGCTGAGACATTCTCTTGTAGCCCTGCAAGCGGCAAACCTCGCAAAACTGATAATTTGTATCTCTCATTATACACTCGTAGCTTGAGACAAGCATTTTTGAGCCGTAAGCATTGCGGCAGGTATAGGTGTTTCTGAAGCCTAAAAGCTGAGTCCATTTTATCTTTGCCGGGTCTTCAACCGAGGAGAGATTCAGGGACTTCAGTTCCTTATCCCCAAGTAAATATCCGGTGCTGTACTCATCGCCGAGGCCGAGCAAGCTATGCCCAAGCTCGTGTGCAAAGGTCTTAGGCGCACGATAGCTGTCTGACGGTGAAATAAAATAGTGGAAGCCGTATTCACGATTGTTATAGGCACCGCCGAAATCGGATTTTGTATTTACAACCACGGCGAACTGCGCAATATAATCGTGAACATAGTAATACGGTTCATACTCGTTCCACTCGCCGTTAGGTTTCGTCGGAATCGTGTTCGGGTCGGTTGTTTTTTTGATATGGGCATCGTGAATTTTCTCTATAAACTCAGGTCCTATACATCTTTCCAAAATATGGTTCTTCCATTGGCTTCCGTGGAGATTGTTAGAAATAACCGGAGAATTGTAGCTGTCAACTATAACATCGAAGAAGGTACTCCCCCCGTTATCAAATGTAGACTCTGAGGCTGTGCAGAGGGCGTAAACGTTAAATCTGTCGGCATAGCTGCGATACGGCTCGTATTTCATAGCCTCTTGCCAAAGTCGTTTTACATCATTGATAAATTTGCCCTGCTGACTTTTTGTATATCCCTCACCGCAAATGACGACAACCATATTTTCCGTGTCGCTGCGAGTCTTCTGAATAGTGTATACGGGAATGGTAGGATTAGAGTATTTCCCGTCAGCCGAATACCATGGTCCGAGCGTGGGCTGAATGCTTTGCTCGGTGCTGACATTCCAATCGGGATTTGCCTCTTCCGCAGGCTCTGAAATTGTATAATCCGCCTCCTGCTTATTCGGAGCAGAGCCGACATAAGGATTGCCCTGAGTGCCGCTGCCGGAGGTTGCGACAAAATACTCGGTATCGAGATAAAACGCAGGTCTTACGCCCAAATCGGAATACCACGGAGCATATCTGCCCACCTCGCCCGACGAGCTGACATAACGCATATCATGATTACAGTCGGTAACGGGAGTACGAAGCCAATAAGGCCAAGCCATACCGTCATTGTTGTATGCGACATAATAGCCTTTAAGATTTTTCCACACGGCGTTAGCCTGTTTCACATCGAGAAGGAACACCTTTTCGGTCGTGGTTTCAAAATATGAATCATCATAATTAGCCACAGCCTCCGAAATATCGGTGTAGTATAACAAATCGGAATTTGCGTCGCCCTCAACAATACCCTTATTGTATTCGGGATGAGAGACAAGAGAACGCTGGGTAACGGTTTTCATAGCGGCAATTTCCGACTTTGAAAATTCATTTAAAAAGCCCGCTTTATTATTATAGGCCCCTGTTCCGCTGACATAACCATCCTTCGGCGGGTTACCGCAAAGCCAATCGACCTTACCTGCAGCCGCAGTTGAATTGAGCCAGGAACGCATATTGCTGTCTTTCCAATAATTTGAGCCGTAATCGGCGCGCTTATAGCTTCTGCTGTGCGATTTCGAATTGCTGTTGTCGTTTGTCTTGGCATCATACGCAAGAGTGTCAACAATTCTGTCTGCAAGCATAAGCGGACCGTTATCATCAATACTCACACAGCGCCAAAGAATCGAGGCGTTATTATATGTTCCCATTTTGACATAATCGCCCACTTTAATATCAGGCTTTGACGCCGCCTGAGCGAACATAGGCAACAGCGAAACAGCCATGCACATCGTAAGCAATACTGCCGTCAGTTTTTTTACCATTAACTCAATCCTTTACAAATATATTTGCTTTAATTATATATGACTTGGTTATAGATGTCAACACATTTATCGTTAAACTTTTGTCAATTATGGCAGCTGCCTCTCATAATAAAATGCTTTCCGCAGCGTTAACATTCACGCTTTCCTTTTGCCGCTTATATATGACGAAAAAAACGTCTGATTTGCCCTTAAATGCAAAAAAACACCCTCCACTTTCATTTAAAAAGCAGAGGGTGCTTAACATGGTTAAAAACAATTCACTTGGCCGCAAAGGCCGCAAGTATCAGCTGCAAATTGAGCTGATAATTTTTTCCGCGTCAAACGGCTCGCCGAAATGATTTTTATAATCCGAATTTAATATATATACCGTTACCTTATCGCTGCTTTCCGCTACGATACTGAAATATGACGAAGACTGCATTTCAAATTTGTCTGTGTAATTACAGTATTTATATCGGTAATCGCCCTCGGTTCCGTCTGTATATTTAATGTCTTTTCCGCCGACCGAGGTCTTCCTTAACAGTTCTTTTTCAAGCCTTTTCTTAATAAGCTTTCGCGAAGCCGCCGTTCCGCCGGTATACTCATATACGGTAGCTGTATAATAGTTATAGCTGCCGTCGCTTTTAGAGTAATTATCAACAGTATAATAACCGCTTAAAAAGCCGTTTGAATACAGCTCATTATCCGAACGCTCAGCCTCGTAATCAGACAAATCGACAAAATTACCCAAGCTGTATTTACTCTCGGCGGCTTCTTTATAGCTGCTCGTCTTTTCGCTGCCAGAATTTACAAATACCGCGGCAAAAAACGACACGGAGAAAACCACGCAGAAGGCCGCTATACATAAGGAGCTTATCTTAAGCGCGGATTTTATTTTTGCGTCATTGACAAAAAAGTAAGCAATATAGCAAATTATTCCGGGTATCAAAATTATGCTCGGTATAATCAGTTCAAAGGTATCAACAACAATATATATCGGTGTTGTTGTCACTTGGTTTTTGACAAAAGCCCAAAGGAGCCCCAATAACACCACTGCAATTAAAACGACGACGAGATTTTTAATTGATTTCTTTTTATCCATATTAACCCCCGCTTTTTATAAGTAACAGAATATGTGTTACTTCCGCAACATATTGTATGTATACAATATGTTATATTGTTTTTTTCGTTTTGTCAACATTGGCTGCTTTTAAGAACGATAAAGGAAACCAAATGCACTTTACCGACACGCAAAAACGGTACACTCTGCCGCTTTTTATTACAGCTTGTTCACACACAACGAAAATGCAAAAACAGGACATAGCTTTTGCTATATCCTGCTTTTATAGCAAACAACTCTAATTTTAATAGAAACCCGTTAAGGGGGCGTAATTACGGTTTGGAGGGGGGCAACTATTGCCGATTGAACTACTATTTAGAAAAAAATATAGCTGTGCTATGCTACACAAACTGAAATTGTCTATTTCCGTTGCCATACCATTACATAATCTCTTTCACCGGTAGCTTCATCAATGCCATCGCGCCGGATTTCAAACCCTTCTCTTTGATAAAAAGATATTGCCCGTGTATTTTTTTGATATACATTTAAGAGCAATGTGTTTCTTTTTTCCTTTACGTAGTTTAGCAAAATTTTACCTATACCTTGAGATTGCATTTCGGCAGAAACAAAAACACCTTCAATGTATTCGTCACTCAACCCGATAAAGCCCTGTATTTCCTGCTTATCCTCGTAAACATAGACTGTTGCCTGCAATAGCAGTTTTTTTACTAACTCAAAACTACTTTTCCAATATTTAGCAGAGATAAAATAATGTGACTTTATATTTGTATCCAACCATATATCTGCAACTTTATTTATATCCGCTTTTCGTAATTCTCTAATCATAACCGTGACGCCCCTTAAAAATCCGATTTATCGAAATCATAGTACCATAATGCAGACTGACAAACAAGAAAATTCCACCGTAATTTTGATGAAATTACGGTGGAATTTTGGCGGAGAGTGAGGGATTCGGCTCACTTCGTTCGCCCTCGAGTTTGCTACGCAAACTATCCTATTATAGACTTCTTTTGACAAGACTTCGTCTTGCAAAAGATTGTAAGGGTTCTCTTCACTTTTGTATCAAAAAAACTAGTGAAAAACAGGGGCTGAAAGTCTTCTGCGATTTTGCGGAGTTCTAACGGATTTTCAAGAAAGTCTATTAGAATTTTTTATAGAACTACGCCTATTTTTACTCCAAAATCACCCCTTTGGCAGTGCGTGAAATGTCCCGATTATGCCGGACAACACCCAAAATCGTGTAGGTTAATTCGTTTCAAAAAGTGAATTTTCACAGAGTTTTCACTTTTTCGCTCTTGAAAGTGAAAATTCATTTTAAACACTGATAACACATATCCTCGACTAAAATAGAAGATTTATTCATTTTAGCTGGGGGTTCCATCTCTTTACTTTGAAATGTCATAAAAATTATCGCAAGTTTATATTGAAATGTCATTGTTATTGTGCTATAATACATTTGAAAAGTTTTGACGGAGGAAATTTTATGCTATATCGTAAGATAGAATCTCTCATTGAAGAGCATTTAAAATCTGATTCTAAAAAGATTCTTTTAATCGACGGCGCACGTCAGATTGGCAAAACCTACATCATTAATCATGTAGGCAAAAAACTTTTTGAAAACTATATAGAAATCAATATGATTGCTGATTCTTTGGGCGACCGCCTTTTTGAAAATACTAAAACCGTTGAAGATTTTTATCTGCAAGTCAGTATGCTTGCAGGAAATAAAATGAAGAATAAAGAAAATACACTGATTTTTATTGATGAAATTCAGGCTTATCCTCATTTACTCACTCTGCTCAAATTTTTGTCGCAGGATAATAAGTTCACTTATATTGCAAGCGGATCGCTTTTAGGTGTTACGCTGTCGCAAACCACCTCGATTCCGATGGGGAGCATACGAAAGGTCAGAATGTTTCCGCTGGATTTTGAGGAATTTCTTTATGCTAACGGAATGAACGAACTTGCAATTTCCTCAATGCGCAAAAAGTTTGAACGATTTGAAGCATTAGATGAGTCCATGCACAATAAAATGCTGGATTTATTCCGCAAATTCTTGCTTGTAGGCGGATTGCCAGATGCGGTTAACGCCTATCTTGAAACAAAAAACATTCAAGCAGTCCGCGATATACAAGATGAAATTCACGATTACTATGCTACAGATGCTTCCAAATACGATGATGAAATGAAATTGAAGATTCGCAGAATTTATGACCTTATCCCCTCTAATATGGAGAATAAGAAAAAAAGAATTGTTGTACAAAGCATTGAAAACAAGAGGGGCAAGACATTCAATAATTATGCCGATGAATTCGATTATCTTATAAGCGCAGGTATCGCACTGAATGTTCAGGCGATTTCCAATCCGACATTCCCCCTGATCGAATCTACAGGAAAGAATCTGCTGAAACTTTATCTGAATGATGTCGGTATTCTCACGGGTATTCTTTACGGAAATAACATCCGAGCTGTGCTGAATGATGAGAGAAGTATCAATCTGGGATCTGTTTATGAAACAGCTGTTGCGAGCGAATTAATCGCTCACGGTCATAAGCTCTTTTATTATGACAATCGCAGCAAGGGTGAGGTTGATTATCTTATTGATGATTATGATAGCCTTTCTGCCGTTCCTATTGAAGTAAAGTCCGGTAAGGACTATACCGTGCATAGTGCATTGAACACATTTGTTCAAAACGAAGATTATCATATCAAAAAAGCATTCGTTGTATCTAACGAAAGAAATGTCACACAAAACGGCAAAATAACTTATATACCAATCTACTATATTATGTTTTTTAACGCTGATTGGGGCAATAAAAATTTGCAGTTCTAAAATGAAAGTGTTATCGGTAAATCACCCTTGGTGCTCGGCACATCCGGCTGTGTTTTGCGTGAACGAGTGCCTCTCTGCCTTCGACAGAGCTAACCTAATCGTCCCGATTTGGATGATATAAATCAATAAAAAGTTTTCTTATAAAAAGCGAGGTAAAAATATGGCTATCACATTTGAAAATGAAAAAATCTTATTTGATGATAAATATAGGACAGCAAAAGAAATTGATTGTTTTTTGCCGGTTCACTTAACTATAGGTGGAAAAGAAAATGATTTGTATAAAAAAGACGGTTCTCATAATGAGCAGTATTATAAATGGCAGTTTTTATATTGTTTTGTTTCTGCCGGTCTTTGTTCTAAAGATTTTATTGGTGTAGAGGTTTCTTTTCCAAAAGGTAATAAGAATTCCGCCTCTATCAAGCTTGATGCTGCGATTTTTGATAATAAAGATTGGTTTGAACATTATAGTGCATTACACACCAAAAAAGATGACTCAAAGTGGGATGAACTTAATTGGCTGAAAGAACACTTAATTTGTGGTATTGAATTCAAAAAAGAAGGAAGTAAGGATATTAAAGGTGTTTTCAATAGTCAGTTGAAGGCATATATGAATGAATCTTCAAAAGAAACTGTCTTTGGCATTTTATACGATGAAGGTCGTTTATATTTATTTAAAGGCATTGGTAAACAATATCTTAGATTAAGTGACGAATTTAATATAGAAAACAAAGGAAAGATAGATGCGACATATGATGTTCCAGATCCGTACGTGAATCTTCTTTCTTTTGATGGAATGTTAAAATATAATTCTATAGCATCACAGTTAACTGATTATTCAGGCAGACATCTTATTGATTTGGGAATCATTTCAAAAACGGACTCCCGTAAACTCAATGATGCGCTTTATCAAATCCTTCATACTATGGACAAGTGTGGGTTGGTTAACCAAAAAGGTTATAACATACTTATCCAGTTGTTAGCATTAAAAATTTATGATGAAAAACATAACGACGGCGATTTGAAGTTCTATATAAATCCCGACGAAATGAACTACACCGCGCTTACAGATGACGGTATTCAAGATTTCTTAAATAGATTAGAAAAATTAAGAGAAGATGCTAAAACCGCGTATATTAAGATACTAAGTGAAAACTATTTTAATAACGCTAATGCTAATCAAGTAAAAGTTGCAATTCAAATTGTTAAGCAATTCCAAAATTATAGCTTCACGCATTCTGAACGCAACAATCTTTACCAGTTGGTATTCTATAAGTTTGCTTCTCAATTTAGCAAGGCTGATAACGCACAATTTATTACACCTTTGCAAATAATAGATTTCATTGTAGATATTGTTAATCCCAAACATAACGAAAGCATTATTGATCCTACTGTTGGTATTGCTGACTTCCTGTCCGTTTCCTATGTAAAATCAGATGGTAAATTGGATGACACTAACGTATATGGTATGGATATTGATGAGGACATGGTTAAATTAGCCACTCTTAACATGTTGTTGAACGGTGATGGCAATGCAACGATTGAGGCTAAAAGTGATGGTTTGGGCTCTATTTTGTCTAAATTTGGCGATGACGGTAAAATATTAGAGTTAGTGCCTAAAACGGAAAGCAGACCGCACAATTACAACGGCAACTGGGATAAACGTGTAGATGGTAAAAAACTCAAAAAGTTTGATATTGTGTTAACAAATCCTCCTTTTGGCGAAGCGCGTTCTTGGATACCTGCTGACTCGGAAAAAGGGATAGCGGAATGTTACGAATTATGGAACAGATATAAGCAAACCAAAATTGATATGGGTGTTATTTTTCTAGAAAATGCTGTTCGAGTTTTGAAAGAAAACGGAAGAATGGCTATTGTCCTTTCGAATTCTATCGCCTCAATTGATGCACATTCGGAAGCAAGAAAATGGCTTTGCGAAAATATGAGAATAGTTGCTATCGTAGATCTTCCTCCTAATATCTTTGCGGAAGCTGGTGTTTCACCCACTATAATTTTCGCATATAAACCACCAAAGAAGGAACTCGAAAAACTTTTGAAAAGTAACTATCAAGTTTTTTCTCGCGAAATTAAGAAAGTAGGTTACGAGGTTAAGACAAAAAATAAAGTAAAATATTTTGAGACACAATATAAAATTAATTCTGTAACTTTTGAAAAGGAAATTAATACCGATGGAACAGCTATGTTAGATGAAGAATTCACCGAAACAGTGAAAAAATTCAAGGTTTGGTGCAATACTCAAGAAGATTCTTTAAAAAAGTTGTTTTTGTAAGGAGATACACTGATGAAATCCTATATAGACATACCACAATTTACAACTTTAGAAGACATACGGAAAAGAGATTATACCTTATCCGCTTCACAATATAAAACATTTTGTATTAAGAATCAAAGCACAAAAACTGTTGCTGATTTTCTCGAGAGAGGATTAGAAAGAAGTGATTTAGGGGTTGAGGTAGGTAGCGAAGCATATGTTGAAAAATCGAAATATGTATTTATAAAAACCAAAGCTCTTCAAGAAGAAACATATCTTTTGAACGATGTCAAAGATGCTTTTGAATATGTAACACCTCAATCATTTGTAAAAATGAATCTCAAAAAGGGTGATCTTATCATTTCAAAAGATAGCAATGTTGGAGAAATTGCGATACTAGACAAAGATTACCCAAACGCAATGCTTTGTAGTGGGATATATAGATTGCCTATAAAAGAACATAAGTTGTACCTTTTAGCATTTATTAAGCATCCAATTTTTAGACAGCAAATAGATTATTTAGTACCTCGTGGTTCTACAATACGACACGGGAAAACGAAGTTTCTCCAATGCAAAATTCCTGTACCCACAGAAAACGCTGAAAACACTATTCTGTATATTGAATGTTTAGTTCAAGCAATAATTAATAAAGAAATTGAAATTAGAAACAAGCATTCAAAAATTATGTCCTTTATACAGCAAGAGCTTGAGACGAACCAAAAACCTGATGAGTTTGTGTTTTCACAGCCGACTATTTCAGAGATTTGTAGTTTGAATCGTTTAGATTCGAGTATTTACGCTGAAGAATTTAAAGCCAAACAACATCTCGTACATAATTATTCTAACGGATTTTCTACCGTTGCAGAAATGGGATTTAGTATATGCCGTGGACAAAATTTGCAAATCTCAAATATTGGATTATCCATTCAAACTAAACAGGCTGTAGAAGGATACTACACTTTAATCTTGCCGAATTATATAACGAAATATGGAACAATCTCTCAAACGCAATTTATCGGTAATTCGTATGACCTTAAAACACTTAAACCCGGTGATATAATATTTGGTGCAGAAGGAAACGAAAAAGGACGTTCTTTAGTTGTTTTTGAATCAGACAAAAAAACAATTACAAATATTCATGGAATTACCCTCAACCACGATTCTGACAATTTGAATAAAAGTGTTTTTGTCAAATTATTTTTAGACTGGTATCGACAAAATGGAATGATAGATGCTTATGCTGTTGGTGGTAATGGTGGTAGTTTGGCAATAAAATACTGGGATATATTAAAGTTTCCAAACTTTGATATTAATAAAGAAAATGAGATAGTTTCTTTGTATTATTCACCATTAAATATTTATAATCCTGCAGAATGCAACTTTGAAACATTCTTAAATTATGATCAGCAATTTAATGAAGCGGCTGGAATATATGAAATAGATAAATCGCTTAAATATCTGCAAGCTAAACTTGACAAAGCGATACAAAACATTGCTGACAATGTTGAAGTGGATATTGCTTTTTGAATGACTTATAAAGGAGTATTTAATGGTGTCAAAACAAGGTGTTATATATATTCTTACCAATCCATCTTTCAAAGAATACGTAAAAATCGGATATGCGGATAATGTGGAATCGAGGTTGAAACAATTAAATAATAGCGAGTGCATTCCTTTTGCCTTCCGAATTTACGCTACATACGAGGTTGAGGAACGACTGACGGATCTGAAGCTTCACGCGCTGATTGATCAACTCAATCCGAATCTGCGTCCGATTGATAATGTTGACGGTAAAAACGAATTCGTGAGTTCTATACTATGTCGCCCGAACTCCGCAAAGCACATCAGGAAAACGATAAAGCAGTTATGTGTGCCTACGGTTTCTAGGGCAAACTTAATACCGAATCCGAATGCGTCGCAGAGCTTATGAAGATGTATCAAAAACTGGTCGGTGGTTGATATGAAAATTGAAGATATTAATTTCACACTCCCAACCGCCGAAATATTTGAGAACAAGATTTGCACGATTTTTGCTCGGTTTGGCAAAAATTAACCAACACGAAACAGGAAAGACATATCAGTTCGTTCCTGTGCAAGATTTCTCAATAGCGTGGACTGATGCAGAACTGTATGTCAAATACGGACTGCCAGAGGAAGAAATTGCATTTATCGAATCTATGATTAAGCCGATGGAGTGATAATAATCGGTTGAAAACCATATGAAAGCAGGAGTTCAGTATGAACGAAAAACTAAATGGTATTTTTTCATACCTTGACATTGATGATAAAACTGGTTTGGCTTCTGAAAACAATGTAGAAAGTCTATCCGCTTTTCAAAAATTGTTTTACGAGCAAGCAAGAAGTAAGATCGGTGTAGATGCAGTATATTTTTTGAGAGATGAGGAAGGCGTAGCAAAAATCCCATTAATCTATTTTTCAATGCTTGAAGATGATAATACAGCTAAGGCGGCACAACTACATAGATTGTCTTGGAATATGGGTGAAGCACCACTGCTTTTTATAGTTACGCCAACAGAATTAAAAATATATAATAATTACCAAACGCCTCAAAAGAAAGATGGCACTTTAGATCCGGAAGCGGGTTTAATAGATACCATCAGTTTGATTACTGATCTTGAAACTCAAAGACAAAAGCTTGCTCCATACAACCGTATGTTATTAGAAAGCGGTGAGTATTGGAGGCGTGCTGAGGGTCGGTTTAATGTCAACACAAGAATAGACACAACATTAATGAATAACTTGCGAGTTATGCGTAGAAGGTTGATTATTCGAATCAAATCAAGAGTAAATAATGTTCAAATTTCTACTGAGAATATCGTTTCAATTGTTCATGGGTTGTTAAGTCGTTCTATCTTGATAAAGTATTTAGAGGAAAGAAAAGATTCTAATGGCGAATCGGTTTTCCCGAAAGACTTTTATGAGCAATTTTCTTTCGATAACACTGTGTGCAAACAGTATACAGATGTCCTTGGGAATAAGAATGCCACATACAACCTGTTTAGCGTTTTAGAAAGCAAGTTTAACGGTGATATGTTACCGCTCATTGACAACGAACGCGAAATTATTACCAAAGGTGATTTGCAAGAGCTAAAATCTTTTTTAATAGGTGATTCAGATTTAGAAAGTCAACAGATGACATTATGGCCCTTGTATGACTTTAACATTATCCCAATTAAAATAATAAGTAGCATATATGAACTTTTCTTTCATCTCTCTGATGTTGGAGATGATGACAAGGGTACGTATTACACTCCTTTACATCTTGTTGATACACTGTTAGACGAAGTGTACCCTTGGGAAGGTGGGTATGAACCTATTTCCATTATTGATCCGTCTTGCGGATCAGGCATCTTTTTGGTTGAGGTTTACCGTAGAATTGTTTGTCGTTGGATGCACACAAAAGGTGTTTCTCAAATTACTAATGAGCAACTGACTGCTATATTAAAAGAATGCATATACGGTGTTGACTTAAATGAGGAAGCAGTAAGGGTTGCTTCGTTTAGTTTGAGTTTGGCATTATGCGATTTCTTGGATCCACGCAGTATATGGAATGAATTATCATTCCCAAAATTGGTAAATGAAAACTTAATTGTCAGCGACTTTTTTGACAATGCTTTAGATTCTCGATTAACAAAATATGATATTGTTATTGGCAATCCTCCGTGGCAGAGTCAGCTTACCAACAAGGCTAACAACTACTTGAAAGAAAACAAATACATAGTAGGAGATAAGCAAATAGCACAGGCATTTCCAATAAAATGCGCTTCCATTTGTAAAGAAACTGGGGTGGTATGCCTTCTCATGCCAAGTAAGGGATTGCTTTTCAATCGTTCACCGAAAAGTCGAGCTTATAGAAGACGCTTTTTCGATGAAAACACCGTGTCTGTCATTATCAATTTTTCTATTTACAGAAAAGTATTGTTTGATAATGCAACTGCACCCTGTACTGCAATTATATATTACCCTAAAAAGATCGATGGAAATAACACAACAATTTTCTATTGTACACCAAAGCCGCAATATTCTTTGCAAGATACTAAAAAATTCTCTATTGATCCAACAGATATATGTAGAATTCCGAGTGATTTGGTGTGTGATGATCGCATTTGGAAGATTGCTATGTGGGGAAGCCCAAGAGATTTGGAGTTAATTGATCGGCTTCAAAGCACCTACCCTTCATTAGATCAATTTTTATTGAATCACAACATGAAAAGTGCCGAAGGATTCAAGCGAGGCAATAGAAAACTGATATACGATGGTTTTGCCAATTTGCCAATTGTTGATGCAAAAGATTTCTATCCATTCTATATACAAGAAGAAATGCTTCTCAGCAATGAAGATAACACCTATGAACGTATTTCCAATAACAATCTTGCTATTTTCAAAGCTCCGCACTTGATCATGAAGCAGAGTCACAGAAAAGGACGATTTTTTGCTTCAGTTCTGGATTATGATGCCATATTCAATCATAGTTTGTTGGGTATTTCAGGCGATGAAAGAATATTAAAATACTTATGTTTGATTATTAACTCAAAGGTGTTTTCGTACTATCACCTTTTAACAAGCAGAACATGGATGGTAGAGCGTGATGCATTGGAAGCAGGAGATATAAGAACCATTCCGATTCCGGAACCATCGGAAGAAATGTTGGGAAAAGCTGTGGAACTATACGAACATATAAAAATATCTGGTGATGAATCTTTATTGGATGCTTTTGTGTTTGATGCGTATAGGCTAAAGGACTATGAAACATATCTGGTAACAGATGCTTTGGATTACATTTATAACTATTTTGATAAAAAATCTAACTCCATTGCGTTTAAGAAACCGTCTATAGAGGTGTATAGAAAATACTATTCTACTTTTATGGATGTATTGAAAAATTCCTTGGGACAGTCATTTACTCCTAAAGCATCATTTTATATTGGAGAATCTCCCTTGTCCGTCTTAGTATTATCGATTAGCGAAAATAATAATGGGAATTTGATGTTTTTTGATAATAACAAATCCACGGAACAGTGTCTCTCTCAATTGGATTCGTTGTTGACAGAAGAACGATATAACATTTATATTCGAAGAAATGTCAGAGTGTACGGAGAGAATTCCATATATATTGTTAAACCAAAACAAGAGAAATATTGGAATTATTCATCTGCTTGTAGGGACGCAGATGAGCTGTTTTCCGATATCATGAAAGCAAAGGGGTGAAGTTTAAATGAGTAGTATTATAAAAATCACTTCTTCTACACCTATGCCTCCGGATTTAGCTAAGAAAATTGGGGTCGGTGGTGTTAACGAAATCATAGACGTCTTTTGGAAAGGATATCGTGGATTAAAAAGTGATACGTCGTTCGTAGTTAATGTTTCGACAGAGGAAGATGATATTACGCAGAAGTGGTATGAAAAAGTTGTTTGCATCTGGGATTCAAGGAATAGAGCTACATCAATTGCTCTTAACGGACTTTGCCCTATCCACCAATATGCAGATAACACAATGAAAAAACGAAGAGGTTCTAAATCTCCTACTATTGACTTTTGCTTCAAAGATTGGACAACCGATAATAGTTATTTTGGAGCTGAAGCTAAAAATTTATATGAAAGTCGTCCGGATAAAATCACACGATATGTGTCTACAGGTGTTAACAATTATACGAAAGGCAGATATGGTTTACAATCTTCCGAATCATCTATAATCGGGTACGTACTATCGGGAAAAATTCCGGACATTGCGAGTGAATTGAAGGCGGAAATGGCAAAAGAGACTCCTATAGCAAACCTCGCTCGAACTACAAGTTCGAATCCTCAATATAAAAGCTGTCATTTAAGAACGTTTGATAATCAAGAAATTACTTTGCATCATCTATTTTTTGATTTTGTGTCGGCTTAAATTACCAATAAGGAGAAAATAGATATGAACATAATAATTAAATGCGACTGCGGTAACGAAATTACTGTTCCTGCACCGGCAGGTAAATACACTCAATTTAGAGATTATTTAAAAACAAAACATTTCCATTTCGGCAAAACTGAAATAAAAAATGGAGAGTTAAAGGAATTCAAACTTGAATGTGATAAATGTAAAAGACAAATCACGTTAGGTGTAGATTAAGGTGGTTGGAAGTTGAAATATAATTTCTATTACGACGAATCCGAGCACAACCGGTCAATCGGGTTCAAAACAGTTACGGCTGAAAACTTTTACGATAATTTTATTACAGTTATCGTGGGTTGGAAGTCTCAAAACGAACAAAAAATCCAAGAACAATACTGCGACTTCGAACAGAAATACATCGATCGTCACTCGGATAAAGAATTGAAAAATAAAACGATACAACCAAAACAACTGCGGTACGGTTTTGCTTCTACAGCTAAGGGAAACATTGCGTTTTTTGATGATTTCCTAAAATTGTTTTCTAACGATGTTTATATCTACATTTCAACTTTCAGCAAAGTCGAATATATTGTAAATCAACTGTTCAAAGATTACAAAAACAGTCTTTTGTTTGATATGGATATGATGAGATATTCCATTATAAAGGCATTGGTTATTTACAAACCTCGTGAACTTGTTGACGCCATATATAACAATCCGGAAAATATTGTTGGTGCAATGAAAACATTCTTCAAGGATAGAATCGAAAAAAACAAAATTAACCCATCTTTGAAAGAAAGAGAAACAGAGTCGTTTGAACAAATTTTATTAGTCCTTGATGATGTAAAACCAATCGATTGTATCGAGTGGGACTATACTCCGCCTTTTGTCGGCTTCCGGCACTTTTTAGACGAAAATTCTATTAGCGACTATTCTTTGACAATTGATCGTGAAGGAGAACATCAAAAAACTGTTTTAGCTGCAAGAAAAGCAAATCTGAAGAATATTGATGATGAGGAATCGGATAATCACTTTGGCATTAGAATGGCAGATATGCTGGCAGGTGTGCTCGGAAAGTTGATGAAATCTCTGTGTAAAAATCTTCATCCAACGAATCCCGACGTTGTGCAAAAAACTATTCTTCCTACCGAATGGTTCGATCTATCTGATGCTCAACTTGCTTTGTATAAGAAATTACATCATATTGTTTGTGAGCTAAATAATGCATGGTATAAATCATTTGCTGGAGTTTATGCGGATGATCTGGTATGTATAAACACTCTTTTAAACTTTATGAGCCATTTTGAAAGCGCAGAAGAAATAAAATCGAACGTGAATATGCAAGGAGAGTATTTCAACGCCTATACATGCCAAGCATTATCGGAAGATTATGGAAAGAAACAAAACAAACTTCCGATAGAGCCTGTTCCGTCAGCAAATTTAAAGACAGAGTATTTTTTTAATCAGCGTGGTGCTAAAGTTTACATAGATGCGCAAAAACAACCCATGATTTCAATTCCCAACGGAAGTATCAGGTGTAAAGTGCTTTCAGTTGGAGCTGATAAAAACATGTTACCATTAATCACGGTAGAAGAAGATGGAAATCCCGTTTGCTACAGGTTGCCCTTGCAATTGTCGGAATGGGCGTTTACAATGGTAGCCATATCTAATATGGGACAAAATCTTTTCCCTTCTGAAGTGGTTTTTTCAAAAAAAGAAAACAATTATTATGCTGATATTATTTAAGGATATTACATCAATAAGGTTTTGAAAAACCACTGGACTTGTGAAAACCTTTGTGGTATGTTGTTGTACTGCAAAGGAGGTGCGGAAATGGCACAGATGAGTTTAGAAGACTTGTACCGCGGAGAAGGTGCGGGAGAAAAGTACGGTATCCTGGGAGAACTGATGAAAGACTTCTTCAAAAATGGGTGCCCGTTGAAGTACGATGAGCGGACATGGCTTGATATGCTGCTTGTAAAGCACGCGCTGATTGCGGCAGAGAAAATGAAAAATGAGGGCTACACGGTGTCGGGTATGATCGATGACATGTCGTCCTCTTCTTATGCGAGGTGGGATGAAAATGACAACGCTTGAAGATTTATATTACGGCAACATCAGTCCGCACGAAAGGTATATCAAGAGAGGAACAAGAGTGGATAAGCTTGTTAAGTTGATATGCAAAAACGAGGAAGAACTTAACGCCGGTTTCACGGAAAAGCAGAAAGAAACTTTTGAAAAATTTAAGGAATGCACAAGCGAACTGTACTGCATCACCGAGCGTGAAGCGTTCAGTTCGGGATTTATCCTCGCAACACGCATAATGGTCGAAGTAATGGAAGGCTTAGTAACGGTGGAAGAAATATAAAAATACCCACTGGATGCGGCGGTCCGGCACGAAACCTTGCCACAACATCCGGTGGGTAATTTTTTGCTTTGCCTTTGTAGGCGTTTGTTTTATCTGAAACGGCCTACGGATCGATAAAACTATTTCTGTTCGGTTGTACGGGGCTTTTTATAAAACGGCAGCTTGGGTTTAGCGTTATGCTTATTCACTTTGGATAGTTCGTCCAAGGGAATAGCATAAAACTTTTCTTTGATATAGGTGCCGTTCATATATCTGATAATTTTTGTAACTTGTTCAGCGTAAGCACCGGTCATATCAAACTCTGCAAGGCGAATGACCTGAAAGCGGTGTCTACTAATGGTGGTATGAATGATCTCTCCGGCTTCGCCTTCTCCGTAGGGAGTATAGGTGTAGGTCACCGACTGCACCTTTTTCTTACCGTTTTCTTTAACAATAATCATATCCGTTCGCTTTAGGAAAACACCGTCGCAAAAGCCCATGTCGCAAAGTTCCTTTGCAAATTTTTCGATTGCCGCCTTGCGCTTTTTCTCAATGCTTTTTTCGCCCGATGCGCCTTGTCTCAATGCGATCTCCGCATAGGTGTTGGGCTTGAAAACGCCGAAGCAATCAAAACATATGCCGAGAGATAGAGATAAAATTTGCTTATCCTTAGGTGTGATTTTATCGGCGGCGGTGCGGAAATTGTCACGGTAAATACTTCGCAGCACTTCATCAAACAGGGATACGGACGGGTCTTCAATCAGCTCGTCCGCAACGGTGCCGTCCGCCGCGCTTTCGTTTTCTTCTGCCGGGACAATGCCGATGGGATATTCGCAAGCCTTGCCGACAGCGACAAGCTCGGTAACTTTTTTCTCGGCAAAGCCGGTTTCTTTTACGGCAAGCGCAATGCGCGCATCGGCGGAAAGTTCGGGAGCGCTGTTATAAATGCGTATAACCTTACGCAGTTCGGCATACCCATTTTGCGTCGGCACGGTGCAGGCGTTTTTCGTTGTGCGGATATAATCCAGTTGTCGCATTACCGCCGCTTTCTTCACATACTGCAAAAGCGGAATGGGATCGGCGGCATCATAGCCGAGAAAAGCAAACCACAATGTTTCCAAAAAGATTTGCTTGATGTCCTCTGTATCGTCCGCAGACAGATTATAATGTGAAACAAAACGCTCGGCACGGCTTTGCAGCACCGGCTCATACGCACTGATAAATGCCTCAAAATATCCTTTATCCCGGCTCTTGATTGCCTCAACAAAATATGTGTTCAAACCATCGAACCGCACGCCGCTTTTATCGCTTTCGGTAAAGGCAGATGCGCGTTCGATTTTTTCTTTGTAAAAATATTTGATACACAGAATTTCATCGTTGATTTCCCAAATCCGCAGCTTACCCGAACGGACAGAAGAAAGAATATCGTTCCATATCGTCGGCTCATGCAGCTGCTTATCCGTTATGCCGCAAAGCAGTTTTTCGGCAGCCTTTTTGTATTCGGCGTTCATACGCGCACCCCCTTTCCAAAGAAAAATAAATTTATTTTTTACCCAGTGCCGCTTTTGCCTCGGCAATCAGGTTCAGCAAAATCATATCCTGCTCATACTGATTTTGCGCGTAATCAAAATCAATCTGTGCTTCTTCATAATGCCGTTTAGCAAGCTCGATAGCCTTATCGCACACATCCACATCATATTTGGCGGACGGCAGATTTTTATTGGTTTTGTGCTTTTCGTTGCGCAGAGAATCGTATCTCTTTTTCCAAATCGCATAGCCGAAACCGTCCTTTTTCTTTTGCTTCGGCATATTCAGTTTGTTTTTTGCAACGTATGCGCAGGGGACGCCGTACTCCGGATTGACGGTGCTGCAATACAGCTGCTTATGCGCGGTTTCCATAAAGAAAAATCGGTGGCAGATTCCGCATTGCCAGGAGTAATGTCCGGCGGCAAGCCCCTCGAACATATCGGTAACATAAAAATTGAGCATACGGTCGAAATGAATTCGGCGGCCGAGCATAGCAGAGCCGTTTTTGTTTTCAAGGACAACCGGTGCCATCCAAACTCCCGGTTCAAGTGTAAAATTGTGTGTGATTTCAGTAGCGTTTAGTTCCTCGATCCATTCCGCCACTTCTTCTTTTCCGAAAAATTCTTTTGTAAAACCGGCAAGGAGAACTTTGTCCCGAAATCCGTTCTCGGTGAGATTTACAAAATACATCATCGCAACCTTATAGAAATTGAATGTGTCGGCACAAAGATAAATGTAGGATTTTATGAATTCGGTAAGAACAATAATGTGGCCATACATAGCCGTGCCTTCGGGAACAAAATTGATATTCGGTATCGGCATGGAAGAAAAGCCGCGCTGCCACTCTTTGATTTTATCATCACCGAGAAGCAGATCAATATGTTCGTACTCTTCGCTGATGTTAAAATACGAAAACGGTTTTATTTTTTCGATAAGATAGAGTATTTTTTCTACGGTATCCCGAATGCTTGTAAACAGTTCATTGCTGTAATTTTCCGCATTCAATCGGTTATACAAATCATTGAGTTTATCGCCCGTCTTAAAAACGTAGAGCAGCTTGTCGGCGGGGACGTTTAATATATCGTGCGTGATGATTCCGAGCGGCAAGGTTTTGCCGCCTAAAATAAAATCATCACCTATGAAATCAATAGAAAATTTATAAAAATTCGCATCGCCCACAGGTTTTGTTTCAATCAGATTCATGCGCGCCACCTCGTTTCCGTAATCAGTATACCATAAAATCATTTCGCTGTCATCGGAAATTACAAAAATTTCAGAAACGTATTTTTGCGCTCACAGCATTTTATGTGATTTTTCTGTTTTCAGCCATTAGATAGATAGGAGAGCGAAAGCATCGGTTCCGCCGCCGCTGCTTTTGCTCTTACTTTTTTGCAAGGAGATTTCAGTATGGCTGACGAAAAAACAAAACTCACCGTTATCGACGGCGAAACCTTAATGGACATGAAACTTCCGCCGACAAAGTTTTGTGTCGACACGCTGCTGCCGCAGGGGTTATGCATCCTCGGCGGCGCATCAAAGATCGGCAAATCGTGGTGGGTGCTGGATCTGTGCGTGCGTATTGTAAAGGGCGAACCGATGTGGGATCTAAAAACAACCTCAGGAACAACACTGTACCTTTGCTTGGAGGATACTCTGCGCCGCGTGCAGAACCGTCTGCTTTGCATCACCGATGAAGTGCCGCCCAATGCATTTTTTGCTACCTCTGCCGGCACGCTGTCCGACGGTCTGTGCGAACAGATACGGAATTTTGTAAAAGAGCATTCCGACACGGTTTTTGTTGCGGTGGATACCTTTCAGATCGTGCGCAACAACAGCATCGACACCTCTTACGCAAACGACTATGAGGAAATGCGGATATTAAAACGGCTGGCGGACGAACTTGGTATCTGTCTTCTGCTGGTGTATCACCTGCGCAAACAGGGCGACAGCGATCCGTTCAACAAGCTGACTGGCACCACCGGAATCGTCGGCGCAGTGGATACCGCCTTTGTGCTGGACAAGAGCCGCCGCAATGCCGACAGCGCCACCCTCTACTGCACAGGTCGTGATGTGGAGGACCGCCAGCTTGAATTGCGGTTTTCCAAAGAGGAATTTGTTTGGAAAATGCTCGGCGACAGTATGGAGAACCGGGAAATGCTGCTGCCGAAGGAGATGGAGCAGTTGGTTGATTTTATGAAAACGCAGAAAAAGTACAGCGGCAGCAACACGGAGTTTTGCGAACGGTATAACGAATACGCGGGACAGGCGGTATCGGCAAGAGGACTCAAACGGCTGATGAATCTTTGGGAATATCGCCTTGCCGATTTCGGTGTGCGCTTTCGCAGCCACCGCAGCAACGGCGCACGACTGCTGGAAATCGAATATTCCTTTTCTGCCGGTGACGAAAGTGCCGTTGGTGACGGTTAAATCGGTGTACCCCCAATCGGTTCGTCCCAAGCGTTCCTTTCGTCCCTGTTGGCGGTTTACAGGCGATTTGTGCCGCTTTCGGCGGGGAGTAGGGATAAACCGCCGATGCGCCGGAAACAACGCGAATTCGGGGCGTTTGCGGGAGCGTCGGTTTTACCGATTTCCCGGACATCGTCCGGGGCAAGCAGAGCGTCCGGCTGTCCTCGCCGAAACGCCTTTATTTACGGGCGGCAGCCCGAACCCACTGAACTTGGAAACGGAGAGTGATAACTATGAGTAAACAAAGACGGCGTGACACCACGCTGACGATTCGGCTGACCAAAGCCGAAAAAGAACGCATCGAACGCAACGCCAAACGCGCCGAGCGCAGCATCACCGACTATCTCGTTTTGCTGTCGTTGGAAACGCCCATTCATGTTGCGGAAGATGTGAAGCCCTTACTGATTGAACTCAAACGCATCGGCAACAATCTGAATCAAATCACGGCGAAGATCAATGCCGGCGCGTTTCGGTCATACAATTTTGAAGATATGATCGACGGGCAGAAGATGATCTACGAGCAACTGCTGGACATTGCGAGGAAAGGATAATGGCAACGGTCAGTTTTATTCCGGAATCGGGTCAAAGCATCAGCGCAATGAAAGCGGTGATCGAATACTGTTTGCAGCAGAAAAAGGTTGCGGACGAGGACAGCGGCCGCCGCTTGGTGAGCGGCGTAAACTGCAACGGCGAAAATGCTTTCACGGAATTTATGGCGACCAAGACCGCACATCACAAAAAGGGCGGAATGAATTTTTATCATTATGTGCAGTCCTTTTCGCCGAGCGAAAGAGTGACCGCCGAGCAGATGCACGAAATCGGATTGGCGTTTGCGAAAAAAGCGTGGCCGGGACTTGAGGTGCTGGTGACCACGCACACCGACACCGCACATCTGCACAACCACTTTGTCATCAACTCCGTGCATTACGAAAACGGAAGCAAACTCCGTCAAAATCCCGGAACGCTGACAAAACTGCGCGCACTCAGCGACGGCATCTGTCAGCAGCACGGGCTGAGCGTTCTCGAGCCGTATAAAAAAGACGGCGCAAACATTTCAAGTCGCGAGTACCGCGCCGCGGCAAAGGGTTACAGTTGGAAGTTCAAGCTGATGTCCGATATTGATTTTGTGATGAACCGCAGCGGCAGCCGCGCGGATTTTATGCGGGAGATGCAGCGGCTCGGCTACAAGGTCACATGGACGGACGAGCGAAAATATATCACCTTCACTTGTCCGAACGGAATGAAGTGCAGAGATGTGCGCCTGCACGACGAAAAATATTTGAAAGAGATATTGGAACATGAATTCACAATCAGAAAACAGCACACAGCAGAACTCGGCAATGGATATGCTGAGGAAGAAAAACACACGGACGCTGTCCGAGCTGGAACAGATTCCGTATCAGCCGCAGGTGTATGCGATCCCGATCGAACAGCGAAAACGGGAAAGCAAACTGCTGGCGGACGCGGTGGAGTTTCAGCCGAAGCTGTATCAGATGATCGAACGGCTGGCAACGGCGGAGGAGCTGAGCGACCACTGCATCAATATACAGAATATCGAGGCGGAGTATATGGAAAAGACGGTGCGGGAAGTGGTGACGGAAAACCGCAAAACGGCGGCGCAGATGCAAAGCCTCGTCGAACAGGCTGGGAAGAATCAAGAGCGGTTTATTTTGAATTGCTCCGAAACCCTTTCAAAGAGTACAGCGGCACTGGACAGCACGATAGAGAAACTAAACCAAAAAATATTGAAAATTATGATAACCACGGCGGTATCGGCGGTGGCGCTGTCGCTGCTGGTCTGCGCGGTATTCTGGAAGCTGGCAGTATAATCGACGGCACTGCCGAGGATCCGGAGGAGCGCCGAAAACGCATTGAGGCGCAGGAAAACGCCTCCAACCTCGGTGCCGTTATCGGGCTTGCGGTCGGTATCCTCACCGCCGCAGCCGACAGCGAGGAAGATATGACTGACGAGGAAAACGATGAGCCTACCATAAAAATGTAGGAGAAAGGATTTGCCTATGACGAAAAAAGAACATGAAAAAGAATTGCGCTGCTATCCGGCGGCGCTGACCGCCGCGGAGGTTGCCGAGATCCTGCGGGTCAGCACCAAGACCGTATACAAGCTGATAAAAGAAAAGTCCCTTCCGGCAGTGAAGGTCGGCAGAGAAAACCGCATTGCCAAATCGCAGCTCATTGACTATCTGCGGCAAAGGGAACGACCGGGTTCGAACCCAAAGGTCTGTTTTCTTGAGAAAACTTCCGAAAAAGTCTGGACTTGTGCGGTGAGTTGTGATATTGTTCGTGTCGGCAAAAACAAAAAAGGAGTGAACGCAAATGAATGCCGCAACCACACTTGCAGCCAGCGTACAGGCTAAAAAAGGCCGTCTCTATGCCGTGATACAGGTCAGAGAGAACGGCAAGACAAAGCCTGTATGGCGCGCGCTGGGGCTGCCCGAAAGCGCCAACAAATCAAAGGTGAACAAAGCCTACCGAGAGGTGGTGCAAGCCTTTGAACAAACCTACGCCGAGCAGATCGCGCAAAACAAAAAGCCTGCCTCGGATATTCCGATCTACGATTATATGTGCGCCTACTATAAAAAGATCGAGAAAAACATTCAAAAGAGTACCGCCGAAAGCTACCGCGGAATGATAAACGGTAGAATTCGGCGGTATTTTACTGCCCGCAGGGAATTGACGGTCGGTATCCTCACCGCAAAGGATATTGAGGATTTTTATGACTGGATGTTCGCATCTGGCGTTGTCGCCAACACCGTTATCCACTACCACACCGTCCTGCACAGCGCCTTCAAGCGGGCTTTCAAGGACGGACTGATTGACTCCAATCCCTTTGACCGCATCGACCGCCCGAAGAAAAACAAGTTCACCGGCGAAAACTATTCCGAGGAAGAACTGATCACCATGCTGGGGCTTATCCGCGGGGATATTATCTATCCGGCGGTCATGCTGGCGGGCGGCTTGGGGCTGCGCCGCAGCGAGGCGTTGGGCGCACGGTGGTCACGGGTAGACTGGGAAAAGAAAACCATACTGCTCGACACCAAAATCATTGAGTACAAGGAAAACGGCAGGGTTATCGTCGAACCCGTGGAGGAAATGAAAAACAAATCCAGCCGCCGCACGCTGCCGCTGCCGGACCCGGTGTATGAAATGCTGTGCGAGGAACGGGAAAAGCAGGACCTGTACCGCCGAATGTTCAAGGGCAGTTACAACCGCAAATACGACGATTATATCTGCGTCGATCAGCTCGGCGGGCTGATACGCCCGAATCGGGTCACGCAACGGTTCGCAGACCTGATTCAAAAATACGGCCTGCGAAAAATACGCTTCCATGATCTGCGGCACACCTTCGCCAGCATCCTCATCAATCAGGATGTGCCGCTGCTGAATGTATCGACCTTCCTCGGGCACTCCGACCTGTCCACAACGGCGAATATCTATGCCCATCTGGATAAGTCCAAGAAGCAGGAAAGCGCCGATGTGATCAGCAGTATCTTTAATAAAGCAAAAGAATGATGCGCCCACGGCGGGCGCATTTTTGCTGACAGAAAGGATGATTTTATATATGACCCAAAAAGAATTTATGAGCGGGAGCGAGCTTCGCCAATACCTGCACATCTCCACGCGAAAAATGAAATATCTGATGGACAACAACTATATCCCGCACGAAAACACGGGACACACGACCCATAAATATCGGGTGCGGACAGAGGATGCGGTGCGGTTCAAGACCCGTATGGATACCGAGCCGGGATTTTTATCGGAGCTGAGCGGCATGTTCTCCAACCGCACCGAATGGCATCCGCTCCCGATGTTTGAAGCCACCCCGGAAAATTGCGAAGCCTTTCGGCGGTGGCTGAGTTCACAGTGGGCAGAACTGCCGGAGGCTCTGCCCACGCAGACGGCGGCGGAACTTGTCGGACACAGCCCGCAGCGCATTCACGAGTGGATACGGGAAGAAGTTTTGGTCGGCATCAAGCTCGGCACTATACAGTACTGCGCCAAAGCGGAATTTGTAAGCTTTATGGCATCGCCGCAAAGGCTGGCGCACCCGCGCACGGAAAAATATAAAGAACTCATTCGGGAATTCAAATACATACAGCGCCGCGAGCGTGAAAACGAGCAGCGGCGGCAGAAAAGAAAAATGATGAAAGAGAGTACATAATTAATGCCTCACCGGAAACGGTGGGGAAGCATTTTTTGTTTCTGACGGGTCGAACTATGAGAACAGCAAAATAAGATTCCCTTATTTTGCACCGTATTTTAGGGGAAACGGAATGGAAATAAGTGAAAGCCTTTATTGGGGTCAGTTTTCGCAGTGCCAAAACCGCAGCCCCGCATTTTTTGAATGAGGTGCGGGGCTATTTGTGCGTTTCATTTCATAATCTTTTCAAAGCGGAACATTTCATCGGGACCCTCATCGGGTGCTGCTTTTCCGTCTTCCTTCGGCGAATTCGGCTCCGGGTGCATAGCGGAGAAAAACTCAACGGCGTGAAAACCGCATTTGTTGATATAAAAATGGATATTGCGCTTTTCAGAATATGGCGTGCAGGTTGCCCAGACATTGGTTTCGGGGTGCAGAGCTTCCACGGCAAGCCAAGCGCCATATCCGATGCCTTTGCTGTGTTCCTTCGGCGAAACGAAAAGGAACTCCAGCTCATTGTGATGTGTCTCCTTATCGATTTTCAACACCACACCGCCAACCTTTCTGCCTTCATACAGAATCCGGTATGCTTCGCTGTCGGGTGCATCAATACTTTGCTCAATGGTTGCGCGGGAGATGATCTCTCCGTCCTCCTCAAAATGATCGTCCCGCAACCCGAATTCTTCCACTGCGCCGTACTTGAAAGACTCCTGATTATCAAGGATGAACTGCTCACGATCCTCCGCTTCCAGCGGGGCAAGGGTTACTTTTGTGTTGTTCATATGTACCTCCAAAAAATAAAAAATACCCGGTCATTACTAAGTAATAACCGAGCGCACTCGACACCTAATCCGCTACGCAAGCCGTGGAGAACTGAGCGAAGCCATCTGCAACAAATATCATGTGGCGGACGATAAAAGCAACAGGAAAGACATCCCCGATGGCAGTTTCCGTGTAGAGGAAGCCATGGCGGAACGGCACTATTCAAGCAAAAAGGCGGCGGCAAGGCACAAAGGATTACGGACTAATCTCGGTCAGGACGGTGGTACGATGTGATAGATACACTTCTGCGGCATGAGAAAAAGCACAAATAACAAAACTGCCCGAGAGCGAAAAACTCTCGGGCAATTTTATAATCATGTCACACCTCACAAACGTGAGCAACGGTTTTATGATTTTCCGAGCGTCCAGCTCCGGCTCTCGGTCTGAAGCCGTACCATATGAGCGAAGATGCCGTCCGCTTGCAGCAGCTCTGCGGGAGAGTCCTGCTCGGCTACCGCGCCGTCACTCAGCACCACGATCCTGTCTGCGCCCGAAACGGTACGCATCCGGTGGGCGATGATGATGACGGTCTTGTTTTTGATGAGGCGGGAGAGCGCCTCCTGAATGGCGGTTTCGTTTTCCACATCCAGGCTGGCGGTGGCTTCGTCCAACAGAATGATGGGCGCGTCCTTCAGAAAAGCACGGGCGATGGAAATGCGCTGACGCTCGCCGCCGGAAAGCTCGCAGCCGTTCTCACCGATGTTGGCGTTCCAGCCGTCGGGGAGCTTTTCGGCAAACCTGTCCACATTGGCGAGCTTTGCCGCCGCGATTACCTCTTCGTCCGTCGCGTCCTTGCGGCCGATGCGGATATTCTCCAAAATCGTATTGTCAAACAGCGTGACATCCTGGAACACGATGGAATAGAGGCTCATCAGCTTTTCCGGATCGATTCCGGAGATATCCATGCCACCTACGGTAATCCTGCCCCGGTCAATGTCCCAGAACCGCGCCGCCAGGCGGGAAACGGTAGTTTTACCTCCGCCGGAGGGTCCGACCAGCGCCGTGACCTCTCCCTGCTTTGCCGTAAAGGACACATCCCGAAGCACCGTTTCGCCGCTCTGATAAGAAAAACCCACATGGTCGAACACAATGTCACAGTTCCGGTTGGTAAGCTGTTCGCTTCCGGACTGCACGGGGCAGTCCAGAATCTCATTCATGCGCTCGATGTTGCTGTTGGTGCCGATGATGGCGGCAAGGTTCTGCAGGGTACTCTCCAGCGGGTCATACAGGCGGGATACCACCAAAAGGAACATAAAGAAGGTCAGAACATCCAGCTCTCCCTTCACCAGCAGAGCCGCGCCCGCAAGTGCGGTGGTGGCAATACCCAGCCGCAGGACAAGTCCCGCGGAAACCACAAAGACAGCCGTTCCCAGCTCGCTCCGAACGAGGCGGCTCTCTACGGCACGGATTTTCTTTTCCAGCCCCGAAAGGTATCTCTCCTCGGCATTGTTGGCGCGCAGATCGGGCATCGCTTCCATGCACTCCTGAATGCCGTCCTCGCAGGCGACCTTTGCCGCCGTTGCTTTGCGGGAGAGCTTTTTCTGCACGTCGGAGGCAAGCAAGACGATGACAAATGCCACGGGCAGCGGCCAGACGGCGGCAAGCGCCATGCGCCAGTTGAAAAACAGCATCGACACGGCGATGACCGTGGTGGAGAGGATCGCACCGTACAGCGGTGCGACAAAATGGGATTGGCTCTGCTCCAGCACGGCGCAGTCATTCATGATGGAAGTGGTCAGGTCGGCAAGGTCTTTCTTTCCGAAAAAGGACAGCGGAATCTTTCTCAGCTTCTCGGCAAGCCCCACCCGGCGCACACCCGACTCGACATAGGTGACAAGATAGGTGTTGTCGTATTCCAGCCGTGTGCAGACAACAATGAACAGTGCCGCCGCGACACAGCCGATCACATAAAACGGAATTCTCCCTGTCGTCAGCGTGCCACTCATCATATCGCTCACCAGCCGATACAAAAGCCCCACCGGCAGCATGAAGGAGATATTTTGCATGGCACAGCACAGAATCCCTTTGATGTTGTCAATCGCTCCCTTGCGGGAAAGCGCATAGCGTCTCTGTAAATATTTGATCATCGCTCAGACCTCCTTTTCCACTTTCCACCGGACGGACTGCTGATAGTCCTGCCACATCGTCCCGAACAGACTGTCTTTTTTTCCGGACAGCTCCGCAAAGCTGCCGCTTTCCGAAAGATGTCCCTCATTCAGCACAAAAATGCGGTCGGCATTCACAATCGTAGACAGCCGATGGGCGATCATGATGACGGTGCGCCCCTTTGCAAGCTCGTTGAAGGCAGCCTGAACTTTCGTTTCGTTGTCGGGGTCGGCAAAGGCGGTCGCTTCATCAAGAATCAGCACCGGCGCGTTTTTGAGCATGGCGCGGGCAATGGCAAGCCGCTGTGCTTCGCCGCCGGAGAGGTAGATGCCCTGCGAGCCGATGACCGTATGCACACCGTCCGGGAATTTTTCGATGATGTCCGTACACTGCGCCGCACGGAGTGCCGCCAGCACCTCCTCATCCACGGCGTCCGGCTTGCCCATACGCACATTGTCCAGAATGGTGCCTTTGACAAGATGGCTGTTCTGAAACACGAAGGAAACCGTGTTCATCAGCTCGTTTTTTTCAATGTCCTTCACATTGACACCTCCGACGGAAATACTGCCGCTCTGCGGATCAAAGAAGCGGGCAATGAGCGCTGCCAGCGTGGATTTTCCGCCGCCGGAGGGTCCGACAAACGCCACCGTCTGTCCCGCGCCGATAGAGAGAAAAATATTCTCCACGGCATTTTTTGTGCCGTCATAGCTGAAGGTTACCTGATCCAGCATCACGGAGCTGTCCTTCGGATGCTTCGGTGTGCTCGGCTGAGAAAGCGAGGGGCTTTGCAGAACACGGTCAATGCGGGTGATGGCGTCCTGCACGATCATGCCGTTTTCGCTCATGAACATCAGCTTGGTGAGCGTCAGCGAGATGACCGGCGTGACAATGATGTAAAAGAGCAGGTTCAGCAGCACGCCGCCGTCCGCACCGCCGCGGAAGAACAGAAAGCCGCCTGCAATCAGAAACACAAACACGCTGTTGACCGCCAGCGTATAGAAGGTCATCGGCCAGCGCATCTGCTTTGTGTATGCGATGACCCAACGCTCGTAGTTGTCGATGGCGCCCTTGAACTTTTTGAAGGAAAACACCGTCTGACCGAAGGTCTTGACGACGGGAATCCCACGCACATACTCCACCGCCTCCCCCGACATATCCGCAAGCGCGTTCTGATACTGTGTCATCTTCTCCTGCATCCCCTTGCCGGTCATGCTTGTCATCACGGCAAAGGCAAGCGCCACCGGCACAAGGCTCAGAAGCCCCAGCCGCCAGTCGAATGCCAGAAGAAGCGTCAGGAGTCCCGCAATGGTCGCCACAGCCCTTGCCTTGTCGGGGAGCTGGTGGGCAAGATAGTTTTCCGTTGCGCCGGTCGTTTCCGAAATCGTGCGGCGCAGCTTGCCACTGCCGAACTGTTCGATTTCCCCGAGCGGAAGCGTGGCAATATGCTTCGTCATGGCAAGGCGCAGATTGGTGGCGATGCGAAATGCCGTAAGGTGTGAGCACATCAGCCCCGCGATGTAGGTAAGCACGGCGGCAAAGGCAAACATCACCGCCATCCAGCCGTAGTGCGTTACATGGACGGCGTTTTCATAGTTCGGTGCGACCTCGATTACCTCCCGCAGGATGCGCCAGATGTACCAAAACGGCACCAGCGCCAGCAGTGCGCCGGCGGCGGCAAGCACCCACGAAAGATAGCTTAGGATTCGGTATGTCCCCGCGTAATCCAGCAGGCGGGACAGATTGGATTGTTTTTTCAAAACGGTTCCTCCTTGATTGTGTTTTTAGTTAGCCGAAGCTAACCGAGCGGCATTTGAAAAGCCGCCGGAGCGGCGATTCAAAGTGCATGATTTACTTTTTCAGAAATGAGAACAGCCCTTTCTTTTCATACGGAGCAGCACGGATTTCTCCCGCCGTGTAGCCGGTGGCGTCAATGGCTGCGCGCAGGGCGGCTTCGTCAAGCGGCTCACGCGAGAGGATAACGGTTTCTCTCTTCGTATGGGAGGAAGACACCTTTTCCACTGAAAATGTGCGGCGAATCGTATCGTTGATGTGTGCCTCGCACATGGAGCATGCCATGCCGGAGATTTTCACTGTTGTCCGAATCATTTTCGTACCTTCTTTCAAAATTAAATTCTACCCCAGCGCCACATCCAGCACCATCATCACGCTGAAGCCTACCGCAAAAAACACCGTTCCAAGATTCGAGTGCCGCCCCTGCGACATTTCCGGTATCAGTTCCTCTACCACCACATAGAGCATTGCACCTGCGGCAAAGCTCAGCAGATACGGCAGCGCCGGGATTACAAGCTGCGCCGCGAGAAGCGTCAGCACCGCGCCGATAGGCTCGACAACGCCGGAAAGCACGCCGCCGAGAAACGCTCGTCCCTTGCGTTCCCCCTCCGCCCGGAGCGGCATGGAGATTATAGCACCCTCGGGAAAATTCTGAATGGCGATGCCGAGGGACAGGACAAGCGCGCTTGCCGCTGTAATTTGCGTATTTCCCGAAAGAAAGCCTGCATACACCACACCGACTGCCATTCCCTCCGGGATATTATGTAAGGTAACAGCCAGCACCATCATGGTGGTGCGCCCGAGCTTGCTTTTTGGACCCTCGGCCTGTTCACTTCCCACATGAAGATGGGGAATCAAACGGTCAAGCAGGAGCAAAAACAGCACGCCGACCCAAAATCCGATAAAGGCAGGGAGGAAGGACAGCTTGCCCATGCCCTCCGACTGCTCAATGGCGGGGATCAGCAGGCTCCAGACAGACGCTGCCACCATCACCCCGGCGGCAAAGCCGGCAAGGGCGCGCTGCACCAGATCGCCAAGGGATTTTTTCATAAAGAACACGCAGGCCGCGCCCAGCGTTGTACCCAAGAAAGGAATCATGATTCCAAGAAAGGTTTCCATTTGTCTCACCGCCTTTGCATGAGTTATTACTTGTTTCGCCGGAATCCGGCTTCATCCCGATATTCGGGGTGTTCTTTTATATACGGGTCCTGGTCGCCGCAGATGGTATAGTCGCACCGGCAGCCGTTCACGCAGGTGTTCGTCCGTATAAGCCTTGCATGGAGCAACTCCATGGACGCAAAGTCCACATTGCACAGGGCGGGCATAATATCCGTAAGACCGTGCCTGACGGCAAACTCCGCCGCCGGGCACGATGTAAATTCATAATAAATAGGCTTGTCGGTTTCGTAAGGTGCAACCGACATCTCGTAATCATGCCATTTGTCGCAGCCGCTTTTCGCACGAACAAACGCCTTGTACATCATCTTCCTCCAGAACGGCTTGTTGCAGTCCACGAATTTCAGCTTGCGGAAAGTCGGAAGAATCAGATTTTCCTCCATCTCTTCAATTTCACGGAACGAAGTAACTGCTTTGCATACCACATAATAGCTCATGATGGCGATGCAGTCGTAGGTGCCGCCTACGCCGTTGTGGAAGTTCCGTTTGCCGCCCAAATCGGTACGCCAGTCGGAGAGGAAGTCCACATACTGCCGCTGTACCTGTTCCCATATTGCCTCCCGCTCCACTTCCGGGTAGTGCAGGGCGATTTTTGCCAGAATTTCTTTCTTGCAGGGCTTTGAATACAGCACATGGCATTTGCGGTCGAATAGGAGCTTCTTGTCCTTCATCTGATTGCCTCCGTGTTTCAATCATCACATGACCGTTTCCGATCTCATTTTTTCAAAATGTCCACGATTTTTGCAAAGTCCTCCTTTGCCTCCTTGAAGATCGGCAGCATACAGTAGCAATGCACCA
>ERZ791805.31-NODE-31-length-106420-cov-20.041301_pt1 | contig 106420 bp, 91 predicted proteins | sample MGYA00510306_ERZ791805 | MGnify/ENA primary metagenome ERZ791805 (study PRJEB30046, sample SAMN00791990) | human gut metagenome | study: EMG produced TPA metagenomics assembly of the A metagenome-wide association study of gut microbiota in type 2... | reverse complement strand
GTTGTGGTTTGATGTAGAAATGGAATAAGATACAACCGACATCGTGGAGTATGGAAAACGAATAAAGTTGTGGTTTGATGTAGAAATGGAATAAGATACAACTTCCAAATCGCACGTATCAAAACACTTTCGGTTGTGGTTTGATGTAGAAATGGAATAAGATACAACCGACACTCGCTTTAAAATCCATATAACGAGGTTGTGGTTTGATGTAGAAATGGAATAAGATACAACTGAATACGGAAGTGTTGTGGACCGTATTCGTTGTGGTTTGATGTAGAAATGGAATAAGATACAACTAGCACTTGAAAAACATCCATAATGCAAGAGTTGTGGTTTGATGTAGAAATGGAATAAGATACAACAAACTTGACGATTATATTCATCCGGAATATGTTGTGGTTTGATGTAGAAATGGAATAAGATACAACATTACTGCGCTATGGTGAACCTTGACTACGTTGTGGTTTGATGTAGAAATGGAATAAGATACAACGAGAAAGAATATAATGATGAAACCGCAAGGTTGTGGTTTGATGTAGAAATGGAATAAGATACAACCGTATCGGTCGTTTTTGGGGTTATTTTCGGGTTGTGGTTTGATGTAGAAATGGAATAAGATACAACTATCAGCATATCCAATCAAATCGAAAGGACGTTGTGGTTTGATGTAGAAATGGAATAAGATACAACTCAGCGGAAGCCGTATAGCATACGACTACGGTTGTGGTTTGATGTAGAAATGGAATAAGATACAACGGTCTCGATCCAAACTTGCTTCTCGCCATGGTTGTGGTTTGATGTAGAAATGGAATAAGATACAACGCGCGCAAAGACAATATAGAGCAGCAGTATGTTGTGGTTTGATGTAGAAATGGAATAAGATACAACATACAGCCGAACGCCTCAAAGCCGCCGAGGTTGTGGTTTGATGTAGAAATGGAATAAGATACAACAACTCACGCTTCTCTATGCCTTTGATATCGTTGTGGTTTGATGTAGAAATGGAATAAGATACAACCCAAGAGCGCCAAGGATAGCAGTTAAAATGGTTGTGGTTTGATGTAGAAATGGAATAAGATACAACACTTTCACATAAATACTTATAGCACCAATAGTTGTGGTTTGATGTAGAAATGGAATAAGATACAACTTCTTGTGAGGTTTACGCGGGAGGTGGAGGGGATTGATGCTCTTGCCACTGACGTTTATTTGTCGTAACTTTGCACGGTCATCAATATCGATATGGCAAAGAAGAAGTATCAGAAAAGAAACAGCACCGCGCGTCAGGTGAGAACTGCCGTGATTGTTGTGGCGGTTATCGTGGCTGTGTGGTGGTTTATAGGACATGCGAAGGAGTTGGGCTTCAAGCGTGTTGAGAGTGGTACGCCCGCCAGCAATGTCGATGTAGAGGCGCTTATGGAGGTGAATGCTCCAGAGGGGTTGCGGCAGCAGATTGTTGCGTATGAGGGCTACACCGCGTCGTTCAACGCCGACCTGCGTATTCCCAACTATGTTGTCTACGAACTCACACGTTTCGAGACCCAGGGCGCGGAGCCGCGTCACGACAAGTTTATGTGCGACACCGACGTTGAGGGCTGTCCGACTACCGACGACTATAAGGGTTCGGGCTACGACCGCGGTCATATGGCTCCCGCTGCCGATATGAAATGGAGCAAGAAGGCGATGCAGGAGTCGTTTTTTCTGACAAATATATGTCCGCAGAACCATTCGCTCAACAGTGGCGGGTGGAAGCGTCTGGAGGAGAAAGTGCGCCTGTGGGCAGACCGCGACAGTGCAGTCATTGTAGTTTCCGGGCCAATCGTACAAGGCCACATCAACCGTTTGGAAAGCGGAGTGGCTGTGCCTACCGGATTTTTCAAGGTGCTGCTCGCTCCGTTTGCCACCCCGAAGCGCGCCATCGCATTCATCTACAAGAACGAAGGCGGACAAAAGGTGATTGAGCGGCAGGCAGTAAGCGTAGACGAGGTGGAGGCTCTCACGGGGTTTGACTTCTTCTCTTCGCTGCCCGACGAGGAGGAAAATGAAATAGAAAAAACTTGTGATTATTACGAATGGAACAATTAGACATCAACCAGCATAACGACGACACAATATGCGCCGTGTCGACACCGGCGGGAGTGGGAGGAATAGCAGTGGTGCGCGTCAGCGGACGCGACGCCGTGAAATGCGTGATGAAATCATGGCGCGGAGCCGACCTTAATGCCGTGCAGACCCACACGCTGCACCTCGGACGCATCGTCGACACCGACGGCGAGACGCTCGACGAGGTTGTGGCAGCCGTATTCCGCGGACCACGGTCGTTCACCGGGGAGGATGTCATCGAGTTGTCGTGCCACGGCTCGCTATGGGTGCAGCAGCAACTTGTAGCGCTGCTCATAGCCAACGGATGCCGCGCCGCTGAGGGAGGCGAATTCACGCGTCGCGCATTTATGAACGGGCGTCTCGACCTGTCGCAGGCAGAAGCCGTAGCCGACGTGATTGCAAGTGGCTCGAAAGCGGCACACCGCATCGCTGTGAGCCAGATGCGCGGCGGTTTCAGCCGTATGCTCTCCTCCCTTCGAGAACGTCTGCTTGAATTCGTGTCACTTATGGAGCTTGAACTCGATTTCAGCGAAGAGGATGTGGAGTTTGCCGACCGCACACGTCTAATTGCCATCGCAGAAGAAATCAACACAGCCGTGACACGCCTTGCCGACTCTTTTGCCGTCGGCAACGCCATCAAAAACGGATTTCCCGTGGCGATAGTGGGAGAGCCCAACGCAGGAAAATCCACACTCCTCAACCGGTTGCTGCACGACGACAAAGCACTCGTGAGCGACATCCGCGGCACAACGCGCGACGTGATAGAGGACACCATAACGCTCGGCGGACTGACATTTCGGTTTATCGACACAGCAGGCATACGCCAGACCACCGACACTATAGAGACAATGGGTATTGAACGGACGTTCAAGAAACTCGATGAGGCAGCGATAATCCTCTGGATGATCGACGGCACACAGCCTGTTGCCAACATCGCCACCGTTGCCGCCGACATCCTGCCGCACGCCGAAGGAAAGCATCTTGTTGCCGTAATCAACAAAATCGACTGTCTTTCGGATGCCGACATCAGCGCGCTGCGCTTAGCCGTAGCCACTGCCGCCCCGTCGGCAGCGATAGCCACAATCTCGGCAAAAGCCGACATCGCCGTCGATTCGCTTGAGCAAAGCCTGATTGAAGCAGCCGCCATTGCCGACACCGACCCCAACGCAGTCATCGTGACCAACGCACGCCACTACGACGCCCTTCTGCATGCCGGCGAAGCCATCAGACGCGCCCTCGACGGGTTGCGCAGCGGCATCTCGGGCGACTTCGTGTCGCAGGACATCCGTGAATGCATGCACTATCTCGGAGAAATAACCGGCGAAATCACAACCCACGAAATCCTCGGCTCCATCTTCTCCCGCTTCTGCATCGGCAAATGACGTAATTGTCACAATCCGTCACAATCCATTAGTACAGCGTGCTTTACAGCACGCTTTTTCCATTCCCTTACTGATGGATTCTAACGGATTCTGACCCCTTTTTCGCCCATTTTTGTATCCCGATTGTATTTCGCCATCGACCGGGACCGAAAGCGCGAGATAAGTGATGGAGGATTTACACGTCAGTACACGTCGATACACGCCCATACACGCTTTTGGCGAAATAACCACTTATATAAAGCCAGTATGAGCAGTAACATTCAAATTGAAAAAGTCTGTCAGTGGTGCGGAAAAAACTTCATTGCCCGGACTACTCAGACTGAGTACTGTTCCAAACGATGCGCTGAACATGCCTATAAGGATAGAAAGCGCAAAGAGAAAATGGAACGGTGCAAAGAAGAGGTGCGTCGAGTTCAGACCGGGATGAAAGAAATTGACGAGAAAGAATTTCTCACTCCCCGTCAGGCAGCTCAGTATCTTGGTCTTTGCTATAAGACCTTTTACATCTATATCAATAAAGGTGTAATCAAGGCATGGAAATTCAACCGTAAGACCCTTGTCAAGCGAAGCGATATTGACACTCTATTCGCTGCGACGGAACGGACAACCATTGCACGAGAGGAAACACCAATTTCTGAGTTTTACACTACACAGGAAGTTCTTGACAAATATCAGGTATCTAACGGCTGGTTTTGGAAAGTCTGTAAAGAAAAGAAAATCCCAAAGACCGTGTATCGTGGGAAAAACATGTGGAGCAAAGCCCATGTTGACCGGGCATTTGCAAAGAAACCAACTCCGGAGGGAATCACAGAGTGGCACACTGTTGCTGAAATCCAAGAGAAATTCGGAATGACACTATCAGCCATATACAACCTTGCTTCCAAGGAAGGAATTCCGAAAACTAAAGTCGGTAAAGAAGTTCGCTATTCAAAGAATCATTTTGATGTGGCTAAAGTCGTGGCAGAGCCTGAACCTCCGGCTGAATACACGATTGCCGAGGCTATGGCAAAGTTTGGCATGACAAGAGACCAGCTCTATCACTATGTCAAGACATACAAGATAACCCGTACCAAGAGAGGCAAGTTTACCTATCTCTCCCGCAAAGAACTGGATGATTTGCTTGCGCCACCTACGATTTAGCCGAATCCGGCTATAGTGGTGCGATGGTGGCTGATTCCACCATGCAAACACTACCGAACTTTGCGTCAAACTTTTAACTCTTTCAAGATACAATGAATACCTGCACTAAAGTTTTCCTTCGTAAAAAAGAAATATCGGGCGACCGCATTCGCTCTACCTCGACTTCTATCCCCAGATCCGAAATCCTCACACCAACAGGCTCAGCCGCCGAGAGGGACTGGGAATCTACCTCTACGGACATCCTGCTAATGCCCGTGAACGAGAGTTCAACGCCTCCATGATGGAAAAAGCGGAGGCTATCCGCTGTCGCCGCTTTGAGCAGTTGCTCAACGAGCAGTTCGGCTTCCTCGATAAAGAGAAGCTCCGCATCGATTTTCTGGAATACTTCCGCAAGAAGTGTTTCAAGAAATACCAGAAGTGGAAGATTGTCTATCAGCACTTCTATGATTTTTGCGACGGTACATTTACCCTCGCAAAAATCAATGAGGACTTCTGCAAGAAGTTTCAGGCTTACCTTCTTAAAGGTGGCCGTCGTGACGGTCGCAAGAGCAAGCTCGCCCACAATTCAATCGTCGGTTACTTTGTTATACGATGCAAAATTAAAGACAGGTTGTATCAAAATGCTATACAGTATCAAATTTCATAATGAACCCGAGAATTTTTTGACAGGATTACCACGTTTCAGATTATCATGGTTACTCCATTGGCGAGATTGAGAAACTGCTAACGTTTTATCGTTCTGTTGGCGGAGTTTTAATAGAAGGCGTTCTCTTGCAAGAGCCTTATTCTGCGATTGGGTGCGTTCATCAGAGCATTTAACTGATAGTCCGGTTGGGGTATGAATTGCTCGCACTGCTGTCTCGACTTTGTTGACATTCTGACCGCCCTTGCCTCCCGATCGACAGGTTTCATAAATAATGTCAGATTCATCAATCTGCGGAAGCGACACTTCATCGAAGAAGTTGACGCCTACAAACCAGTTGCTGCGTTTGTGTCCCGGACGATAGGGATTCTTGGTTGAACGCCAAAGTATCGTGCCTTGCCACTCGTCAATAACAGGCTGGTGGATTGATTCTTCCGTGGCGAATGTCATTGACATGAAGCACCCATGCGCCTGATTGTGAGGCTCACAGTCGGCGAGTTGCAGCGATGGGAAAGCCTTTAGCAATTCGCGGGCAACGAGCGTGACGGCTCGGGCACATTCCACCGGACCCCGTCCGGCTGTAATCTGTATATATTTTTTCATTCTCCGTTGTCTTTGATGTTAAGTTTAGGTTTTATCATAGCGATGACCTCGACTGTCGGCCGGATAAGTTCGAGTATCTCCCCAGTTGGTTTGTATGCCATCGGGGATTCATCAAGAGTACCGGCACATACTGATGATGAATAGATGCCTGCCATTGAATTCTCAAATTCGTTCAACGATATTTGCTTTTTTGCTTGGGCTCGGCTCATTATGCGTCCTGCACCATGCGGAGCGGTATTGAACCACTGCTCATTACCTTTCCCTATACAGATAGCAATGCCGTCGCGCATATTGAACGGGATTGCCACTTTACGACCCTCGGAAGCATCAATCGCACCTTTGCGTAACATAGGCACGTCGTCCGTTACCGATATATAATTGTGAGTGGTAAAGATTGATTCGGTGCATTTGGCCTTGCACAGTTTTTTGAGTATGGCGAAAATACGGTCGCGAATTATCTGATGATTAAAAAGAGCGTATGCCTGGGCTATAATCATATCCGATAGATAGCCGCGCAGCGCATCTCCCCAAAGATAGCCGATGTATTTCGCTCGTTTGGGATTCTGTGCAATATTTCGCCAGTGATTGGCAACTTTGACTCCGAGATTTCGAGACCCACAGTGAATAGTCAGCCATCCGTCGCCTAATTCGGAGTCTTCTCCATATTCTATGAAATGATTGCCACCCCCGAGTGTTCCGAGACTTTTGTAGAAAATACCTTCCTGAAGTTTTATGCGACGGCAGAAGTCGGTGATGAAACGTCCATCAATGCGAGGAGCCTCATTGATAAGGTCAGGGGTAGCCGAACGGGCCTTCTGATACTGTGAGTTCAGAAAGCGGAACAATTCTTTTTCATTGAGTGAGTTCTTTTGGCAAATATCCGTGCCTGTCGGAATTACCTCGCGGATGCGATGGTCGAGCAACGGAAAGTCATTGGGGTTGATAGCAAACGAAAGTCGGTGCATGGAAATGGTACAACCAATGTCAACTCCTACATGGTCAGGATTGACATACATTCCGATTGGATAGGCTGTGCCTACATTGCATGAACTCCCGGCGTGAACGTCGGGCATTTGCACGATGGGCACACCCTCCATTGCCGGATGATCGCACAGTTCAGTTATCCAGTCGAGAGCTGACTGCTCTATATTATCGGTGAATATTTCAGCCGATGTTGTTTTTCCATTTATATTCATGCTGCAAAGTTGAGATGTGCGTGCGCAATGGATTTGCGCACTACTGAAAAATTTGCTACTTTTGTAAAAAAATATCTGATTATACCTATCAATCGCGCCACTCTCATACGAATTTCCACCATTGACAAGTGTCTCCAGAACCATTATCGCCGCTGGACTATCAACGACTTGATTGACGCCTGTACCGATGCGTTGGCTGAGTTTGAAGGCCGAAGCAGTCCGGTGAGTCGCCGCACGTTTCAGAACGACCTTGCACTGATGCGCAGCGACCGTTTTGGCTATAATGCCCCTATAGTGGTTCGAGAAAACAAATATTATGAGTACGAAGACCCCGATTTCAGCATCACGCATCTACCGCTGAATGATGAAGGTCTTGATGCTCTCAACTCAGCTCTTGACATATTGCGACAGTTGCAGGGTTTTCCGCAGCTGGCTTCTTCTATCGACACAATAAGCAAACTCAACGAGCAGATTTCGCGACATACTGGCACGTCGGTTCCGGCTATGGATATGGAGCATGTGGCAGGATACAGGGGGGCAAAATTTATAGGCGACATATATGACGCTGTGCGCAAACAGCAGACTATCATTATCGAATACCAGTCGTTCAAGGCTCGAAAATCCGAGGCTTTGGTGGTATATCCCTATTTATTGAAGGAGTATCGCAACCGATGGTTTCTTATAGGCGAAAAGGCCGCCAACCGCTCTCCGCAGGTCAATATTTTTGCTCTCGACCGCATACAGTCGGTTGCGCTTGACAAAGAACATCCGTTTAAGAAATGTGTTGATTTCGACCCGGAACACTTCTTTGATGACACAATCGGAGTGACCAAAGGGATTCATGACAAGGCGCGGCGTGTGGTTATTAAAATCGACCGCCAACAGGCACCATACGTCGAGTCAAAGCCATTCCATAAATCGCAGAAAGTGGAGCAACGTTTCCGCGACGGCTCAATCCAACTCTCTCTAAAGGTCGTCATAAACAACGAACTGGAGCGTTTGATTCTCGGCTACGGAGGTCATGCCGAAGTCATTGCTCCACCGGAGTTCCGCGCCCGAATTGCAGAGAGCGTCAGCATAGCCGCATCACATTATAATCGAGCAAAAGAATAGCGTCCAATCATTCATTACCTTCGAAAGAATCAGAAGAGAACCATGCAACAATATCCCAATTATCGGGTGTCACCGATAGGACGGTATCTTTAGACGCGAGATACACTTCATTACGCAATTTTTGATCTTCGGTCTGCTCTATTCGCCTATATTCAGGCGCTATTTCAATATTGGCGTCTCCATCTTTGACACCCCAAAGTCCATTTTCGGCTTGGAAAAGAGTCAGGGGTTTGGTGCCGATAAAATTCGGACCGATCTCGGGCTTCGGCTTATATTTGCCCGGTTGATGTCGTTTGCGTTTAGGCATTTTCCACTATGATTATGTTAGGGGTACTGAAGATGGTGTAATTTGCGTTCATAATCGAGCCATTGGAGAATATGACGCCGTTTTGTTCCTTGATTCCGTGTTGGGCATGAATATGACCGAATAGGTGGGCTTTGAGATTAAGGTCGGATAGCTTCATTAGAATCTCTTCGGATCCGTAGTTGATACCATCATCATAATCAAGTATGCCGTAAGCCGGAGAATGAGTAATCAATATATCGGTATCGCCGGGAATTTTCTCATAGTTGCGGCTCTGTCGCTCGGTTATGCAATCTTCCAGAAACATCGGAACACCATAAAACTTAACACCATCAATTTCAACTCCTGAGTTGGAGAGTTGATGCACGTTGTCAGGGAGTCCGTCAATATTTGCTCCATAGAGGCAATCGTCATGGTTGCCACAGATAAAGATTTTGTGGCGGTAGGGCAGGTCACAAAACCAATTGAGAAAATCAAGGGCTTCCTGTTCGGATCCAACCATGCAGAAGTCGCCGGAATGTACCACCACATCGGCCTCGTGTAAATCCCGGAGCCGATGGTGGCAGTTGTGAGTATCAGAAAGATGGAGTATTTTCATTAAAGAAGTCCTGATTCGATTGCGTTGAGTGCTTCCTTATCGGAATATACAAAGGCATTTATGAAGTTAATGTCCGGATAGCGTTCTGTAAGTTCTTCGTTATTTAGAACTTTAACCGACATATCAGAAAGTGATTTAAGTGCCTCGGTTGCTTTTGCCAATTTGCCTGACCCCTCGAATACGAAAGGAAGAGTTACGATTAACGCCACATTGCCAATACCATCTGATTTGGCTGACTTTGCTGCAATCTCTGCAAATCTACTGCCTGTCATGCCACCGAGACCGGCAAGGATGTAGAGCTTTTCTACTCCCCTCAGTTTCTCTGTCGGGAAGGAGTCGGACTCACGTTGAAGATGCAACGTTTCAAATCCTTTTTTACCCAGTTCTGAAAGGCGTTCCATATCGGAATCTGCGAAAAGATATGTAGCCTCTTTAACCCAATGCGCATTGGCAACGCGCATAATAGTTTCAGCCATATTGCAACCGGCGCCACCGATTGCAAGTATCATTGTCTTACTCATAGTCTTTATGTAGTTTTTTACTCCGGGCAAAGTTAGCGTTCAGATGTCTCAATTTTCGATACGGCATTCACAAACTACAATCCATAGAACGTCTTTACTCTTTCGTCTAACCAATCCGGATTCTCTTGTGTCAATTTCTGATAAGTTAGAGGACTTTGCTCAATGACTATCTTCTTTCCGTTTGATTTCTTAACCCATTTTTTAATGGCATCAAGAATAGCATTGCCGTGAGTTCCAATTACATCGGAGTAAAGAGAATGGTAGTTTGAATATTCATTGTCATGCTTACTGAGAATATGAGTAGGATCATAGAGTATCGGAGTATAGATCAGTCTCTCTGCATGATTGTAAGCGTTTATATATTCAGATTGGTCTTGGGTGTCCTGTGGTCCTTTTACCAACCCGATTAGATGACTGATAGATTGCTTTATCCCTTCAAGGTATTGAGGCTGCTCAGATTTAAGTATAAGATTTGTCGCTTCTTCTACAATGGCAATCCTTCTGTTGTTAAGGGCGCTCCTGATACCCGATTGCATATACAAGTCCTTGTAGCTCGAACCATATTTTTTCTCAGTCGTGGCATCTTCAAACATTTCGGTGAGTTTCGACTCCAAGAAAAGTATTGTATTTCCGTCACTACTTACAAGAGCGACATCAACGCACGAAGGACGGCCAATAACCTTGTTTCTTACCTCAAAGAAGGCTCTGGTAAACTTTTTTGTTTCACCTCCGACTTTAAGTATGATTGAGATTCCCTCTTTGGGTATATAAAGTTTGTAGAATACCAGCAATGGGAGAAGAGCCGAGGAAACTACTGAATTGATTTTAGTTATCTCTTGTCCTACACCTTCAGTCACAGCTTGAAAAGCGGCATTAAATGCTTCCTTATTTTCTGAAGAGACTCCAAAACGCTCTCGGAACAAGGCAGTGAATAAGTCGTTATCAAAAAGTAATTCTGCGCCACTTTTTGACAAGACTTTGGGGAATTTCAATGAATTCCTGAAATGCTCAGCAATTTTTTTAATTTTGTTTTTCTGAGTATTTGTCATACTTGATATCTTTTGTACGGGAAAATATATACATGGTTTACTATTTCGGGACCGCCAGTATCCTCCCAATCATTTTTGAGACGGACAAGTGGATGGACAATCACAAAGTTTCACCGGATTTTCAAACATACTTACTCCAATCTTTCACTCAATTTGAGTTTATTGCTTGATTATATTATGAGGCAGCAGGTCAATTCTTGGGATCTCGTAACCTTCTGAATCCGGATATTCGCCCCAATTACATTTTACTGTAACCAATGGCTTGACTTTGACACCATCCGATTCTATGTTAAGCCGATGTTTGTTCTGTACCATACTTTCAATTATTACCGGTATCAGGACATTAAGTTCCTCCTCCTCAAAGCAACAGCTGCCGGACATCCAGGCCATATCTCCGACATTGAAAGTATTTTCGTTTTCAAGCCTTGCACCTCCCGGATTATTGGCATCATAGAAATATGACGATATAAATTCGCGGTTGGCGTTGAATACCATTTGAAATTCCGGGGATTCATCGTAATCCTCTGTTTCAAATATCTCGTCCGGAATGCCATCTATTTCAGATTCTACGAATGTAGAATTCCCATGTCCGTGTTCCGGTCCGATAATCTGATAGACAATCACGTCTTTGTCAGTTTCCTTATGAGTTTTAAGGGCTGCTTCTGCTTCTTCAAGAGAATAATATTTACCAATCGTATCAAGAGAAACATTATAGAAATGTTGTTTTTCGTCGCGACGTGTCACAATCAGGGATTCTTCTCCTTTTGAAAGCAATCTTAATTTATAAAGGCTTACTTCGGGATATTCCAATTTATTCATCTTCTGGAAAATATTTTTGGCAAATTTAGTGATTTTCAGAGGGTTTACAAAGTAGTTTGTTGTAATTCTCCATACCGAGTATTGATTTTAATTCATCCTCGGTGATGAAGTTGCCAGTGTCTCCGGCACAGGTGTTCCATCTCGAAGTGATTGAGACGATTTTGTTTTCAGGGCTGACTTCAACTGCGATGAGTGAATATCCGAATCGGTCACGGGGGAAACCGAATCCCGGAATACAAGGCACGTCCCACCACTCTCTGTTACCACAGAAGTAGAAACGGTTGCCATTGACAGTATAGGTATTGAATGACTCTTCTGAAATAACGATACACCAAGATGTCATATCGAGATATTGACGAGCCTCAGCATAACTTCCAATATAACTGACTGTATAGTCAAATTCAATCTTTGGCTCTTCAACAGGAGTAATAGGTGCCATTCCTATGATTTCACAGACCGTTTCGGGGGATGCCTCATTGAAAGTGTTGTCGAAAAAGTCAAAACCGGGTGTCTGGTCAAGGACCTTTAGAATAAGTCGCACACGGCTTACATCATCAGGATTGTTGATGTCGATAAGTCCTGCAATGTTCCATATCAAAAGTCCAATAGCAAATTTTGACAGTCGGCTCTTCAGTTCAGGAAACAATGCAAGATAGTTGTCCACCTCGCTCTCTGACCCAAGCTCGGCAAACCACCAGGTTATTTCTTTTCTGTATTGTTCTTCCATAATCACGATGCAAAGTTAATAATGTGGTGTCCCATTTTTCGAGACACCACAAAAAAATTAGAGATTTACGACTATAACACGACGACCGAGTCGCTGGGCTTCTTTGATGGTATGATAAGTTCCCTTGGGCTCAGCGGAAGGGAACGCGATAACGGTTGATGCCTCTTTTACGATTTGAGTATTACGCTTCAAAGTTGCATATCGTCCATAAACGTCATACTGCGGAGCGAACTCCATGTAGGGTTTGTGATGGCGGGCCGCGAATAATTTGGCGAAAGTGTCAACTCCTTTTGTGCCACCGGAGATTACCATCTGAATCTCGTCGGGATTGATTTTGTCGAGCAAGAGCTTCTCCCACTCCTGATAGGTTACACCCGGATTTCGAGTGCCAACGATTGCTAATTTCATACTTCTCTTTTTGTGTTGGTACTCTTCTTTAATACGATGAAGGATTTTAACCAAATGTAAACATCCGTTAAAATTATTCTATTTTTCAAGTTTCATCGTATCGCATAATTGAGATACTGCTTATATTTCAATTATTTACAAGTTAAGAATATTTAACAGGTAGTAAAATTTCATGCTGTACCGTAAAATGCGCCACCCTTGGTGTAATTTTGCGCTCATAGAAGAATGTCGTGTTTCTTTTTTAATGCGCAGAATGGTTGCGCAGCGGTATTCTAACTTTGCATTCAAATAATAGAAAACATCAGAATATGAAGACAATAGAAGGACATGACGTAAAGATATTTACGGACAACATCGAAGAGAATGCCTTGGAGCAGATTAAGGAACTACTTTCGATTGATGTGTTTTCCGACAAGAAGATACGCATTATGCCTGACGTTCATGCCGGGGCAGGCTGCGTCATTGGTTTCACAGGCGACCTCGGTGACAAGGTAATTCCCAATATAGTGGGCGTTGACATCGGCTGCGGTATGCGAATCCTCAATCTCGGCAAACTCTCCGAGATTGACTTTCACGCATTTCATGAACATATCCGGGGCAATGTACCTTCCGGTAAGATAGTGCGTGAAGATAGGTTCGGTTTCAAGCCGCTTGTCGGTGAGGAAATGGAAATATACCGTGCGGCAAAGCAACTTGTGACCGAACTTCACTGCTACCGTGAACTTAAAGACTCCGGGCGTATCAACAAGGCTATCGGTTCGCTCGGCGGCGGCAACCATTTCATCGAGCTTGACAAGGATGATGAGGGGAATGTTTACCTTGTGATTCACACCGGCTCGCGCAATCTCGGCAAGCAGGTGGCCGACATCTATCAGGCAAAAGCGGTGAAGCACCTTACCGATGGTGCTGACGAGTTTGAGGAAACAATCAAACGCACCATTGAGGAATACAAGGCAGCAGGTCGTCGATCTGAATTGCAGAGCGTCATAAAGAAGATGCACAAGGAACATCAGGAAGCGGAACCACGCCTCCCTGCCGCTCTTTGCTATGTTGAGGGTGAAGGGCGTGAGCACTATCTCCACGATATGCGTCTTTGTCAGCGATGGGCTGTACTCAACCGTAAACTTATATCGCTGTTGCTTATGCGGTTTTTCCTCGGTGTGGAGGTAAAAGAGGAATTTGAATCCGTCCACAATTACATCAGCGATGAGAATATCATCCGCAAAGGCTCTATCTCTGCTGCCGAGGGTGAGCGTTGCATTATTCCTCTGAATATGCGCGATGGTTCTTTGCTTTGCACCGGCAAGGGCAATCCTGACTGGAACTTCTCTGCACCTCACGGGGCCGGACGAGTATTGAGCCGTACTCAGGCATACGAGAAAATAACGATAGAGGACTGACTTCGAGGCATCCATGCAAGGCATCTATTCGGAGTCAGTCAACGACTTCACTCGCGACGAGTCGCCGATGGTCTATAAACCGGCAGAAGAAATCATAGCCAACATAGGTGACACCGTCTGCATAGACACCATCATTCGTCCAATCTTTAATTTCAAAGCGTCATGAATTTCACAACAATCGGGAGTATTTTTGATGAAGCAGAAAACGAATTTGAACCTCAGGAAATGAAAGAGCCAGTCGAATTCATAGGTAATTTTGCCCATTCAAAAAGTCGCAAATGCGAAAACCTTATTACTGAAGCAGCGACTATTCTTGAAGAATATGGTTGGAGAAATGAATTTGCCATGTATTATCATAAGGATAAGACTCAAGTAAGGCTTTATCTCTGCATGGATTACGTCGCAAGTTGTTACCTCGACGGGACATGGGAGAATATCAAGGAAAGAATCCCATATATAATTCCTTTACTATTAGCTACAATAGAACTCCGTCAAGAGAAAAATCTCGGCGTGATTTGGATTGATCGACAAGTAACAAAGTTGGACTGGTCAAAGCCTGAGGGTTCTATGAATGTGTAAATATAAAAACTGTGATATTATGAAATCAATACAATCTCCCGATGGAGTCGCACTCCTGATGGAAAATCTTTGGCTCCGCCATAAAGCCGGGATTAAGCAGCGTCCATGCAATGTCTTTATGGTAGAACTGCCTCCACCGACAGAAGAAGAGTTGGCGGAAGCTCGTAGAACGACACTGGAGAATGACCGTCCGGATGATGACCCCGAGGAACTATATGGCGCATGGATTTAACAGACCGTGACAAATGAAGAAATTTTGACTTCGATTCATGATTATACCCAATCCTGTATCACAAAATGTGACAGGATTTGATTAAATTTGCAGCGTTAAACTCAAACAGATATGAACCAACTACAAAAATACACTTGGCTGATTGATACAATCCGCCGTGCCGGGAAGATTTCTCATAAGGATCTTTCCGACCGTTGGGAGCGTTGCAAGGATTTGAGCGACTGCAAGCCGCTTCATCGCGCCACGTTCAACCGCTGGCGCGATGCAATCTACGAGCAGTTCGGGATAATGATTGACTGTCAGAAAGTTGGCGGTTATCTATACTATATCTCAAATCCGGAGGATATTGACGAGGACAAACTCAAAAAGTGGATGCTCGATTCCTTTGCAGTCGGCAATATAATCGGAGAGAATCTCTCTTTGAAAGGTCGCATATTGGTTGACGAAATCCCTTCAGGCCGCAATCATCTGACCACAATCCTTGATGCGATGAAGGAGAACCGGGTCGTGAATATCACATATCGCCCTTTCAAGAAGGAACGTAACTATACATTCCCCATTGAGCCATATTGCGTGAAACTGTTTGATAACCGTTGGTATGTGCTCGGTCACAACAACCGTGACGAGATAAAGATTTACGCCCTTGACCGTCTGGAGAGCGTAGAACCGACATCAACGCTCTTCAAGTTGCCAAAGGATTTTGATGCCACAGAGTATTTCTCGACAAAATTCGGCGTGGTCATTGGATATGATGTCAAGCCGGAGAGAATTGTGATTCGTGCCAACGAAGACCACAAACACTATCTGAAAACCCTTCCGCTACATCATAGTCAGCGACTTATCGAAGACTATGGCGAGTACGCCGACTTTGAACTCTATCTCTCGCCGACGTATGACTTCGTAATGAAGTTGCTCCATGTCGGCGCGATGATAGAGGTCGTTAGTCCGGCTTCTTTGCGCAGATCAATGAAGGGCTGGATTTCAGAGATGTATGAACTGTATAAGAATGACTGACAATGCAAGACTTTGTAGCAATAGACTTTGAAACAGCCAATGGCCGACGCTCCAGCGTGTGTAGTGTCGGCATCGTAATAGTTCGTGACGGTGTGATTGTTGACAGATTCTACAGTCTTATTCAGCCTGCCCCCAATTATTATACATATTGGACTACTGAGGTCCACGGACTCTCCCGTCGGGATACTGACGGACAACCGACATTCCCGGAAGTGTGGGCGCAGGTGGCAGAGAAAATAAAAGGCCTGCCGCTTGTAGCACACAACCGTCCTTTTGATGAGAGTTGCTTGAAGGCAGTATTTGAGGAGTATGATATGGAATATCCCGGTTACGAATTTCATTGCACACTCGCTGCCTCCCGTCGCTGTCTTGACATTCCGAGCCATCAGCTCCATTTATCGGCAGTCGCCTGTGGTTATGACATGGAAAACCACCATCATGCGCTTTGTGATGCCGAGGCTTGTGCTGCTATAGCGTTGAAATTACTTTAATCATTCGTTTGAATAAATCAGATATAATATGAGACAAAACGAATCTTTTTCAATTAGACTAAAAGCCTTGCTTTCACGTCTTGACGATATGCAGGGAAACTACTCATCAGATGAGGATAAAGCTTTATCCGATTTAGATGAGATTAAAGAGGAACTTGAAGAAATAAATGAGCAGTTGTTTCATTTTGAGGATTATTTATACACCTGCGATAAAGACCCGAATTATTTTGTCAAAAAAGCGGAAGAATGTCGTAAAGCACGGAAATTAAGTAATCGTATTGAGCAAAAAATTGTCAATTTACGTAGGGAAATCACCGGATATGATGAGCGTGAGATTATGCAGATGATGTATCCCAATGAAGATGTAGATTCTGAAGATTTTGAAGACGGATTTGACATAGAGGACTTTTACGACGAAGACTAAAAATCTTTTTGGTGTTACCAAATCTGATACACCGCTGTTCTACCTTTGCAGAGTAACCATCAAAATATTAGATATGGCACTCTTCAAAGTAACCACAAAACGTCTCCTTCTTAGCGGAGGCAAGCGACTCGAAGCCGGCATGACTGCCGAAGTTTCTTTCAATGGAAGCACGCTTCCTTTTGCCAACTCAATCGTAAAGGCTGAGATTCAGCGCCAGTTCAAGATGAAATACAACGTGGATTTCCCCGTTGGCTACATGAACGGCAACGAACTCAAAGCAGAGAAACTCTAACTTTGCCAGCAAATTTATGCAGTGATAGCCAACCCTTAGCTATCACTGCATTCCATTATAATAAACTGTAATCACGATAAGATGAATGATTCGGAATTATTTGACCGATATGTCCGTATGAATTTACCCACCAGTTTTCGCGTAATTGGTATCGGGGAGGCAACAAAAGAAATAATTGAGACAGTAAAGTCATACGGATACGATTGTGTGTCCGCCACAGTATTAACCGAATCCTTTGAGTGTGTCCCAACCGATGAGGATAAAATGGTAATCATTGTGGTGAAAGACAACGAAGATCATGCGAACAGTATTGCCAAAACATTCCATGATGCCGGAGTCCTGACCCTTGGTTTGCTTGACAATGCCGATTTTGATTGTTATGACAGCGTGGTGTCCGAAGCCTCTTGTGCTGAGTACCCAGACATCATAAAGGCAATCCTCCAGCCGATAGTAACACAAGGTATGATTGCCTATGACTTTAACGATTTGCAAACCACTCTAACTGACGCAAAGCATTTCCTCCTAAAGTCAGTAACACGGTGTGGTAATGAGCGTGTCGCAGAAGCGATTGGTGACATTAAAAGAGCATTGTCTTCATCTAAGCTCGATAAAATAGAACGCCTTTCGATTTTTCTGTATTTCAATAAGGAAGGGGAACTGCCATTGGTAATGCAAGAAATGACTGCACTGACCGATATCATTAGTGAATTGCCGGAAAGCGTTTATGCCATTTGGGCAGTCTATCCCGATGAAAGTATGAAAGATGACGAGGTCAAAGTCACGATACTTGCTGCTGGAAAGGAACTGGAGAATGGATAAAGTAATTCAGAAACAGTTGGCACTACTCAAATTCGCCATACTCCCCGGCATATTGGGGGCATAGCCTGCTTTATCGGGCCACCTCATTTAGCCTTGATTAAAGCAAATATCGGTGTTATAATCGGATTTGCTCTCCAGCACAAGTATATGCGCCCCGTATTGAAAGAGTTAATGAAAGCATCGGATGATTTTTTGACCAAAATATAAGAAAAGGATAACCTGTATCTAAATCTGCTACATGTCGGAGCTAATTTTGCGGTGAGCATTATTGGCCCCGTTTTTTATTATGGCAAAGAAAGTTAGAACTAAATCACTATTTCCGTCAACTCCGAAAGAGCACATTCGTCAGCTTGTCGAATGGATGTCGCAGGGAGTCTATGAAAAGGAACAGATTATAGCCGTGGCACTGTTGTGCGCTGTGGCTGGAGAAAATATGTTCCTTCTCGGCCCTCCCGGAACAGCCAAAAGTATGGTTTCGAGTCGTTTGAAAATGGTATTCAAGGATGGCAAGTCATTTGATTACCTGATGTCTCGATTCAGCACTCCTGATGAAATATTCGGACCCATATCAATTTCACGATTAAAGAACGACGACCGTTATGAACGACTGACCGCAGGATATTTGCCAGAGGCTGATGTTGTGTTCCTCGATGAAATATGGAAAGCTGGGCCGTCTATCCAGAACACCCTTCTGACTGTAATAAACGAACATATCTTCCATAATGGAGGACAAATAATGCGCACGCCAATGAAAGTGCTTATTGCTGCCTCTAACGAACTTCCGGCAAAAGATGAAGGTCTCGAAGCGTTGTGGGATCGCTTCCTTGTGCGGATGGTTTCAAACTGCATAGAGAGTGATACCTCCTTCTTCAAAATGATAAAGGGTGCCGGTGTTGATATGTCGGAATTATCGGAATCGTTATACATTACCAATGAAACATATTCCAACTGGCAAAACGAATCAAAGGCCGTAGGCATTCAGGATTCGGTTGTCAGTGCCATAAAAAACATTCGGAAGAGTCTTACTGCTCTGGAGAAGGAGGACGGAAATCAATTACGATATTATATCTCTGATCGACGTTGGCGAAAAGCGTACAAGCTGATGCAGACCTCAGCCTTTCTGAATGGTCGCATGGAGATAAATCTTTCAGACTATCTATTGCTTATACATAGTTTCTGGAATGATGTGGAGTGTATTCCCAATGTGCTTAATGCTTTTACTTCAAGTATCTCAGATGCGGTGCTGAAAGGGTTGGCGAAGATTGATAAATCTATTCGCCAACTTATGACTCCACAGCAACAAACCGCACAACAATCAACACAGTCACGATTAAACACAGACGGGAATGATTTCGCTGAGTATGATTATTTCTACTATCTCGTCGAAAATTATCCGGATGGAGATACCTATTTTTCAAAATGGGACTATGCCGCGTTATCAAATCAGACTCGTGACGGGGTGAGATATTATGACAGCAAACGCAAGAAAATCATCATTCACACAATCGTTCCGGGAAGACCGTTTGAAGCAAAATCACAGAATGCTTCGAATCTGACAAAGGTAAAGATTCAGAGGTGTCAGAATGGTGCGATAATCGACGGCACTCCATACGCTTTCCGCAAGAAGGCTGCTCAATCAGCAATAAGTTCTGAGTCTTTACAGACATCGCCTGTATATCAGCGTGTATATTTGATTCAGGACTTATTCAGGACTTGTGTCGAAGAATGGGAGAAGTCGGTATCATCAAACTGGACCGATTGTGATAATATATTCCTTTCTCCCAATGATCTTGCACTGGTTAACAAGATGCTGAAGGATGTCAGTGAACAGATAAAGACCATAGAGGTCAAACTCAATAACGTAGTTATGTTGATAAAATGATTGACTATACCGACATTGACGCCAAGCTGGAGGAATATAGCGAGGCTTTTGACTTCTACATGGAATGTGGCGAGATGCCTCCGACCATGCCGCCCGATGATTGCCTCGCCGGTTATATGCAGGAGGTCATTGACAATAATCCTCAGATCGACGGCTCGGACTCAACATGGGTTGAGGTGCTGAAAGAAGACTTGATTTCTTTCTTCACTGCTTTGCTGGAACAGTTCCGGGCAATGCAGATTGAAGCAATGAAAGAACTTGCCATGATTACTCGTTTCAGAGAAGCGACCATTGAGGAGAAACGCAAGATGTGGCAGGAAGTATGTGGCACAATTGAAGCCGGCTACTCGAAATATGATGTAAATCTTTCAGGATATACGGCGCAGTTCAAGACAGACGACAAGGGTGCTGTATTTTCGGCAATGACAAGCGATTGGGAAAATGCTTGTAAGGCTAAGCTCGATCGAAAAGAGCGTCAGATGTTGAATCGTGCGAAAATGAGGTTTGAACAATTTTGTCGTGATGCAGGAACAGGCGATTATGAAGACAGAAAGAAGGTGGAGAAAGATGTCCATCGCTATCCGCAACTGAGAGAAATTGTGGATATGATCGGTCGTGACAAGGATTCGTCTAAAGAAGAGAAAGATACGGTAGTATATCGCTTTATGCCTACTACCGTGGCTAAAAACAGCTCGGTCGAAGAGATTGACAGAGTTGAGTCAGGCGACAATCTGGAACGTGTCCTACCAGTGGAATTATCTATGCCGGAAGATCTCTTCTTTAAGAGATATGCAACCAAGGAACTCCAGCTGTTTTCAAGTCCCGGCAAAGACAAACCGAAAAAGATAGAGGAACATCGCAAAGACCCACGACTGACAAAAGGACCGATTATCGTAAGCATTGATACCAGCGGCTCGATGTCGGGGCAACCTCAAAGGATTGCTTTCTCGTTGCTCAAACAGTTGCTACGGATGGCAAAGAAACAGAAAAGACCTTGCTATCTAATCAGTTTCTCTGTCAGGTCAAAGTCTATTGACCTTGCAAAACCGCGAAATTGGCGTATGATTGACAATTTTTTGGAGCATAGTTATAGTGGTGGCACTGATGGTGAACAAATGCTTGCCGAGGCTATTCGCGTTCTTCAGAAAGGAACATACGAGATGGCTGATGTACTGATTGTCTCAGACTTCGAGTTTCCTGTTCCCAATCCCTCCACAATAGAGAAAATAGACAAGGAGAAAGCTCTCGGCACTCGTTTCTATGGATTGAAGATAGGACATTACGGAGTTAAGGGTTATAGACACATAATGGATAAAATATGGGAGGTATGAAAGAACCAACATTTAAGATAAATCCTCGATTCCGGCTTACTACAAAGCACTTGTCAGTGGTCTGGCATTGTGTCGATAAGTGTGAGGCAACGATGAAGATACCCGACCAATTCGTGTTTCAGGATAAGAACGCCGTCGAGTTGCTTGTTCAATACCACGACGGTATCCTGGATATGATTTACCATGACTCCACTGACTTTGAGACCAAGAAGATACAGAAATGGCTTAGGGAACTTATGCGCGAAACCATACTTCGGATTGCAAAAGTTGTACTGCCTGCCAGAGTAAAGTATTGGGAGAATATGAAGGGGTTGCATGGCTCCGGCGTTACAGTCAAGCGCCTTCGGAAGAATGTTCTCGGCTATTGCACGTTCAACAATCACATTACCTTACAACCTTTTCTCGCTATATTCAAACAGGAATGGACTGACGGTGTAATACTTCACGAAATGGCGCATTACAAGTACAAGCATCATCGCAAATCATTTTGGACCTTTCTTTCCACACTCATCGGCGAGGATTCAAAGATGGTAAAAGCAAAAGATGATATAGCGATGTCCCCATACTACAACTATTACCTCTATCTCACGAAAAATAAGTAACTTTGCACCAGTATGGCAGTTGAATTTATTTCCGGCAAAGACCATTATGATAAGGTCGTGGCAAGAATGGCTTCCGTGAGGAAGTCGCTCTGGATTGGTACAGCCGACATTAAAGACCTTCACGTCAAAGCTGGCAATTCATCTGAGCCGTTCCTTGCCATACTTGCAAAGCTACTCAAACGAGGTGTAGAGGTCAGACTTATCCATGCAAAAGAACCGGGTCCGGCTTTCCGTGAGGATTTTGACCGATACCCGATTCTAAAATCAGGACTGGAGCGGATACTATGTCCGCGAGTCCATTTCAAGATGATTATATTTGACTTTGAGACTGCCTACATTGGCTCTGCCAACCTGACAGGAGCCGGAATAGGTATGAAGAGCAGCAACCGCCGCAATTTCGAGGCCGGAATCCTGACCGATGAGCCGACCTTGATAGATGCCGCCTGTGAGCAGTTTGACAGCGTCTGGCGAGGCGAACACTGCACCCGCTGCGGTCGCCGACAATACTGCTCCGACCCCATCAAATGACGTTTATATAAGAATTGATTCCTTTCTACTGAAAAATTGTAATACAGCTGCATATTTGTTCATTTACCGAAACTCTTTAGCTATTGCTCCGTTTTGATATATAGCACGTTATACATCTTCGTATTTCTTCCCAAAATGTTGGTATATCATTGAAGTGATAATCAACATCATAACCATTGAACTTAGAATGGAGGCCCTCTCTCCAAAGATTTGTATCTTTATCATACATATCAATCCAATCTGCACCAGTCCATCTGAATTTATAATGTCTTTCCTTATAAATGCAGGTAAAATCTATATAGAGGCCTTTATACGGATAAGAATATTCTTTGTTAATAATGAGCTGAATATCATTCACGTTTGCCTGCGCTTTACTCAAAAACGCATATCGTTTTTCAATATAATCCGTATCTATAAAATAGGAATTGGATTCGTAATATCCACTTTTGGTTGAATAACTAGACAATACGTGCTTGTTGTCAACCCAATTTGGATGAATCCAGAAATCCAAAGTCTTCTTACATAGAGAAGTAATATCTGTTTGTAAATGAGTTAAAGAATCGGAGTTCGCTTTTCCCATGAGAAATTTATGAAAGCATCTGGGGTGTCGCCTTAACATCTCACTGACATTATCATCCTTATAGTGTAGATAATAGTTGTTGAAAATGAATAAAATATCCTCGTCTGAGAGAGAAGGAACCATGCGGCTTATTGCGTTTGGATTATCCGGTGTCTTAAAATATTCTTTAGCATTTTTGAATTTCAATTCAAAATGAGACCAATCAATTTCGCCATCTTCATTGTGGAAAAGCACACCAATAGATCCATTGAACAGACGGAACTTCTCAGCTTCAATTATTGCCTGCTCCCAGTCCTTTGCCCATGAGGGAAGCATAACGTTGCAGTCGGGATGAAGAATCTGAATGACTTTTTCAATTTCTTCAATAAACCGATGCTCCAGTACTGTATTGTTTTTTAATTTTTGTCGGTATTCTGAGGATTTTTCATAAAGTTCACCGTAAACCCTTCGTGGATTTTCAATCATATCAATTAGAGCAACGGCTTGTTGAATGGCTGAAACGCTACGAATTGTATCAGCGCCCCCGCTGTCTTTATCTGATATTAAATTCCAGACGAAACGCATCCAGTGTGACAAGCTCTCTTTTTCGTCATCATCGTGGGATGGGCTGAGAAAATATTTACATATCGCATAGAACGCAACCCTTTCCTGCTGGTTGATTGTCGTAAAGTCTAAAATCTCATCTGTAAGCTGTTTAGGGATATCTTTGTCAAGAATATACCTCGGGATGAAATAAAAGTCCTTTTTCCAATAAGGTTGTAAAGTTGACAAGTCGATTTGCCTTATTCCTTGAAATATTGTTTCGAGAGAAGTAAGAACTTTCTTTAATCGAGAAGTATAAGGCTCTAAAGATTGAAAAGTGACAAATTTATCACCTGAATTTTTCTCATGTTTATTCTTGCTTCCGCTGAATAGTCTATATTCCGAATTCTTATCAGAATTTTTTTCTGATAATACAAATTCTTCGCTATTTCTTTCTGTCACAACATATTGATAATAGATGCGATTAAAAAAGGCAAAGAAAAGCTCTTCAACATTATGAACCGATTTACCTAAACCATTTTCCCAGAAGATATCAGTCCATTCGTTATCAAATTTAGACGCGACTCTAATCGATTCCTCTTTTGATACGTTCTCAGATACCCATTTTATTACCTCTGCCTTGAAATTTTCGAAATTTGTGAGTGGTTTGCCACGAGCATTCATTTTGATATATAAATCATCAGAAAGGGGCAGCTCTTCAGAGCCAATGATGGTATGATTAAACATTATTGGGGATTGCTCTATATTGTTAGAAGTTAGCAACTTCCAATATTTCGTCAGCGTTTCTTTATCATGACCAAATATATCGAAAATATTATCTGAAGAATCATTCTGATTATTGCCAAAAAGCATGGTCAACATTCCGTATACCGTAGGGTCTTGCTTCCATTCAGAATAGAACCAAGTCTGATTTTCAATATGTCTTTTAATGAGGGTGCCATCAATTGATTTACTGTCGCTTTGACGAGCCAGTTCGCGTTTCTCCTTACCGGAGAGCATATTAAACGTTTTTATACCGGGAGAATCGTTGATAGTTTCTTCATCAATATTATCTTTCCATGACGAGAAATCAATCTTTACTTCCCGACCGACAAGCCACACCTGAGGATCAGGCGCGCCTTTTACCATAATCTCATTATAGCTGTCAAGGCACATCTGAATTGTTGAGTCCGAATACTTTTCCTCAATGGGCAATGCTTTAATCTCATCAACCAAAGAGGCATACATTGGCTTTATGTCCTCGTGTTCAAGATAGAAGCCATTGAGGATTACCCATATATCCTCAAAATCTGAATTGCGAAAATAGTCCTGATAAATCATGTGTCGATGTTTTTGCTGCAAAGTAAATATCGACATGACGCATTTAGCGGTACAGGATAAAAAATTCTACATTGAAAGCAAAATGCGACCACCTTCTTTGACAAAGGTTTCCGGGTGACGGCAGACAGCGGCATATACTTGTTTATCGGTAACAGGGTTGCCATCAACACGAATGTGGAGTTTCTCATTATTGATAACTTCCGCTATCCGTTGTGTTGTCATTCCATATCCGGCGGTAGCCAGTACATAGACCATCGCATCTTCAAGTCTCATTTTAAGTCTCATAGAACCAAAGGCTTTTCAATATACTCAAAAACTGAACCATTTTCGTACAGATAACGATAATCGCATTGCTTTAGGAAATTATAACCATCGCGGATTTCGTCGTCATGTTTTTCCGGGTCATCCAACATATCGAGTTGATGTTCTCTGACATCAATCCCCAAGCCGTAAAATATCATCCCCTCACTACGAGCCTTTTGAATCAGTTCCATGTTTTCATTGGAAATATAACTCCAGATAAAATCGGATATTATGAGTATGTCGGCCCCTTTGAATGCGTCGGCAAAGAGCTTATACTTGGGAATAGATGGCAACTTCTTGAAAATAAAATAAAAAAGTTTGTCTTCATCGTTACCGCCATCGTAAGAATGAGACAGGAATGCAAGAAATTTTTTGCGCTGACGGTGCAAATTTGTGAGGATAAAAAATGAAAGATTATGGGAGTAGTTTATCATGCAGATCGGTCTTCTATCTCTCTGAGCCACAATGGCAACAGCAAGAGCCAACGTTTTTGCCGTCACTTCCGGTTCTCCGTTCATAGAGCCGCTTGTGTCAACGCATATATAGATTGGACCTGATTTATCATTGGCAACCTCAAAAGAGTGGGATGCGGATGAAAACAGTTGAAGACGATTCTGAACATATCGCTGATAAAACAGGTTTTCAGTAGATTTTGCTCCTAACAGAGCAAGTTCTGAAGGCAACAGACAATTGAGGTCATTACCGATAGTGATACCGCTTATGTCACTTCGTGAAGCAGATTGAAATTTACCGGTTACTTCGTGACTCGTGCCTCCACTCCGACCTATCTGCTTGGCAAGTTCAACGATTGTCGGATTAAGTAGTTGAAGATATTCAGCTTCAGCCTCGTGGCTATCAACCTCAAGGCCGGGAGAACTTCCTTTTGAAGATTCTGCATAGTTTGCAATATCTGTAGGTAATGAGTAGCCCATCTTATCCGGACTATTGGATTTATCTGTAATACCTGATTCTATCTGAATGTCATATCCGTCAGAGTCCTGGTTTCCTTCATTTCCACTGCTACCAAGAGGAACTGGTTTGCCGGAATTACCGGCGGTAAGTTGCATGGATTCTGCAATTATTCTTTTCTCTTCAACGCTTAGTGGAAAGAAGTGTTTGGATAGCCATGCGTTCAGGAAATCTTCCTTTTTCCCGGTTCTTCGCTCTTCGTTTTCCCAGTCTTCCGATGAAAGAGAATCAATAAAATGGCGAATGTCTGCCGTTGCGTATTTTTTCCAGAACAGGTCATCCTCCACAACGCAGTAAAAACGCGAGTCGCAGACAATATCCCGTATCATCTGATAAACAGGGGTCTTTCCAGCCCTAATTTTGCCAACTATTTCAAGCATTCTCGCTCCTCCCTTTATGGAAGAGGCTATGCCAATGGCTCTGCGCAGATATGTCAGATGTTGCTTTCTCATCACATCAAATCTATTCTTGCTCTATAGACTGCGACAACTTCTTTTATGGGTGTATATAAATCGGAATTTGCAATGAAAAGATTATGATTCATTTCAACATATAGTTTGTTAGCAATGCCGTCAATTGTATCCCCGATCTCTGCAATAAAGTCTTTACTAAGTTGATTATCAGATTCTGTCCGGAGAAAATAGTTGTAGTTATTGATACAAATCACACCATCTTTTACAAACCTCATCACGAACTGTCCCCGAGAACGAAGCATCAGGGTACTGTCTGTAGTCTCTGAACCAAAGAAAACCTCATCAGGAGAGGACTGCATACGTTGATAATCCTTGATTTTAATCTTCAGAGGGGAATCATCGCATTGAATGATATAGTGTTCTTGGTCCGGAGAGTATAGACGTGTGTCATTATTCTCAACATTAGCATGGCGTTTATAACTTTTATATTGCTCCAATATGTCACTGAACAATGACGCGACAACAGTTTCGGCAATAATCTGTTTGACAACCGGGATTGACGGCTCATCATTCCAAAGCATGTGCGACAATAGAAGCAGGTCAGAAAGACCTATCTCATCTCTTCCATTAAGAAATGCCGACATTTTCATGACTCCGACAGCCTTTTTCCAACGTCTGTCAGAAACGTAATATTTTAGGTTCTCAGGGTCAGGCTCACCCGTAACCACGTCTTTAGCGTTTATCTTTTCGTTAAGTTTCCCTCTTATTGTGTAAAGGATTTCAAGAACTGACTCGGGTATAGTTACCTTACGACTTTCTGACTGCACTGAAATAAAATCGTCATGGGTCAGTGGGCCAAATTCTTCTGTTGTCGATTCATAAGTCTGCGCAGAAAGCAATCTAAAAAAATTCTGTTTCTGTTCAATGGGATTGACAACATATCGCAGTAGAAAACGATCCCACAATGCTTCGAGACCTTCATTTTTAGCCGGAAGTTCATTTGAGGCTGCTATTATCCCTTTGATTGGCAACTTAAGCTCTTGATTGCCGTTGAGATAGATTTTTTCGTTCAGAACAGTAAGAAGGGCGTTCTGAATAGCGGGGCCGGCTTTCCATATCTCATCAAGGAAAACGACCTCAGCTTCGGGTAGGAATCCGGATGTGACACGTTCATAGCAATCTTCATCTTTAAGCTTGGAGATGCTGACGGGCCCGAAAATCTCATCGGGTGTCGAGAATCGCGACATCAAGTATTCAAAGACGGTAGCATTATCGAATGCAAGTTTTAATCGGCGGGCAATCATGGATTTGCCGACACCGGGCAAGCCGAGGAGAAATATACTCTCCCCGGCAAGAGCACTGAGCAAACTAAGTGCGAGAGCCTCATCGCGCTCGAAGGTGTCATGCTTCATTCGCGACAATATTGCCGTGATTCTATTTCGGATTTCTGCCATTACTTTCTGTGGACACTAATACTTTCATTGATAATGAAGTCTCCGTTGGTAACTTGAACACCATGCTCTCCATAGATTTCAATCGAAGGGAGATGACAGAAACGATTGCCGTACACAAGTTCTACCGATTCTTCGTTTACGCCTTCGGGGAGGGACGGAAAATGTAAGTTGATTTCGCGCCCATCGTAATGTTTTGTGCCCTGATACTCACGCACAATTTCTTCATACCACTTACCTCCTAAACCTTTCTTATATATTTTGAAGGCATTCTCATCGTTATCCATTTCGCCGATGTAGCCAGTGTCGCCGGGAGTTATATCATCAAACGGCAAATAGGTTCTACCAGAAGTGTAGTCCGGATGCTTCAACCATTTGATTACCGGGAGCAAGGTGTTCGTAATAACATCTTCAGTAAGTCGATGACCACCTTTGAAAGATGACCAGTAGAAATAACTTTCGCGGTACTCGTCAAGACAGTTGCATACGTCGTCTTTATCACCAAAGAGTCCTATTACCGATTCCGGAGTAATGTCATCGACATAAAACAGGTTGGCCTCCATTTCTTCAAACTCTTGGATCAAGATTTCCGAGACCTCAAAGTATTCACTGCCATCTTCTCTCTCTGAGAAGAATTGTAGTCTCTCACCCTTGTTTTCTTTCAGGAGGTCTGAGACGTGAAACGCGGGATTGACAAGGATTCGGCGATAACCTTTCATCTGAGAGGCATACATCGCACCCATAGATGTGCCTATTACGATTGTATCATCAGCTCCATACTCTCCGGCAAGACTCAGTAACAACTGAAGAGCCTTTATTGGGCTGACCGGAATGTCAGGTGTGACAACATTATCATCCGGAAGTAACTCCCGAAGTTTTTTTGCGGTGTTGGACTGTCCCGACGAGGAAAGTCCGTGTAAATAAATTATATTCATATAGCCTTTTGTATTTGGTTAGTACTTTGTTTTTCTTCCCACTGAAGACGTTTGAACCTGCTTTTGAACTTACGATAAGTAGAGTCTTCTTTGCCCTTGATCATTTCAAGATAGTTAATTTTACCGTCGATTACATTGACAAGACTCTTTTCGATACCCTTGTAGAAATCTCTTGTAAAGATGATTTGTGCTTGTGCATAGCCATATTTCTCCCACAAGTGAAGAAGCACCCGCAACTGTTTTATATAAGAACGGGGAACGTTGATTTTATCGCTTACAACGACTCCGGTAACCCCTCGACGTGTACCCGGTACAAATGTCCTTGTCTTCTTTTCATTCACTTTGAGCCCATACTTCGCAATGATATTATAAATCCTTGATTGCCAGAAAGGACTCATCCTGCGAATTGATTTACTATGACTGAATGTAATATCATCGGCATAGCGCGAATATTTACATTCCATTCTTTCAGCAAGCTTTGACATATCTTTATCAAGGCTCTTCAGCACAATGTTAGACAGAACAGGCGATGTCGGTGCGCCCTGTGGTAGCACCTCGACACCCGAACTGTCAGGAACGGTGCAAATTCTACATATAATATTGATTACTTCATTGCTTTGCAGTCTATCACCAAGCTCTCGATGGAGAGCCCGACGAACCATGAGTTTTGTTATGCTCGGAAAGAAATTTTCGAGGTCTGTATTAAATATGCAGGTTTGACCCACGTGTATCATGGCGTTATCCTTGACACTTTTCTCTAATACAAAACCGGTGGCGTGTTCATCGGGAACGAATATGGATTGCAGAACTATATTTAGTGCTGTTTGGATAGCCTTCAACGGTTTGACAGGAGCGCTGATTTTTCTTTGTCCACCTGACTTCTTGGGTATCGTAAAATCGACATAGGCGGACTTTCTTGCGTTGGCTGACGCAAATCGCATTATCTGTCTGCCGGACTTGGGTTCGGCCAGACTCCAACCGTCAATAAGCGGTGCAATGAAATTCAACACATCAAATAACTCCTTTCGGTTACTGATGGTCACGTCCTTGAGATATTCTGCAATTTGGTCTCGCATAGTTTTGTCAGTTTGCGAGAGCAGTGAAAACATCGGTCTTACTTTCGTGTGTGCCGGATGGTCGAGGCTTCGGCAATGTGCGCTGTGAACGAGGGAGTGCATTTCACATCACCGAGAGCGAAGCGAAGGTGATGAAACATGCACGACCGGAGTGAACAGCGTGCAGGGTCGATGCCGAGTAATAAACTTTGGGGTGCGCTCCGATAATTCGGAACGAAGTCTGCCGGATTCAGCAGACAGATGGCAAAGGTCTGACCGATGTTTTCAATGTCCTCTTGTTTCTTTTCATCGGCAAAGTTATAGAGGACGTATGAAAAATCGTTTCATATATGAAAACGATTTGCAGAAAAATTTGAGACTACTTGTAGAGCGCTGCCAGAGAGTCTGATTTCTCTTTTATAAGATTCCGGAGCCATATTGGAGTAAGAACCTCAATATCATCGCCATGACTCATTATTTCCTGAATAAAGTCGTATGCTGGTGACATATAGTATCCAAAGGTAATAAAACCATCCCCGTGTTCAAGTTCCTCTTGCGAGGGATGTAGTGGTAATGATTTTACATATTTGGGAAATTCTCGATAGCATTTCAGGATAACCCGAGTAGGAGTAGAATATCCGTCAGAACAAATCCCATAGAAGTTTGCGAAGAAGTCTTTTGCAGAAAAATCTTCGGGATAGGTAAATTGCTCTGATGATAGTTCGAGTTTAGTGATGCGATCTAAAGCAAATATCAACCGCTTGCCGCTATCCACGGTTTGGCCAAGCATATACCACCTCCTTTTGAACAACTTTAAGCACAACGGCTCCAATATCCTATCACTCAAATTATTCTTGGTTGAGTGAAATGATGTGTATTGAAATACTATGCGCAGATTATCTCTCAAAGCCTGTGATAGAACGGGGAGCCATTCCCGACCTCCGGGTACGGGTTCCAAAACTATTTTGTCAGAGATAGCCTTGTTTTCAAGCAATAATGACTCGGTTGCCATACTGTCTGTAAGCCAGTTCAACACTTCATTATTTTCAAGTTCTTCCTGATTGGCTATGAAATACTGACTGTTCTCTCTCATTGAAGAGCATTGTATGTCAACGCCCAACTCCGTGAGAATAGCCTGTCGGTGATTATGAAAGGTGCGTTTGGACAACTCAGTCCCCTTATAGTTAAGGGTTGAGATGTCCCACTTGTCACTTATTTCTTTGAAAGTTATTTTTCTGGCGTCAAGAATGGTGTTTATGAGCCAGATATATTTGCGAAGTGTTGAGTCTGCCATACAAATTTCTTTATCTGACTGCAAAGTTAATCATAATGTATGAAAATCATATTCACACATTATGAAACCTATAGGAATAAGGGCAGAATATTTAGCAGAATCTAAACTGTCACGCCTTTGATTATTTCAATGACCGCTTATACTGTCTTAGTAGTTCTTGTGTCTGCTTGAGAATAATACCAACAATTTCCTCTCTGCATTTTTCAGAAACGAGACTAAAAGTAAGCTCATCGCTGAAATCTGCCAAATATAGACCGTCTGAATTTGAAAAGTCTATAAATTTGTAGAAGGGCCTACTCTCAACCGGCAACTGCAAAATTATTAATTTGTCGGAAGAAAACATCCTTTGGGGTTTCAAAATTTAGTTTTTTACGTGGCCTGCGGTTGATTTTGTGCTGAATCTTGCGAATAAAGGCATCCGTCAGGGTTGAAAAGTCAGTGCCTTTTGGAATGTACTGCCGTATAAGTTTATTTGCATTCTCAATTGAACCTTTCTGCCATGAACAATATGAATCGGCAAAGAACACGAGGTTCGGATCCTTCGCGCCCTTTGGCGCCAATCCCTTGGAGATCAGCTTATGCGCACAGAACTCAGAACCGTTGTCGGTTGTTATGGAGCGTATGGTTTTTCTATAAGGGAACAGCAGCCTGACCACCACTTTAGCCAGCGGCTCGGGATGCTTGCCTTCGGGCAGCCTCTCCATGAGTATCATGTTGGTGCTTCTCTCGGTAAGTGTCAAGATGGCCCCCTTGCCGTCCTTGCCAACTATGGTGTCCATCTCCCAGTCTCCGAAACGTGTCCCGTCGGCTTCTGCCGGGCGTTGGTGGATGCTTACGCGGTCAGGGATATTCTTTACTTTGGTAGTCCTGTTGGGTCGTACATGACGGTTGTATTTCATCTTGTGCCTACAGTAAGAGGCGAGTTCTCCGCTTTGGTCGGCACGGATATGACGATATATCAGCTCGTGGGATATATTCTTGCCACGGCTTTTCATATCCGCCGATATCTATTCGGGCGACCAGTAATCCTCCTTCAGCAGATCCAGGGCTTCCCAAACGATTGCGGGATCCTTTGCATGGTTGGCTGTGGTACGCTTACGGCGATCCATTGCCTTTGCGTGAGCCTTATCCCACAGATAGTTGCCCTTATCTGTTAAATTACGCCTGATCTCACGGCTGAGCGTCGACTGACTGCACCCTACAAGAAGGGCGATTTCTTTTCTCTTGATTTTCTTTTGGAGCAAGACGAAAATTTGCGACCTTTGCTCCGAGATTAATTGTTTATACATATGCAACACAAAATTAGTTAATCTCAGGGAGACTTCGGTCTCCTTTTTTGTATTGCAAGTTGAAAGTTACCTTTTGCGCGACTTAATATCGGATTGGAGGAGGGGCTGTGGGTTTGTGAAGCCCCATCCCCAATCCGCCATTAAGTCTCGTGCGTCAAAATGTGGTGGCTATTCAGTACGAAAATTTTGCACTTCGTTATTGAATCTCGGCTAATTTGAACAAGGAGTATCTTACTCCGTCAGAAGTAGCAGTGTTATTAAACATTGGGCGTACTTCTATATATCGCTATATCCGCAATGGAGTAATCAAGGTAATCCGATTTGAAAGAAAAACCCTCCTGACTTCGACAATGGGACATTATCAAAAAAGATTCAGCTTTATTTCTTGATATATGCTTTAAATTATTACTTACAACAACCTATAAGACGGTTGTAAATTCTCGAAAGACCAACCGTTTTATCATTCAAAATATATAATGAAACTGCATTGCCAACAGCAACTCTTCCTTTTCTTAAACGCATTCAAAGGTTATGTAACTGTTTTTCTGTTATAAAATCACATCCATCTAAATAACTAGGAGTAGGCAATGAAACAGGATGTGGCTTGTATACATTCACGCTTTTAGATGCGTTCTTAAAATACATAACCTCTCTTTCTGTACATGGCGATTTAATGCTATTATCCGTCATCACATAAAGTAACGTCTTGGATTGATCCATTCTTAGTTCTAGAGCTTTCCATGTATCATGATTTTGATTTTGACGATTCAGCATTACTCTATCATTTACCCAATCAATATATACAGTCTTTCCTTGCTGATTAAGGAGAACTTTAAGTTGTAAAAGCTCATTAGCATCAAGTGAACTATGAGAAAGAAAAACATCATATTCCTGATACAACATATGTTGATTGGAGTATATAAGTTGAATTAGTTCTGTAGGATTTTTCTGTACATCAATTGGTTTTAGCATAGAGAGACGCCTTTTACCTTTACGTTTCTTTGACAACCATGGATTTTCTCCTAGTCTCTGAAGGGAATAAAAGGCCATTTCTCGAAGATCATTATTTTTTTCGCAAGCATTTATCTTATTCAAGAATTCTATCGTTTCATCACATCGGAACTGAGTTGCCTCTAGGAGTATTAGGTAACGTGCATTGATGTCAAGAGGAGAAGTCTTACGCGTTTTGAAATATGATTTGATCAGTTGTTTGATGTATGGAGGGCAAACCTCCTGAACAAAAACAAGATTTGAAGCGAGCTTATCATTACGCCGCCTTTTCTTCTCTTGCCCTTTAAGAACTAAAGATGCATACTTGTTATTCCTATCCTGTTCATTCAAATATTTAGATAAAGAGCGCATATGAACCTTATGTTTTAAATACTGCTCAGGAGTATAATATGGGACTGTACGAAGTCCTTTACGGCTTCTTCGATAAAAATCATTTTTCTTTTCCTTACAATAACGTACAATATCCTCCCATTGACACGGATAGCACTCTTTAAATGCAGACAAGAAATCCTTAAAAGAGAAATTCTTTGGCATAACCTCAAACAACTTTTCAGAAATATGCTTTAGATGTAGGTTCTTCTTGAAAATCATATCTCGATAATTCTGCTTGCGGTAGTAGATGGACATATATTAAAATGCTTATTTATTAACGCTAATATGTAGTTTATAAGAATTATTTTTCTCATAATCATCTTTAATCCGTTCTGCACGTTCTATTAATGAGGTAACATGATATTTAAAGTAATCCCATCTAACCATAGGGATATAGCTATATTCGCCATACCAAATTCTAGTATTATTTTGACAATCAACAATATCCGGATATTTTTGATTAAATAAATTCTCTTTTATTATTGTAAACATCCAATCTTTGATATATGTTGTACAACCTGTTTCGCAGCATGTATTTGACTTTAATGCATATTCATAATTCCCTTGTTTATCAGGTAAAACAACTGCGAGTATTGCATTTCTATGACTCTTTCTGTCACTACGAACCGTTTCTCTTAATGAATAATAAATTTCCCATGGAATCCATTGCGATTTATCATACTTTCCATACTCTTTCATATTTGGGGAAATTAGGACAATAGTAATAGTCGTGGGAAAGATTCTGTCCTTTAACTCTTGCCAAATTTCATCTTCTGACCAATCAGACAAATCTTCTCCATCATGCTCTCCAAAGAATATATGATCCTCTGCAGCTAATAGTTTTTCTATCTCGTCCACATAATGACGTGCTTTGGTAGGAAAATGCCCAAACAAGTGTTGTACATTTTCATCTGCATATTTGTAGGATACGAATACGTTTCTTGCCATAATAGAAGGGTATTAGTTACATATATTTATAACAACTGTAGCAACTATAATCATGAATAGCATAATTAAATAGACAGGATATACAGACTTGTTTAACATCATATACTTTGTTCTTTTTAGTCTTGCATTGTTATCTTCATTGTCCATAAACAATGGTCGAAAGTCAAAAAGAGCATCCCTTTTTTCTTCTGTTGAATTATCTCCTGTGTCCTCTAATGAATTCATGAGATTGATATATTTCTGTTCTCTATTACGCAAGGCACGCTCTAAACGAAGATAATAAGCATCTATATACCAGAACACAATTATTGGGATTATTGCTAGAAGCAACCACCAATCTAAATCCTTAATACTACAGCCAATAGCAAAAAAGCCTGTAACAATAGTAACTAACCAAGTTTTGGCATTAGCACTATTCTCAGCCATTCTAGTAATGTTCTCCTGCATCATCTGAAGATATTGGAGATCTTGTGCGTCATAATTTAGCATATAAAAGCGTATTTAATAATTCCATCTATTGTCTATAGCGTCTTCAATCAAATCTTCTATATGATCTTTTATGTCATTATAAACATATTCACTTGAACTATAGATAGATTTGAATAGAGTAACATAGTTTGATAACCTATGTCCAGATGGGGTGATAACGTTGAAAAACGGATTACAACCTTCATTATCTTGATTACCCTGACTGTTTTTGAGTCGGTCAATGCGAATACCAACAATACCTTTGTGCAATTCCATTGCTTTTTCAATTTCATATTTTACCCACTTCCTCTCAGATGTTTCGTAACCTACTAATACAACTAGACAAGAACGCATAGAAAGTTGTTTATCTATCCATTCTCGTATCTTTGTATCTGACTTATAGCGAACCTCTTCCCAGTCATTATCACAAAAAGTAGACAGTCCATCGACTTTTCCCATATTGCGAATTTGAGAAGCTCTCCATGCATCACGATTGTAGTGAAAACTAAAAAATACTTGTCTTTTCATATTAAACATCATTTGCATCCAGTTAAAAATCTGGACAAATTAAATATTAAATCAAATGATTCCGGCGTTGAAATTAGTATTTAGTCACAGCAAATATCTAAGATTGGTTTTTATCTTTAAGAAGACACGTTTAGGATTTGTATAACTTCATACGTTAATCGCTCCGGTTTCATGTAAAGTTGGCCGATAGCAACAAAGTAATATTTATGTGTGAAACTATAGAAAGCAAACACATGACATGTTCGGAATCTAAGTAACACTAAGATTTCTGCGTAGTCTAGCTAGACTGACCTGTTCTCCCACAATTTTCATTTTTTTAATTTAATTTTCTTGGCAACTTGGTACCCATCGTACTTTTTGTCATAGTTCAACATATTATATAATATACAAATATAGCGGTTTTACTTTATTTTATGATGTGTAACAGGAATAAATTTTCGAATTTACTCTTACCGTAATCTGCTTGACCACATCATTGGACGTTAAGACATTAAATGCTATTATATTATTCGTAGAGTTCGAATATATTGTTTCTTACTAGAAAGCGAAACTCATTATGATTGTACAACTTTTACCCTGATATTTATACAAAGAAGACACAAATTAGTAAAATGCTACAATAAATGTATGTACGATTTTTGTAACAACAATTCTTGTAGTTACATTTTATGTATTATATTTGTACATCAAATCAAAAATAAAGCGTTATGGAGACTCCGTTTATATTTGGAAAGATTGCTACTGAGAAGAATTTTACCGACCGTGAGAAAGAAACAGCCGACTTGGTTCAGAACTTTACGTCATTAATCAACACGATTATTATCTCTCCTCGCCGTTGGGGTAAAAGTTCGCTTGTAAATAAGGCTGCAAGGTTGGCGATGGCGCAGGATAGTAACCTCCGCATCTGTCATATCGACCTGTTCAATGTGCGTAGTGAGGAGCATTTCTATTCGCTGCTCGCCCAAAAGGTTATTGCCGCCACTTCCACAAAATGGGAGGAGGCAATCGAGAGTGCGAAGAGTTTCTTTTCGCATCTTGTTCCCAAGATTTCAATCGGTACAGACCTCACTAATGAGGTTTCAATCGACTTTGATTGGGAGGAGGTAAAGCGCAACCCTGATGAAGTGCTCAATCTTGCTGAAAAGATTGCCAGAAAGAAGGGCCTGAAAATCGTGATTTGCGTAGATGAGTTCCAAAATATCGCTGAATTTACAGACCCGGACTATTTCCAGAAAAAGTTGCGTTCACATTGGCAACTGCACCAGGGTGTGGCTTATTGTCTTTATGGCAGCAAGCGCCACATGATGATGGAAGTGTTTACAGACTCATCCAAACCATTCTACAAGTTCGGCAACCTGATGTTTCTCAATAAGATTGACACGTCTTGCCTTGTGGAATTTTTCAAGAGTCGTTTCGCTGAGACTGGCAAGAGTATTGACGATGAAGCAAGCCATTTAATTGCAAAGCTCGTAGATAATCATCCATACTACGCACAGCAGCTGGCACAGCTTTCATGGCTTAGGACAAAGGATGTATGTACCGTTGAAATCGTACGTGAGGCGCATACAGCATTGGTGGAACAGTTAAGTCTGCTGTTTGTAACAATCACCGAAACATTGACCACACAGCAATTGAACTACCTTAAGGCTCTTATAGCTGGCGAAAAAGCCATCAGTTCGACTGAAGTGATGCATCGCTATCAAATCTCTTCAACGACCTCAATATCCCGCTCAAAGGCTGCCCTTATCAAGAATGATATATTGGATAATAAGGCTGGTGAAATCTCGTTTCAGGACCCGATTTATGCCTATTGGCTAAAGACTGAATATTTCGCAAAATAATAAGACTATGAATAAGTGTAACCGTACTTGGATTGCTTTCGCCAATAAGAAAAGATGTAGGCATGCTGATGCTATAAATACCTTAGGATTTATTTCTTGGAGAATGGGGAGAGCTCGTTTCGCCATAGGCGATATAGTGTATCTGTTTATGTCCGATGAACGTTATGTCCGTTTCAAAATGATTGTAACAGCAGAGAACTGCAAACGTGAGGATAAGGAGTTTTGGATAGAAAAGGCTCCTGATGATAAAACTTACAAACTGGAATTGCTTGCAGAATCAAATCGTTCTCGATTGACAGAATCTGATTTATTGCAACATGGATTTAAGGGAGGTAAAAGTTTAGAAATTCCCAATTGCAACAATATGGAATTGATAAACTACATTAAATCTGTTTTTGATATTACAACGAATAGTATAAACAACATAAATAACTTATTATGAAAGGTGATGCTCAACCATTAATCAAATTTTTTGATGGCTCAGATAAAAGATTCATAATACCTCTCTATCAAAGAAATTATGATTGGAAGGAAGAAAACTGCGAACAACTATTTAATGATTTGCTAAATCTACATGAGAGTAACAGGAAAAGCCATTTCTTTGGAAGCATTGTATCAAGTATTCAACCTGGAACCGAAGACAGGTATATCATTGATGGGCAACAACGTATTACCACCGTTTCGTTGTTGCTGACTGCTATGGTCAATGCAAAAAAAGAGGGATTGATAGAGGCAGTAGATTCCAAATTGGTTGAAAAAATATTCAAGCGATACCTTGTGGATGAGTATCAAGAAGACGAACGCAAGGTAAAACTCAAACCGATCAAAAAGGATATGGAAGCATTTGATGCTTTGCTATATAAATCAAAAGAACAATACATTAAAGAATCTAATGTTACGCGAAATTATGACTTTTTCTATGATAGGGTCATACGTTCCGGACTTACAATTGACGAGTTGTTTGAAACAATTAAGAAATTGGAAGTCATAAATATTCGTCTAGATGCAGATGACGATCCTCAATTGATTTTTGAAAGTCTCAACTCAACAGGACTTGATCTAAGTGAAGCTGATAAGATACGCAATTACTTATTAATGTCTCTATCCCCAACAGAACAAGATAATCTCTATAACCTTTTTTGGAATCCTATAGAAGTGTTTACAAAGTATGATCCTTCTTCATTTGTTCGTGATTATCTTACGATGAAGCAAGGTAAAATAGGTCGTATAGATAAAATTTATTTTATATTTAAGGAGTATGCTGAAGGGAACAAAATGGCAAGAGCCGATTTGCTTGAGGATATGCACCATTATGCTAAAATATATAGTCAAATAAATAATGCAAAAGCCGGAACCGATAAATTGAATCAAAAGCTAAGTCAATTACGAACACTTGATTCAACAATTGCATATCCTTTCTTTATGGCTTTTTTTGATTATGCTTCAAAAAACAATTTGCCTGAAAGCGAAATTTGCAGGGTCATAGATGTGATTGAAACCTATTGGGCACGCCGCATAATATGTAACCTTCCGTCAAATGCCTTAAACAAAGTATTTGCCACTTTACATAGAGACGTGTTAAGCTATATAGGTAAAGTTATAAGTGACAACAAACTTGCTTATATTGATGTCTTGACATATATCCTGCTCAAGAAGGGACGTTCGTCTATTTTCCCCAGTGACGAGGATGTTAAAACGGACTTTGCCACACGCCAAGTGTACAAGATTCCGGCAAATGCACGAATGTTCATATTGGAACGTTTGGAAAACAGGGATAATAACGAACGTCATGATGTTGTAAAAGGACTTTCATTTCAGGAAAGCTGTCCCCATAATCCTCCTTTTGGAAAACTTGAACATCCGCTACGTTAGCCTCTTTAAAAAATGGAACATACGCAGGACCAAAGGTCAAAGCCACGTTTCTTGCGCTATTTACAAGAGTACTATTGTCTAAGACCCCTGGTCGCTTGCATGAACTCAAGAATAGTGTACATAATACCGCTATTCCCCAAACTACAATCATTATAGATAGTATTTTTTTCATAATTCGTAATTTTTAATATTATATTCTTGAAATATTGCGTATTGATTACTCTCTATTGATTCGTTCTACTAATTCGTCTAGTGTAAGTATCTCCATCTTGGAGAAACCAAACCACTTCTTGCCTAAGTCCTTAATGGATGCACCTATGTGATATACATCATCGTCTATACAAAGGAAGCGGTCATGCGATAAACGGAATGTTTCAACATCAATCGGTGCATATTGAGCATTATGACGGTCTATGTCGAGTTGGAACTGACGGCTTATCTGCTGAGTGTAGATGATTGCAGACACGTTATTATCTCTTTAATTGAGCAATGTCTGTACAGTCTCGTCAACATAGTTGTCGATAAGGACAATACGTTTCTTCGCACTCTTAATCAAGTCGGACACGAAAGTATAGGCATCATAAACTTGCCCATTGTAGAACACACTACTGGTGATTAGCGAAACCGCCGAACAGCAGAAAGTGATCGGCGCATGGCTCTGTGATTATGCGGAACACCAACAACAATTTGATGAAATAAAACATCGCCACACACTCAATGAGGTTGGCGATGTTACAGAAAGTCGGTATGATTAGAAGATTGATAGTGGGCGAGGGGAAATCAGTCTGTAATGATTATTTCTTTATTATGATAAATTCCACCTTTTGAAGCCCCTTTTTATGGACGTTGGCAAGAATAAGCGCATATCTGACCTTCTCGCCGGAGTTCATGGAGCGGATACGTGTAAACTCGTCTTCAGGAACGACATTCTTGAACATCGGGCCGGATGATTCGTTACGCACCAGACGAATTTTGTCGGTAAAAGGTGAAATGACATACGAGTAAGTTGCTTGATAAGGCACACTATGGAATTTCACCCAGTTCGGGTCTTTATGATCAAGGATATTTACCAGCCATATACGCGCCTTATCGTAAGATGGTAGCGGCGAAACATTGTCATATTCAACTTTACTATCTATTTTACCTTCATCATCAACTACAATAGCGCTACCTACGCCATACTTTTCGAAAGGACACAAGTCATAGTATTCTATGTCTGCTTCCGTTTTTATCTCTTTGTCAATCGGAATTTCAGAGTCTGCTACAAGCCTGTCTTGAAGAACACGGATAAGTTCATATCTGCGGTCGGAAGCATCCGCAGGTGGATTGGCGAGGATTGTGCGCTTTACCGAGAGATAATATTCGTGCCCGCGTTCATAGGTAAAGCCTTTTATCTGTTTAAATCCAAGGTCTTGCCATTCTTCGGAATCACCTTCCGTCTTGACGAGCAAGCACTCTATGGGGTTTTTCTTCATATCATCGCCCCACGCATACGTCACGCCTGTTTCTGCCGACACCAGCATCCTGATTTCTTTGACTGAATCTTTAGGCTCATCATCATCGCTACAAGCAGCCAGTCCTGCCACGGCGAGGAATGTCATGAGCAGCATTCTGAAAAAATTTATATTCATCATTTTTTTAAATTTTAATTGTTCTCTACATAATAATAAACACCGAAAATGCAAAAATATTGCATTGCAAACACATTTTTAATTCCGAGGACTCTGTATCTTAGCCAAAAGCTCCTCAGACATCCATACCCTGTCAGCTCATGGGGAATTACATTTAAAGAAAACGTGATCCAACTATGTCATTTCCCTCAGAAACGCCACTTACGTATATCTCCTTCTCTGACTCATTTGAAGAACACGAAACCTTGGCAACACTATCATCAGAAGAAGTTACTGATACTTTACCCTTAGCTCCATTAACATTCACCTTGCTGCCACTATCGGTATAGGTTGTAAGAGTGTTAATAACAATCTGCTTACCAGTAATTATATCACCGGTTACTTCGTCTTCAGTGAGTTGGATTCCAGGATCATCATCGCTACAACTTGTCAAACAGAGCAAAGCTGCTAATGCCATAAAAATCATTCTAATTTTCATACGCTTCTTGATATTAAAGGGTTATAACTATTCAATAAACGCAAAAGGAATCAAAAACTTGCATGAGATTTCAAGATTATCTTATTCCTTGTGTTATTTCATCAATACAGGCTTATTATCGTAGCCGTTCATCTTGTTTGTCACTATTGTCGTTCCAAATAACCTCTGGTTCATGTATAGTTTGCAATGGTACTTTAACTATAGAGTCAGAAGCCACTTTCTCATAGTCATTTGGTGAGTGATTGGTTTGCTCTACAAAGGTTTTCTTCTTGGAGAGACAGGCATGACGGAGCTTACTTTGTTCTACACTCTTGAATGGTGGCAGTAGGCATTTCGTAACAGTGTCAAAGACGTTATCCAAGATTCTAAGACAATTGGTTGCAAGCCTAAGTAATGCGATATGCGCTTGCGTATCTTGTCTGCTTTCAGATTATGTAAACCATGTTCACATTGCCCATTGTCTGCAACTCATTGACTGTGATACATGAAGTGGTGCGATTAAAATTATCGAAAAAAGCAACTGTGGAATAATATTTTTTAAGATAATAGTTTGCTCTAATCCAATATAAATCTGTATCTTTGCAACCAGATAAGCGTTCTGTTACACAAGAAACGGAAGAGGCTGAGAAACAATGCATTGCATTTGTTTCCAGAATCTTACAAAAAAGGCTAAAAAGGAGCGGTACAACTTTATCGCTAACAGACTGAGAATAAGCACATTGCATTTGTCGCCCACTTTCTCTGCACTTGTAAAAAGGGTAGTTGTACCGTTTAAAAGATAAAAGCTTAACTATCAGCAACATCCACATGTAGAGAAGAAAAATTCCATTGAGCACATAATGCCTCAGACGCTTTCGGATCAATGGAAAAAAGATTTAGGTCCAGAATGGGAACGCATACACGATACATATCTTCACACTATGGCTAACCTTACACTAACAGCCTATAACTCGCAATACAGTAACCTTACATTCCTTGAGAAGAGAGATATGGAGAAAGGGTTTAAAGAGAGTGCTTTCAGATTAAACAATTATCTCAAATCTTGTAATAAATGGACTGAGGATGAACTGAAAGAAAGGCGAAAGGAACTATTGAGCGTTTTTATGAAATTATGTCCGATGCCGTCAACCACGTTCAAGCCTACTAAGCAAGAGGCAGAATCTGCATCATTAGAAGATGATGATTTTGAATTTACTGGTAAAAAATTGCAAGCATATATACTGTATGGAGTTCGATACACGGTAAACACTTGGAAAGACATGTTGATTCAGGTATGCAATCACATTTTATTGAAAAGGCGCTCTACTATTGAGTGGTTATGCGCAAATGAAAAATCTGGATTTTCAACAACCCCAGAATCTTGGAGAAGAGAGCTTGGCCCCAATATGTACTTATGGACTGATAATAGTACACAGACAAAGATAAATATTCTGCATGGTTTATTTGAAGAATGTAATATTCCCTCCTCTGAATTAATTTTTGAATTTAGGTCTGACACTTATGATGAAGATGAAGAATAATATTTAATGCAAAAATGGCTCTGACTTCCGCTTCGGTTTCAGGGCTATTTTTGTACCTTTTCTCATCAAAAAATGGCATTTTTCACAAGTTTTTGTAGCGCACATTTTGATATTCAGGAAATTACACTTACTTTTACTTTCCAAAATGGAGGTACAAGCTGAGAATGGTGTTAAAAATCACTAACTTACACATTCTCAGATGCTTGCCAACCTGCTGGTTGTACCTTTTAGGGTGCTATACTATTGATAATCAACGATGTACACATACGCATCGGCAAATAATCGGCGGCGGCAGACAAGTCGCAATAAGTGTCGGCGAGCAGTGAATTCAGATTATTTTATATGAGGGGTAGCTTCCAAATAAAATCAACTTATCATATAATGGGCGATATGGCCATTATATGATAAGTTGATGAAGGGATGATATGCTGATTGATGCACGCCTTTGTAAGAGTGCCGCGGAAGGGTTATCTGTGGGCGGCTTTCGCCAGCTCGCCGAGGAACCATGTCATCGAAGCCGTTCCGTCCATTGTGGGCTCGTTGGTGCTGTAGTCGCAATAGTCGTCGTGATAGACCGCCGCGCCGCCTTGAAACTTGGCATATCCGTCGTCGTGGCTCAGCACCACGCCGCGCAACGACTTGAAGATGGCAGTGTAGACAGGGCCGTCGACAAGTCCGCCGGTGATTTTATAGTCGTGTCCGTGACTTATCATTGAATGTGGGTCGCGCGGATAGTCGCCATTCTCGGGCAGCCCCACGACCATGCATTTACCCCACGGATTCACACCGAAGAGCCAGTCGCGCATGGCTGTCTCGATTTCTTGGAACTGGCAGTCGCCCGACAGCTTGCGGTAGAGCATCGCCTGCGTCACAAATGCCACTGTAAGGTTGTTGCTGCACCAGATGAAAGGGATGCCGTGTTTGAAGGCAGGATTTACGTCGGCGGCTCTGTCGGCCACGCGCTGCAAGCCGCAGCGCATGTTGCGCAGTGCCTCGGCGCGCTGTCGCTCGTTGCCGTGCATTGCAACCAATGCGTGTCCGATGTTGACAAACGGATACCATTGATAGTGTCGGGCGCTGTCGGCACCCATCCATGGAGTCACAGGCTCCTGTCGTTCCCAATCGACCGCCTCCGACATCATCTTTTCCGAACCAGAGCAGGCCGCTATTGTCGCCGCCGCCAGCTCAAGGTCGTCGGTCCAGTTGTCCTCCTCATAGAAATAAGGCGACACGGTGCATACCGTCTGGCAGTTGCCCGGGTTTGCCTTCGCCACATCGTATGCCACGCCCGACTTTCTAAGCAGCGTAGAGGCAAAAGCAGGGTCGAGCGTTTCAAACACCTTTGCGCCGAGAGCGAACGACGAGCTGAATTTCGCCACCGAAGAAGCCAGTCCGCGGCTGCGGTTCTTGTATTCTCTCAGTCCCGCCGGGCTACCGATGCACGGGTATACAGGTCGGTCTTTCCCCGCACCCCATCCATAGTCGGCCATCTGCTTGTTGGGCAGTCCTGGCGAGCGGTGGTCGCGGTCGTCGGCAATCTGGTTTAGGAACGTGTTGTCGTCAGGATTCATTTTCAGCATCCATTCCAGACCCCAGCGAGCCTCGTCGAGTATGTCGGGGATTCCGTTTGCACCCTCAGTGCCGTCGGCTTGGAAGTTGTCCGCCCACACCGACGGATTCTGCGAGTAGGCAAACAGCATTTGGTAGACAGCGTTGGCAGAAGTGGTGAGATATTGCAGATAGTCGCTTGCGTCGTGCCATCCACCGCGCACGTCAACGTGTTCACCGTCGCGGTCGCCGCACAGCTGCAGGCGTCCGTCGTATCGGTGGCAGGAGTCGCGCATCAGCGGATTCCATCCGCAGCGTTGCTGCCGCATATAGTTCAGCGGCACCTCCTGTGCGCCGGCATAGGCATCGTCGGCAATGCGGAAAGATGAGGATTTTGCCCCTGACGCAGTAATGTAGTATGTGCCAGGAGTCTTTACTTTTGAGAAGTCGAGCCGTGCCGTCTGAGCGAAGCCAGCAAACTCGCCCGTAGGTTTCACCGAGTGCATCACGGTCTTCTTTCCGGAGTCGGCGTTGACCACGCAGAACGAGGTCGGGGCGTCGCCGTGTTCCATCATAATCACGGCAACTTTCACGTCGTCGACAAGGTATCCGATTTGGTTCACACGCAGATAATTTGCGGCATTGCAGTGGATAGCCGCGGCAATCATTAGGAGCAGAAAGGTTTTGATTCGGTTCATAATGTCAGGATGTGGTGATGATGAAAAGCAAAAAGGCGGCTGTCATGACAGCCGCCTTTTCTATAAATTGTTGTAACGCTCAGATTAGAGGTTTGCTACGTTGTAGTTTGCAAACTCTTTGTCGATGGCAGCGCGGTCCTTGATAGAAGCATCAAGAGCGGCAGCCTTGCGGAGGTTTGCGTATACAGCCTGTTCGTTGTTAGTGCGGGCAGCAACGACAGCCATCATATAGTAAGTAGTAGCGTTAGGAGCCTTTACAGCCTCGAGAGTGCTTTGAGCGGCGCTGTAGTCCTTGTTGAGGATTTGAGCGAGAGCCGCGTTGTTCGACTTGCTGTCGCCGAAAGCTTTGGCAGCAGTCTGGTAGTCACCCTGGCGGAGGTAGTAAACACCCATAGCCTCGTTGATACCTTCAGCGTTAGCAGCGCTACCGAAAGCTTCGCGAGCACCGTTGTAGTCCTTGTTCATCATCTTGATAAGACCAAGGTTCATCTTAGCCTCGTCGCTGTTAGGGTTGAGAGAAGCAGCCTTCTCGAAGTTAGCCTTAGCATCGTTGTAGTTGCCCTTTACATACTGAGCCATACCGAGGTTGTTGTAAGCGCGGTAGTCATTAGGATATTGCTTAACGGCAGTTTTGTAGATGTCCTCTTTCTCGTTAACGTTGTCAGTCTTAGTGGCAGCGTAAAGGAGCTCGTCGATAGAGAGTTGAGTAGGATCTTCTTTGTACTGAGCTGCGATTTCCTCGTCGCTGCGACCGATAGTGTTGATCGAAGCAGAGATGCGAGAGTAGCGGAGTTGCGGAAGGATTTCCTTAGCCAACTGATCGAATACAGAAGAGAGGTTGCGGATTTCTTTCTCACGCTGTTCAGGGTCGCTGTACATAGAGAGAACGCTGAGGATAAGGTCTTTATCCTGGATGTTGCTCTCGGAAACGAGTTTCTGGAAACCGTCCCAGTCCTGAGCAGTGAACTCAGACGTGATGTCGCCGTAGTTGTCAACTTTTTCTTTCTTGAGGTTCTTGTTCAAGTAGTCAACAGTAGAGTGCTCACGTTTTTCAGACAGTTTGGCGTTGAATTTCACACCACCTTCAGGAGAAGCGAAAGAAGAAACGTGGATGCCTTCAATTTCTTTGTTGTCAGCCTTAGAAGCCTCGGCAACAGTTTCGTTGAAGTTAGAAACGCTTGTGCCTTTCTTCAACTCAGAAGCGCGAACGTTGGCCTGGTTGATAAGGAACATAAGGTTAGCGTCGCAGATTTCGTTGATTACGCGCTGATATTTGTCGGCAGCAGCAGAAGGAGTGACAGTAGTAGCGTCAGCCAAAGTAGAAGTGGCTACAACGCCTTCACCAACTTTCACAGCAGGGAGAGTGTAGACTTTCTTGCCTTGAACCACGTTGAAGTCAAGGTAGAGGTCGCTCTTCATCATCTCCGGAGTGTAGACAAAGTTTACAGGGATTGTCACTGTACCGCCTTCTTTGTAGTTGATAACAGGATTGTTGCCCTTAACCTTCTCGCCCTGGAAAGTGTAAGACTGAGAAGTGGCCTTGTTGTCCATACCATAAGAAAGGTAAGGAGTTACGGTAACCTCAGCGTTCTTTTTGAAGAACTTTTGAGGGACATTGGCAGTTACTGTGCCAGGAACGTTGTCGCCCACAACTTCGAGTGGGTTAGGGTTGGTGGTGAAATGCTCGGCAGCGAAGTCCTGCATTTTCTTGTTACATCCAGTCAATGCAACAGCACCGACCAATACATACAAACTGATTTTTTTGTTCATAGTTATTGATGATTTTGAATTTGTATATTCTTTCTGCAAATATACGTTTGTTTTTTGATAAAGCCTTATTTTTTTCCAAATAAAAAAAGATTTCTCATTTTTTTTATATGTAGACAACAATAAGACGATGAAAAAAGTTTGTTTTTTGTCTCTTTTTTGCGACATATTGTATTGTTGTAGGTGTATTTTTGCCAAAAAAGAAAACTATGGAAAACACAGAGAATACAAGCCAAGCCATGCACCTGCTTGCCGAAGCACACAGGGCATGGGAGCGGATGCGTCCGCTGAGAGAAAAACGAGAGCGCAACAAGAATTTCACCTATGGCAACCAGTGGTGCGACATGATGACCGACGAGCACGGTCGGCGCGTCAGCGAGTGGCAGCATCTGCGCGACAACGGCAAAGATCCGCTGACCAACAATCTTATCCGCCAGCTGGTCAAGAGCGTGGTGGGGCGGTTCCGCAGCCGTCTCGCCGCCGAACCCGCACCTGCGGAGCCTTTGCTCGGCAACCTTGTGGGCGAGCTCGACAGTCGTCTGATGGAAGAATTTCTCATCTCCGGGTGCTGCTTCCAGCGCATTGACTTTGGCGAGGAAGGACGGGTTGCGCTCAGCAACGTGTCGCCGTCGCAGATGCTGTTCCGCGGCGGCGACGACCCCCGCTGCCGCGACTTCGACCTTGTCGGTCAGCTGCACGACATGCCGCTTGCCACTCTTGTTGAGCGGCTCAGCGACGGCAGCCGCACCCGCGCCCTCGACATCTGCCGCCACTATCAGACACAGCCCGACGCCGTAGATTCAGGCACCGCCGACTTCTTCCGCAGCGGCAAACCCGGGCGAGTGCGCGTGGTCGAGCTGTGGCGGCGCGAGAGCCGGGAGGGCTACGACTGCCACAACCGGCGCACCGGCGAATGGTTTTTCCTGCCCGGCACACCAGAAGAGCCTGTCCACGACCCCGACATCGACCGCCGCTGGGAGCTGCGCCACGTTTGGCGATGCTATTGGCTCAGCCCCGACGGCGCCGTCCTCAGCCAGTACGACAGCCCCTACGGCCACGGCAGCCACCCCTTCGCGTTGAAGCTCTATCCGCTGACCGACGGCGAGGTGCATTCGATGGTTGAGGACGTAATCGACCAGCAGAAATATGTCAACCGCCTCGTCACCCTTGTAGACCACGTGATGGGCGCCAGCGCGAAAGGCGTGCTCCTCTATCCCGACAATATCCTTCCCGAAGGCTTCACATGGAACGACCTCCGCTATGCTTGGTCGAAGCCCAACGGCATAGTCCCCTACCATCCCCGCGGCGGCAACGACCGTCCGGAGCAAGTGAGCGGCAACGCCACCAACATAGGCGCCTACGAGATGGTCAATCTTCAGATGCGCTTGTTTGAGCAGATAAGCGGTGTCAGCGGCGCCCTTCAAGGACAGGCATCCGCCGGCACCACCGGCGCCCAGCTCTACGAAAGTCAGGTCAGCAACTCCACCATCGCCCTCGGCGACATCTTTGAAACCTTCGACAGTTTCCGCCGCGAGCGCGACCGCAAAGCGGCAAAAGTGAGATGCGTAAAAAAATTATAGAATAATTTCCATATTCGGTTAATAAAAGGTAACTTTGCACGGGGAACTATGCCCCGTGCATTTTGGATTAAAACTATAAACTTAATTAATAACTAAATTTTCAGAACTACTATGTGGTTAACAAATTCATCCTTAGGAAGAAAAGTGGTTATGTCGGTAACCGGTCTTTTCCTGCTCCTATTTGTAACCTTTCACGTATTAATGAACACAGTAGCCCTGATATCTCCGGACGCATACAACATGGTCTGCGAGTTCTTGGGTGCTAATTGGTACGCATTGGTCGCTACAGCGATTCTTGCCGCCGGCTTCATTGTACACATTATTTATGCATTCTGGCTTACGATGCAGAACCGCAAGGCGCGCGGCAACGACCGCTACGCGGTAACAACAAAGCCAGCAAGCGTAGAGTGGGCGTCGCAGAACATGCTCGTGCTCGGTATCGTAATCGTAGCCTTCATGATTGTGCACTTCGCTCAATTCTGGGCAAAGATGCAGTTTGTAGAGGTATGCCATCAGTTGGGCGCAAGCTGTGGTGACGGCAGCGCAGTTCTTTTGGCAGCCGACGGTATGCACCACATCAAGAACGCTTTCGGCCAGATGTGGACATTGCCAGTTTACGTCATCGGACTTGTGGCACTTTGGTTCCACATGACTCACGGCTTCTGGAGCGCGTTCCAGTCGCTCGGCACAACCAACAACGTTTGGATTCCACGTTTCAAAACACTTGGCAACTGGTGGGCAACAATCGTAATCGGATTGTTCTTGATTCAAGCCGTAGTATTCACAGTTCAGTTTGCTCTTTAATTCACTTCAAACTAATTGAGACATGTCAGAAAAAATTATTGATAGCACAAGCATAATGAGCCAATACGCCGTTTATTCGGACGAGAAAGTTGACTCTAAAATTCCTGAAGGACCAGTTGCTGAGAAGTGGACAAACTTCAAGGCACATCAGAAACTCGTGAACCCAGCCAACAAGCGTCACCTCGACATCATCGTTGTAGGAACAGGCCTTGCAGGAGCGTCGGCAGCGTCGACACTCGGCGAAATGGGCTTCAACGTATTGAACTTCTGTATCCAGGACTCTCCACGCCGCGCGCACTCAATCGCCGCGCAGGGTGGTATCAACGCAGCGAAAAACTATCAGAACGACGGTGACTCCGTTTACCGTTTGTTCTACGACACAGTCAAGGGTGGAGACTTCCGCTCGCGCGAAGCCAACGTATACCGCTTGGCAGAAGTGTCAAACAACATCATCGACCAGTGCGTTGCACAGGGTGTCCCATTCGCACGTGAATACGGAGGCTTGCTCGCCAACCGTTCTTTCGGTGGCGCCCAGGTGTCACGTACGTTCTACGCTAAAGGTCAGACAGGCCAGCAGCTCCTTCTCGGCGCATATTCTTCATTGAACCGTCAGATCAACAAGGGCACAGTGAAGAGCTACGTACGCCGCGAGATGCTCGACTTGGTAGTTGTAGACGGCCGCGCACGCGGTATCATCGTGCGCAACCTTATCACCGGTGAGATTGAGCGCTACGCCGCACACGCAGTTGTGGTTGCGACAGGCGGTTACGGCCGCGTGTTCTTCCTGTCGACCAACGCTATGGGTTGCAACGGTTCTGTTGCAGTGCAGTGCTACAAGCACGGTGCATACTTGTCAAACCTCTGCTTCACGCAGATTCACCCGACATGTATTCCAAAGCACGGCGAGAACCAGTCGAAACTTACCCTTATGTCAGAGTCGTTGCGTAACGACGGCCGCATCTGGGTTCCGAAGAAGAAAGAAGATGCCGAGGCAATCCGCGCCGGCAAGCTCAAACCGACAGAAATCAAGGAAGAAGACCGCGACTACTACTTGGAGCGCCGCTATCCGGCATTCGGTAACCTTTGTCCTCGCGACATCGCCAGCCGTGCAGCCAAAGAGCGTTGCGACGCAGGCTACGGCGTAGGAACAGGCAATGCCGTTTACTTGGACTTCTCCGACGCAATCAACCGTTTGGGCGAGGATGTCATCGCAGCCCGTTATGGCAACTTGTTCCAGATGTATGAGATGATTACCGACGACAACCCATACAAGACACCGATGATGATCTTCCCGGCATCGCACTACACAATGGGCGGTATCTGGGTAGACTACGAGCTCCAGACATCAGTCAAGGGCTTGTTTGCAATTGGTGAGGCAAACTTCTCCGACCACGGCGGTAACCGCCTCGGAGCTTCTGCGTTGATGCAGGGCTTGGCCGACGGTTATTTCGTATTGCCTTACACAATGCAGAACTATCTCTCTGACCAGATTAAGGTTAAACACCCGGGAGCCGACGCCCCTGAGTTTGTCGAGGCAGAGAAAAAGGTTCGCGCACGCATCGAGCGATTGATGAACATCAAGGGCAAACGTTCAGCCGACTCAATCCACAAGGAACTCGGCTTGATTATGTGGAACCTTGTAGGTATGGGACGTACGGCAGAAGGTTTGATCAAGGCAATCGAGCAAATCGACAACTTGAAGAAAGAATTCGACACCAACTTGTTTGTACCAGGCGAGGCAGACACTCTCAACGTAGAGCTTGAGAAGGCACTCCGTCTTGAGGACTTCTTCACTATCGGCCGCCTTATGGCTATCGACGCGCTCCACCGCAACGAGTCGTGCGGCGCACACTTCCGCGAGGAGTATCAGACAGAGGATGGCGAGGCACAGCGCCGCGACGACCAGTATATGTATGTAAGCTGCTGGAAGTATGCCGGTGAGGGCGAAAAGCCAATCTTGCTGAAAGAGCCGCTCAACTATGAGGCAATCAAGGTTCAAACACGTAACTATAAGTCATAACAACCCGCCTTTAGGCATTAATATTTTAGCTAATTATGGAACAGACAATCAACATAAAGTTAAAAATCTGGCGTCAACGCGGTCCTAAAGAGCCGGGTCAATTCGTCGATTATTCACTTGACAATGTGCCGACCAACATCAGCTTCCTTGAGATGCTCGACATGCTCAACGAGCAGCTCGTGGAGAAGGGCGAGGAGCCGGTAGTGTTCGACAACGACTGCCGCGAGGGAATCTGCGGTATGTGCTCGCTCTACATCAACGGTAATCCTCACGGACCTGTTGGCAGCATCACTACTTGCCAGTTGCACATGCGTAAGTTTAACGACGGCGACACTATCACTATCGAGCCATGGCGCTCGCACGCATTCCCCGTAATCCGTGACTTGATGGTAGACCGCTCGGCTTACGACAAAATCCAGCAGGCTGGTGGCTACGTATCGTTCAACACAGGCGGTGCCGGCGATGCCAACGCAATTCCTATCTCCAAAGAGGCAGCCGACGAGGCAATGGACTCTGCTACCTGCATCGGTTGCGGTGCCTGCGTGGCAGCTTGCAAGAACGGTTCGGCTATGCTGTTTGTTTCAGCGAAGGTCAGCCAGTTCGCACTTCTCCCACAAGGCAAGGTCGAGGCAGCACGCCGCGTCCGCGCTATGGTGAGCAAGATGGACGAGCTCGGTTTCGGTAACTGTACAAATACTGGCGCTTGCGCCGCTCAGTGTCCGAAAAACATTTCGTTGAGCAACATCGCACGTATGAACCGTGAATATCTGAAGATGAAGTTAAAAGACTAATCTACCAGAATAATTTATTGTTAGAGAAGGGATGCCTCGCCTTGCGGCGGAGCATCCTTTCTTTTTATGCGATGCTTCTTTCAGCGGCGGCGCTCCGCGGCGCATGTGCGTCGGTGCGTGTACCCCCGACGCTGTCGGGGGTTAACTGAAGACGTGACCGCTCGCGCGGTCGGCTGCTCGGGCTGTGGCTTCGGTTGGCGGTGGAGACGGTTCTTAGAGCGTTGATGATGTGACCGCTCGCGCGGTCGACTGCTCGGGCTGTGGCTTCGGTTGGCGGTGGAGGCGGTTCTTAGAGCGTTGATGATGTGAGGATTGAAATTATGTCCAAAATATGTTGAAGAACATATCTTTTTGTTGACCACTTTGTGAAAATAAGGTGTATCTTTGCGGCGTTAATGATTCACTAATTAAAATTTAGAACCTATGAATAAAAAATTTACTCTTTTTTTGATGTGCGCACTCTGCGCATTGGTTGGTAACGCCGCAGGATCAGGAATCTTTATTCGCGGTGGTGTGACAAACTGGAATGCAGATCCAGCATGGGAATTCCAGACAACTGAAAAGGAAGGCGTTTATACGCTTGCAGATAAAGAACTTTTCGGACAGTTCAAGGTGGCAGACGCTAATTGGAGCGATGCCTGCAACTATGGCGGTATGTCTGGCGCAGTGCCACAACTCGGTATGCCTTTCTCGCTCGTTCCGGGTGGGGCAAGTGCAAACATCGACCTTGGCGACGCAACTTACGTTTGCAAAACAATCACTCTTACAATCGACAGCGAAGGCGCTGCAACTCTTCTTCTTGAAGGCACAGAGGGCGAAGCAGGCGAAGTGACAGAGGTTTACGTGATGGGCAACAACAACGGTTGGGACTTCACTGACCCAAGCGGCAAGCTCACTGCAACAGAGACAGCCGGCGAGTTCAGCGGAGTGATAACTTTCCCTGCAGCCGAAGAGAGCGAGTTGAGCTACTGGCGTATCTTTGAAGGTCTCGGTGGCAAAGGCACTTGGGGCTTTGCTGAAGAAACAACTGTCAGCACTCTCGAAGGCACATTCACAAAGGGCTTGGACAAATGCTGCACAACAGCTCCTGGCACATACAAGGTGACTTTCAACATCAACACAGGTGCGTTTAAGCTCGTTGCAACAGAAGGCAGCGTGGCTGATCTTGACGCAGCAGGCGTGGCTGTAAACGCAGCAAACGGCGAAATTGTTGTTGAAGGCGCACAGAGTGTAGCAGTCTACACAGCAGCCGGCGCATTGGTAAGCACCGACGCCCGCACCCGCGTGGCAGCAGGTCTCTACATCGTGCGTGCCGACAATGTTGTTAAGAAAGTTATCGTGAAATAACAGAAGATAAATTTACAAAAATACTATGGTGCGTGTGGAAAATGCGCACCATAGTTTGGCAATATACACATCGAAAAATTAAAAATTTACTATTATGAAAAAACTTACTTTTACGTTATTGTTTGCCTTGATGGCAATCGTTTCTGCACAGGCAGCAAAGGTGTATCTGAAAATTGGAGAAGGCCGAGTAACCGCAGAAAGCAATCTTGCAGTTTGGGTATGGGAAGGCAAAAATAATTTCTGCACAAATGGCTGGCCTGGGGATAAGTTGACAGAAAAAGAAACAATCGAAGGCGCAGATTATTTTGTATATACCGTCAATACAGAAGGCTCGTATAACATCCTTTTTAATAATAACCAAAGCAGTGGAACTAAGCAAACAAAAGATATTAAAGGCATAACAGGCGACTGTACTTTCGTGTTGAATAATGAGTGGGATGGTGAAAATTGGAGTTATACAAAGACAGAAGGCGCACCAGGTGCTGTGACTCCGGAACCAGTAGAAACATATACTGTTCAGTTGCGCGGTGCTAAATATTCTTGGGGAACTGACGCTCCAACGTTTACCTATAATAAAGAAACAGGCGAATATGTTTATGAAGAGACTGTGACTGCGAAATTGGCAGGCGATTTTAAAATAACCATTGTAGACACAAACACTTGGCTTCACAATGATGAATTTAAAGGTACGCTTAACAACGAATGGGGCTTCAAGGACTTGTATAGCGGTGGCAGCAGCGCCAACAATATGAAGATTACCGATGCAGCCGACTATGACAAAATCACTCTTACTGTCAAAAAAGAAGGCGAGACTTGGAAACTGAAGATTGTTGGCGAGAAAACAGACAAGGTTCAGATTACAGGTGAGTTTAATGGTTGGAGTCAAGTCGATATGGTAAGCAATCCAAACGGCACTTATACATATGAGGTAGAAGAAAATATGGTTGCATTGTCAGAAGGTTTTTGCATTGTAGTTAATGGAGTCTACTATGCTGGAAAAATTGCGTTGGATTTGGATGGCGATGCTGTAGATTTGCAAGGTAATCCAGGACATGGTAATGACTTGACTCTCATTGCAGAAGGCGACGTAGCGTCAGTAATCCTCACAGTTGCTAAGGTCGGCGACAAATGGACCGTTAAGGCAGCGACAGGAAAGACATCAAGTGTGGCAGGTGTTGACGCAGCAGGTGTGGTTATCGCAGCGGCAAACGGCGAAATCGTTGTTGAAGGCGCACAGAATGTGGCAGTCTACACAGCAGCCGGCGCATTGGTAAGCACCGACGTCCGCACCCGCGTGGCAGCAGGTCTCTACATCGTGCGTGCAGACAATGTTGTGAAGAAAGTTATCGTGAAATAATCATTTTCGAAGAATGAGCAGGCGGGCGGAAGCGACAGTTTCCGCCCGCTTTTGTTTTTTTTTGAGGGGGGGAGTAAGGCCTTTGATTGGGAGAATCAATTGAGGTTATTTCTTGTTTCGCTCCGAGATGCGTATGCGAGTCATTCTCTCGCTGAAACCACCTTCGTTTTTGAATTTGTCAGACAGCGTTTTGAGTTGGCGGAAGAGCAGAAAGTCAGCTTGCTTGATAAGCACAATAGCCATATTGGCAATTGTTTCAGGCGGTCGAGTCTTGGCAATTTCCATAAAAAAATTTGCATCGGTGTGCTCTTTTCCAATGCGTCGCATTGCAGCCATCTCTTTCGAGTCCATTTCCCATTGTCTGTGGTTGTGAGTGGAAAGATAGTCCTTAAAATCTTCCAAAAGCTCCTGCAGACTGGCTTTAGCAACGCTAATCAGCCTGATTTCCGTTTTTGCAGAAGTGGGGCTTGCTGCGCATCCTTCCACGATGTTTTGCTTGCCGCTGCGAGCGGCTTGTATCATTTGGTCGATAGTGCGGTCGCCTTTAGAGAGGTATGTGTGGCAGAAGTAGTAGGTTAACTCAAAAATTACTTTTGTTTTTTTATATGACAGGAGATTTTCGTAATTGCACTTGTTGGGGATTAGATCTTCCATCGATTTCAGGTTTTTTAGGGGTTTCTTGTAATGATTTTTTCAAGATCTTTTTAGGGACACTAAGGTCTCTAAAGTGATGCAAATATAATGAAAAAAAGCAAAGATAGTGCAAGGTGAGCGAAAAACATACAAGCAAGCTTGTTGTTATGCGCTCGATTTGCACTATCTTTGCAGACAGATTAATAAAAGCATAATAATTTTGGACTTAGACCCTTACCCGAGTATTTTAAATTTTATTGCCGCCTCGCTGAATGGCGGCACAGGCTGGATAGGCTTCAATGTGCCTACGGCAGGGAGTATGGTGGCTCTCGCAGTGGCATGCGTGGCTCTGATGGTTTCGGCTTTCGTGTCGGGCTCAGAAACAGCGTTCTTCGCCCTTTCTCAAAGCGACATCGACGATATCGAGAACGAAGACAAGCGCGCGGCAGTGTCGCGCCTGCTTAAAGAGCCGGAGCGTCTGCTCGCCACAATCCTTATCTCCAACAATTTTGTCAATGTGTCGATAGTGCTTCTGCTCAACTATGCCCTTACGCAGATTCTTGTGATAGCCAGCCCCGTGGTCAACTTTGTGCTTCAGTCAGTGCTGCTCACGTTTATCCTGCTTCTCTTCGGCGAAATCCTGCCCAAGCTCTACAGCAACGAGCATCGCCTGAAATGGGCAGTTTTTGCTGTGGGCGGCGTAGGCTCTCTGTCGCACATGTTGCGTCCGCTGACGTCGCTGATGACACGCAGCACGGTTATTGTCAACCGAGTCGTGACCAAGAAAGAAGAGCGTCTGTCGCTCGACGACCTGTCGCACGCGCTTGAGATCACCGATGTGGAGGAGCAGAAAGACAAGAATATGCTTGAGGAAATCCTCAAGTTCGGCGGCAAGACCGTCAGCGACGTCATGACGCCCCGCGTCGACATGACCTGCGTGGACTGGGATATGACCTTCGACCAGCTTCTCGCCACCGTGCGCGAGTCGGGCTATTCGCGCCTGCCCGTCTATGTCGACAATCAGGACAACATCAAAGGCATCGTCTATGCCAAGGACCTCCTGCCGTTTGTGGGCAAGAAAGACGCCGCGTTCAAATGGCAGTCGCTGCTGCGCGACGCCTTCTTCGTGCCCGAGAGCCGCATGATTGACGACATTCTCGAGGATTTCCAGAAAAAGAAGATGCACATGGCGATAGTGGTCGACGAGTATGGTGGCACGCAAGGCGTTGTCACCCTTGAGGATGTGCTTGAGGAGATTGTTGGCGAGATCAACGACGAATATGACGACGACGAGAAAAACTACAAACGCCTGTCGCAGGACATCTATGAGTTTGAGGGCAAGACTCAGCTCAACGACTTCTACCGCATCACGGGGCTTGACGACGATGAGTTTGCCGACGTAGACGAAGACGCCGAGACCATCGCCGGACTGCTGCTCAACATAAAGCACGATTTCCCACAGGAAAACGAACTTATAGAATACGGACGCTGCCGCTTCCGTGTGATGGCAGTGGAGCGCCACCGCATAGAGAAAGTGAAAGTGAAGATACTGCAAGACAAACCGGAAACAAAAGAAGAGTAAATGAGAGTACACCGCACCTCCGTAGGCGATATCGAGATTGCCGAAGTGGAGATTCCTGATATGATGAGTGTCGAAGCCGCCGGCGACGATTTCGGTATGCACCGATTTGTCGACGGCGTGAAGTCGGTGAACCGCCGCACGGAAATAATGGTGACCCGTCTGCTTGTCCACGAGCTGTTTGGCGACGACGCCATGCTCTGCCATGAGCCGTCGGGCGCGCCTTATGTTGAAAAGTCAGGCGCGCGCATGGATATGGGCTTCAGCCTGTCGCACTGCCGTGGGTGGGTGGTTGCCGCATGGTCGGCGTCGGAGCGCGTCGGTGTCGATGTGGAAATCGTCGACAAGCGCGTAGACCGCGTGAAAGACCGCGTGTTCTCGGCAGAAGAACAACGCTTCATCGGCACGTCGACCTGGAAAGCCACCGTGGCATGGACCGCCAAGGAGGCAATCTTCAAGTGTGCCGGCAAGGAAGGCGTAGACTTCAGCAGTGACCTCCGTCTCGATCTCCATACGCTTGCCGACGGCGCCAAGGCAAGCCGCTATCAAGCCGAAGCGTTCGGCACCAGCTACGACGTGCATTCGTTCAGCAGTGGCAACCGTATCCTTTCCGTAACTTCAAACAAACAATAAATGAATAAAAAACTAATCTCAGCGCTCGCCTTGATGCTTGCGGGCGTGCAGGCGGCATTTGCATGCACCAGCCTGATAGCAGGAAAAAACGCTACAGCCGACGGCTCGACAATGATTACCTACAACGCCGATGCCTACGTGCTCTACGGCGAGCTCTACCGTCAGCCCGCCGCCGACCATAAGAAAGGCGAGATGCTCGACATCAAGGAGTGGGACACACATAAATATCTCGGACAGATAGAGCAGGTGGAGCACACGTATGCCACTGTGGGCAACATGAACGAGCATCAGCTGGCAATAACCGAGACCACATTCGATTGCCGCCCCGAACTTGCAGACACCACCGCCATAATGGACTACGGTTCGCTTATCTACGTCACGCTGCAGCGCGCGCGCACCGCCCGCGAGGCAATCCGCGTGATGACGTCGCTCGTGGAGCGCTACGGCTACTACAGCGGCGGAGAGTCGTTCTCGATAGCCGACCCCAACGAAGTGTGGGTGCTCGAGATGGTGTCGAAAGGCATGGATGAGAAAGGCGCCGTGTGGGCAGCCATCCGCATACCCGACGACTGCATCAGCGGCCACGCCAACCAGTCGCGCATACACCGCATCCCGTTTGGCGACAAGCAAAACTGCCTCTACTCCAAAGACGTAGTCAAGTATGCACGCCGCAAAGGCTGGTTCAAGGGCAAAGACGAGGACTTCAGCTTCTGCCAGGCATACGCCGTCAGCGACTATCTGGCGTATCGCGGATGCGACGGCCGCGTGTGGGCTTACTTCAACCGCTTTGCCGACGGTATGGACCGCTATCTGCCGTGGGTAACAGAGATGAAAGGCGACGCGCTTCCGCTCTACGTGAAGCCGACGAAGAAACTCAGCGTCAGAGACCTTCAGGAAATGATGCGCGACCATTTTGACGGCACTCCGATGGACATGCGCAAGGAGCCGGGCGCCGGCGACTGGGACTCGCCCGTGCGCTATGCGCCGCTCACGTGGACACAGGATTCGGTGGAATATATGCACGAACGTCCGATAGCCACACAGCAGACCGGTTTCACCCTCGTGGCACAGATGCGCTTGTGGCTGCCCGACGCCGTGGGCGGCGTGCTGTGGTTTGGCGTCGACGACTCGTCGCTGTCGGTCTACAACCCGATGTATTGCTGCCTTACGCAAGTGCCTGAATGCTTCCGTCAGGGCAACGGCGACTTCTACAACTTTTCGTGGACCTCGGCGTTCTGGGTCAACAACTGGGTAGCCAACCAAGTTTACTCGCGCTATTCGCAGATGTATCCCGACGTGCGCACCGTGCAGAAACGCATAGAAGACAGTTACGAGGCAGCCGCACCACAGATTGAGGCACGCGCCCTCGAAGCATACAAGGAAAACCCAGCCAAGGCAGTGGAGATGCTCACCGCCTACAGCGACAGCTGCGCCATGTCGGCAACCGACAGCTACCGCAAACTCGGCGAGTATCTGCTCGTGAAATACCTCGACGGCCGAATCAAGAAAGAAAAGGACGGCAAGTTTGAGCGTACAGCCGACGGCTATCCCGTGGCGCCATTGTCGCCGGGATATAACGAAAACTATTACCGCCGCGTTGTGGAAAGCGACACGACGGGATGGCTGAAAGTGAGGAAATAACCGCTATTTCAACAGTTTGCGCTTCAGATTGCGGGCAAAGAACCCGATGTGGCGCACGATGGTTGGCAGCGTGCCGTAGTATTGGCACATGATGTCGTAGCGCTCGCGCAGCGACGCCTTGTGGTTTTTGTCGGTCAGCCCATCAGCAAGATAATCGATAAGCGTTGTGCCTGTATAGGCGCAGCGCTTCGCTTTTTTCAAGCAGCGCAGACACCATTCATAGTCGGCGGAGAAGCGGTAGCGCAAGTCGTAAGGCTCCGCCAGCGCGCGGCGCACCACAAACGCCTGATGGCACACCAGCATGCCGTGCTTGAAGCTGTCGAACGTCAGATGCTCTGGCGCCGTCAGATGGCGCATCGCCACAAAATTGCGGTCGGCGTCGACAATCTGCGTCTGCCCGTAAACTATGTCGGGTTGTGCGCCTTGCTCTATGGCATCGGCAATCTCCTGCAGCGACGTCGGCGCATGGAAAGCGTCGCCGGCATTGAGGAAAATCAGATATTCACCCTTGGCGCGGCGGATGCCCTTGTTCATAGCGTCGTAAAGCCCCCGGTCGGGCTCCGACACCACGCTAATCCCCTTTATTCCGCTCCGCTCCGCAATCTCGACAGTGCCGTCGGTCGACGCTCCGTCGACCACAAGATGCTCAAAGTTGGTAAACGATTGACGCTTTACACTCTCGAGCGTCGGCGGCAACACCTGCTCGGCGTTGAACGTGATGGTTATGATGGAAAACAGTGGATTCATTGCTTTTGACTATAAATTATGGTGCAAAAATACGAATAAATTGCAATTAGTCCAAATAACGAAATATAAGTTGCTGAAATATAGTATGATATAATATTAAAAAGAAGAAAAGGAAGAAACATCGCAACAAATCCACACGAATTGCATTATCTTTGCACTCAGCAATTATAAACAAATAAATAAAACTTACAAAAATGGCTTACGTAATCAATGACAACTGTGTAGCTTGCGGTACATGTGCAGCAGCATGCCCAGTAGAGGCAATCTCAGAGGGCGATATCTATAGAATCGATCCAGACACTTGCATCAGCTGCGGTACTTGCGCAGAAAACTGCCCAAGCGACGCTATCCACGAGGCTTAATCCTCACAGGAAAAGCAAAACGACAACAGGCGTTTCCCATTAAGGGAGACGCCTGTCGTCGTTTATGGAACGTGTTGCGATTGTTGAAGAAAACTTAAAGACAGGAAGAAACGTGGCGGAAGTAAGAAAAAAACACTACTTTTGTAGCCTAAAATATAAATAATCGCAACATAATGAAGAAAATCTCGACTTTGATGCTGCTCGGTCTCGCTTTTGGCAGCATCCAGGCGGCGCAAATCAGTCAGTCGCAAGCCCTTGGAGTGGCTTCGAAATATGTGGCTGTCAGCGGTCCGCAGAAGCTTGTCCGCGCAGTTGACAAATCATACGGCGGCAGCGACGCTCCGTACTACATTTTCAATTCAGCAGACGGCAAAGGTTTTGTAATTGTAGCCGGCGACGACCAGTTGACCGAACTTGTGGGCTACTCAAAAACCGGCAGCATCGACACATCCAACATGCCGGTGCAGCTGCAGGCGTTTCTCGACGGTTATGCCGACTATGTGGCACGGGTGCAGAGCGGCGAAGCGGCAGCCAACCATCAGACATTGACCGACGGCGCAGCGCCCGTGGTAGAGCCATTGGTCAAGGCGCATTGGGACCAGTCTGAGCCTTACAACAATCTTTGTCCTGTCGACATCACCACCAAGAAACGTTCGGTTGTGGGATGCGTGGCAACAGCGATGGCACAGGTGTGCGACTACTGGAAATGGCCGTTGAAGCCACAGGCATTCAGCACATCCTACCGTTGCACCAACGGCACACGCGTGCAGGTTGACTTCTCAAAGTCGGAATATGATTGGGACAAGATGCTCGACTCCTATGTGTCGACACTCGCCTACACCGACGAACAGGCCAACGCAGTGGCAAAACTGTGTTTCGACCTGGGTGCGGCGGTGAATATGGACTACGCCTCCAGTGCCAGCGGCGCACAGGATGCCGACATCCCGTATGCCCTCAGCCGCTTCGGCTACAACTGCCAGATTCACTATCGTGCGCAGTACGACAAGGCGGCATTTGTGGAAGTAGTCAAAAAAGAACTCGACGCCTCGCATCCGTTGCTTTTCTCCGGTCAGGGATCGGCCGGCGGCCACTGCTTCGTAGCCGACGGATATGACACAAACAACTTTTTCCACATCAACTGGGGATGGGGCGGCGTTTCTGACGGATATTTCGATGTCGACGCCATGAATCCATCAGCACTCGGCACCGGTGGCGGTTCGGGCGGCTTCAACACAATGCAGAGCGTCGTCTCAGTGGTCAAAGACGAGACAATGACAGGCGACAGCGGACACATGCCGCTGATGATCTACAACATGTTTGGCTATGACGGACAAGTAAAGCCAGTGCAAAGCTCGTTGAAGAAAGGCGAGCAGCTTGACGTCAATGTCAAGTGTATAGCAAACATGTCTACTGTCCACGACTTTAATGGCGGCATTTCGGTGGCCATCTACGACGAGGACTTCAATTGCGTGGCATTCTCGACGATAAAGAATGCCGAGATTCCGGCAGGCAACATGATTAGCTCCAACCTGATGTATTCGTTTGACGAACAGCTGCTCAACCTTCCTGACGGCAAATACACGATATGGGCAGTGTCGCGCGAGGCGGACAGATTAAACGATTGGATTCGCATGTACTACGACGATGCAACGATAATGAACGTGAAAGGCAACGACATCACCTTCGGCGAGTCGGTCGATCTTGCGCTCGCCGCACCTATAACAGCCGACAAAAATCCTATCAACCCGGGTGACAAAGTGAAGTTCTCGGTTTCCATCAGCAACAAGACCAAAGTGAACGTGAAAGGCAATCTTCTTTGCGAGTTGCGCGACGTGGAGGCCGGCACAGTGCTTACGACAACAAAACCGGCGGTGTCGCTTGGCGACAAAGACAAAGTCGACCTTATCGTGACAATGACAATGATGAAAGCCTCGGTTAAGCAGGGACGTAAATACTCGTTTAACGTGGTGAGCTTCAACAACGGCTCCACCGACTTCGCGATAGCCGACGCACAGCCGTTTGAGTTTGTGGCAGGCGAGGCAGGCGTCGACAATGTCGAGACATCGGCAGCCGTAAGCGTCTATCCGAACCCGACCGAGGGATTTGTCAACGTAAACGCAGCCGACGAAGTAATCTCGGTAGAGGCGTATGCCGCCGACGGACGCCTTGCCGCTCGTTCGGAAGGCGAGTCGGGAATCGACCTGAGCCAATGCGCATCGGGCATCTATATGCTCAAAGTGGCTACAGCGGCAGGCACAACGGTGAGCCGCGTGGTGAAGAAGTAGCATAGACACATACACGATAATATTCAGCCCCCGAAGCACGGATGCTCCGGGGGCTGATTCTTAAAAATAGATGGATGAATAATTGTCTATTCCATAAATCCCGACGACAGCCAGTTGAACGCGCGTTCCTTGATGGAATCAGACTCGCTGAGCAGTTGCACAAACTTCTTGGCACTGCTTTTCTGGTATGAATCCTTCAGCACGTGTATGCAACCCTCCATCTCGTAGGTGTTGCCCGGCACGTCGAGTCTCACCGCATGGATTCCCTCCACGCCGTAGATTGTGGCTTCCGACACGATTGTCACCAAATTGCTCTCCCTCACCAGCTTCAGCAGGATGTTGACCTCGTTCAGCTCAATGCGAGTGTTGATGCGGTATGCCTTGCCTTCCACCATTGAGTCGAAGGCATTTCGCGCCTGCAAGCCCTTGCTCGGCAGAGCGAAATCGTAGCCCTGCAGTTCCTCGAGCGTCACCTTCTGCCTCTTTGCCAGCGGATGGCTCTCCGACACGATTGCCACCAAATGGTTGTCGAAAAGGATGTGTGACGATATGCGCGCATATTGCGCCGTCCCCGTAGGCTTGAAAGCCAGCACAAAGTCGAGGTCGCGCTTGTCGAGCATCGCCATCAGTTCCTCCATCGTCTTGTAGAAGATGTTGAGTTTCACGTTCGGGTACAGCTTCATAAACGACAGCAGCGTTTCGGTGAGGATAGGCGAGAACGTGTATGTCACGCCGATGTTTAGCGAACCGGTGACCACATTCTTTATGTCGCGGATATGCTCCACGCAGCTGTCGGCGGTGTGTAGCGTCTTTCGCGCATACGGCAGCAGTTCCTCTCCGCTTTCGGTCAGCACTACCCCGTGGGTGTTTCGCTCGAACAGTTGCGTTCCGAGTTCCGCCTCAAGTTGCTTTATCTGTTGAGAAAGCGTACTTTGCGTGATGTAAAGGTTGCGCGCTGCCTCAGAAAAGTTGAGCAGTTCGGCAGTTTTGACGAAATATTTCAGTTGTCGTAATTCCATAGGGCAAAGATAGTGCAAGCCGAGACAAGAGCAAAACAAACTTGTTTGAATTTTGCTATTGCAAGGCGAAGCCGATATTATTTAAAGATAGTGCAAATCGAGTGCAGAACATTCAAACTTGTTTGAAAATGTTATGCCGAGATGCAGCCGATATTATATAAACGAGATTGATTGAATCGAAATTATTTTGTCGCGCTGAATGAAAATCTCTTCATCGCCAGCATCGGCAGAATCTGCCCGATCACCATTCCTCCGACCACACACACCGTCACCAGACCGTTGAACTCAAGCAGATATGCATAATGGTTGAACGCCTGCTCGTCGAGCGTGTTTGTCATGCACAGAAACATAGCCTGAAACGTGCGGTAGGCATACATACCCGGAATCATCGGCAGCAGCGACGGAAACGAAAACGTCTCGGGCGGACACTTGGCGTAGTGCGACAGATAGACGGCAAGAGCGCCGATAAGCAGAGCCGCAATGATGCTTGCCGGAATAATCTGCCATCCGGCAAGATTCATGAGACAAAAGCGCGTGGCGTGGCCCACGGCGGCTATCAGCGCACAATATTTGAAAGCCGACCGTGGTGGATTGCTGATGCTTGCGAAGCCAATCGCCGCCACCGCTGCAAAGAAAGCGTCTTGAAGAATTGCTAAAAAAATCTCCATTGGAAACAAAAGTAGTCTAAAACAATCTAATATTCATTATTAAGAATCCGCCAGTCAGGCCGATTGCGATACACACGGTCAGGATTACGGCGTTCACAAATCGCGCAAACGCGCAAAGATGGTGGTTGTCGATCATGTCGCTCACCGAGTTGATGTAGGGGATTCCCGGAATCAGGTAGAGCACGCTTGCTCCGAGAGCCAGCTCGGGCGTTGAGCCTATGCCGAACACGTAGCCAGCCGTGCCTATCACGGCAGACACAAACGAGCAGCAGATAAACACGATTCTCATGTCGGCATGCGCGTCAAGCATAATGATTTTCAGATAATATCCCACCAGCGTTGCGAGAGCCACTATGCCCATTGACTGGAAGTCGCCACCGAAAAGTCGGCAGAATGAAGCGTTGGCAAACATCACCAGAATCATCACCAGCCATTTGTTGACGGGGCGTGTTGTGTCGAGAATCTTTTGGTATGCCTTGCGGGCGTCGTCGAAAGATGGCAGAGAGTTTTCCACCACAAGCCAGCTCAAGTTGCTCAGTTTGGTGTTGATGGCAAAGCTTATGGGCTTGTGTGGCACGCTTACCGTCTGCTTGTAGGAATGCTCTCCATCGGCGTCCCAGACGCACATGTCGACCGTGTTTGGCAGGATTATCATCTGCGCCGACACATTCCATTTCGCCGCCATTCGCGCCACGTTGCGCTGTGTGCGCATACTTGTGGCGCCGCAGGCCAGCAGGTTTGCCGCATAGTCGGCAAAGAAAAGACATACGCTTTTCAGATGTTCGTGCAATACGTCTGAATCAGTCTTCGTCATCTTCAATGTCGTTGTCATGGTAGTAAATTTCATCATGGTCCATGCCAAACACATGGTTGTTGCCCGTGGCGCGGTTGAATTTGTAGATGGCGTGGAAGGCGAAAGCCAGAATGATTGCGCCCACGATGGCAATCCAAAGAAATGTTGTTGTTACTTGCATAGTCGTTGTTCTTATAGTTGCTGTATCATTTTTTTCGATTGCAAAATTACTGCCTGTGCAATCCTTCGTAAAGCGTTGGTCGAGGATTCTAACGATAATGGTTATCGTAAATTCTTATAGAACGAGAGCCTTTGCAATCGGTTTTTGCGATTGCAAAGGCTCGAAAATGTAAGCTTTTGGTAAGTTATATGGCTAAGATGTCGCCCGAGTGGATATACCATACATAGCCTGACACACAGTCGGGTCGGCATCCCAGCGCGTCGCAGACCGCCCTTTTGTAGCCAGCCACCTGGCGCTTGTATTTGGTATCGTTGTCATCACTACGGTCGCCAAACTTGTAATCGACAATGATGATTTCGCCGTTCGGTTTCATCACTACTCGGTCGGGGCGTTTCTGCCCGTTTCCGCCAATGGTTACCGACCGTTCGAGCATCAGGCGGTTGTCGTTGGCAAACCAGTCAGCCACCCGAGGGTCGGCGAGCCGCTTGCTGAGCAGAGCCAGATACTCATCGTGCTCCTCTTCTGTTATCATGCCGCGGTGCAATGCGCGGCCGAATGCCTTTTTGAGATTTTTTGGTGTGCGCACCCTCTCCATCACTTTGTGGAGCATCTCGCCAACCCATCGTGTCGTGCCGCGCACGTCGATGATGATGTCGGGCGATGTCAGTTTCCACCTGTCCACGTCGGAAACCACAGAGTAGGGAGGCATTATCCGGCTCTCCACATTGTCGGGAAGCGCGTTGTCGTCGCTGTTGAGGGCAGGGATGTCGCTGCGCAGCATTGGTTTGCCGAGCTCGTAAACCACATCAGGGTCGCAATTCTCGGTCGGCGTCGGCGCAATGCCGTTGTTGTTGCGGCACGTTTCCAGAAATTGCGACAGCTGCAAGCCCAATTCTTTATTGTTCTCGGTATATATAATAAGTTCGTATTGCGCGCGCGTGCAAGCCACATACGTTTTGTTGAGGGAGTCCATTATGTTGCTGCGCGCAATTTTTTTGAATTCGTTGTCGAATAAGGTCCTTTTATTGTCGCGTTTCACGGGCACGATAGGCGGAATCGCCACGCCTTTCGGCAGTTTGTCCTTGAATCCGGCGGTCTCAATCCATTCAATTGACGATTGGTCGAAATTCCAGTCGAACATTGGAATCAGCACACAAGGGAATTGCAGACCTTTGGATTTGTGGATTGTGATTACGCGGATGGCATCGATGTTGTCGGGCGAGGAAATCGACAAGCCCGGACCAACCTTGTCCCACCATTTCAGAAAATGATGGATGTTTGACCCGTAGCGGCTCATGAAGTCGACCACGCTGTCGAGGAAGGCAAGCAGATACGGAGTGTTTTCCTCAGTCATCTGTTTCGACAGCTGGCTTTTGATGATTTGTTCGACCACACTGTCGAGACACGCCGATTTCGACGTTTCGTATAAGCGGTCGATATAGTCGGCTATATCCTCGTCTTTGCTGACGATAGCGTCTTCAAAAGCCTCCGAAGTGTCCATACCCTCGCTGCGGTTTGCCTCGAATCGTCTCAACACCATAGGCATCTCGCGTCCGTCCTCGTTGTGCGCCTCGCACCGGTCGAGCATCTTCAGGATGTTGACCACAATTCTCACCGCCGGCGACGAGATGACAAGCAGCGACTCTTCCGACACCACTTTCATCTGTTTGTCGGGATTCTCGATGTTCCATTTCATGATGCGGCTGATGGCAAGCTGACCCTCACGGTTGGTGTTTGACAGCACGGCGATGTCTTTCTGCTTGAAGCCGCGGGCGAGCAGCGATTGCAGGTCGACAATCATCTTTTCTATAGCCCACTCTTTGAAATTCGAATCATTGTCGTTGCTGTTATCGTTGCTTTCAGTTTTGCTGTCATTGCTGCCGTCGGTGTCCTTTTTCTTGTCGGGAATCTCCCTCCTTGCCACAACGACATGTCCGGGCAGCTTCTCGTTTTTAGGCGACACCTCCTGCTCCACGTCGGCGTAGAACTCATCCATGTTGAGAGCCATCGACAGGAATCGGAAAAACGCGTTGTTCCAAAGGACTATGTTGCGCGCGCTGCGCCAATTGATGCTGCGTCCCTCGTTGTATTTAATGCTGTCGTTGCTGAAGTCGACCTTCAGCTGCGAGTGGAGCAGTTGCGGGTCGGAGTTGCGGAAGCGGTATATGCTTTGCTTCACATCTCCGATAATCAGACTGTCGTGGCCGTTTGCCAGACCGTTTCTGACAAGCGGCAGCAAATTTTCCCACTGCATCCTCGACGTGTCTTGAAACTCGTCGAGCAGAAAATTGTGCAGATACATGCCGATGCGCTCATAGATGAAAGGCGTCTCACACCCATCAATGATGCGCTTCACGATGTCGTTTGTGCCGGAGAGCAATATTGTGTTGTTCTCGTTGGCGAAATCCTGCATGCTGGCGTTGATGTCGCCCAGCAGACCGAGCTGGTAGGTGAGGTCAAGAATCTTTTTGTACGAGGCATACACCGTGCCGTAATCTCTAATTTGTTCCAGATAGAGGCAAATGGCGGATTCGTTTACTTTCGCGCTATTTTTGTTGACGAAAGATTGATCGGCGATTTTTTTTTCGACTTTTTTGTCTAAATCTTTTATCAGGAACGGATTGGCGGAGTTGTTCAGGGCATCAAGGAATTTGGTGAAGTAGTTGTTGGCTTTTATGTCTGGACCCTTCAGCAATTCGTAAATGTTAGACACGCATTCTTTTACTTTTGGAATCAGATTGGTGATGCCGCTGTTCAGCGCCACGTTGAACGCCTGGATGTTTTTCGGGTCGGCGAGAAAGTCAAACAGCTGCTTGCTGTTTTTTTTCACCACCTCATTTGTCAGCACCTTTGCAAAATTATACAGCGAATTGTCGACCGTTTTCTTGCTCTTGGGTTTATAGAACACGTCCCACGAACTGCCGTTCTTCATGGAATCCTGCACAAACATCCACAGCCAATGGCTGAGGCTCTTGTTTTTTTTGCCTGATTCGTCGTGCAATCTCGTTTTCAGGTTGTTCACGCCAAGCTCCACAACATATTCGTCGTTGAGTTCCACTCCGTAGTTGCTCGACAGATTGACCTCGTAGGCAAACGTGCGCAGAATCTTCTGGAAAAAAGTGTCGATTGTGCACACATTGAAATTGGTGTAATCTTCAAGCATCTGGCGTTCGGCAATTCCCGCACTCTTGCTGATGTCATCCTTCGATGCTCCTAACATCGTGGTCAAATCGGTGATGTAAGGGCTTTCGTCGGGATTTGACGCAAGCACATCGAGCGTTTCGACAATGCGGCTCTTCATCTCCTCCGTCGCTTTGTTTGTAAACGTGATGGCGAGGATGTAGCGGTGGTTGTCGTTGGGATGCTTGTCGAGGATGTAGTTTCCGCCCTCGGTCTTCTTGCCGAGCAGCATTATCAGATACTCCTTTACGAGAGTGTATGTCTTGCCGGAGCCGGCCGACGCTTTGTTGATTATAATCATAATTCAGGAGTTCGCGGTTAGATGATTTTGGCGTTGTAGCCTTCGGCAGAGAGCAGGTCTTTGACACGCTGCCTGAAGTCGCCCTGTATCAGGATCTCGCCCCCGCGGGCAGAGCCTCCCACGCCGCATTTTGTCTTTAGCGAGCGCGCCAAATCCTTGAGGTCGTCGTCCGACCCCACAAAGCCGGTGACCAGCGTCACCTCCTTGCCTTTGCGGTTGCGCTTGTCGAGCATTATGCGCAACTTCTGTTTCGAAGGCGGCAGGGTTTCTTCTTCCTCCACGTCGTCGGTTTCGTACTGCATATCGGGATTTGTCGAATAGACAATGTTCAGACGTTGTTTCCAGTCGTTATCTTTCATAATCGTAGCCTTAGTCAATAGATAGGCTTCAAAATTAGCGATTTTTCGCGGCGTTTGCAATAACGGCGTCTATTTTGCGTTTATTCGGTATATGAAAATGCTGAGATTGTTAATAATGACTGCTGTCTTGCTTGTCTCCGTGCCTGTTCTGCGGGCGCAGGACAACGACAAGATACTCAACCGTCCGTATGCCGATATGAAACGTCTGCATTACGGATTCTCTGTGGGTTTCCACAATCAAAGTCTTGGCATGACGCGCAACGGTTTTGTCACCGAGAGCGGAGAGACGTGGTATCCGGAAGTGGCTGAGCTTGCTCCGGGCTTTTGCGTCAACATCATGGGCGACTTGCGGCTTGCCGAGCATTTCAATCTCAGACTGTCGCCGGGAATGTATTTCGGAAGCAAGACCGTGACATTCCGCGAGTCAAGCACCGGCGAGCTTGAGAAGCAGAATCTGAAAAACAGCAGCGTTGTGGTGCCGGTCGATGTGAAAATGTCGGCCAAACGCTATCACAATCTGCGCCCTTACGTCACGGCTGGCGCAATGGCGGCTTTCGACGTGTCGAAGCGCAAGGACGGCGAGCTGCTGCAGCTGAGCAACACCGACATTTATCTTACCCTCGGTTTCGGACTCGACGTGTATGTGCCGTTTTTCAAGTTCGTGCCGGAGGTTAAGTTCTGTTTCGGGCTTAAAAACATACTGAAAAAAGACCGCCCCGACCTTGTCGACGACATCGACAAGCAGAAATTCACCAAGTCGCTCGACAAAGTGACATCAAACATGGTGGTGTTTACGTTCTATTTTGAATGACAGAAAATTGAAGAAACTTGACAATACATATCGCCGACTGCTGGCAACGCTCGCCGCGCTGCTGACCGTCTTGTCGGTGTCGGCGCAGTTCGACACGCAGCTGTCGCAGTATTGGGCAATGCCGGCATACTACAACCCTGCCGCCACAGGCACGACCGACTATCTGCACATCGGCGGCGGAACGCGTCTGCAATGGATAGGCATTCCCAAAGCTCCAAAGGCATTTCTCGCAGGTGCCGATATGCCCGTGAAGCTTTTCGGCAAGCGCATCGGCGTGGGCGTGATGGTGCAGCAGGAAAGTCTCGGCTTATTCAGCAACCTGAACGCCGGCGCGCAGGCAAGCTACAAGATGAAACTTTTCAAAGGCACGCTGAGCATCGGCGTGCAGCTCGGTCTTTTCGACCAGGGATTCAAAGGCTCTGAGGTGTATATCCCCGACGGTGACGACTACCACGAGAAAAACGACAACGCAATCCCCACCAACGACCTTCACGGCACGGCATTCGACTTGAATTTCGGAGTTTGGTACACCCATAAAATCCTGTGGGCTGGACTGTCGATGACCCACATCACACAACCGACCGTGAAACTCAACACCCAGGAGGGCAGCGACGATTCCGGCTATGAGTCGCAGGCGGGAAGAATGCTTTATTTCATGGCTGGCAGCAATATTCCGATAAAAAATACGTTATTTGAAATACAACCGTCCTTGTTGCTCCGTTCCGACATCAAGAGTATGGTGCAGGCGGAAGTGACGGCGCGCGTGCGCTACAACAGGTTCCTTTCGGGAGGCGTGGCTTATCGCTACAACGACGCCGTCTCGCTGCAACTGGGCGCAGAGTATAAGAACTTTTTCGTTGGCTACAGCTACGACTATCCGCTTTCGGCAATCTCGAAGGCAAGCAGCGGAAGCCACGAAATCCTTGTGGGATACAACATGAAGCTGAATCTTGCGGGGAAAAATAAAAACAAGCATAAGAGCATTCGCATAATGTAAGAATATGAAGAAAACAGCAACTTATATCGCATTGGCGGCGTTGGCAACTTCTTGCGCATTCTCTCCGAAAGCGTCGATGGGCGGCGACGGAGGCGAGGTGACGGGAGTCAGAGGTTCGGCTCTGGGCGAACCGACGCCTTACGGCATGGTGCTTATCGAACGCGGGTCGATGCAGCTCGGCCCGAATGCCGACGACAGCACGTGGAACATCAAGGCGCAGGCTAACGGCGCTTCGGTGGAGTCCTTCTGGATGGACGAGACGGAGGTGTCAAATGCCAAATACCGGCAGTTTGTCTACTGGGTGCGCGACTCAATTATCCGCGAGCGTCTTGCCGACCCTGCATACGGTGGCGACGAGGAGTTTAAAATCGAGGAAGACAAGGAAGGAAACCCTGTCAAGCCTTATCTTAACTGGAAAAAACCTATTCCGTGGAGAAACCCTACGGAAGACGAGCAGCGCGCCATTCAGAGCGTCTATAAGTTGAATCCTATAACGGGTGTGACCGAACTCGATGCTTCGCAGATGAACTACCGCTACGAGACCTACAATCTCACCGAGGCGGCAAAGCGCAAGAACCGCATCGACCCGACACGCCGCAACTACAACACCGACGTGCCTGTGCCGACAGAAAATCCGTTCATATCCAAGGATACGGCGTATGTCAACGACAATGGCGACATCGTGCGCGAGACAATCACGCGTCGCCTGTCGAGCGACTACGACTTCCTGAACACGTATATTGTCAACGTTTATCCCGACACGACGGTGTGGATAAACGACTTCGAGAACGCATACAACGAGCCGTACACGCGTCTGTATTTCTCGCATCCGGGCTACAGCGACTATCCTGTAGTGGGCGTGTCGTGGGAGCAGGCCAACGCATTTGCAAACTGGCGCACCGACTATCTGCGACGCTCGCTGGGCAAGCAGGGCGTCTACATCGAGCCGTTCCGTCTGCCGACGGAGGCTGAATGGGAAATCGCCGCGCGTGCCGGTATCAACGAGAACAAGTATCCGTGGGCAGGCGAGATGCCTATGACCGACGACGGCTGCTTTTATGCCAACCTGAAGCCGGGAGAGGGCAACTACGTGCGCGACGGAAACCTGATAACATCGAAGTGCGGCACGTATGAGCCTAACGACAACGGTCTCTACGACATGGCGGGCAACGTGAGCGAATGGACTTCGACGGCGTTTACCGAAAGTCTTGACAAACTGACAAGCGACATCAACCCTGAATACCGCTACAATGCTGCGGGCGAGGATCCTTACCGGATGAAACGCAAGGTGATACGTGGCGGATCGTGGAAGGACATTGCCCACAATGTGCGTGCTGACTTGCGTGCCTGGGAGTACCAGAACGAGCAGCATTCATTCATAGGCTTCCGTTGTGTGCGCACTCAGATTGGCTTCACAAAGGGGAAAGTGAAAGTTAAGAAATAAAGTAAGAATCAAAACAATATTGCTGCATCATGGGCAAAATTAAAAGATATAAAAACGGTGTCGAGGCCTTTCTTTCTGGAGAAAAAGGTCAGCGCTTTTTCAATTTCGCATACAGTATAGGTGCCGCTGTCGTAATTTGGGGTGCCCTTTTCAAAATCCTTCACCTGCCGGGTGGAAACGCGCTGTTGTCAATCGGTATGGGTACGGAGGTGCTTATGTTCGTGCTTACGGCGTTCGACCGTCCGCCACGCGAATACCATTGGGAAGAGGTGTTTGAGGTGTTCAACACCAAGAATCCTGAGGACCGTCCTGATTTCAAGGGCGGAAACGGTGTCAACGGCTCTGTCGTTATCGGCGGAGGTGCGGTGGCTGGCGGCGAGACTGCAAATGCAACGGGCGTGGCTGGAACTGTCGTTGTTGGCGGCGACGCTCCCGACTTGCAGGGCATGACGAGCGTCACTCAGCAATACACCGACCAGCTTGCCGCCATCTCTGAGCAGATGGAGCAGCTGCGTCAGACAACGGAGGCGCTCAACCGCGTTTCAACTGTACTGCTCGACAGTTACAAGGCGATTACCGACAACTCGGAAAACATCTCTGAAAGCTCGACTGGCTACGTTGAGCAGATGACAAGCCTCAACCGCAACATTGCCGGACTCAACACCATCTATGAAATCCAGTTGAAGAGCATTTCTTCGCAGCTTGACAATATCGACCGTGTGAACCGCGGATTGAAGGACATAAGCAACATGTATGACAAGGCTGCGGCTGAGAGCGACCATTATTGCGAGGAAACGCAGAAGATGGCGCGCTACATGCAGCAGCTCAACTCTGTCTACGAGAAGATGATCACGGCGATGACCATCAACATGTACCGCCCGATGGGCTCTGCGATGCCTGCTGAGCCTGAAAAACCGGCGGAGGCTCCGGAACAGAACGCCGGCGGCGAAGAAACTGAACAACAGAACTAAAGCGAAAGGATTTAAAGCAATATGGGAGCAAACGGAAATGTGGCAAGAATGTCCCCGCGTCAGAAGATGATCAACTTGATGTACATCGTTCTGACGGCGATGCTCGCGCTCAACGTGTCGAGCGACGTGCTCAACGGGTTCACGCTTGTCGAAGACGGTCTGAAACGCACAAACAGCAACGTCAGCGACCGTAATGCCGCCCTCTATATGCAATTGGAGGAATTCACACGGCAGAATCCGCAGAAGGGCAAGCCGTGGCTTGACAAGGCTGCCGACGTGCGCCGGCAGACGCTGTCGCTCTACAAATACATTGATTCTCTGAAACTTGCCATCGTGCGCGATGCCGACGGCGTGGATGGTAAGGTGGACAACATCCTGAACCAGGACAACCTCGAGGCTTCGTCGAAGGTGATGGTGACCTACGGAAACGGCGCAAAGCTGGAGCGTAGGCTGGCGGCATACCGCAAGTATATCGCCGCCTACATTGCCGACCCCAAGAAGCAGGCTGCCATTCAGAAGGCGCTGGCAACGGAGCCGGTGCTTCAGAAAGGCTCGATGATAAAAGTGCCATGGGTGTCGGGAATGTTTGAGAATATGCCTGTCGTGGCGTCTGTCACGCTGTTGTCGAAGCTGCAGAACGACCTGCTCTTTGCCGAGGGCGAGGCTTTGCAGACGCTTGTGGCGAGTGTGGACGCGGGCGACGTGCGCGTAAACAAACTTGACGCATTCGTGATTCCTAACTCGAAACTCGTGATGAGGGGCGGAAAATACAGCGCCGACATTGTGCTTGCGGCGGTCGACACCACGCAGCGTCCGGCAATATTCGTCAATGGACGCCAGCTGCCTGCCAACACCCGGACTTACGAGTTCATGGCTGGACAGACGGGTACGTTCACCTACAGCGGATACCTTGACGTGACCCGCGGAGACGGTACCACTTCACGCTATCCGTTCCAGTCGGACTACACCGTAATTGAACCTACTGCCACTGTCTCGGCGACGATGATGAACGTGCTTTATGCCGGAATCAACAACCCGATAAGCATATCAGTGCCTGGCGTGGCGCAAAATGCAGTGTCTGCCACGATGACCAACGGTTCGCTGACGCGAAGCGGCGACCATTGGAACGCTCATCCTACGCGTGTGGGTGCGGAATGCGTAATTACGGTGACAGCCACTCTCGAAGGCCGTTCGCAGACGGTGTCTACGTCTACATTCCGTGTGCGCAAGCTGCCCGATCCGACGGCATATATCGCATATAAGGACTCGAAAGGAAACGAAAACCACTATAAAGGCTCGAAGCCATTTGCAAAATCGCTTTTGTTGGCTGCCAACGGGCTTGATGCTGCTATCGACGACGATTTGCTGAACGTGCACTATTCTGTGGTGGATTTCGAGACTATCGTGTTTGACTCGATGGGCAACGCGATGCCGGAGAAATCGGCAGGGTCGCGCTTCTCGGAGCGTCAGAAGACAAGTTTCCGCCGACTCTCGCGCGGCAAGCGATTCTACATCACGCGTATACGTGCGAAGGGCCCTGACGGCATTGTCCGCGACCTGTCGCCGATGGAGGTGATTGTAAACTAAAAATTGACAACGAAACAAGTTGAGATATGAAAAAACTGAGATACATATTTGCAGTGGCTTTGCTCGCCGGCCTGTCGTTGCAGGCTGGGGCACAGGTGACGCGCAAAACCGACAGAACCAAGAAAGACGAAACAGCGGCTGGCGTGACGCAACGGATGCGCGACTTCTATGAGAAGCCTGAGGTGAGCGATGCCAGCAAGATGTGGGAACGCATAATCTACCGTCAACTCGACTTGACGCAGCCTCAAAACCTTGCGCTTTATTATCCCGACGAGCCGGTCGACGGGCAGGAGAGCCTGTTCCGCATCATCTTGAGGGTGGTGTGCAACGGTCAGGTGCCGGCCTACGAGTATCTTGACGGACGCGAGGTGTTTACCGACCAATATAAAATAAAGGTGGGTGAGATGCTCGACAGATTCCATATCATATATACAACCGGTCGCGGAAGCACGGAGAAAAATCCGAAATATGTCATCGAGGATAGCGATGTGCCTACAAACGAGGTGCTCAGTTTCTATGCAATTGAGCGTTATGAGTTCAACAGCCTCGAAAATCGTGTCACAAAGCAGATTCAGGCGCTTTGCCCTGTGCTCCACCGTGTGGACGACTATGGCGGCGAGCCTATAAAATATCCTATGTTCTGGGTGAAACTTGACCAACTGCGCCCATATCTGGCACAGCAGAGCATCTTTGTCGACGACGACAACAACCTTGCCAAATACAACTACGACGATTATTTCCAGCTTGGAATGTATAAGGGCGACATCTACAAAACGCGCAACTTGCGAAATCTGTCGCTGATGCAGATGTTTCCTGACCCCGACGACTTGAAGCATGCTCAGGACAGCATCGAGAACCGTCTGCGTGCATTTGACCGCAATCTGTGGGTGCCAACGCGTGAGGAGCTTGCTGAGCGGCAGGAGGCTGAAGAGGCGGCGCGCCTAAAGGCTGAGGGGTTGTCGGACGACGTGGTGGTGTCTGAGCGTGGTGGCGACACCGATGAGGTCGAGGAGGAGACATCAACTGTGACAACTCCGAAAAACAAACGCTCGGTGCGTCAGAAAAAGTCTACGACAACGAAAAAGAAAACCGAGAAGAAGCCGGAGAAAAAGAAGACCACAAAGAAGAAAAAACCGTCGTCGAGCAGCTCCAGCGGTGCTGTACGCTCTGTGAGACGCACAAAGTAAAGGCTTCTGCGATGGCTGAGAGAAACGCTTTGATTGTGACTAATACCATAGGAATGTTCCATTTCCTGTGGAGCGACATTGATATGCTCAATCAGATGGGCTATCGTGTGTTTGCAATGGCCGACAATAGCGCCCGGGAGGAGCATACTCTCCGCATAATGCAGGAGAAGGGAGTGACGTTTGTCGATGCACGCGTGGACAGCAATTCAATGCTGTCGAGAAACAATCTGAAGTTTTACAAGCAGCTGAAACAGTTGCTTGCGTCGAGGCATTTTGACCTTGTGCATTGCCACACCACCGCAGTTGGGCTTTTCGCTCGGTTGGCGGCGCGGAAATATAGAAGAAAGGGCACGAAGGTGATATATACGACCCACGGATTGCCATATTCTCCAATTTCTTCCCGGAAACTGTTTCTTGCATGCAACACTGTTGAACGTTTCGCATCGAGATTCTGCGACGCCATAATAACTGTCAACAGTCAGGATTACGGTTATATGAAAGCCACGCACTGCAGAAATGTGTTCCAGATAAGTGGTGTGGGGCTTGATTGCCGACGCTTCAGAAACGTTGTGGCAGATAGGGATGAATTTCGCCGTAAATGCGGCGTGCCTGTCGACAAGACAGCGGTGCTGGCGGTGGGCAGACTGGTGCATTACAAGAATCAGACGATTATAGTCAAGGCTCTCGCCGAACTCCCTGACAAGGACAAATTTGTCTTTGTGGTTTGCGGACATGAAACAACATCCGACCCTGTGGCGCAAGAACTTGCCGACCTCTCGGAAAAGGGCGGCGTGCAGACGGTGTTTATCGGTTTCCACAGTGATATGCCTGAAGTTATTGCCGCCTGTGCCGACATCGGTGTGATGCCGTCGCTTAGAGAAGGGCTTGGAATGGCTGGCTTGGAAATGCTTTGCGAAGGAGTGCCGTTGGTTGGCTCCGACGTGCAGGGCATACGCGAATATCTCAAAGATGGGGTGACGGGATTTCTTTGCAACCCGTTCAGTGTGGAGGATTTCAAAAATGGTATCAAAAAGCTTGCCGATTCCGACTTGCGCCGGCGGATGAAGCCGGATTGTCAAGCGATGGCGGAAAAATTCGACATCTCTGTCTCTATGGCGCAGCGCCGGGCGATATATGAGGAAATACTCAACCAGTAACGACAAAGCCACTCAATTTGAGTGGCTTTGTCGTTACTGGTTGGTGGCATTTTTAGAATGCCTTGAAGTTGATGCGGAATGTGAGTGTCGGATACACCTTCAGCGCGTTGGCCACTTTGTTGAATGTGTTGTCGTCCTCTGTGATTGACTCATCGATTTCGCCATAGTCGGTATACAGCTCTGGAGTACCCTCAAACTGCACGCCGAGTTCGGTTGAGAAATTCACAATCTTGCCCGGAATCATGCGGCCCCATCCGATGCCGAGATACGGACGGAAATTCTTTACCTTGAAACCACCTGAGATGTTTCCGTCTTTGTCGGCAGGAATCTTGTAGTCGCCAATCACTGCCTGCGCGTCTGGATTGGCAAGGTCGGCACTGTGTCCAGTGATTTTAAGCAGCTTGTCGCCTCCGAAATAAGCGCCTGCGGCAACGTATACAGGGACTTTGGGTACTGGGTAGACGTTGAAAATAACTTGCCCCTGCACGCGTCCGAAGTCGCCTTTAAGGTTGACGGTGCCGGTTTGTGTCTCCGACATCACGGTGTATGTGAAGTCGGCGTCGGCATTGAATGTGATTGCCGGCATCCACGACACTCCTGCGCGAAGGTTGACAAAGTTGGTAATCGGTGTGGCGGCTTCAATGGTTATGCCGCTTGTGCCGATTCCTGCCCCGAAACCGAGGTGGTTGAACACTCCAGGACCGGCGTTGGCAGTCAATGCCGCAAGCCCTATTGCCATGATCGATAGTAGTTTTTTCATACCGTAAGTTATTAAATGTTTGGTTTGCGGGTAAAGTTACGTATTTTAGTGTGAATGATAGATGTATTTTTTTGACAAAATCTTGAAAATAATAAAAAAAACAACCGCGGCGTAGATTGTGAGAGAGAATCGCCACGGTTGTTTGAATTAATAGGGCTTATTAATTGTCTTGTTATTGTCACTTTTTGTAGCGCAACACCTGCACGGAGCGTGCCGGCAGATAAAGCTTCAGCCAGCCGATGCCATGGGGCTGATACAAGGGGTCGCTGATGGTCAGGTGCTTCACTGTGGTGTCTATGTTGTTGTAGCCGCCGTAGATGTCCTGGTCGGAGTTGAGCACGTGGCTGTAGCATCCCTCCGGCGCGAGTATGCCATAGTCGGAGAACGATTTCGACGGGTTGAAGTTGAACACAAACACAAGGTCGCCGCGCTTGAACGCCAGCACTTGGTCATCGTCCTTGTCCCAAAGTTTCTCGACAGGGGTCGCCTGGAAATTGCGCTTTGAGCGGACAAGGTGTATTATGTCCTCGTCAAACTTGCCGAGGAATTTGTATTTCAGGTCTTCGCGGTCTACGAGGCTCCATTGGCGGCGTGCGTACTTGTACGACCAGCCGTTGCCTTCGCGCGGGAAGTCGATCCATTCCGGATGACCGAACTCGTTGCCCATAAAGTTGAGGTAGCCGCCGTTGATTGTGGCGAGCGTGACGAGGCGTATCATTTTGTGGAGCGCGATGCCGCGGTCCACGTTCATGTTGTGGTCGTCAACCATCATGTGCCAATACATGTCGGAGTCGATAAGACGGAAGATTATCGTCTTGTCGCCCACAAGTGCCTGGTCGTGGCTTTCGGCATAGTTGATTGTCTTTTCGTCGGCGCGGCGGTTGGTCAGCTCCCAGAAGATGGCTGTAGGCTTCCAGTCCTCGTCTTTTTTCTCTTTTATGGTCTTTATCCAGAAATCGGGGATGCCCATCGCCATGCGGTAGTCGAAGCCGATGCCTCCGTCGCTTACCTTGTTGGCGAGTCCGGGCATGCCGCTCATTTCCTCAGCAATGGTGATGGCGTGGGGGTTGACTTTGTGGATAAGTTTGTTGGCAAGCGTCAGATATGTGATTGCGTTTGTGTCCTGTCCGCCGTTGTAGTAGTCGTCATACGACGAGAATGCCTGACCGAGTCCGTGGTTGTAGTAGAGCATCGACGTGACACCGTCGAAGCGGAATCCGTCGAAATGATACTCTTCAAGCCAGAACTTGCAGTTCGACAGCAGGAAGTGAAGCACTTGATTCTTGCCGTAGTCGAAGCAGAGCGAGTCCCATGCCGGATGTTCGCGGCGCGAGTCGCCGTAGAAATATTGGTCGTAGCTGCCGTCGAAGCGTCCGAGTCCTTCCACCTCGTTTTTTACGGCGTGGGAATGCACGATGTCCATAATCACGGCAATGCCGCGGCTGTGGGCGTCATCGATGAGACGTTTCAGCTCGTCGGGCGTGCCGAAGCGGCTCGAAGCGGCGTAGAAGCTCGACACGTGGTAGCCGAACGATCCGTAGTATGGGTGTTCCTGAATCGCCATGATCTGGATGGCGTTATAGCCGTCTTTTTCGATGCGCGGCAACACGTTGACGCGGAATTCCTCATAGGTGCCTACGCCTTCCTTGTCCTCGCCCATGCCGATGTGGCATTCGTAGATGAGCAGCGGGTTGGTCTGGGGCTTGAAGTCGGCGACCTTGAATTTATACGGGCGCGCCGGTTGCCACACCTGCGCTGAGAAAATCAGGGTCTTCTCGTCCTGTACGGTGCGTGTGGAGTAGGCTGGGATGCGCTCGCCGCAACCGCCGTCCCAATGCACTTTCAGCTTGTACAGGTCGCCGTGGCGCAGCACGTCTTTCGGCAGCGTGATTTCCCACACTCCGCCGTCGATGCGGGTGAGGGCGAACTCTGCTTTTTCTGTCCAATTGTTGAATGAGCCGATAAGGTAGACAGCAGTGGCGTTGGGCGCCCATTCGCGGAATGCCCATCCGCTGCGCGTCTTGTGCAGTCCGAAATATTTGTGCGCGTTGGCGAAGTCAACGAGCGTGCCTCCTTTGCCGGCGAGTTCTTTTTCTTTGCGCACGGCTTCATCGTGCCGACCGTTGATTGCGTCGGAATATGGTTCAAGCCACGGGTCGTGGCGGATTATTGCCAAAGTCTTTTTCATCGGTAATTTCAAGTTTTTTGTTCAGAAATAGTTTATTGTTTTTATGACAAATTCGACATAGTAGCCTGTATTCATTCGCAAAGATACGCTTTTTTGTATGAATTAATGGAAAAAAAGGGAACAAATTTGGCTGGACGGAGTGGCGGCGGCGCCCGCAATTATAATGTATCAGCTTTTTGCAATTTTGATTTGTAAACACTATCTTTGCAAAACGAAACACATTCGGTTTTGTGCTGTTTCTAACAAACAATAACTAAAGACTAAATATTTGACAATGTCTGAAAACAAAAAGGCTCAGGAACAAGCCATTACACTCGATATTCATTATCTGAAACTCCTCTCGCGCCTGTTTCCCACGGTGGCGGCGGCAAGCACAGAAATCATAAATCTGGAGGCAATTCTAAACCTTCCGAAAGGCACTGAGCATTTTCTGACCGACATACATGGTGAATACGAGGCGTTCCAGCATGTGCTGAAAAACGCCTCCGGCTCAATCAAGCGTAAGGTGAACGACATCTTCGGAAACACGCTGCGGGAATCGGAGAAGAAGGCGCTGTGCACGCTGATTTACTATCCGCAGGAGAAGCTGCAGATTGTCAAGGAGCAGGAGAAGGATATGAACGACTGGTATCTGACCACGCTCAACAAACTGGTGAGCGTCTGCCAGAACGTGTCGTCGAAATACACGCGCTCGAAGGTGCGCAAGTCGTTGCCGGAGGAGTTCTCCTACATCATTCAGGAATTGCTGCACGAAACGGTCGACGATCAGAATAAACAGGGATATATCACCCAGATTATCAATACGATAATTTCAACTCAGCGTGCCGACGATTTCATCATCGCGATGTGCAACCTGATTCAGCGGCTCACGATTGACTCGCTCCACATCGTGGGCGACATTTTCGACCGCGGACCGGGTGCGCATATCATCATGGACACGCTGTGCAACTACCACAACGTCGACATCCAATGGGGCAACCACGACTTGCTGTGGATGGGTGCCGCGGCGGGCAACGACAGCTGCATAGCCAACGTGATACGCATCTCGATGCGCTACGGCACGCTGACTACGCTCGAGGAGGGATATGGCATCAACCTGTTGCCTCTCGCCACGTTCGCAATGGATACGTATGCCAACGACCCTTGCACGGTGTTTGCGTTGAAGCAGAAATATGCCGACAAAACTTATCCGGAAAAGACGTTGCGCCTCATTGCGCAGATGCACAAGGCGATAGCCGTGATTCAGTTCAAACTGGAGGCGGGCATCATAAAGCGCCATCCGGAATTTGGCATGGACGGCCGTCTGTTGCTTGATAAGATTGACTTTAAGCGCGGTATGCTTTGCTATGGTGGAAAAGAGTATAAGATGCTCGACTCGGAGTTTCCTACAATCGACCCCAACGATCCTTACCGTCTGACGGCGGAGGAGTGCGATTTGGTGGAGAAGCTCCACAATTCGTTCACCCACAGCGAGAAGCTGCGCAAGCATATCCGCTGTTTCATGACCGAGGGAAGCATGTATCTTGTGTGCAACAACAATCTGCTTTTCCATGCCTCGATTCCGTTGAATGCCGACGGCTCGTTCAAGGAGGTGACAATCCTCGGTGAGAAGTTTGCCGGAAAGCGACTGCTCGACAGGGTTGACCAACTGGTGCGCGCTGCATTCTTCGACGATAACAACGACACGACGAGTTTTGCGCTCGACTATCTGTGGTACTTGTGGTGCGGTCCCGACTCTCCGCTGTTCGACAAGGACAAGATGGCTACGTTCGAGCGTTATTTCATTGCCGACAAGGAGTTGCACAAGGAGGAGAAAGGTGCATACTACACTCTTCGCGACCGCGAGGACATTTGCAATAAAATCCTTCAGGAGTTCGGCATCGACAACCCTCATTCTCACATAATCAACGGCCATGTGCCGGTGAAAACCATAAAGGGAGAGCAGCCGGTGAAGGCCAACGGAAAGATGCTGGTGATCGACGGTGGCTTCTCGCGTGCATATCAGCCTGAGACGGGAATCGCCGGGTATACGCTGGTGTTCCATTCGCGCGCGCTGCAGCTTGTGCAGCACGAACCGTTTGAGTCGCGGCAGAAGGCTATCGAGGAGGGACTCGACATCAAGTCAAACTCATTCCTTGTGGAGTTCAATTCGCAGCGGATGCTTGTGAAGGACACCGACAAGGGCAAGGTGCTGCGCAAGCAGATTGATGAGTTGAAGCAACTTCTTGCAGCTTACAGACTCGGAGTGGTGAAAGAGCGCAATTAAGATAAGATTCAGAAATACATAACTTTGGCGGTTGAGGCGGTTGAGGCTTCAGCCGCCATCTTTTTGCTCCGCATGGCGTGGCGCTTTTATATGTCGCCTTTTTTTCGTAACTTGCGAAGAATTTCAATATTAGGATAAATGAAGAAACTTCTACTTTTTTGTGCCGCGACCATGGCGATGGCTTTGACGGCAAGTGCTGAAACTTATCTTGCCGAGACGTTTGATTATGTTGAAGGTAATCTCTATGGCAATGGAAAATGGGTTAAATACGGAAAGAAAACAACGGCGCCTATTCAGGTGGCAAAATCTCCGCTGACGTTTGCCGGATATCAGGACAACGCCGCTGGAAAGGCTGTGCGTCTGACAAAGGAATCGGGCGAATATTGCCAGATGCTTTTCCGCGACAAAGGCACCGATGCGGCAAAAGGCACGGTATATTATTCTGCGTTGGTCAACGTGAGCGAGTTGCCGTCAGGTTCGCGCACGGCTGCGTTTATGGCGCTTACAGGAGCCAATTCGCTCGACGCCACAAAGTTTGGAGACGCTGAGGCCGGGTCGGAAGGCGCAGGCTTGTTTGCGCAGGCTTCCGGCGAGGGCTTCAAGTTGGGCGTGAGCCGCAATGTGGCAAACCTTGGCAATGTGAAAACGTCTGTAGCGTGGGCCGACGAGGAATGTGCGATCGGCACGACATATCTTGTCGTTGTGAAATACGAAATCATTGACGGAGCCGACAACGACCGCATCTCGCTATGGGTGAATCCGGCAAAGGGAGACGCTGAGCCTGCGGCTTCTGTTGTGGCGGAGGAAGAGTGCTCGGAGTCGCTTGCCGACGTGCGCGGCATCGAGTTGCGACAAGGTTCGTCGTCGGTGGCAAAAACTCCGGTCGCCGTAATCGATGAGGTGCGTGTGGCATCGACATGGAATGAGATATTCACTCCCGCCAAGGCTGACGCTGAGGAAACTCCGGAAATCACAATCACCGATATGTCTGTCAATTTCGGCAAGGTATACAAGGACTTGACATATACGAAAACGGTAAATGTGAAGGGCAAGAATCTGAAGGGCGACATCTCGTTGTCTTCACCGGTGTCGGGCGAGGTGACTGTTTCCGCGACCACTGTGGCAAAGGCCGATGCTGAGAGCGAGAACGGTTGCGATGTGGTGTTGACTCTTACAGTCAATAATACGGCAATGACGTCCGACAAGATTGTATATGCTGCCGACGGCGCGCAGTCGCGCACGCAGATTGTTGAATGGCGTTCGATTGAGACAATTGCTGTCAATTCGTTCAAGGAACTGTTTGACGAGGACAACATTTCGATGAACACTCTCTACATCTACAAAGGAGAAGCGACGGTTACGGCAATCGACTCTAATTTCTACACCTTCTATGCGCAGGATTCCCAATCGGCTGCCGAGGTGCGTTCGGCATCGGGATGCGGCTATGATGAGGTCGACTTGACGAAGGTGAAGCCGGGCGACAACATCACCGACATTGTGGGCAACGTGATTTTCTCCGACGACGGTGGCATCGATTTCGTGCCGGTGGCTGCCGACGCATGGCGCGTCGTTTCTGAAGGAAACGTTGTGGAACCCAAGGTGCTCACGTTCGAACAGATTCACGCTGCCGAGGCTTGCGACGTGATATTCCAGCTTGTGACGGTGAAAGATGTGAAGTTTGATGAAAAATATGGCAACTACCCTGACCCTGACTATTACGGAAAGTTCAATGTGCCGTTCCACCTTGTTTCCGACAAAACCCGCTCGGGCGAGCTTTGGTATTTCCGTGGCACGGACATCTACAACAGTTCCACTAATGGATATTTCGACAAGGTGTGGACAGTGACGGGCATCTGCTACTATATCACTCCGGTTGCGACGGTTGCTCCGCGTTCGCTTGCCGATTTCGTAGTGCAGCCGGAAGGCGCTGTCGACAGCATTGCCGCCGGTGAGGCGGAGGTGGTAGGCTACTTCGATTTCTACGGCCGCAAGGTGGAAAATCCGGAGCCGGGCATCTATGTGGTGCGTCGTGCCGACGGAACAACGGGCAAGGCGGTTGTGCGCTGACCTGCCGCATGATGAGCCGTCGCTCTGAGCTGGCGGCTGATTGAGAAAAAATATGTAAAAGCGACAAAGTTTGGCTTAGTGCCGGGCTTTGTCGCTTTTATGTCGTTGCCGTGGCAGATTCCTGACATTACAGAGGCATTTCGTTAATATGTCTGAAAAAATCAGTCCGTTTCCAAATGATATTTGTAACTTTGCAGTTCCCTCTTTATTGATGATATGGCAGAAGAGAAAAAGAAATTGTTAGGATTGTCGCTTGCCGACTTGGAAGCGGTGGCGGCAGAGATGGCGATGCCGAGGTTCACGGCGAAGCAGATGGCGCAATGGCTTTATGAGAAGCGTGCCACGACGGTCGACGAAATGACCAACTTGTCGAAGTCAAACCGCGCGCGCCTCAGCGAGCGCTACTGCGTGGGGCGTGAGGCTCCGGCGGAGGCTATGCGCAGTGTCGACGGTACGGTGAAATATCTGTTTCGCACTGCCGGTGGCAAAATGATAGAGAGTGTCTACATCCCTGACGCCGACCGTGCCACGCTGTGCGTGTCGTCGCAAATCGGTTGCAAGATGAACTGCAGTTTCTGCATGACGGGAAAGCAGGGCTATCACGGCGATTTGACGGCGGCGGAGATTCTCAACCAGATTTTCAGCATTCCTGAGTCGCTGACGCTCACCAACATTGTTTTTATGGGTATGGGCGAGCCGATGGACAACTACATAGAGGTGGTGCGTGCCATCGCCGTGCTGACTGAACGTTGGGGACTGGCGTGGAGCCCGAAGCGCATCACGGTGTCGTCAATCGGCAAACTCGGCGATTTGAAACGGCTTGTGGAGCAGACCGATGTGCATATCGCAATCAGCGTGCATTCGCCGTATCATGAGGAGCGCAAACGCCTGATGCCTGTCGAGAACGCTTTCCCGATAAAGAAGGTGATGACGATGCTGCGCGACTACGATTTCGCACATCAGCGACGTCTGTCGGTGGAGTACATTATGTGGGCTGGGCTTAACGACGACGAGGCGCATGCCGACGCTCTTGCAAAACTCCTGGAGGGACAGAAGGTGCGTGTCAACCTTATCCGTTTCCACGCTATCCCTGGCTCGGAACTGAAAACGAGCGACGAGCGGCGGATGACGGCTTTCCGCGACAGGCTGAACTCGCTCGGCGTGACTTGCACAATCCGCCGTTCGCGCGGCGAGGATATTATGGCGGCTTGCGGGATGCTTGCCGGACGCAAACTGAAAGACAACAAATAAATCACTATTCAATATGAACAGACAATTGACAAAACTCTCATTGGTTGCGCTGCTGATTTGCCTATTCTCGGGCTTGGCGTATGCGCAGGAGCCTTCGGGGTACTACAAGAAGGCGGAAGGCAAAAGCCAGAAGGAATTGTTGAAACAACTGTGTGAAATCGTCGGACCGCACAAAAACGTGGGCTACAACGGATTGTGGAACGTGTACAAGGATTCGGACATTCGCCCTGGCACAAATTACTATTGGGACATGTATTCCACTTCGAAATTCCGCGAGGGACAGCAGAAGTGTGGCAACTACAGCCATGTGGGCGACTGCGTAAACCGCGAGCACTCGTTCCCGAAAAGCTGGTTCAAAGAGGGACAGCCGATGGTGTCGGACGCGTTCCATATTTATCCTACCGACGGTAAGGTGAACGGACAGCGCAGCAACTTCCCTTATGGCGAGTGTGCCAACGGAACAACGTTGCCGTCGTGCAATGGTGTGGACGCTCTCGGAAAACTCGGAAAGTCGACATTCCCGGGCTACTCGGGTACGGTTTTCGAGCCGGTCGACGAGTATAAGGGCGACTTTGCCCGCTCTTATTTCTATATGGCGGCTTGCTATAACGACAAAATCGCTTCGTGGAGCAGTCCGATGCTTGCCGGAAACAGCTATCCTTGCTACACTACGTGGGCTGTAAATCTGCTCCTGAAATGGAACGAGCAGGACCCGGTGAGCCAGAAGGAGATTGACCGCAACAACGCTGTCTACAAGCATCAGAACAACCGAAACCCGTTTATCGACCATCCTGAGCTCGCGGAGTATATCTGGGGCGACAAGCAGAACATCGGATGGACTCCGGGCGGTGTGGTCGACCCGAAGATTACGTCGCCTTACAACGGCTCGACTGTCGACTTCGGTGTGACGGCTGTAAACACGACGCTTACCTATACTGTAAACGTAAAGGCGGAAGGCTTGACGCAGAATGTGGCTGTCAGCGTGGCTGGAGCTGGATTCAAGGCTTCGGCTGCAAGCATCGCTGCCGCAGATGCCAACAAGGGCACATCGATAAATCTGACCTATTCTTCGGCTGTGCAGGCATCTGCCACCGGAACGCTTACGCTGACAAGCGGCTCGGCTAAGTCGGTAGTGACGCTGAAGGCTCAGGCTGTCGACGGCATTCCCGCTCTTTCTGCATCAAACGTGACTGCCGACGGCTTTACAGCCCGTTGGGTCGACGTTGACAAGAACGGCGGCGACTATACGCTGAATGTGTATCTTGCCGACGGCACTACACTCGTGCCGGGATTCCCGAAAACGGTTAAGGCTGCGGCTCAGCAATATGCCGTGACTGATCTTGAATATCTGACAGAATATAAATATCAACTCAGCAACGTCAAGGGCATGAAGTCTAACTTGGTCAGCGTGACCACTGCCGACCTTGACCGCGAAATCAGTTTCGACCTGCCGGAAGGCGGACTCGTGTTGTCGGCGGCTCCGGGTGTCGACTCTGCTCCTGTGAAGGTGACTGTCTACGCTTCAAACGTTGAGGAGAATGAAATCGATGTGAGTGTGACAAAGGGCTTCCAAGTGAGCGCTGACAAGAGCGACTGGCGCAGCAGCCTCGCTGTCGACACTAAAACGGCTGAGACAATAGGCGCCGAAATCTATGTGCGCATACCTGCTTCTGCCGCCGGCACATACGATGGCACGCTCTCTGCCAGCACGGCAACCGTCGAGGGCGACGATGTGAATGTGAAGGCTGTGGTGACCGCGCCTGTGACATTCTTTGAGGATTTTGAGAAACCTGGCGCCGGACCGTACAACACGTTTAACTATAATGGCTCGGCTTGCAAATGGAGCGTTGTGAATGCCGGCATCGCAGCCCGTGAAGGCGATAAAGTGCATGGTACGCAGGCTCTTTGCACTGGAAAGAAAGGGGAGCGCTCGCTGACGATGCTTGAGGACAAGGTCGACGGCGCAGGAGAGGTGTCGTTCTTCGCCGCTCCTTATGGCTCGGATGCAGCTCCGGTTGTGGAGCTCAGCTACTCTGTGGATCGCGGAAGCAATTGGATTAAAGTGAAGGAGTTCAGCGTAGATGACAAAAGCCAGCTTGTTGAGTGCTCGGCAACAATCAATGCTTCGCAGCCAGTGCGCATACGCCTGAACCAAGTTAGCGGCGGACGTTTGAACATCGACGACATTGGAATCACGGCGTTTGTGTCGTCGGTGGCTGCTGTGGGTGCGGATGCTGAATGGGACGCCTATTGCCGTGATGGCAAACTCGTGGTGGAAACTGCAAACGAGGCCGATATCCACGTCTATACTGTCGATGCGCGCGAGGCTTGCTGCACAACAGTCAGCGGCTCGACTACAATCGCGTTGCCTGCCGGTTACTACATTGTGGTGAACGGCGACGACAGCCGTAAGGTGGCAATAAAATAAAAACAACATAGAAACGCAATGCTTGAAGCGGCGTCGGGGAAATCCGGCGCCGCTTTTTCATGTCGACGGCAGAGAGGATGCTGTTGTCCTTTCTGTAACTTATTAACGTTTTTTATGTATGAAAAATACAAAAAAGAAAGAATTGTGTTGAAAAATATTTGAGATTTGTTATTTGCTTTGTTGTCTATCCTTTATCTTTGCAAAAAACATAAGTTATTGATTAGACTGCTTTTTGGCGTAGTGCCACATCTGCGCTGCTTTGTAGTGTTTTTACAATTTAAACCTTTTTTCAAATCCATCGGGCATATTGTGGCTGTCCGAAACCAAAAACTAATTATTATGAGACAATTCAACCTGACAGACTCTCTTTCCAGTGAAAAAGCTGGTCCTCCCTTGCCGAGACGTTGCATTTGGATGCGCATGGCGCTCGTCGTTCTGCTTGCTGTGTTTGCCGTTGCCACAATGCAGGCTGCGGATTATGGTATTGTAATCAATGGCTATAGCGTATGGGAAAAAAATTGCAACGACCTCTCTGGAATCAAGGGTGTGACAGGAAGCGTGAAGTACGATCCTGCAACAAAAACTCTGACACTCGAAAATGCCACCATAACGGGAATCGGAAATGAAAGATGTCTTTTTAATTCTGAATGTGAAGGCCTTAGAATTGTGCTGAAAGGTTCAAACAGGATTGTTAACAATGAAGAAGTGGGAATGGAGTTCCGGAGTGCTACCACTATTTGCGGTCCGGGGACGCTCGACATTAGGACAAAGAAAAAAGAAGCTATTCTGTTTATATATGTTCCACTTACCATTGAAGATTGCGAGATAACAATCAATAGTGAGCATACAGGCATAGTGGGAGGCTTTATTAGCGAAAAGTCTGTGCTCACTGTGCGTAATTCCCGTGTCGATGTAAATGCAAAAAATGGTTGTGTTGTGTATTTCGGAGGAATTGTTCTCGAAGACTGTGCAATTGTGCAGCCTAAGGGGGTGGTGTTCGATAAAGGATGTATGTCGTTGGCTATTGACGGTGAGATTGTGAAGGGCAGATTGGTGATTGGTAAGCCGAATTATGCCATCAGTGTGGCTGGTGTGGCTGTCACGAAGGACAACTGCAACGACCTCAGTGTGATTGACGGTGTGAGCGGAATAGTGAAGTATGACGGCATAACAAGGACGCTTACTCTTGAAAATGCCACAATTGCGCCTGGAAAAAGCACTGTGGGCATCTTTAATGCAGACTGCAATGACTTGACAATTAATGTGATTGGCGAAAATAGCATCAGCGTCGCTCTCGCTTGTATCTGGGCGGAAAAGGCTACAACGATAAGCGGAAGCGGCAAACTCAATCTCAAGTCGAACGTGCAGGACGGCATACATTTGCAAAGGGCGCCGGTGACGATAGAGAACTGCAGCGTATATGCCGAGGGCACCTACGGCATAAAGGGCGTGGCAAACGAAAGCGGTCAGGTGGTTACAGTGCGCAATGCTCACGTGGAGGCTTACGCGAAAAGCGGCTCAGTGTGTCAAATCTCTGGACTCGTGCTTGATGGCAGCTACGTCAGTGCTCCCGAGAATGCTGCATTCGACCCAGTGTTGCAGGGCATTGCAGTCGATGGCTTTTTGGTGAAAACCAATGTCGTGATTGCCCCTGACGAAAAATATGGCATTATGGTGAACGACGTGAATGTGACATCGAGTAATTGCAAGGACCTCAGTGTGATAGATGGCGTGACAGGAAAAGTGTCGTTCAATCCTAAAACTAAGGTTCTTATCCTTGATGGAGCTACTATTATAAATAATAAATTGTTTGGATCGGGCATCATCAACAGTGCGTGCGAAGGATTGACGATATGGCTGGAGGGCAATAACAGAATTACTTCTGATGGAAGGGCGCTTGTAATGGACAAGCCTACAACAATCAGCGGAACGGGCAAGCTTGACCTATCGTGCCGCGATGGATATTGTGTGTCTATAGGAGGTACCGCATTGACTATTGAAGACTGTGAAGTGGTGGTCAAAAGCAAATGGTGTATCTGCGGCATTGATGCGCAAAATAACTCGCTGACGGTGCGTGATGCTGTGGTGCGTGTTGAGGGAGAGAATGGCGCGATAATCAATATCGACGCTCTCGTGCTCGAAGGCTGTGGCGTTACAGAGCCGGTCGGCGCGAAATTCGACGCCGCGCTGCGTGGCGTGGCTCTCGACGGGGCGTTGGTGAAAGGCAAGGTTGTGATTGGTCCTGTGACGTATGGTGTAAATGTGGCTGGCGTGGCTTTGACGGGCAAGAATTGCGGCGACCTCAGTGTGATACCTGGAGTGGAAGGCATGGCGTCGTTCGACCCTGCGACAAACACCCTCTCCTTAGGGAACGCGGCGATAACAGGCAATGTGGCTGTGAATAGTATGATTCCCGACTTGAAGATTATGCTGATTGGCGAAAACAATTTCATATCGAGCGATAAGGGTATATGCACGATAGGTGCGCTTACCGTATTGGGACCGGGAACGCTTAACATCAAAGCAAAAAACGACGGCATTATGACCGTTGCCTCGCCTGTTGTCATCGACGGCGCCAAGGTGAGCATCAATGCTGAAATGGGTGTTGCCGGAGCGAAGTGTATAGTTGGTGATGCCGACGTCGGCGATGAGCGGCTCGTGGTGCGCAAGGCTGACGTGGAGATAACCTCGGTGCTGGGCGCGGTTCCGGCAATCGGTGACGTGCAGCTTGACGGCTGCCACATCACGGAGCCGGCGGGCGCGGCGTTTGACTCCGCTATGAGGGCATTGGTGTTTGAAGGCAAGCCTGTTGAAAAACTTGTCATCAGGCCTGATGCCGACGGCATCCATGACATTACGGCCGATATTCCTGAGTCGCGCCGGGGCACGTTCAACATGCAGGGCGTGAAGCTCGACGTTGATTGGGACAGTCTGCCGGCAGGCATATACATTGTGGATGGTGTGAAGAAAGTGAAATTCTGAAAAAAATAAATCCTGACTTGCGGAAAAATTGCCGCCCCGGTTGTCGTCACGACATCCGGGGCGGTCTGCTACTATGGTAATTCAATCTCTGTGTATATGTTATGTCTATGAAATTGCTTCCAGCAGTTTGATGGCGTCAACATATTGCGCTATGCCTTCTGCCACCTTCTTGGCGTCGCTCATGGCGAGCACCACCGTTGACGGGCGGTTGACCACGTCGCCGCCGGCAAACACTCCCTTGCGGGTTGTCATGCCGTAGGGCATGTCGCGTGTCAGCACATAGCCGCGGTCGTCAACGTCGATTCCTTCCGTTGTGGAGACTATACGGCTGGCTGGCTGTGAGCCGACAGCCATTATCACCACGTCGGCGTCTTCTTCGTGACGCTCGCCGTTGCACTCAATCACCACGTCGGTTATATCGCCTGCATCGTCGTGGATGTCGACAATGCTCGACTGCCATTCAAACTCCACTCCTTCGGAAACCGCCTCGTCGTATTCGGAGCGCAGCGCCGACATGTCGTTGATTGTGCGGTGGTAGACCACCGTCACCTTCTCCGCGCCCAGTCTCACTGCCGAGCGTGCCGCATCCATAGCCGTGTTGCCGCATCCTATCACAAAGACGCGGTCGCCGTTGCCCACAGGCACTTCGTTGCGGTCGAGGTTGCCCTCGTTGTAGAGGCTCACGCGGCGCAGGAAGTATATGGCTTGGCGCACACCGCGCAGGTGTCCGCCGGGAATTTGCAGTTTCTTGGGCTTGGCTGTGCCTGTGCCCATGAAGATGGCGTCGAAGCCGCGGTCGAACATCTGGTCGACGGTCAGGTCCTGACCGATGGTCGTGTTGCAGCGGAAGACCACTCCGAGTTCCTCGATTTTGCGGATTTCGCGGCGCACCACCTCTTTAGGCAGTCGATATTCAGGAATGCCGAACATCAGCACGCCTCCCGGTTCTGGCTCCATCTCGAAGACCTCCACCGCGAAGCCTTTTCGCGCAAGGTCGCCGGCGACGGCAAGTCCGGCAGGTCCGCTGCCAATCACCGCCACGCGTCCACGCGTCTTCTGCGGCAGCCGCTCGCGGATGAGCTGCATGTCGCCGTCGAAGTCGGCAACGAAGCGTTCCAGTTTGCCTATAGCCACAGGGCGTCCCTTTTTTCCGAGTACACAATGCCCCTCGCATTGGCGCTCGTGAGGGCATACGCGTCCGCACACGGCAGGCAGGTTGCTCTTGCCGTTGATTATGTGCATGGCGTTGCCGAGGTTGCCCATCGACAGTTCGTGAATCCAGTCGGGAATGTCCTGACTGATCGGGCAGCCCTTGCTGCATTGCGGTGCCTTGCAGTGAAGGCATCGCTTTGCCTCGTTGATAGCCTCGAGCATAGTGAAACTTTCGTTGGTTTCCGAGAAACGCTCTTTTGTTTTAGCCGATTGTTCCATATCTATATATAGTGGTGCAAAATTACTATTCTTGTTTATTATAACAAAATCAAAACGAAACTTTTTGCTTTCGTTTTGAAAGTTTTTTAATCCTGATTAGCTTTCGCTATTTCGTTTACCACATTTTTAGCTACATCCACGATGGTTTGTGCCATCTCTGTGTCGGCGGAGCCGGCATCGCCGCCTGCACGCTTGTCGTTGAGGCAGGAGAGTGGCGCAACGGCGCGTTCGGCGCCTATCATGGTGAACAACGGCAGCATCTTGTGGGCGGTCTCAGCCATTTCTTTCAGGTTGCCGTCGGCTATGGCGCGCTCCATGCGCTGGATGTTTTTCCGCGTTTCTTCGGCAAACGTGAGCATAATCTCGCGCGAGGCGTCGGCGTCGTCGGCGCTGAACGCTGTCAGTGCGGAGAAGTCGAATGTGTCGGTCTCGTTATTTGCCATGGCAGCCTCAACCACGTCGACAATTTCTTGTTGGCGGAACGGCTTGTGCAGACATCCGGCAAAGCCTTCGCCACGCAGCGAGTCTACGTCCATGTCGCTGCGTGCGGTCACGGCTATTACGGGAATCGACGCTGCCTCGTCGCATCCGAGGGAGCGGAGGTTGCGCAGCAGGTCGAAGCCGTTCATGGCTGGCATCTGGATGTCGGTAAGCACGGCGTCGTGGTGGCATTCTGCGATTTTGACAAACAGTTCCTGTGGCTGCCGGCATACGGTGACGTTGGCACCAAGATTGCGCAGCATGGCTTCCGTGAGCTGCAGTTGCAGATTGTCGTCGTCGATGAGCAGCAGGCTCCACGGCTGGCTGAACCGGGCGTTTGCCGCGGGGCGTTCGTTGGCAGATGTTGTGTCGGCATCGGCTTTAGGCATCGGCAGCTCGACGCCGAACCGGCTGCCTTCTCCTGGTTTGCTGCTCACGCTCATCGTGCCTCCGAGCAGAGCCACGAGTTTCTGTGTTATCGACAGTCCGAGTCCGAAACCTTCCTGTCCCTGCGCGCTTTTCAGACGGGTAAACTCCTGGAATATCCGTTTCTGCTCGTCTTCGGTCATTCCGCATCCGGTGTCGGCTACGCTGATGCTTAGCCGTCCGTTGTCGAGTTTTGCAGACATTGACACAGAGCCTTCCTTGGTGAATTTCATTGCATTCGACATCAGATTCTCGACAATCTGTCGGATGCGGAAAGGATCGCCTGAGAAATAGCCGTCGAGCGCGCTGTCGCAGTCGTATTCAAGGCGCAGACCCTTTGCGGCTGCTGCCGGACGGTAGCTGTCGGCAACGGCGTTGAGCAGTTGCTGCGGGTTGAACGCCGCGGTGTTGATGTCCATCTTATCGGCGTCCAGACGGTGGTAGTCGAGCAGCGAGTTGACAAGGTCAAGCAGATGTTTCGCCGATGTCTGCATATTGCCGAGGTATGCCGCGCGTTTCTTTCCGTCGGCTGTCTTGTCGAGCAAATCGGCATAGCCGATTATCGAGCCGACAGGAGCCTTGATGTCGTGGGTGATGGTGAGCATCAGCCTTTGGCGCACGTCGAGCAGGTCCTCGGCGCGTTTCTTGGCTTTTTCCAGCTCGTGGCGGTAATGGTTGCTGCGGGTGATATCGCGCCATATCATAAACAGGAACGCCATTGCCAGAACCACTGCGGCAAATGCTATTGCGGCAATCTCACGGGCGGCATGGCGTCGCACCGATTCGGCTTGCAGATGCTTTGTCTCTGCCGTGCGCGAGCTCTCGTCGACAATCACGGCAAGCAGCTCGCTCACCTTGCGGCTCAGCATCTGTCCGTTGATGCGCAGTTCCGCCGTCTGTCGCTTCAGCTGTGCGATTTGTCCGATGCGGTGTCCGTCGACCCGCTTGCGCACACCGGCAAGCATCCTCGCCACAGTGTCGGCGGGGTTGATGGTGTTGGCGAGCGTGTCGGTGTGATGCTCCGTGACCGTCTCGCTCACGTGTTGCGGATTGTTGTCTTCCTTTGAGAAAGCATCGCGCAGACGTCCGAAAAAGTTTTTCCGTTTCTTGTGAACCACATATTCGCTTGTGCGCACCGTTTGCGAATGCTGCACTTTCGGCGCCGCTATCTCGCGGTTCTGGTTCGCTATGAGGTCGCTGATATATTGTTGGTAAAGTTCGTCGGAGTTGTCGGCCTCCATTGCGTCGAGCAGGTTGTCCATGTTGTCAACCTTTCTGCCGAGCAGCATTTTTACAGAGTCGAGCCTCGCCACCTGTGCGCGGTCGTTGACGATGGCGCGCAGCGAATCGACTGCCTGTGCTGTCAGCATCATAGCATCGACATAAGACTGAAACAGGTCGGTCTGCCCGGCGCTCAACGCCTGTCCAATCACCTCCGCCTGATACAGCTGGCTCACCACGTCGTTTGTGGCGCGCTGCCGGTTGTTGATGGTGCGTTCGGCACCGTCGGAGCGTGTCAGCGAGTCGAGAACGCCTACAATCAGCCACACCGCCGCCAAAAACAACGCTATCACCGCCGCATATCCCACGGCAGCCTTCATCTTGGTCGATAAATTCAATTGTTTCATAACCTTTGCAATTTAAGGGGAATCCAAAGGTAGCAAAAACCTCCAAATTCGCCAAAATTCGTAGTGTTTAGGCAAAAGATCGCTCAGAAAAATGTGGTGTTTAGGCAAAAGATCGCTCAGAAAAATGTAGTGTTTAGGCAAAAGATCGCTCAGAAAAATGTAGTGTTTAGGCAAAAGATCGTGTAAAAAAGTGTATCTTTGCAATGTAATTGTCTAAAATATAGAAAAATAATCCTTAATGTCTGAAAGATATGGAAAGAACGGTAATGATGCAATTGAAAAATTGGAAAAACAGTCAGTTCAGAAAACCTTTGATTTTGACAGGGGCAAGGCAGGTTGGGAAGACGTATGTGCTGAAAGAATTCGGCAAGAAGGAATTTAAAAATGTTGCATACGTAAACTGCGACAACAACCCTGACGTGCGAAGCCTTTTTGATGAGGATTATGATATGAAAAAGGTGCTGATGATAATAGGTGCGATTACGAAGCAGCCTATTGTCCCTGGCGAAACCTTGATAATTCTTGATGAAATTCAAGAGTTGCCGAGAGGCCTCTCTTCGTTAAAATATTTTTGTGAGGAAATTCCGGAATACCATGTCGTGGTGGCTGGCTCGTTGCTTGGCGTGGCGATGCGGCAAGGTGAATCGGCGCCAGTGGGGAAGGTTAATGTTATGCAGATGTTTCCAATGTCGTTTGAAGAATATCTGATGGCAAGGGGAGAGTCGCAGGTTTGTGGACTGCTTGGCAAGAAAGATTGGGCGTCGATTAACATACTTCACGATAGGCTTACTAAATTACTCCGGGAATATTATTTTGTCGGAGGTATGCCGGAGGCTGTGAAGACGTTTATCGACACAAATGATGTAAATGCGGTGAGGCAGGTGCAAAACGACATTTTGTTTGTTTATCGCAGCGATATGTCAAAGCATGTGACGCCAACTGTGGCAACTCGTATAAGTATGGTATGGCAGTCGATTCCGACGCAGCTCGCCCATGAGAACAAAAAGTTTGTTTATGGTGCTGTCAAGGCCGGTGCGAGGGCGAAGGACTTCGAGTTGGCAATACAATGGTTGGTGGATGCCGGGTTGGTTTATCGTGTGCCGCGTGTGAAAACAGTTGGAAAACCATTGAAATTTTATGAAGATTTCAATGCATTCAAGCTGTTTGTTGTCGACAGTGGACTCCTTGGAGCAATGGGCGAGATGGAGCCGATTGACATGCTTATGCCAGGCAATTCAATGGCGGAAAGCAAAGGTGCGTTTACGGAGAACTATGTGCTGTGCCAGCTGATGTGTCTAAATGACATCCATTGTTATTATTACAGCCGCGATGATTCCAGACTGGAGATAGATTTTGTTGTGCAATATAAGGGCGAAATAGTGCCGATAGAGGTTAAGGCAGAGGAGAATTTGAGGTCAAAGTCGCTTCGCTCGTTTGTTGACAGTCACAAGGGTCTGGAGGGAGTCAGATTCTCAATGTCGCCATACCGTAGGCAGGATTGGATGCGCAACATCCCGCTGTATGCCGTAGGCGCATTGTAGGCGGTGCGGTTGGCAAGAATCATAGAAATGCTTGTGGAAAATATGTTGTTAAGCAGATTTTTTAACCGTGTCGGCGAAAATAATATGACAATAATAATGGAGAATGCTAAAAATATCGTAATTTTGCGCTCAAAATAGGTATAGTTTATATGCAGAATATCAGAAACATTGCCATCATCGCTCACGTGGACCACGGAAAGACGACATTGGTGGACAAAATGCTGCTTGCGGGAAACCTTTTCCGCGACAATCAGAACACAGGAGAATTGATGCTCGACAACAACGACCTTGAGCGCGAGCGCGGCATCACAATCCTCTCGAAAAACGTTTCAATCAACTACAACGGTTACAAAATCAATATTATCGACACTCCGGGACACTCCGACTTCGGTGGTGAGGTGGAGCGCGTGCTCAATATGGCTGACGGATGCTTGCTGCTCGTCGACGCTTTCGAGGGCCCGATGCCGCAGACGCGTTTCGTGCTTCAGAAAGCTATCCAGATGGGGCTGAAACCGATTGTGGTTATCAATAAGGTTGACAAGCCGAACTGCCGTCCTGACGAGGTCAACGAGATGGTGTTTGACTTGATGTTCAACCTCAATGCAACCGAAGAACAACTCGACTTCCCGACAATCTATGGCTCTGCAAAGCAGAACTGGATGAGCGACGATTGGAAAAAACCGACCGACAACATCATCCCGCTGCTCGATGCCATCATCAAATATATTCCAGGACCTCAAGTGCTCGAGGGTACTCCGCAAATGCTCATCACGTCGCTCGACTACTCGTCGTATGTAGGACGTATCGCAATTGGCCGTGTGCATCGCGGCGAACTGCGCGAGGGCATGGAGATTGGCCTTTGCAAGAAGGACGGCTCGGTGGTGCGCCAGCGCATCAAGGAGCTTCACACATTCGAGGGTATGGGACGCCGCAAGGTGGAAAGCGTGAAGAGTGGCGACATCTGCGCGCTTGTCGGTATCGAAGGCTTTGAAATCGGTGACACTGTGACCGATCCGGTCAACCCTGAACCATTGGAGCGCATCGCAATCGACGAGCCTACAATGTCGATGGTGTTCACTATCAACGACTCTCCATTCTTCGGAAAAGACGGCAAGTTTGTGACTTCGCGCCACATTGCCGAGCGTTTGGAGCGCGAGCTCGACAAGAACCTCGCTCTCCGGGTGAAGAAAGAGCCACACGAGGACGTATGGACGGTGTTTGGCCGTGGCGTGCTCCACTTGTCTGTGCTTATCGAGACAATGCGTCGCGAGGGCTACGAGCTGCAGGTGGGACAGCCTCAGGTTATCATCAAGGAAATCGACGGTCAGAAATGCGAGCCGGTGGAGTTGATGACTGTCAACGTGCCTGAAGAGTACTCAAGCAAGATTATCGATATGGTGACACGCCGCCGTGGCGAGCTCGTGTCGATGACCACGCAGAACGACCGCCTGCAGATGGAATTCCACATCCCGTCGCGTGGCATCATCGGTCTGCGCACAAACGTGCTGACGGCATCGGCTGGCGAGGCTATCATGAGTCACCAGTTCTTGGAATATCAGCCATGGAAGGGCGAAATCGAACGCCGCACCAACGGTTCGCTCATCGCAATGGAGTCGGGCACTGCCTATGCTTATGCCATCGACAAGTTGCAGGATCGCGGACGTTTCTTCATCTTCCCGCAAGAGGAGGTGTATGCCGGACAGGTGGTTGGCGAGAACGCCAAGGACAACGATATCGTGGTGAACGTCACTAAATCGAAGAAACTTACGAATATGCGTGCGTCGGGTGCCGACGACAAAGCGCGCATCATTCCGCCGGTTGTGTTCAGCCTTGAGGAGGCGCTTGAATACATTAAGGCTGACGAGTATGTCGAGGTTACGCCTAACCACATGCGTATGCGAAAAATCATTCTTGACGAGCTTGAACGCAAGCGCGCCAACAAGAACAATTAGACAATAGGTAAAAAAAGAGAAGTGGCGATGGAATGCGGATGTGATGACGCGTTCCATCGCTTTTTTAGTATGCAATGAAGCCCCGGTTAACGACTGGGTGATTTCTCTATAACGGAATAGTCCGATTCTCGCCGAATTGTAGTAACTTTGCCGCCCTATGGCAACAACGGTCGATTATAGTTATAAACAGATTTGGCGAGTGGCTTATCCTATTTTGGTAAGCCTTTTGATGGAACAGATGATAGTGCTTACCGACACGGCTTTCATGGGACGTGTCGGCGAGGTGGAACTTGGCGCGGCGGCTATCGCCGGCGTGTTCTATATGGTTATCTTTATGGCTGGCCATGGATTCTGCGTGGGTACGCAGATTCTGATTGCGCGACGCAATGGCGAACGGCGTTACGGTGAGGTAGGGCAGGTGTTCTACCAGGGGCTGTATTTCTTGATGGCGCTTGCCGCGGTGCTGTTTGTCGTATGCCAGATGTATGCCGATGAAATTCTGTCGATGATGATTTCCTCGCCCAACATTCTTGCCAAGGCGGAGGACTATATCCATTGGCGTGTCTATGGCTTCTTCTTTGCCTTTGCTGGCGGTATGTTCAGGTCGTTCTATGTTGGCACGACGCAGACAAAGACTCTCACGCTCAACTCCATTGTAATGGTGCTGTCGAATGTGGTGTTCAACTATGTGCTCGTGTTTGGCAAATGCGGCTTGCCCGCGCTCGGAATCGCTGGCGCGGCGATAGGCTCGTCGCTTGCCGAACTTGTGTCGCTGGTGTTTTTTGTCTGCTATACGCGTGCGAAAATCGATTGCCGACATTTCGGTCTGTCGCGTTTCCCCGCGCTCGACATCAAGCGTCAGCGCTCTATCCTCAGCGTGTCGATGTGGGTGATGGTGCAGAGTTTCGTATCGCTGTCCACGTGGTTTATCTTCTTTGTCTATATCGAGCATCTTGGCGAGGAGTCGCTTGCCATAGCCAACCTTGCACGCAACATCAGCGGACTTCCGTTTATGATGGTGATAGCGTTTGCCTCGGCGGCAAGCTCGATTGTCAGCAATATGATCGGGGCTGGCCAGACCGACAAGGTGGCGCTTGCCATACGCCGCCATATATGGCTCGCATATCTTTGCGTGGTGCCGTTGCTGCTGGTTGTGGCAGCTTTCCCTCAAATGTTTATACGCATCTACACCGACATTCCGCAACTTATCGACGCTGCGGTGCCTACGGTGTGGGTGATGTGTTCTGCCTATGTGGTGCTGGTGCCAGCCAACGTGCTGTTCAGCAGCGTGTCGGGCACAGGCGACACTCGAATGGCATTCTGGCTTGAGATGGCTGCGCTGGTGTTCTATATGATATATAACACATGGGTAGTCTACATCATGCGTGTCGACGTGATGTGGGCATGGACGGCGGAGATTGTCTACGGGTCGCTGATGTTTGCCTTTTGCGGGGCGTACATGCGCCGAGGCTCATGGCGCAGACGCTCCATATGACGCTGCTTACCGAAGCACTACCTTCTGTGTGTCGGCACCTTGCTTGCGGATGTAAATGCCTTTTTCAGGGTTGTTGACTTTCCTGCCTTGCAGGTCGAACCATTCGGCTGCTGCATCGGGTGCTGCAATCTCGGCGACCGCCCCGTTGCCGTCTTTGAAAGGGTCGAGGGCTGCGTTCTTGAACCTTAATTCCGCAACTCTATAAATTCTAACTTTTATAACATCTTGAGCAATAAAAACTTACCCAGGATTTTGCTGTGCCAGAGGATTCACTTAACTTAGTGTTGCAAAAATAATTAAACAAAACCTCATCAGGCATGGCAAAAGTATGAATAAAAATCCGAAAAACTCATCTTTTGGTGGTATATTTCCAATTATGGAGAAATTAGACAGGTACTGATGTTACGGAAGTTTTGCCGGACAGCAATATTTGATAATATAGGCTGCGGTTCGGAAGAGCAAAATCAAATAAATTTGTTTTGCTCTTCTCTAACCTTGCACTATCTTTGTTCTTGAAAAATATTGAGAGATGGAAATATCCGAACTTTGCGGACTGCTGATGCCGGCAGCCCGCGTTGCGGCATTGGGTAAATGCTTTAAAGATAAAAAGATAAAGAGAATCAAACTTGACGGGCTTGTGGGTTCGGCTCCATCAGTCGTGTTCTCGCAGTTGCCTCGATTGAAGCAGCCTTATCTTGTCGTTGCCAACGATATGGATGAGGCGGGATATTTATATAGTGACCTGTGCCAGATTTTAGGTGAACAGGCGGCTTTGCTTTTCCCGTCGGGCTATAAACGCGACATCAAATATGGTCAGGAGGACGCTCCGTCGCAGATTCTGCGTGCGGAGGTGCTTAGCCGATGGGACGACCCTCAGTTGCGCGTTGTGGTCACATATCCTGAGGCGCTTGCTGAAAAGGTGGCTATGCGTCAGCAATTGATCGACAGCACATTGTCGTTCCGTCGTGGCGGCACAGCCGACTTGACGGCGACGGCGCAGCGTCTGCGCGACTTTGGCTTTGTGACGGTCGATTACGTGTACGAGCCGGGGCAGTTTGCCGTGCGCGGCTCCATCCTTGATATTTTTTCATTCACCAATGAGCAGCCCTACCGTATCGACTTTTTTGGCGACGACATCGAAAGCATTCGCACGTTCAATATAGAAACGCAGTTGTCGGAGCGGTCGGTCGATGAGATTACGGTGGTCAATAATTTGTCTACCGGCGCAGGCGGCGGCGAGTCGTTGCTGCGGTTTGCAGGAGCCGACACGGTGTTGCTGATTCACGACCGCGAATGGTTGCGGCAGCGTGTGCGTGCCGTGGCTGAGGAAACGTTGTCGGAAAGTGCGTTGATTGCCGATGAGGGCGACAAGCATGCTATGGACAATGTGGTCGACGCTGAGCAGTTCTGCTGCGACATCGACAGCCACCGCTATGCCGACTATGCGGTTAACAACCGTGGCGACTACGATGCCGCTTTGACTTTTGACACATCGCTGCAGGGCGTGTTCCACAAAAATTTTGACATCATCAGTTCTACGTTCCGTCAGTTTGAGTCGGACGGCTACAAAATATACATACTTTCCGACAGCGAGCCTCAGTTTGAACGTCTGCGCTCTATCTTCGACGACCGAAAGGACGATATCCGCTTCACGCCGGTGCTGCGCACGCTTCATGAGGGATTTGTAGACAACGAGCGTAAGATTTGCGCGTTTACCGACCATCAGATTTTTGAACGCTTCCATAAGTACACGCTCAAGAGCGACCGTGTGCGTTCGGGCAAGTTGGCTCTGTCGCTGAAGGAGTTGTCGCAGATAGAGGTTGGCGACTTTATTGTGCATGTCGACCACGGAGTGGGACGCTTTGGCGGGTTGGTGCGCACTGCCGTCAACGGAAAGATGCAGGAGATGATAAAGCTCACGTATCTCAACGATGATAAGATTTTTGTGTCGATTCATTCGCTCCACAAACTGGCAAAATACCGCGGCAAGGAGGGTGTGCCTCCGAAGCTCAACAAACTTGGGTCGGGGGCGTGGAACAGGGTGAAGGAGCGCACGAAGTCGAAACTCAAAGACATCGCGCGCGACCTTATCCAGCTTTATGCCGCACGCCGCAAGGAGAAGGGATTCGCATATTCGCCCGACGGATATCTGCAGCATGAGCTTGAGGCTTCGTTTATCTATGAGGACACGCCCGACCAGCTGAAGGCGACGGAGGCGGTGAAGGCCGATATGGAGAGCGAACGCCCGATGGACCGCCTGGTGTGTGGCGATGTGGGATTCGGCAAGACGGAAGTGGCGATACGCGCTGCTTTTAAGGCTGCCACCGACGGCAAGCAGACCGCTGTGCTTGTACCCACCACGGTGCTGGCTTATCAGCATTTCACCACGTTCTCAGAACGCTTGAAGGACTTTCCCGTGCGTGTCGACTATCTCAGCCGTGCGCGTAAGCCGAAAGACGTGAAGCGCATCCTTGAGGAATTGAAGGAAGGCAAAATAGACATAATCATAGGCACTCACAAACTTATCGGAAAAACGGTGCAGTTCAAAGACTTGGGACTGCTCGTGGTCGATGAGGAACAGAAATTCGGCGTCGGTGTGAAGGAAAAACTGAAACAGCTGAAGGTGAACGTGGACACGCTTACAATGTCGGCTACGCCGATTCCGCGCACGCTGCAGTTCTCATTGATGGGCGCGCGCGACCTCAGCGCCATCAACACGCCGCCGCGCAACCGCTATCCGATTATAACCAATGTCACTGCCCTCGATGACGAAATACTGCGCGAGGCAATCAATTTTGAGCTGGCGCGTGGCGGACAGGTGTTTATTGTAAACAACCGCATCGAGCAGCTGTTCGACCTTGAGAGCCGGGTGCGCCGTCTGGTGCCCGACGCCCGCACGGTGGTGGGGCATGGGCAGATGGCGTCCGACAAGCTGGAGCAGACAATCATCGACTTCGCCGCGCATCAGTACGACGTGCTGCTTGCCACCACAATCATTGAAAGCGGCATCGATATGCCGAATGTCAACACCATCATAATCAACAATGCGCAGAATTTCGGTTTGTCGGAACTGCATCAGTTGCGTGGACGTGTTGGGCGCAGCAACCGCAAGGCGTTCTGCTATCTGCTTGTGCCGCCTGAAGCCGCGCTCACACCGGTGGCACGTCGCCGTCTGCAAGCCATCGAGAGCTTCTCCGACCTCGGCAGTGGCATACATATCGCCATGCAGGACCTTGACATCCGCGGCGCTGGAAACCTGCTCGGCGTAGAGCAGAGCGGCTTTATTGCCGACCTCGGCTATGAGACGTATCAGAAAATTCTCAAAGAAGCGGTGCTTGAATTGAAGACGGAGGAATTTGCCGACACCTTCGCCGACGAGCATCAAGACTCCGCCAACACCGAATATGCCAACGACTGCACCATCGAGAGCGACCTCGAAATCCTCTTTCCGGCATCCTACGTGCCTCAGGAGAGCGAGCGCATACTCCTGTACCAGGAACTCGACAACATGGAGCGGCAGGAGGATGTCGACGCCTTCTGCAAACGACTTGAAGACCGTTTCGGAGCGATTCCCGACCAAGCGCGCGAGTTGATTCTTGTGGTCACGTTGCGCAGGCTTGCCCGCCGCCTCGGCATTGAGAAAATCGTGTTGAAGCAGGGGCATATGACGATGTTTTTCGTGTCGTCGGAAAATGCGGCTTATTATCAGTCGCCGGCTTTCGGCCGCATCCTGACTTATTTGCAGCAGAATGTGCGCAAAGCCAGCCTCAATGAGCACAACAGCCGAAGGTCGATGCGCATCGACGGCATCAAGACCGTGCGCGAAGCCACCGACGTTGTGCGCCACATCCTCGATCTCCCCGTATGCGATTAGACGTGTAGCGCCTTTCCGTGAAATCCATGCGGAATAGGCGATGGAGGGGAAAGCATACTGTCGCTGAACAAGGAGCTTATACACAAACTATGCTGATGGCAAGGCGTCATAAAATAGCTAAACTTTTCGATGGAGATTTTATGGTACGCAATGACGAAGTCGGGAAAGAAACTCATTGGCGATGAGTCCAAACTTCTTGAAGACCACTGAAAGGCGAATAAGGAAATCCTCACTCGCCATTTCTATGATATGTCAAATATGATGTCAAGGAATGAAGGCGTGTGGTTGGCGAATGGTTGGGTGAAGGTCTTTCTTTGGATTTTCTTGCGGTGTTTCCTTTATACGGTCATTTCGATTGTCTATTTTGTCGCATCATACATAGACAAGTAAGCGGAGGATGGGAATAACTATACTCTGAATAAGAAAGTATGGAGAGTGTAAAATAAACTGTGTTGGCTTTAATTGTTATCGCTTGATACAGTTTATTTACACTACCTAAAAAATGGGCTATGTTTTTACGTTTACCCAATTAAATCATTGATATTTTTTGATTGTTTTGTTAATCTAATCAGAACCGACTTAGCTAAATTATCATCTAATGAATTGTATCTATAGATTAAGAAATCCTTCAATACAGAGAAGCTAATTGTCTCACCACAATCCTCAAATATCAGTTCTTTTTTATTAAAATGGATTATTGAATTTATAAAATTTGATTTTCTTTTTCCTATTATTTTAAATATATGCCCACTTTGGTCAACATATTTTTGATTATTGTAGTATTCTTCAAAGATACTATTATCGCCAGGATAATCCCATAAGTCTCCAATATGGGTTTCTTCCAAATCCTGTGAACTTAAATTACTTAAGGAAATATTAAGTATAGGAAATTGTATTGACATAATTAAAATATTATTATGTGGTGTCTCATAATCGTGAGACACCACTTGTTAATTAATAGATGTCTTCATATAATTCATAGGTTCCAATAGATTCATCAATCATATCACTTATGCCTTTAGTTTCTCCTGTAAAAATATAATTAATTCTCATTGTACCATAGCCTGCTATAAACCATACTCCAGCAATAATAGTTCCAACACCAGTTGTTGAAACACCAAGCATACAACCATAAAACATTTTGAAAAATTAGCAACTATCCTAAGATTTGTTTCTCTTTTTGACATTTCCTTCCTTCATTTTCTTGTATCGCTTTTTGTATTGTGTAATAGCATCTTCTGAAAAAACATTTTCTTGATATTTTTTTATTCTTAGCGAAAGAGAAGTTATTTTCCAATATTTTTTTTGAGAATCTCTATGAAGGTTAGGATTTTCATAAAGGTCATAAAGTTTTATGGATATAACATCTTGCTCATTAATTATAAATTCTTGTGAGTTTGGAACCTTTAACAAAATTTCCTTTGGAATTATGCTAAAATACTCCTTTCCAAAAAACATCACAGGAGCAGCAATAAAAGGCATACTTTTGACCATAACCAACTTTCCCCATCTCAATTGTGGACTCAATAAAGATTTTATATAATTAGTCTTTTCGCATTTATATCTAACATCAAATTGATCATAGGCAAAGAGAAAAACTATTTTAGCTTCATCACAAAGATAACTACTCAAAAAATGAATGTTGGGAGTGAAATATAGTGTTGGATATGATACCCATTCTAATATACATATAACTTGATTATTTGAAAATGTCGTATCTAAGATTTTAGCTCGAAAGAATGGGGTAACATTCTCATTTGAATACTTGTTATCATATAAATTAAAGGATGTAATTCCTCCATCTACCTCTGCCAAAGATAATAATTGAAGTAATTTTGGATTGTACTTGATAAAGAATTTTGGAGTAGAAAATTCATTATAGAATATATCCATTTTATTAGGAGTGAAATCGAGAGAGTTTATTATTCTCTCAAAAAAAACACTCAGGAAATTAATTCTCAAAGATATACAAAATGTAACTGTTATCATAAATATATTTTTATCAAGAAGACGTGTTAAAAGTAATACTCAGTATTCTATGACGTTGTTTCCCGGATGGTCGGGATTACTGATACCCGTCAGCCGATGGTAGTTAATCATCTTGCCTTCCTCCGCCATGTTCGCCTTCAGCTTGTTGAGCACGTTGTCGAGTGAGTTGTAGGTGAACGATGTCTTCCGTG
>ERZ791805.27-NODE-27-length-120221-cov-12.612428_pt1 | contig 120221 bp, 105 predicted proteins | sample MGYA00510306_ERZ791805 | MGnify/ENA primary metagenome ERZ791805 (study PRJEB30046, sample SAMN00791990) | human gut metagenome | study: EMG produced TPA metagenomics assembly of the A metagenome-wide association study of gut microbiota in type 2... | reverse complement strand
GGTGGTATACTTTTTAATTATTAGGGGTGGTACACTTTTAAGTTAGAATCTACACAATGATGCTTTTTCAATATATTTGATGTCTTTATTTCCACATTCATGTCGATGTAAGAAAAGGTGATTTGCTTATCTCTGCAAGTGAATTCACAAATCATGTCTTCATCTTCATATACACATACTAAATCATCTTTTATAATACAGTAGTTTCCATATTTATTGTTAAAGGTTGTACTTAGCTTGTCATATGTGCTTTTGAAAAGATTTTCGTCTTCAAAAACACCCAAATCAGCATCAATGCTCCAAATGGCATCACGAAAAAAATCCAACTTAACTTTTTGGCAATGAAACCCTTCAAATGTTATGTTCCGGACTATAATTTTATGGTCATACGTCTCCTCAAAATCATAGTTATTCTTCTTTAGGAATCTTATTATTTTGTTTCTTTTTGTTTCAGCCATCGTAAATCCGAAGAATGTACACTTAATAGGGTTCTTCTTTTTGCTCATATTCTTTGTATAATAATTTAGGTTTAAAGAGTAAAGCAAAGGTAGTCATAATAATCAATAAAAGTATAAATGTTTCTGAAAAACTTCTGTAATGGATAAAATGTTTGTTACTGGACAAGAGAGTGGACTTAGATAAGTATGATTAAATGATGAATTTATAGCGGATAGTATGAAAAAACCGCTCATATCTTGCTTTTTTATGGCAAAGACATGAGCGATTGAGCGGTGAGGAAAAGGCAATTAATTGTGGTTGCAAATCACACGAAGTTAAATTTTATCTCTGTGATGTACTCATCTCCCAGTCATGCAGAATGAAAAACTACAACAATATCAATGGAGTTGCTATTTGTAGTTCAAAGCCAATTTATTTGTAGTTTTATTTAGATTTTCAAAAATAATCCTTACATTTGCAGTGATTTATCCTTTGGAGTAACCCGATATGCGGGAGCCCCATTTCGACACATAGGTGTGGATGAATCCGGGTAAGGGAGGCATATCCTCCGCTTATCATTTTATTTAGCCTTACTACTTTTCCTTTTTATGAGCAAAAGCAATATTTTTCGACAGATAAACTTAAACAGTTTTATAGAGGTTACATTTGAAGCAAATCAACCTCCTTCAGCAAGTTCTATGAATGCACAGTTAATTGATGAAGTTCAGAAGTATTTGGAGCCAAATTTAGATTGCGACAAGCTACAAAAAGAACTTGAAGCAAAGTAATTAAAAAAGCATTTATGAATAGACAAGGCTTTTCCTTTTACTTCTGATAAGCCGCATTATCCGTACGAGTTGCCTGAAGGATGGGCGTGGTGTAAGTTAGATGATTTGGCTTTTTACAAAAAAGGTCCTTTTGGCAGTAGCCTTACAAAAGCCATGTTTGTTTCCAAAGGTGATGATACATACAAAGTTTATGAACAAAAGAATGCAATTCAAAAAGATTGCACGCTTGGTACATATTACATTTCAAAGGAAAAGTATGAGTCACTTTCTGGTTTCGCAATCCAACCATTTGATATAATTGTAAGTTGTGCAGGAACAATTGGTGAGACCTATGTATTGCCTCGAAATATACAGAAAGGCATTATCAATCAAGCATTGATGCTCATACGGCTTTACTATCGTGATATTGAACAATTCTATCTTCTATATTTTGATTTCATACTGAAAGAAGAAGCAAAAAATAGTAGCAAAGGAACAGCAATTAAGAATATACCTCCTTTTGATGTGCTAAAAAACTTCTATATTCCAATACCTCCGTTGAAAGAACAAATAAGGATTTTGGATGAGATAAACAAATGGATGTCATTTGTTGAACTTATAGAAACTGGCACAGCAAACCTACAAAACGTTATAAAACAGACTAAATCAAAAGTCCTTGACCTTGCTATTCACGGCAAACTCGTACCCCAAGACCCAACGGACGAGCCTGCAAGTGAACTGCTCAAGCGCATCAATCCTAAGGCTGAAATCACTTGTGATAACGGGCATTATCAGAAGTTGCCCGAAGGATGGGTGATTACACCCATGCAAACACTATGTGCTTTGGTAGATGGAGAGAAGCAAAATGGCATTGAAAGAATAAATCTTGATGTGAAGTATCTGCGTGGAGAACGAGAAGCTAAAGTATTAACGTCAGGCAAATATACAGCTGCAAACACTCTACTGATTTTAGTGGATGGTGAAAATTCTGGAGAAGTTTTTCGTGCGCCTGTAGATGGCTATCAAGGTAGCACGTTCAAACAACTTTCCATTCATGAAGAAATGTACACCGACTATGTTCTACAAGTAATAAACCTGCATCGAAAGACACTAAGAGAGAATAAGATAGGTTCGGCCATTCCGCACCTGAACAAAAAGTTATTCAAGGCTATCAATGTGCCTATGCCTCCATACGAAGAACAAAAAAGGATTGTAAATGCCATAAACAAAACATTTACAATCCTCGATAGGATAATTGAGAATCTATAGGTTCTCAATCATTTCTTCTAATCTACTTAATAAAAATCTGACCTTTTTAACTATACGGTCTTGTTCATTTTGGGGAGGTATCGGTATTTCTATTTTTGAATATTCAGAAATCCAATAACGTTTATGGGTATCACCGATTAATCGTGTGATACTCATAAACATTGCTATATATTCTATATTTATATCCTCTTTTACTTGCAAAATTTTCATTGCAGACGATTTTACTTTGAAAGGAAAATCGACAAGTTTTGAATCCGTAGTAAAGTCGTCAAAGATAATACACGGCAGCTTCTCATAGATGCCGTTTGTTTCATTCGTATGCCCAATTATAAATGATTTACCAGCTGTTAAAACAGGAGTCGAATATGAATCATCATAATCTGTTGATTTTACAATATAAGGAGTCGGCTGTTCATAACTAACGATGCTATCAAGCTGACATACAGCCCATCCTTCGGGCAACTTCTGATAATGCCCGTTATCAGAAGTAATCTCAGCCTTGGGATTAATGCGTTTTAATAGCTTTGCAGCAGGTTCGTCCGTAGGGTCTTGCGGTACGAGTTTGCCGTGAATGGCGAGGTCGAGGATTTTGGATTTGGCTTGGCTTATAGTTGTTTCTAAATCCGTTTGTCCTTCTTCTATTATCTTTATAGCAGCCAAGTATCGTTTGATTTCTTTTACGATTCTATTTTGTTCTCCAATCGGTGGCATTGCTATCGGAGTCTTACTGGCAGTTTCAATTGACAACTTAGGTTGTGCAACTTGATGAAAACGAGAAATAAAATGTTCCTGTGCAATTGTTGAAAGAAGAGCATAGAGTAGATACTCTTTTATACAACCAATTTGGGTTAATTTTGCAGCATTTTCCGTTAAATTCATACCATCAACCTCATTTGGTACAATTCCTACAGAGCCTATAGTGCCAGCTATTGTAAGATACAAATCGCTAGCATTTATAGTATAATTCTTAATATGTTCATAGACATAGTCATCTATATACTTCAAATCAGACAATTTGATAGTATTGTCTTTCATATCAGTTACACGAATATATACATGGGCAGTTTTTCCTTTGGCAAAAGTCATGCCTCTTGGTATTCTTTTACCTCCTTTTATACAACAAATCTCACCCAACGTCGTCCAGCACCATCCCTCCGGCAACTCGTACGGATAATGCGGCTTATCAGAAGTTTCCTTTGTCTTTTTGGGGCGTTTGATTTTACCTTCTTTGATAAGGCGTTCTTTCTCGTCACGGATGCGCTCGAGGAGCACTGATGCAGGCTCATCGTTAGGGTCTTGCGGTACAAGTTTGCCATGTATTGCAAGGTCAAGTATCTTTTGGCGTAATGCTTTAGTATTCATTTGTTATTTGTCTTCTTCAAGTTTCTTTATTTCCTCGTTCTCTTCAAACTCCTCAATCCATTCCTTCACCTTAGCTTGCAGTAAAGCCTTGTTAGGCAAATAGAGTTGGTAAGCCGACGCATAGATATTGGCATCCTTAGGTAGAGTCAGCTCTACGAGAGCATCATTCTTCTCCTTACAAAGAAGAATACCAATGGTTGGTTTCTCGAAATCCAACTTGACATAGCGGTCATAATAGTTGACATACATCTGCATCTGTCCGAGGTCCTGATGGGTAAGTTTGTCTATCTTCAAATCAATAAGCACATAGCATTGCAACAAGCGGTTGTAAAACACCAAGTCAACAAAGAAATGCTGTTCTTCAAAAGTAAACCGCTTCTGTCGTGCCTCAAAAAGAAAGCCTTTACCAAGTTCGAGCAAGAATTGCTGCATCTTGCTGATAATGGCGTTCTCCAGTTTAGACTCGGAATAAACGGAATCCGGCTTCAATCCCAAGAACTCCAATGTGATAGGATTCTTTATGATGTCTGATGGTTTCTCGACCGTATGCCCCTCTTTTGCCAAGCGCATCACCTCGTCCTTATTGCGACTCAAAGCCAATCGCTCATAAAGACAACTACCAACCTGTCTATTCAGTTCACGCACACTCCAATTCTGTTGTTTCGCCTCAATCTCATAGAAGTTGCGCTCATCATGATTCTCAATACGCATAAGGATAAGATAATGCGACCAAGACAAATCAAACTGAATTTGACAAACACCGTCTGTCAAATTCGCATACGCCAAATAGAACTGTCGAATTTGTCTTAAATTAGAATAAGACCAACCCTCACCGTACTTCAGACACAGTTTCTCAGAAAGAGCTTTTAATACCTTCTTGCCATACGCTGCACGCTCGTATCCCTGCTGCTCATCCTCCACAATATATTTACCAACACCATAGTAAGTGTAGACCATTGTAGTGTTCACAGTAGTTTTAACATGCTTGTGCGCCTCGTCAATAAGTTTTGAGATATGCCCAAAGAGAGCATCCTCTCGCTTTATGATTTCATCCATGCCCTTAATCCTCCTTGATGTCAACCAATAATTTTTCAAGTTCACTCACCGCCTTGCTGATGTTTTGGCTTTGTTCCTTTATGGTAGCCATCAGTTCTTCCAGAGTATGTTCCTCTTCCTCGCCACCCTGTTTAATCCAAGTGATATCGAGTGAAGTCTTGTCACGGGCGATGAGTTCTTCAACTGAGTATTTGCGCCAACGTCCTGACGGATTACTCTCAGCATCGTAGGTTTCGGTGCGATTATTAATATTGTCGGGATTATAGCATTTCACGAAGTCGTCAAGATGATGGCGCTCCAATTTGTTGGTGGCAAGCGTATGCTTGACGTCGGTACGGTAGTCATAGAACCAAACCTCCTTTGTTGGCTGTCCCTTTGTGAAGAACAGCACGTTAGCCTTCACGCCCTGCGCATAGAATATACCAGTAGGAAGACGCAGGATCGTATGCAGATTGAAGTCAGAAAGAAGGCGTTTACGGATTGTCTCGCCAGCACCACCCTCAAAGAGAACGTTGTCCGGCAGTACCACGGCAGCACGGCCACCCACTTTCAGCATGAGCATCATGTGCTGGAGGAAGTTCAGCTGGTTGTTCTTCGTCTCCACATAGAAGTCGGGGCGGTTAAGCTCCACAGACCCAGCAGGACGCTGACCGAAAGGAGGATTGGCAAGGATAATGTCTACGAGCGTTTTAGGCTCACGCTCCAACGAATCTTCACAAGAGATGGGGCTGCGGTCAGTACCCACACCATGCAGATAGAGGTTCATGGAAGCGAGTGTGACGACAAGTGAAGTATTGTCCACGCCATGCAGAGCTTTGTTGCGCAGAAAATCGCGTTTAGTCTTGTCGGCCGACTGATTCTTCATATAGTCATAAGCCGTGAGAAGGAAGCCACCCGTACCACAGGCAGGGTCGCACACCGTCTCGCCAATCTGCGGGCGGATGCAGTCCACCATTGCCTTGATGAGCGGACGCGGTGTGAAATACTGTCCTGCGCCACTCTTCTTATCCTGTCCGTTCTTTTCCAGAATGCTCTCATATATAGCACCCTTCACGTCAGCATCCATAACAAGCCATTGCTCCTCGTCAATCATGGTGATAACCTTCTTCAAGTAGACAGGTTTGTCAATTTTGTTCTGCGCTTTGGTGTAGATGGTACCGATAAGGTTGTCTTGCTCGCTGAGTACTTTTAGCGTTTCCTCATACTGTTTCAAAAGATCCAGTCCGTCGAGCTTTATAAGTTCTTCCCACTGATATCCAGCAGGTATTGCCGACTCTTCTCCAAACATCTCTACGTTCTCCGCGTCCATCTTCAGAAAAAGCAGATAAGTGAGTTGCGTGATATAATCGGTGAAGCCAATACCTTGTCCTGCAAGTGTTGTGGCGAGATTCCATACTTTCTTGGTGAGCGATTGCTCTGTAGATATATTGTTTGTCATAATTCAAAGTTATGCTGTTTTTCTTAAAACCACAAAATTAAACAAAGAAAGAAGAGCGTCATCCGCCTTCTGTTTAGTACCGAATGCTGCAATCATCTGAGCAGCCTGTGTACGGTCGTCCTCACGAATGTCGTTTATGGTACAAGCACCATTACTTGCCACATAGTCCACAATCTGGCTCATGAGCTGCTTCTGGCGTTCTGATATTTCACGATGCCACTGACCACACCAAAGATTGAAGTATTGTCGGGCAGTAGTGCAAACGCTGTCCAGTTTTTCTATCTGACGATAGGCAAAGCGCACCAACTGTATGATATTGGTAAGAGCCTCGCTCTCCTCCTTCTTGGTGGCGCGTCGCACGTGGTTTGGAGAAACGATGGCATAAGAGTTCCAAAGCTGCTTCGTGCTGAAGCGATTGTTTTCCATCTTCAGCTTATTCTCAAGGTCTTTCATCATATCAAAGGTGATAGGCTCACCACTCTGATTATAGATAATGCGCAACGCCTCAATCTCATCGGCATGGTCACGACAATACTTCTCAAAAGCTTCTGTAGTGTCTTTAGCTTCCTCTACAGAAAAGCCCTTGGATATAAGCGTGTCCTCACCAGGCATGAGCGTATTGACAAAGCCAGCAGCAAGAATAAGAATGTATCGGCGCACATCAGCATGATTGGCAATCGTAGCTACAAGTCCCTTGCGCTCGTTGTTAGGCTCATTAATATCATTATAAGGCGGCAACGTATCTTTTTCCAAAGCATCATATATACGCTGTGCAATGGCATCCATAGAGTCGCTTGCCAACCGTTCAAACTCAGCACGCTGACTATTGTCGGCCTTATTGTGTAGACGGGACAAAGTAGCAGCCAGACGTTTCAGATACATATCTGGCAGATTGCCATGAGCAATTTTCTCAAGCAAATCCTTCAATGTTATCGTAATGGTGTCAGGACCATCGCCCTGTTCCTGAATAGACATCGTATGCTCGGTGACGCCCACCGCATCGACCAGGAAGAAACAATCCTTGCTGAAGGCATTAGGTGTTACGGCTCTAAGCTGTTCATCGCCTATGGTGCGCACACCACGACCTTTCATCTGAATGTAAAGCGGTTCAGATTCCACGTCGCGCATGAACATCACCACTTCAAGCGGTTTCACATCCGTACCCGTAGCCACTAACGTACAAGTGACAGCAATGCGGAAGTCACGGTCGTTGCGGAACTGGCGGATAAGCTCGTTGCTATCGCCTGCCGAATAAGTAATCTTCTGTACATATCTGTCCATGTTGGCATTCGGACATTTCTCGCCAAACACCTCTTTGGCAATGTTCACGATATTTGTTGCATGGGTCTCATTAAGCGCAAAGATGAGAGTCTTAGGGAGATATGCATAGTTCGGCTCACGTTGTGGGTCGTTGAACATCTCAGTATAAACAGCATCACGATAAGTTGTAAGAATAAGCTTTATCTGAGATGGGTTGATAATAGAACGGTTAAGTTCCGTCTTCGTGTAATTCTTAGTCTCTCGTGTGTTTATCTCCTCCGTCTTGCCAGTATAGCGAGTCTCCACACGCACACGGTCGCCTTTCAAGATAGCACCACCATTCTCGGTAGCCTCCGTCTTTATACGATACACACGGTGGTCCACGTTCACACCATCCACAATACTCTTTTCAAGCGTATAGTTCACAATACGGTTGTTGTTGAAGAACGCCATAGTTTCGGGAATAGGTGTTGCAGTAAGACCAATAAGGCGAGCCGTGTCGAAATATTCAAGCACCCTGCGCCAGTTGCCGTAAATACTGCGGTGACACTCATCAATGACAATCATGTCAAAGAAGTCGTGTGGCAGATTAGGGTTAGCAGGAAGCGTAACCTCTGCAGTTGCATCATCATTGTCATCATCGTCGGTGTCTTCAATGTCTTCACCTTTCAACAGAGAGAACAGACGTTGAATAGTAGATATCAACACATTGCAATCAGATGGTATTTTAGAAGACTTCAATCGTTCCACACCATAGATAGTGTTGAAAGCTTCACCATTGTCAGTGAGGCGGAATGTGCCGAATTCATTTTCAGCTTGTCGTCCGAGATTGTTGCGGTCAACAAGAAAGAGAACATGTCGCATCGGAGTATATGCCAACATACGATAGGCAGCAAGACAAGCGGTATAAGTTTTTCCTGCACCTGTAGCAAGCACCATAAGCGCACGGTTTTGTCCACTACGGAAGCTCTTTTCCAACTCCGTAATAGCCTCGTATTGACATTCACGCAATCCCTTCTTGCGTAACGTTGGCAAGCCTGCAAACGGATCGTCAATGCCAAGCATGCTTACAATCTCCTTTGGAGTATGGATACGGTTGATTTCATTCCATTCCGTGTTTGTCTTGCGAAAATCTTGGAATAAGACAACCTTGCCATTAGATTTGTATAAAAGAGGTATAGGCTTTTGCCAAGTCTGGTAGCAATCAGGAACGCTCTTGGCGTAAGTAAATACTTGTTCGCTAACCATATCAGATTCGACATTCACCTCCTCACGTTTAGCCTCCAGCACACCACACACCTTGCCGTTGATGAACATAAGATAGTCCGCTTCGAGATTGCCTTTCAGCAAGCCCTCACGCACGGCAACGGCAGACATCGTAGACTCGAATTCGTCACGGTTGACAACCTGCCAACCTGCATCTTCAAACCAACGATCAATCTTTACTCTCGCTTTTTCCTCTGGTGTCATAGCTTAATTCTCCCCATTTTCTGATAATAGCGTATTATCGGAAGTTGTAAAAATTGGTTAGACAGGATATATTCATATCCGCCATCTTTAGATTTCGTCATCGTTGACCACCTCCGTATTTAACAATCTTGCTACATCTACATTCAATGCTTTTGCAATACGCAGTAGATTTTTAAGGTCTGGCTGACTTGCATTTGTCACCCACTTGGAAATCGTAGCTTGGTCCTTGCCTAATTGTTCGGCAAGCCATTTATTTGACTTCTGCTCCTCTGCAAGAACTATCTTTAATCTATTGACTTGTTCTCTTGACATACCTTAAATAATATATTAAAGCAAAGATACATAAAGTATATGAGAACTCTTTATAAAATTGTTGAAAATTTAATTGATAGATAGAAAATTTGTTGAATTAATCAATTTTATCCCATACATATACACCTCAATCCCATTCACCTCAAATATACACACGTCGCGAAGTTGCCGGATTTCGTTAGAGTCCAGCAGCTTCATTCGTCTTGTACCTTTATAGAAGTCCTCCGTGAGAAGCTATGATTGACTACCTTGTTAGTTGCCTTGCACGCTTCTCCAAGAGAAGCATGAGCCAAGGTGCTGGTAAAAGAAAAGCCTTCATCCTGCGTTGGGCGCAAGACAAAGGCTTATAGAAAGGGCGCTTAGGCAGCCTTACACGTCATGAAAAACCGAATGTATAATTGAACTTCAATGAGTTCCAATTTGAAAAGCTAAGCTATCGAACTAATCTTACCGGAAGTTTAAAGCCAGCGAAATATTTTTGAGGCTCAAGCTGTTTATCTTTTTTTGTATTATTCATAGAAACTACATCCTTTTTAGAATCATTACCTTCATTCTGTAACCAAAAAAGAACATCATTTATATCTTCTTTATTAGTTATGTAATAACCTTTTCCCCAAAATGCTATAGAATTGCCATTTGCGGCAATAAATGTAACTTTAAAATATTTTGCTTTTGGCTCATTGATCCAATCAAATTTCTTCTCACATTTGTCTATTAATTCTTTCCATTGAGCTTTTGTCGGTAATTTCATATATTTAGCTTTTTCATAAGGTAAATATATGTACTTACCGCCTAATTTTTCATAATCAGACGCCCATAGTGTACCGCTTGGTAATCCTAAATCTACATATTCAGTTTTGTTGTCGCGAAGATCCATAGGTATTTCTTCTTCTCGATCTTTGTAGCCAGCCTTATATCCTTCGACATAGGCATCGGCTATAGCTTTGGTAATAGCCTGATTCACTTTACCTTCAGCATACTTCTCTGCGTTCTCTAAAATATTCATTAGTTACTAGTATTTATTGAATTATTTTATATGTCTGCAAAGATATGCAAAATAATAAACAAAAGAAAGTATTATACTTCAAAAATTTATTCTTTATTCACAAACTTAAGTTCTACCTGACCCCACCAATAGCAATTGGGTATAAATCATGCTGTGGGAACTTCTCGCAGCCGATATAGAGCGTGTCTAAGGCATCGGTGCCGTCGGTATGGTGTTCGAGAAGGTCCTCTTCGGACTCCGTCTGCTTCTCCATGGAGTTGTTCTTGCGGAAGCCGTTGCGTCCTCGCTCCACTCCTGCTGACTGGATGGCGAGGATAAGGTCATCGTTGTTTTGGCGGTTGAAGTACGGCATAAGGCGTTGCTTACCGACAAAGCCCTGGTTGAGGTTGTGTCAAAGCTCCTTTTTTGTTATATACACATAATACCCAAGCAGACATTAATAATGTCACATACCGCCTTCTTAGGTGAGGCTGACTATCAAAACGAAGATATAATAAGATAGACGTAACACGATGTGTAACACTTTTCATTTGAATTTGTATTACACATCGTGCTACACAATATAACTATTCCTCCCCTCGCAACACTGGCAGTGAGATGTGGTACTTCACGGCGAGGATGCGTATTGCTACAATAAGGAGGAAGGCGATGATAACAGAAATGGTCATATCACAACCAAGCTCCACGAGCGCCCAATAAGCCAATCCGCCGATGATGCTCGCCATAGCGTATATCTCCTTCTGGAAGATGACGGGCACGTTGTTCAACAGCACGTCGCGGATGACACCGCCTGCCGAACCCGTTATGGTACCCATGATTATAGCCACCCAAAAGGCGTGACCACAGTCGAGTGTCTTCTGCAAGCCGGCTACGGTGAAGAGCGCCAAGCCGAGCGTGTCGAAGAAGAACCACGTATTGTCAAGACTTTTCAACGATCGCGCAAAGACGATGACGAACATCTGCGCCATGAACGTACAGATGAGATAAATAGAGGAAGTCATCCAGAACGGCGTTACGCCGAGCATTATATCGCGCAGCGTACCTCCACCGATAGCCACGGCAACGCCACATACGAAGCCTCCGAACCAGTCGAAGCGCTTGGCTGCGGCATGACGGATGCCAGAGATAGCAAAGGCGAAGGTACCAAGAAACTCAATAACGTTAAGTAGGGGCTGGTAGATATCTTCTGTAGGCATCATATTTAGTTAACAACATTAGTAGGTGAGCCTTCAAGAAACGATTTGATGTTGTTCACGGCGATATCCATCAAGCGCAGGCGAGCCTCAAGCGTAGCCCATGCCACGTGTGGCGTGATGAATGCATGTGGTGCACCGACAAGAGGATTTGACGGCGATGGTGGTTCGCATGAAAGCACATCAGCACAATAAGCACCGAGCTTGCCCGAAGCAAGTGCGTCGGCTACATCTGCTTCGTTCACAAGTGGTCCACGACCAGTGTTGATGAGTATCGCGCCGTCACGCATCTTCTCGATAGAAATGTTGTTCATCAGTTCGCGTGTTGTGTCTGTAAGCGGGCAATGCAGCGATACGACATCGGAAGCGCCGAATAGTCCGTCGAGCGTTGTCTTACGAATACCCTCTGGGAGCTGATCAGGAGTCTTGCTTGTGTACGCAAGCACGTTCATGCCGAACGCCTGCGCTATCTGCGCCACCTTCATGCCAATGTTTCCAAGTCCTACAATGCCGAGAGTCTTGCCTGCAAGCTCAAAGAGCGGCTTATTCCAGTAGCAGAAGTCTGGACAACGACTCCATACGCCGTTGCGAGTCTCTTCGGCATAGTGTTCTACATGGTTAGAGACATTGAGCAAGTGAGCGAACACCATCTGTGCCACGCTGTCCGTGCTGTACGCCGGAATGTTCGTCACAACGATGCCACGCTCGCGTGCCGCCTTTGTGTCTACCACGTTGTAGCCAGTAGCAAGCACACCGATATACTTCGTGTTCTTGAGCTGGGCTATGATGTTGGCGTCGAACACCGTCTTGTTAGTAAGCGCAATCTCTGCGTCGCCCACATGCTGCAGCACTTCTTCGGGCGCTGTGCGCGGATAAACGGTAAGTTCGCCAAGTTCTTCAATTCTGTTCCACGAGATATCGCCAGGATTTACACCCTGACCGTCTAACACTACTATCTTCATATTCCTGTCAATATTATTGGTTGAATTACTTTATTCGTTCTTATACTTATCGCCCCAACACTGGAGCATGTGCTGATACTGCCGCTCCTCGATTGGCGAATGTTGCGGTTGCCAGATGCGTGTATCCTTAAGCGCATCGGGCATATACTGTTGTGGGGCAAAGTGATTGGGGTAATCGTGCGAATACTTGTAGCCATCGCTGTAGCCGAGGTCCTTCATCAGCTTCGTCGGAGCATTGCGCAGATGGAGCGGAACTGACTGGTTGCCAGTCTGACGCACAATCTCCAAGGCGTGATTGATGCCGAGATACGCCGAGTTGCTCTTCGGACTTGTAGCAAGATATACCACAGCCTCAGCCAGCGGTATGCGTCCTTCGGGCCAACCAATCTTCATCACCGCGTCGAAGGCGGCGTTGGCAAGCAGAAGTGCATTGGGATTGGCGAGTCCGATGTCCTCAGCCGCACTAATGACGAGGCGACGGGCTATGAACTGCGGGTCTTCCCCACCCTCTATCATGCGCGCCATCCAATAGAGTGCACCATCGGGATCACTACCGCGAATACTCTTTATGAACGCCGAGATAATGTCGTAGTGCATCTCTCCCTCCTTGTCGTAGGCAAGCGGGTTCTGCTGCAGGCACGCCACAACCATCTCGTCGTCTATCACTATCTGATCGCCGGGACACGACTCAACGACGAGTTGCAGGATGTTGAGCAACTTGCGTGCGTCGCCACCGCTATAGCGCAGCAAGGCATCTGTTTCTTTCAGCTGGATATTGAGCTTCGAGAGTTCAACGTCGGTTGTAACTGCGCGGTTGAGCAGTTGCAGCAGGTCTTCCTTCTCCAAAGGTTTCAGAACATACAGCTGACAGCGCGACAGCAACGGGCGTATCACCTCGAACGACGGGTTCTCTGTGGTGGCACCTATGAGCGTGACGATGCCCCGCTCCACAGCGCCGAGCAGCGAATCCTGCTGCGACTTGCTGAAGCGGTGAATCTCGTCGATGAAGAGAATGGGCGAAGCCGAATTGAAGAAGCGTCCGCTCTGGGCACGCTCTATCACGTCGCGCACATCCTTAACACCACTCGTCACGGCACTAAGCGTGTAGAACGGTGTCTCAAGACGATGCGAAATAATCTGTGCGAGAGTGGTTTTGCCCACTCCGGGCGGTCCCCACAATATAAAGGAGGACACGCGTCCGCTCTCAATCATCTTGCGCAGGACGGCATCCTTGCCCACTAAATGCTGCTGTCCGACATAATCGTCAAACGAGCGCGGGCGCATTCTTTCAGCTAATGGTTCACTCATAAGTACAAAATTAGTTATTATATGCGAAATAGCAAAAATTTGCCCCATTTTTATTCACCTCAACACCTCAACTTCGCTTGAAAAAGCGACAAAAGAAATGCCCATTACTCAGACATTGAAATCTGATTAATGGGCATTGATAAATTATAGCATAGGAGGTGTGAGCAATCTTTCTCATACCACATGTCCACGGCAAGGATGCCGTAGACTCCTACGTAATTTAATCCTCAGCAAGCTTCAGCTGCTCTGCAACCTCATCGCAGATGCGCTTTGCAAACTCTTCCTTAGTCATGGTAGCCTGCTCGCCACCACCCTGCTTACGCATAGAAACGAGACCCTCTGCAGCCTCCTTCTCGCCAACTACAACCATGTACGGAACACGCTTGAGCTCGTTGTCGCGAATCTTGCGACCAATCTTTTCGTTGCGGTCGTCGATGAGTGCGCGTACGCCAGCCTTGTCGAAGAATGTCTTCACCTCGCGAGCGTAGTCGTTATACTTCTCCGAAATCGGGAGGATAGCCACCTGATCAGGGATGAGCCACAATGGGAAGTGACCTGCTGTGTGCTCGATGAGAACGGCTGTGAAGCGTTCGAGCGAACCGAACGGAGCGCGGTGAATCATAACCGGTGTCTGCTTAGAGTTGTCCTCTGCAGTATACTCGAGCTTGAAGCGCTGCGGCAAGTTGTAGTCAACCTGGATTGTACCAAGCTGCCAACGTCTGCCGATAGCGTCCTTCACCATGAAGTCGAGCTTCGGACCATAGAACGCAGCCTCGCCTACCTCTTCGTGAGTCTCAAGACCCTTCTCGCGGCAAGCCTCGCGGATAGCGTTCTCGCTCTCTGCCCAAATCTCCTCGCTACCGATGTACTTCTCAGTATCCTTCGGGTCGTGAAGTGAAATCTGTGCCTCGTAGTTCTCGAAACCAAAGATGCGGAACACCTTAAGGATGATATCGATGATGTTCTCGAACTCCTTCTTTACCTGCTCTGGGCGCACGAAGATGTGAGCGTCGTCCTGAGTGAAGGTACGAACACGTGTCAAGCCGTGAAGCTCACCGCTCTTCTCGTAACGGAATACAGTACCGAACTCTGCGATGCGCAACGGCAGATCTTTGTACGAACGCGGCTTGCGTGCGAACACCTCGCAGTGGTGCGGACAGTTCATCGGCTTGAGCATATACTCCTCGTCCTCCTCAGGTGTGTGAATAGGCTGGAAAGCGTCCTTGCCGTAGTGAGCGTAGTGGCCCGATGTTACGTAAAGGCTCTTGCCACCGATACCCGGAGTGATAACCTCCTCGTAGTTGTACGGCTTGAGCATCTTGCGGAGCAACTCCTGCAAGCGCAGACGCAACTGTGTACCCTTAGCAAGCCAGATAGGCAGACCCTTACCTACACGGTCAGAGAACATGAAGAGTTCCATCTCCTTGCCAATCTTGCGGTGGTCGCGCTTCTTAGCCTCCTCAAGCATGAGGAGATACTCGTCAAGCATCGACTTCTTCGGGAACGAGATACCATAAATACGTGTCATCTGGTCGCGCTTTGCATCGCCACGCCAGAACGCACCGGCTACGCTCGTAATCTTCACAGCCTTGATAGCACCAGTGTTCATCAAGTGCGGACCACGGCAGAGGTCGGTGAAGTTGCCCTGTGTGTATGTAGAAATTGTGCCGTCCTCGAGGTCTTCCTCGATATGCTCGCACTTGTACTCCTGACCGTCAGCCTTGAACTCAGCAAGAGCCTCTGCTTTTGACACATCGCGACGAACGACAGCTTCGTTCTTCTTAGCGAGTTCCTTCATCTTAGCCTCAATCTTGGGGAAGTCGTTCTCACTGATGACATCACCCTCCTTCGGCATGACGTCGTAGAAGAAGCCGTTCTCCACAGCCGGACCAAAGCCGAACTGAATGCCAGGATAGAGTTCCTTCAGCGCCTCAGCCAAGAGGTGGGCAGAAGTGTGCCAGAAAGTGTGTTTGCCTTCCTCGTCCTCAAACTTGTAAAGAGCGATAGTTGCATCCTCGTTGATAGGACGGTTGAGTTCAACTGTTTCGCCATTGACACCGCAAGATACAACGTTGCGAGCGAGAGCCGGCGAAATGCTCTCGGCGATTTGTAACCCCGTTACGCCCTGCTCGTACTCACGAACAGAACCATCCGGAAATGTGATTTTAACCATGACAAATTAGTTTTATTTAATCAAACTGTCCACAAAGTTATACTTTTATTTTTACATACAACCATTTTTGCAAAGAATAATAGACTTTTTTATTTCATAATACCATTATCCGTATCGCTCATCCTTATCCTCCTCTCTGCAGCCTTATGCCTGCCACCTCGGCTAAGCCGCCACGAAATGCTTAGAGCCACCTGGTTGCCGTTGCCCCTCGAATAGCCGATGGTATGCTTATAAAGATTACGGTTCAGCAGTTCGTTCTCGTATGCCTTGTAGTTATTGTCAAGTGGATTTGCCCACGACAACGACAACTGGCAGTAGCGCCACGTATAAGATGCTTTCACGACAGAATAGGCTCCGTTGTATCCTTTCGATTCGCCCTCCAAGAAACGGCTGCCGTTGTCAACATATCCCTGCAATGTGAAGTTGCCGAGATAAGCCGTGATGCTGCAAGCATAGAACCACGAGGTATAGCAATGAGTATAGTCGTTGCCGAAGTTGAAGCATCTGAACAATCCTCCGTTAGCAGCAATCTGAAGTTTTTCGGGCAGGAGCCAGTAGCCAGCGTATGCCATAACGTTCAATGCATCAATCTCTTTTTGGTTTGTCTGTGTATAGACGAAATGATTGTCGCCAGTTCGCTCATAGTGAGCCATATTCGGTTTGAAGCATTGCTTGAAGTAGCCATCGAAGAAGGTCTGCAAGCGGTTGTTGTTGTATGAGACTTGCAGACGGTGTTCCATATCATGCGACGGCTTCAAGTCGGGATTGCCCACTGTCCATTCCATACTGTTGGTGCGAATCATAGCATCACTCGTCATCGCAATGCGAGACACTTTATCCTGCATCTGACACGTATAACTCAACTGTACGTTGTTGCTGATGTTATATGTGAGCGATGCCTTCGGGTGGAATGTCACAAAGTTGTATCTATGGCCGTTCTGCGTGTAATGAATGTAACTTGCGCCCACACCTAAAGAATAGCGCAGTTGTCGGAGCGTACCTTTAATTTCGGCAAAGCCATACAAGCGGTTGTTATCCGTATTTGTCAAAGAAGAAGCATCGCCCTGATAGGAGTTCTTAATGTATTTATAATTATATTTTACGCCCATAGAGAGCGTGAAAGGCTTCAATCGATTCTCATAGATCACCTCTGTGAGCAGCGAAGCCGTCCTGCCGTCCACATTATATTTATATGGAGAACCCTCTTCATAGAAAGAACCAGTCTGCGTGTAGATATATGTGCCTACAGCATTGGCGGCAATGGACTGGCGATGGGTGAACTGGCGGAAGAAGTAAATATCCAATACCGGCGAACAGCTCTTGTCTGCGTTGCGACTTGTTGCCCGGTATTGGCGAGTGCCGTCCGTAATATCCTTAACATCGCAGTTGTCAGGGGCGTTGTTGAACGCTCCGCTCAATGAAGTCTGGAAGACTGTGGCAGTAGAATCCGCCCAATTGTAGGTAAGTTTTGCTTCGTGCGCTATCGATTTGCGAAGCGATTCTACGTCGTTACGGTCTATTATGTGTACGCTGCCGTCAGCCAACGTGTATTCTGCTGTCTGTCTGCTCTTTACGCCTTTGGTCTTATAACCGCTCATACCATACGAGAGCGCCCATTCGCTCTTGCCACGGCTCCACTTGCCGTACACCATTCCATCGCCTTGCAAAGTGGTAAGTGCCGACGTAAGGTCGGTACCAATGGTATAGCCGCTCTCGCTTCTGCGTGTAATGATATTTATGACGTATGCTATGTCGTCACCATAACGCACACCTGGATTGTTTATGTAGTCGATCTTTGCGATGTCCTTCGGATCGAGAGCCAACATCTCCACCTTGCCCACTACGACACCATCGACTCGGAGCTGAACTTCTCCCCTATTGTCGATAGCCGTAATCGTGTGGTTGATGTTGTCGATACGCAGATTGGCAAGCGACAGTTTCTCAAGAATGCTGTAACCATTGTTGGAATACCGCTTTTGAACATCGGTAGGATATATTATCATACCGTCTGCTTTGTTCACAACCTTAGCTGCTTTAACAGTAACTTCATCGAGCGTAACGCGCCCCTCCACATCCTGGGCATAAGCACCGAATGCGGAAGACATAATAATAGAAAGTGTAATCAATCGTTTCATCTTGCACCAAATTTTGTTATGGTGCAAAAGTACACACCTCTTAAAAGAAATCCTATCGATTAGTCTGACATTTCCCTGACAAGTGGCTGACAAATGGCTATCTACTTGAGTCTCAGACTGTAGCTTCTGCCCCTATCCGACTCTATCTTCAACCTGCTATTAGTCTCTACAATAGGTTTTATGCGTCTTATCAGCGTGTAGAGCGTATCACTTGCATCAGGCTTCTTCGGCCATAGCCGCTCGCAAATATCCTGTTTCGATAGCGTATGCGTGTCGTTCGTCATAAACATTTCGAGCAGCGAATGCTGCATAGGCGTAAGACGAATCCGCTCACCCCTTTGCGTCATAAACGTATCGTTATGGAAGACAATACCACCATATGATATGCCTTGCGACACCAGCTCCGGTCCTTTCCTCCTTACGTACCACAAACTACATAACAGCCATAGCATACCGACAAACAATATAGAACCTGATGCCCTCTGATCGGACATCCCAAAGGTGGTGGCAAAGCCACAGTTAGCCTCTGCCACAAGCCGGGTCTCCCAACGTCCATCCATACGCACGGTACGCATGGCTATTCCTGCCGTGTCCTTCAACTCGGCTATGGTGAGGTTGTTGCGATAGCAGCGTATGGTATCTGTAGTGACCACATTGTCGGGCATAGTCGCAAGGACCTGCTCCAATGCTCTATTTACATCCTGCGCTATCATGTGTTCTGTTCTGCGATAACTGCTTATGCTTGTGCACAATGCGCAGAGCATAAGAAAACTGAACACTATGTATGGAAGGGTCTTCATAATTCTATCACTTATTCAACAATTCAAACTCTTACAACATCCACCACATGGCTGCCGGCTCCAATAAGGTCGGCACGCTCGGAGATGCACTTCTGATATTCTATGAAACGCGCAAACGTCTCGTCACTCATGCGGTTGAGACGCGTGCGCATATAGTCGGAAGCCCCGTCGGGCGAGAAGATGGTTACACGTTTCAAGCCGGCACGTTCGTCAAGTCGGTTGATGTCGTCTATACGCACATAGTCGTACAGCTCGTCTGCCTGGGCCTGAATATGGAAATCCCCATCTACCGCTCCGCGCTCCATCAGTCCCTCTATCCTGTCCTCGTCGAAGCAATAGGACAGGATGCTGTATTCGTTCATCAAGTAAGCCACGAAAATCAGTCCACCAGGTTTGGTCACGCGCTTTGCCTCGTTCAGGGCCTTCAGCTTCTCCTCATCGCCGATGAGATGATAGAGCGGACCAAGCAACAGCGTAACGTCAGCAGCCCCCGTAGACAGAAACGGCATATTGCGTGCGTCGCCCTGCACAACATCTGCCGTAGGCTCACGCTTCAAGAAAACATCTATATTGCGACGCACCAGCTCCACCGCCTTCACCCGATAGCCTTCAGCCATAAGAGCCGAGGTGTAGCGTCCCGTTCCTGCACCAATGTCGAGCAGAAACGAGTCGGACTTGATGAAACGGCGCAAATGATGCATGGTGGTTTCAAACTCTACGATGCCGTGCCTGCGTTGCAAGCGAAGGTCTTCGGGGTGCTTGTTGTAATGCTTCTCTATATTGGATAATGCCATATTTATATATTAAGAGTTGTGAGTTGAATGATATGTTGTTTCTTCAAACAACAATAATTTCCAACAAAGGTAATCATAACTTTCAACATTCCACTCTCTACTCTCGTTTTTTTACAACACACCATTTACTCAATAAAAATTTTGAGTTTACATATAAAGCAATTATTTTTGCAGCGCATAACATAAACAGAAAATTAGAAAGAATATTATGAAACTCAACAAAGTACACCACGTAGCCGTAATCTGCTCCGACTACGAACGCTCTAAACAGTTTTATACCGATGTGCTCGGCATGAAGATAAAGAGCGAACATTATCGCGAGAAACGCGACTCATGGAAGGCAGACTGCTATCTTGGCGACTCGTACGTCGTAGAGTTGTTCTCCTTCCCCAATCCGCCTGCACGTCCGTCATACCCCGAGGCAGCCGGTCTACGCCACCTTGCTTTCGAGGTGGACGACCTCGCGGCAGCTGTCAGCGAACTCGACAGCAAGAGCATCGCGCACGAACCTATCCGCACGGACGAATACACCGGCAAACAGTTTGTGTTCTTCAGCGACCCCGACGGACTGCCGATAGAACTGTACGAAAAGTAAGGAAGCATAACTTTTAGGTATTGCCCGACTCGCAACAAAGTTGTATCTTTGCATCGTAACAAACAAATAAAAAAAAGAATAATATGACAGAAATGATGACAACAATAATCGTAGGACTTCTCATTCCGCTATTAGGTACGATGCTGGGATCGGCTTTCGTGTTCTTTATGAAAGACGAAATGTCCGCACGACTACAGAAATCATTGTTGGGCTTTGCCTCCGGAGTGATGGTGGCAGCATCCGTGTGGTCCTTACTCATTCCGGCGATGGAGATGAAGGCTGACAGCGGTGCATGGTCGGTAGTGCCGGCTGCCGTAGGTTTCCTCATGGGTATAGGTTTCCTGCTGCTTATCGACGAACTGACACCCCACCTCCATATCGGCACAGACAAGCCCGAAGGCGTAAAGTCACACCTGTCAAAAACTGCCATGCTTACCCTTGCCGTAACCATCCACAACCTGCCCGAAGGTATGGCTGTAGGCGTAGTATTTGCCGGAGCCGAAAACCAAATCTCAAACATCTCCTTAGCCGCAGCCATTTCCGTATCGTTAGGCATAGCCATACAGAACATCCCCGAAGGTGCCATCATCTCCATGCCAATGCGTGCAGCAGGCAACAGCCGATGGAAATCCTTCGTGTTAGGTTCTCTCAGTGGAGTCGTCGAGCCAATCGGAGCCATCGCAGTCCTCCTGCTCGCCTCTTTTCTTACACCGGCACTCCCCTACATGCTCGCTTTTGCTGCAGGCGCCATGTTCTACGTAGTAGTGGAAGAGCTCATACCCGAAGCCTCAAGCGGTCAGCACAGCAATCTCAGCACTATAGGTTTCGCCATCGGCTTCGTGCTGATGATGGTACTTGATGTAGTGATGGGATAACAGAAAGATAACAACAATAGCAGTGCTTGAGGTAAGAAAATGAGTACTCTCTATGTAGTACTCGAGTAATCTCACAACTATACTCGAGTAATCTCACCACCATACTCGAGTAATATACCCACCAGTACTGCAGTACTCTCCCCTACAAGTACTGCTACACCATTATAGAACTACCACTTGAGTTTCTCGCTCAGTATCACACCGTCTGTGGCATCCTCTGCCGTGAACGTGTTGCTCTTATACTGCACGCAGAGCATAAGCATCTCTTCCGAACCGGTATTCTTGATGGCGCGCTTGCCCTCGGGAGCCACACGAATGATGCTGCCCTCGCCTACCGGAATGTTCTCGCCGTCTACCTGATACAGACCTTCACCTCGAAGGATGAAGTAGAGTTCCTCGTGATTCTTGTGCGTATGCAGAAAACCGCCGTCCTGACCTGGGGCGAATGTCTGGAAAGACAGTTCGCTACCAGTTGTGCCAAGAGCCTGACCTACGAACACCTTGCCCGGAATCTGAATGTCGCCCAGCTGGAGGAGATAATCCTTCATCTCGCTAAGTTTGCCTACACTGACTGCCGTGAAATTCTTACCCGTCTTTGTTGTCTCTACTGATTTCATAGTTTTCTTTGTTTTAATTAATAATTTCTTTTGTGGCTCGCGGTATGAGCAAGATACCCACACCCACCATATTTTGCTTTTACTGCTGCAAAATTACTAAGTTTCAGAACGCTACACAAGTAGGTACGCAAACGTAAGTCTGTTACTTTAAGGTGACTAATACTGAAAACAAGACGCTTGCATCGCGGTAGTTTAAAGTAGTTTAACAATATTGTTGACAACCATGTCATTTCTAATAGTTACTTTTGTATAGTAATACGACTCTAATCACATAATTGCATGAACAAAAACGAAGTAAAAGACGCACTTTTCCCCAATTGCCCAATACGCAATATACTCTCGCGCATAGGCGACAAATGGTCTATGCTCGTACTATACACACTCGAAACAGACGAAGCGAAGAGATTCAAGGAACTTCAGCGCAACATACCCGATATATCGCAGAAGATGCTTACAGCAACTCTAAAGATGCTCGAAGCCGACGGACTGGTGAAACGCGAGGCTTTTGCCGAAGTACCGCCACGTGTCGAATACTCGCTCTCAGACAAGGGAAAGACCTTGCTGCCACACATCAACGCCCTTCTCTCATGGGCTACAGACAACATGGACGACATCTACGAGTCAAGAAGACATTATCTTATTAAGGATTAACCACATATTATAATAATGAAAACAATAAAAATCATGAGCATACTTACTATGCTCTGCGCCATCTTCTCTTGCAAGGCGCAGAACAAGGGCTTCGAGAGCGTATCGGCAGACGCATACGAGAAGATAATTGCCGACACAACAGTAGTGCGACTTGACGTGCGCACAGCAGAAGAATTCGCTGCGGGTCATATCGAGAACGCCGTTAATATAGACGTGCTGAAACCCGACTTCGAACAGAAGGCGTGTGAAGTGCTCCCTAAAGACAAAGTGATAGCCGTGAACTGTCGCAGCGGCAAGCGCAGCAAGAAGGCAGCCAGCATACTCGTACGCGACGGTTATGTAGTTGTAGAGCTCGACAAGGGCTACAACGCATGGGTAGACGAAGGTCACAAAGTAGTGAAGTAACGCTACACCTGAACATATCAAACCATTTAACACCAGACTATTATGAAGAAGATAGCACTCATAACCGGTGCCACAAGCGGCATCGGCGAAGCCTGCGCAAGAAAGTTTGCCGAAGGCGGTTACAATCTTATTCTCACGGCTCGCCGTGCAGAGAAGTTAGCAGAGATAAAGACACAGCTCGAAGCTAAAGGCACGAAGGTGCGCACCTTGGTATTCGACGTGCGCGATGCCGAGGCGGCAAAGCAGGCAATCGGTTCGCTCGAAGCTGAATGGCGGACTATTGACGTTCTGATCAACAACGCCGGACTCGCGCTCGGTCTCGAAAAGGAATACGAGGGCGACCCCGAAGACTGGAACACGATGATAGACACCAACATAAAAGGTCTGCTCACCATGACACGCCTCATCGTGCCGGCTATGATAGAGCGCAACGATGGCCACGTAATCAACATTGGCAGCGTTGCAGGCGACGCAGCATATGCCGGTGGCAATGTCTATTGCGCCACGAAGGCAGCCGTGAAGACCATAACCGATGGCTTGCGTATCGACGTAGCCGAATCGGCAGTTCGCGTAACGAACGTGAAGCCCGGGCTCGTTGAGACCAACTTCAGCAACGTCCGCTTCCACGGCGACAACGCCCGCGCCGAGAACGTGTACAAAGGTATCGTTCCACTCACTGGTGCCGACATTGCCGACGTAGCTTTCTACGCAGCTTCCGCCCCGAAACACGTGCAGATAGCCGAAGTATTAGTGCTCGCCACACATCAGGGAAGCGGCAGCGTGATACACAGAGAGAAAAACGCATAGTAAAAGAGTAAAAAGGTAAAAAAGTAAAAAGGTAGGAGGGGCTTTTATTAGGCTGCGTGATATGGGCAATATGCCCATACCTCCTACTTTTTTACTCTTTTACTTTTTTACTTTTATCAGAACGGTGCAGGGTCGGCAGGCGAGCCGAATGGTGCGCTTTCCATCATATCTGGCGGCAACGGCATATCGCCTGTATTCATCTTGCTACCAATTATCTCCGAGCCAAACGGTGCATCGCCAATGGGTGCCGACTGCTTCTGCGGATCCTGAAAGCGTGTGAACTCGCCACGGAACGTGAGGAGAACATCGCCCGTGGCACCCTTACGGTGCTTGGCAATGATAATCTGCGCCATGCCGCGAAGGTCGTTACCCTTCTCGTCGGTGAGGATATGATAATACTCCGGACGGTGCACGAAGAGCACCATGTCGGCATCCTGCTCGATGGCTCCCGACTCACGAAGGTCGGACAGCTGCGGACGCTTACCCTCCAAACCCTCACGGTTCTCGACAGTACGGTTGAGCTGCGAAAGAGCGAGGATAGGTATGTCAAGCTCCTTGGCGAGACCCTTCAGCGACTGCGAAATCTTCGACACCTCCTCCTGACGGCTGCCGAAGCGCATACCGTTGGCGTTCATAAGCTGGAGGTAGTCGATCATGATTATCTTCACACCCTTCTCGCGCACGAGGCGGCGTGCCTTGGTGCGCAGCTCGAAGATAGAGAGACCAGGTGTGTCGTCGATATAGAGTGGCGAGCCTTGCAGATTACGCACGTTCTTATCAAGGCGCTCCCACTCGTCGTCGGAGAGCTGTCCGTTGAGCATCTTGTTGCCAGGTATCTCACAGACGTTGGAGATAAGACGGTTCACGAGCTGCACGTTGTTCATCTCAAGAGAGAAGAAGGCGATAGGCGTATGATAGTCGACGGCGATATTCTTGGCGAGCGAAAGGGCGAACGAAGTCTTACCCATGGCAGGTCGTCCGGCGATGATGACAAGGTCGGAGCTCTGCCAACCACTCGTCTTCTCGTCGAGTTTCTCGAAACCAGTAGGCACACCAGTCAAGCCGCCGGCGTTGGCAGATGCCTTCTGCAGAATGTCAATAGCACGGGTGATGACGGGGTCAACCTGCGTGTAATCCTTCTTCATGTTGCGCTGCGAGAGTTCGAAGAGCGAGCCCTCCGCCTCCTGCATCAGTTCGTCCACGTCCTGCGTCTCGTCGAAAGCCTTTGTCTCTACGACGCTGGCATAAGAGATAAGCTGGCGTGCGAGGAACTTCTGCGCAAGAATCTTGGCATGATACTCGATGTGAGCCGAAGAAGCCACGTGCGAACTAAGATCGACAATGTAGGGCGCACCGCCCACATCGTCGATAGTGCCTTCGCGCTTTAGCTCGTCAACTACGGTCATAATGTCGACGGGGTTCTCGTTCATCGAGAGTGTCTGTATGGCGTTGTATATCTTTTGGTGACGTGGCTCGTAGAATGTCTCGGGGCGCAGTGTCTCGGACACGATAGAAAACGCATCCTTGTCAATCATAAGCGCACCAAGCACCACTTTCTCTATATCCACAGCTTGCGGCTGCAGATGACCATAGTTCTTATCGAAAGCCTTTGGCGCAGCTTTCGAAGAGCGTTTTGTAGTAGGATTATCTGGCATAAATAGAATTTTGAATTGTGAATTTTGAGTTTTGCGCTCGGCTTTGCCGCTTGCCAGAGCAAGAATTGTGCGCTCTGCACATTTTGAATTAAGAATTAAGTATTGTGAATTGCGAATTCAAAATAGAACCATTCCTAATCGGTGAAGCCTATAATTCTTACTCTGGCAAGCGGCAAAGCCGAGCGCAAAACTCAAAACTCAAAATTCAAAACTCAAAACTCACGAGCTCTACACTTTATTATTCTCTGGGAATATGACTGAGGGGTGGAAAGTCTTTGCCTCCTCAAAGTCCATGAGGGCGTAGGAGATGATTATCACTGTGTCGCCCACTACAACCTTGCGTGCTGCCGCACCGTTCAGACAGATGCAGCCCGAGCCGCGTTCGCCCTTGATAATATATGTCTCGAAGCGCTCGCCGTTGTTGTTGTTCACAATCTGCACCTTCTCGCCTTCAATCATATTGGCAGCATCCATGAGGTCTTCGTCAATGGTGATGCTGCCGATATAGTTAAGATTCGCTTGTGTTACCTGCGCACAATGAATCTTCGACTTTAATACTTCTATCATCATATTTCTGAGAAACTATTTCTTATAAGTAATGTGGTCAATCAAACGTATCGGTGTCTTGCCGCAATAAACCGTGATGCAGCCTACTACATACGCACTGTCGTCCCAATTAGCAACGTCAAGCAATGTGTCACCGTCGACGATTGAGAAATACTCCACCTCAAGTCCGTCTACAGCGTTGATGGTAGAGACTACATACTTGTGAGTCTCTGCCAATGTGTGTGTCTTGGCATACTCGCGGCTCGACTGCAAAGCCTCATAGATGCGTGGAGCGATGGCACGCTCGTCGGCAGAGAGTAGCGTGTTGCGTGAACTCTTTGCCAAGCCGTCGGCTTCGCGTATTGTAGTACATTCGACAATCTGCACATCAAGCTTGAGGAAGCGCACCATTGCCTTCACGACAGCAATCTGCTGCCAGTCCTTCTCGCCGAAATAGGCACGATCTGGACGTACAATATAAAATAGGCGCGATACAACCTGACACACACCGTTGAAATGGCCCGGACGATGCGCACCCTCCATCACCGTTGTGACTGGTGGAAACTCAAACTGACGTTTGTCCTCTACGGGATACATCTCCTCTACTGACGGAGCGAAAACATAATCGGCACCACAAGCCTCCAACAAAGCGCAGTCTGCATCAAGTGTGCGCGGATAGCGCTCAAGGTCGCTCTTGTCGTTGAACTGAGTCGGATTAAGAAAAACAGAAACTACGGTCGCTCCATTCTCCGCAACACTGCGCTTTACGAGCGACGCATGACCCTCATGGAGGGCACCCATTGTTGGCACAATACCTACCTTTTTTCCTGACTTCCGAACTTCAAACAACTCATTCTGAAGTTCAACTATACTTCTGAATAGTTTCATCTTTATAGTGTTTAAAACCTAAAATACATTCGATACGTTTCGAATTTCAATGCAAAATAACAAAAATTTTATCAGACAAGCGCATGTAAAACAGAAAATCTTCAATCGAAGCAATAAAGTTGCATCCGAGGAGTGGATATTTCAATATTTTTATTTAAATTTGCACGTAATATGTGGGTTGGTGCATCATTGTACCAATCATATAATAACAAACCCAAAAAGAAACGCACAACCATTAGGAATGGAGAAAATCAGAATTAAGGATATTGCAGAAAGAGCAGGCGTGTCGGTCGGAACAGTAGACCGCGTACTACACAATCGTCCGAATGTATCGGCACCGGCACGCGAGAAAGTAGAGAAGGCTCTCAAGGAGATGGAGTATCAGCCCAATGTCTATGCAAGCGCGTTGGCTTACAACAAGACATACGTGTTCTATGCGCTCATACCACAGCATGAGTCGGAAGCCTATTGGGAAGAGATAGAGCAGGGCGTGCAGAAGGCTATAGAGGTAAGGCGCGACTTCAACATTAACGTAAAGATTATGTATTATGAGCGTTTCAATAACAATTCATTCATCGATTGTTATACACAATGCCTCGCATCGAACCCCAACGGCATAATAATAGTGCCGCAGGATATCGAAACAACCAAACTATTCACTGATATTCTCCACGAGCGACAGATACCATTTGTGATGCTCGACTCCTATATGCCCGACCTTAAACCGCTCTCTTTCTTCGGTCAGGACTCATTCTGCAGCGGCTACTTTGCTGCCAAAATGCTTATGCTCATCGCTTCAAACGAGAAGGAAATCATGCTTTTCAAGCAGATGAAGGACGGCAAGGTGACCAGTAAGCAGCAGGTGAACCGCGAAGTGGGTTTCCGTCATTATATGCACGACCATTTTCCGCAGATTAAAATCACAGAACTATGCGTACCTTTCAAGGGTACACGCAGCGAATACGATGCTATACTTAAAGAATTCTTTGAGCAGCATCCCGACACACATCATTGCATAACACTTAATTCAAAAGCACACATTGTGGGCGAGTTCCTGCTTCGCAACAACATGCGCGACATACAAATCATGGGCTACGATATGGTGGCAAAGAACGCAGAATGTCTGCGCCAGGGCAGTATGTCGTTTATCATCGCGCAGCACGGCTACCAGCAAGGCTATAGTTGCGTAGACACTCTGTTCAAAGCCATTGTGCTGAAGAAGAAAGTGCAACCCGTAAACTATATGCCAATCGAGCTTCTAACGAAAGAGAATGTTGATTTCTACCGTCGCACACAGCTTTGATAAAAGTAAAAAGGTAAAAAGGACAGATAAAAGTAAAAAAAAGTAGGAGGTGCAGCAGTCCCTACTGCACCAACCAAGCAAAAGATAGGAGGTATGGGCATCTTGCCCATACCACGCAGACTAAAAAAAAGATACAACTATGAACAATTTAAAAGGAGTTCTTGCGATAAGCCCTCTTTTGGTATTTATCACTCTATATCTTGTAACATCGATTATAGCGGGTGACTTCTATAAGGTGCCGATAAGCGTAGCGTTCATGATTTCGGGCATCTACGCTGTGACAATAGCAGGCGGCAAGAGTCTGCAAAAGAACGTAGCAGCCTTCAGTCGCGGAGCCAGTGCGCCAAACATCATGACGATGCTTTGGATATTCGTATTGGCTGGTGCCTTTGCCAACTCGGCAAAAGCCATCGGAGCAGTTGATGCCACCGTAAACACAATGCTCTCGCTACTGCCGAGCAATATGGTGCTGCCCGGGCTGTTCATTGCGACATGCTTCATAAGCCTGTCGATAGGAACAAGCGTAGGAACCATAGTAGCACTCGTGCCGATAGCCTCCGGACTCGCAACCACAATGCAACTGGACGTGGCGTTAGTGACAGCTGTAGTAGTAGGCGGTGCGTTCTTCGGCGATAACCTATCGTTCATATCCGACACCACCATTGCTGCTACGAGTACGCAAGGCTGCAAAATGAACGACAAGTTTCGCGTGAACTTCTTCATAACTCTCCCTGCAGCAATCCTCTCGCTTGCCATATACGTCTTCTTAGGACAAGAGATGTCGCCACTTGCCAATGTGCATGGCATCAATTACGTGAAGATACTACCCTACCTCGCCGTTCTCTCTACAGCCATCGCCGGCATGAACGTAATGGCGGTGCTCACCATCGGACTAACAATAACCGGAGCAATCGGCATACTCGACGGAAGCTTCGACGTGTACGAGTGGTTCCACTCAATGGGCGACGGCATACTGTCGATGGGCGAACTGATCATAATAACAATGCTTGCCGGCGGCGTATTCGAGATAGTGCACAAGAAGGGCGGCATCGACTTCATCATCGCCAAGACAACATCGCACATCAAGGGCAAGCGCGGTGCAGAAGCTGTTATCGCCCTCATGGTAGCCATCGTAGACCTTTGCACAGCCAACAACACCGTGGCTATCATCTCCACCGGAAATATAGCACGACGCATCAGCGAGCGCTTCGAGCTCGACAAGCGCAAGGTGGCAAGTCTGCTTGACACTTGCTCGTGCTGCGCGCAGGGCTTCATACCCTATGGCGCACAGATGCTTATGGCAGCCGGACTGACGCAACTGAATCCCGTCAGAATAATGCCATATCTGTTCTACCCCATGGCTCTGACACTATGTGTGGCTGTGGCAATAGTGTTCCGACTGCCACGCAGATACTCATAACATCCGGCATTCAACATTCAACACTCAACACTCCACATTCAACATTCTATTATGGACATAATAAAGCGTAACTTTTTTCGTATTATTCAAAATAAGGTATTTGGGATGAGCGAAGACATTGAGCCCATGTCCAAATACAAATGGAACGTACTTGCCAAACTGGCAGAAACACACGGCTTGGGAGAGTACTTTGCAGACCGCGCTGACATACCAGCCGTGGGCGGACTACAGAACCTGCCTGATGCGGGCTTCTCACGAATGCAGAACCTGCTACTAAATAGTCGCTTGAAGAAGATACGTAAGTCGGAGCCGCTGAGCGACGACTCGTCGATAGAGACCCTCAACTTCCTTGACATCATCGTACAGACAACACAAACCATACTCACCAACGGTTTGCACTTTGCAAACATTGTGCGTATCGGTGCGTTTCTGCGTCACGATGGTGATAAAATCGACTTTATAAAGCTTGAAAACTGGCTCAATCGTCTACAACTGACAAAGATTGCGCAGTTGGAGGCAAGCATTCTCATCAAGACATTGGGCTTTGAGAAGGACGAGATACCATTCATAAAAGACATTACGCCAAAAGCTTACGAGCTGGCACTCGAAGCTCTCGACGCACCCATCGTCATCAAACAAGACGAATGGCAGTTTCACCATTCCTCTGGCGTGTTCGTATCGAACAACTCAAAAGCCATGAAGAAGACGTTCCGCAACTACAAGAAGTATTTCTTCTATGCTCCGGTAGAGGTTATGAGTTGTTGTGTGCACAGATTTGAGAATAGCATTTCTACTCTCGAAGAATAAATACAACCAATCATAATATTCGCATATTTATTTCTTACGTTTGAAATCGAAGCGAAACAATATCATAATAAAACATAAAATGGCGTTATCGTTTTGCTATGTCTTCAAATTAACGTAACTTTGTGCAAATAATAACAAAAAACAAGGTTATATGTTTGACAAAGCAACCTACGTTGGCCGTCGCGCCAAGCTTCGAGAGCTTATGAAAGACGGTATAATAATACTCTTCGGCAACAACGAGTCGCCATGTAACTACCCTTCAAATGGTTACTATCCATTCCGTCAAGACTCCTCATTTCTTTATTATTTCGGACTCAACCGAGACGGTCTTGTCGGTGTTATCGACCTCGATAACGGCACAGAGACACTCGTCGGCAACGATATCGACATTGAAGATATCGTGTGGTATGGCAGTGTTGACAGCGTAAAAGATATGGCAGAACGTGTCGGCGTGGCTAACACAGCCCCCATGAAATCGCTCAAGAGCATTTGCAACGAAGCAATGCGACAGAAACGCCGCATACACTTCCTTCCACCTTATCGCCACGACACTAAAATACAGATATTCGACTTGCTCGGCATACACCCCGTTCAGCAGAAGGAAGCGGCAAGCATCGAACTTATTCGTGCCGTTGTGAAGATGCGCTCTACCAAAGAACAGCAAGAGATAGAAGAACTTGAGCGTGCAGCAGTAATCGGCTACAAGATGCACACCACTGCCATGCGCCTTACAAAACCAGGCCTTACGGAGAAGTTCGTAGCCGGACAAGTAGACAGCATAGCCCTATCTTACGGAGCAATGACAAGCTTTGCCACCATCTTCAGCCAGCATGGCGAGATAATGCACGGCAATCCGTCGATGGCAAAACTTGAGAGTGGACGCCTCGTATTGTGCGATTGCGGAGCGGAGACAATCAATAATTATTGCTCAGACAACACACGCACATTCCCCGTCAACGGCAAGTTTACCGACCGCCAGCTTGAGATTTACTCTATCGTAGAAGCATGCCACGACCATGCACTCGACGTTGCCAAGCCCGGCGTGAAGTATATGGACGTACACTTCTCAATATGCCGCCTGATGACAGAACGCCTGAAGGAATTAGGACTGATGAAGGGCGACGTGGACGAAGCCGTAGCTGCAGGCGCTCACGCCATGTTCCTGCCACACGGATTGGGTCACATGATGGGCATGGACGTGCACGACATGGAAGGTCTCGACCAGATAAACGTAGGCTTCGACGAGGAGACACGTCCGCGCCTCGACCAGTTCGGCACCAACTGCCTGCGCATGGGCCGCCGCTTAGAGGAAGGCTTCGTCGTGACCGACGAACCTGGCATATACTTCATTCCTGCACTCATCGACGACTGGAAGGCTTCAGGCCACTGCGCCGAGTTCCTCAACTTCGATAAAATTGAGACCTACAAGGACTTCGGAGGCATACGCATCGAAGACGACCTACTCATCACAAAAGACGGATGTCGCTTCCTCGGCAAGGAAAGAATACCCTACCACCCGAAAGATATCGAAGCATACATGGCAGAGAACAAATAGACATTGCTTAATAAACAACAATTAATTTAATAAATTACAACAAAATCACATGAAGAAAATCTTAACACTCGCACTTCTCGCTGTTTTTGCGATGAGCGCAAACGCAGCTAAGCCAAAGAAGGCTGCATCGAGCAACAAGCCTGTCTTCACGACAATCAAGGAGAACCCGATCACAAGTATCAAGGACCAGAATCGTAGTGGCACATGCTGGGACTACTCTACTCTCTCATACTTCGAGAGCGAGATTCTCAAGGCTACAGGCAAGACTTACGACCTCTGCGAGGCTTTCGTAGCTAACAAGACCTATATGGACCGCGCCGTTCAGGTTGTACGCCTCCACGGCGACTGCCAGTTCTCTCAGGGCGGTTCGGCTTACGACGTATTGCACGTACTGAAGAACCAGGGTATCTGCCCGGAGGACGCAATGCCGTTCCCAGGTTCACTCTACGGAGACTCGCTCAACAACTTCAACGAGTTCTTCGGCCAGCTTGAGCCGTACGTAGCAGGCATCGCTAAGAGCACAGCTAACAAGATTTCTTCGCAGTGGAAGGTGGGTCTCCAGGGCATCCTCGACGCCTACCTCGGCCAGTGTCCGGAGAAGTTCACATACGAAGGCAAGGAGTACACTCCGAAGTCATTCGCAGCAAGCCTCGGTTTGAACTTCGACGACTACGTAACAATCACAAGCTACTCACACCACCCGTACTACACACAGTACGCTGTTGAGGTGCAGGACAACTGGCGCAACCCACTGTCATGGAACCTTCCGATGGAGGACATGGCACGCATCCTCGAGAACGCTGTCATGAACGGCTACACAGTAGCTTGGGGTGGCGACGTTAGCGAGCCGGGCTTCACACGCAAGGGTCTTGCTTACTTCGTAGATACAAAGAAGGCAGAGGGTCTCTCTGGCAGCGACATGGCTCGCTGGTTGAAGCTTTCTCCGGCAAAGCGCACAAACCTCATCGACTCACTCGGCTGCAAGGTGCCTGAGCTCGAGCCGACAGCAGAGCAGCGTCAGCAGCGCTTCGACAACTGGGAGCTCACCGACGACCACGGCATGCTTATCTTCGGTATTGCTAAGGACCAGCACGGCAAGGAATACTACATGGTGAAGAACTCTTGGGGCGAGACAGGCGACTACAAGGGTATCTGGTACATGACAAAGAACTATATAGTAGCCAACACAATGGACTATATGGTTAACAAGAACGCTATCCCGGCTGACATCCTCCAGAAGATGATTGAGGCTAAGAAAAATCAGGGTATTGGCGACTAACCCCAGCAGGTTGCGACAAGCAAAACCCTATTTGTAACACATAAGACACTAAGACCGAGCAGGTGTACAACCACCTTGTTCGGTCTTTTTTTCGTACTTATGCAATCCGCGTCGGTCGATGCGGACGTCTGCGCCGGTCGATGCGGATGTCTGCGTCGGTCGATGCGGATGTCTGCGCCGGTCGATGCGGATGTCTGCGCCGGTCGATGCGGATGTCTGCGCCGGTCGATGCGGATGCTACACACACAACAAATAACCAACACACACAACGATAATATACTACAAAAATATAATAATTAGGTATAAAGAATTTAACCTGCCACTTAAAAACACAAAAAACACTCCTCTTATTCCATAGTTTTTTTGTAACTTTACACGCGTTTTACCTTAAACGCGCAGACACTCTGCACCCCACTCCTAAACCGAGAAAAAATAAAAACTATATATAATGTTATTCAAATGGAATTACAAGTCACCTGCGACAGAGGAGAAACAGGCGGCTGACGAACTGGGGGCGAAGCTGAATATCAGCCCGATACTCGCCCAGCTGCTCATGCGACGCGGCATAACAACAGAGTCAGCTGCCAAGCGATTCTTCCACCCGCAGCTGGCAGACCTCATCAACCCCTTCCTCATGAAGGACATGGACCTCGCCGTCGACCGCCTCAACGACGCGATGGGTCGCAAGGAGCGCATCCTTGTTTACGGCGACTACGACGTGGACGGTTGCACGGCGGTAGCACTGGTGTACAAGTTCATACAGCAGTTCTACTCGAACATAGAGTATTACATCCCCGACCGCTACGACGAAGGCTACGGCGTGAGCAAGAAAGGCATCGACTACGCCAAGGAGGCAGGCGTGAAACTCATCATCATCCTCGACTGTGGCATCAAAGCCGTTGAAGAGATAGCCTACGCCAAGTCGCTCGGCATCGACTTCATCATCTGCGACCATCACATGCCCGACGAGGAACTGCCGCCCGCAGTGGCTATCCTCAACCCGAAGCGACCGGATGACACCTACCCATTTAAGCATCTCTGCGGTTGTGGCGTAGGCTTCAAGCTGATGCAGGCATTCGCCAAGAACAACGGCATCCCCTTCGCCCGACTCATCCCGCTGCTCGACTTCTGTGCCGTGAGCATAGCTGCCGACATCGTGCCCGTCACCGAGGAGAACCGCATACTCGCCTACCACGGACTGAAAACGCTCAACCAGAACCCGAGCATCGGTCTGAAGGCGATTATAGACATCTGCGGACTCGGAGGCAGAGACATATCCATGAGCGACATCGTGTTCAAGATAGGTCCGCGCATCAATGCGTCGGGACGTATGGAGAACGGACGCGAGAGCGTCGATTTGCTCGTAGAGAAAGACTTCTCGCACGCGCTTGCCAAGGCGAAGCACATCGACGAGTACAACGAACAGCGCAAGGACATCGACAAGCAGATGACAGAGGAGGCTAACAGCATCGTATCGAAACTGGAGAGTCAGCGTCACCGCTCGTCGATAGTACTCTACGACGAGAACTGGAAGAAGGGCGTTATCGGTATCGTGGCATCACGACTCACCGAAATCTACTTCCGACCGACCGTCGTACTGACACGCGACGGCGACTTCGCTACTGGTTCAGCGCGAAGCGTGACGGGCTTTGACGTATACTCGGCTATAAAGAGCTGTCGTGACCTGCTCGTGAACTTCGGCGGACACACCTACGCTGCCGGACTGACTCTGCGATGGGACGACATACAGGAGTTCCGCAACCGCTTCCAACGCTATGTAGACGAGCACATACAGCCCGAACAGACAGAGGCAATACTCAACATAGATGCCGAAATCGACTTCCGCGACATCACGAAGAAACTGCACAACGACTTGAAGCGTTTCTCGCCATTCGGACCAGGTAACACCAAGCCGCTCTTCTGCACAACCGACGTTTACGACTACGGCACAAGCAAGGTCGTGGGACGCGAGCAGGAGCACATCAAACTGGAGCTTGTAGACTCCAAGTCGAGCAACATCGTGAATGGTATCGCATTCGGACAGAGCGCTTCAGCGCGTTACATTAAATCGAAACATAGCTTCGACATAGCCTACACCATTGAGGACAACGTGTTCAAACGCAACATGGTGCAGCTACAGATTGAAGACATACGTGTGGCGGAGGAAGACTAACAGCAAGAACAAACCGAGAAGCTTCAATTAAACAACAAAATGGGTTACGACGAAACATTATATCTCAAAATACTCAGAGACACTTGGGGCTACTCCGACTTCCGCGGCATACAGCGCGACATCATACGCAGCATTGCCGAGGGCAAGGACACGTTAGGACTGATGCCTACGGGCGGCGGCAAATCGCTCACATTCCAAGTGCCGGCTCTCGCCATGGAAGGTGTGTGCATTGTTATCACGCCGCTCATCGCACTGATGAAAGACCAGGTGGAGAACCTACGCCGCCGCCAAGTGCTCGCTGCTGCCATATACTCGGGCATGAGCCGTCAGGAAATCGTCAAGACACTCGAGAACTGCGTGCTCGGCAACACGAAGATACTCTATGTGTCGCCGGAGCGCATCGGTTCGGAACTATTCCAAACCAAACTGGCGCATATAAAAGTGAGCTTCATAACCATTGACGAAGCCCACTGCATATCGCAATGGGGCTACGACTTCCGCCCGTCGTATCTGCACATAGCCGACATACGCCGCTTAAAGCCCGACGCTCCAATACTTGCGCTCACCGCAACCGCTACAAAGGACGTTATTGACGACATACAAGAGCAATTAGAATTCAAGGAGCGGAACGTGTTCCGCATGAGTTTCGAACGCAAGAACCTTGCATACGTAGTGCGCACATCTGACAACAAACAGCAACAGTTAGTGCACATACTGAACTCAATAAACGGCAGTGCTATTGTATATGTACGAAGTCGCAAACTAACGAAAGAGATATGCGAACTCTTGTTGAACAATAACATTAGCGCAACATACTATCACGCTGGTCTTGAGCACAGTACAAAAGATGAACGTCAGAGAAAATGGCACGACGACGAGGTGCGAGTAATGGTTGCAACAAACGCCTTCGGCATGGGTATCGACAAGCCCGACGTACGCGTAGTGATACACATTACTTGCCCCGATTCGATAGAGGCTTACTTTCAGGAAGCAGGCAGAGCCGGACGCGATGGAAAGAAGGCTTACGCCGTACTGCTCTACGACAAGAGCGACAAGGCAAAGCTTTTGAAACGTATCGCACAAGAATTCCCTAACAAGGAAGAAATTTGTCGCGTGTATGAGCACATTGCATACTATCTGCAGATTGCTGCAGGTTCGGGTTATGGACGCACATTCCACTTCGAAGTAGAGAAGTTCAGCCTACTCTTCCATCACTACCCCGTAATCGTAAACTCAGCTCTAAAGATACTCTCAAGAGCGGGCTACATAGAATATGACATCGATCCCGACTCACGAACACGCGTAAAGTTCACACTCGAACGCGATCAGCTATACATGTTGCACGAAACAACGCCGAACGAGGAACTCGTGATAACAACACTACTGCGCGAATATAGCGGATTGTTCGTCGACTATCACTTCATAGAGCTCGCATTCATAGCACATGCAACAGGACTCACCCAACAACAAGTGTACTTGATTTTGACGAGTCTGAGCCAACGACGAATACTGCATTTCATCCCCGAACGCTCTGTGCCATTGCTCACATACACACAAGACCGCGTATTGCCTGAGGAGATAGTTATTTCAGAATCTGTGTACGAAGAACGTAAAACACAGTTTGAGAAACGCATAAAAAGCATCATCGACTATGCACAGAACGATACTGTATGCCGTAGCAGACAGCTGCTGCGCTACTTCGGCGAGACAGAAACCAACGACTGTCGCCAATGCGACGTGTGTTTGACACATCAAGACACATCACAATCATACAAAGATGCGTATAATCAAGCACTGAAAACGATAAAAGCTCTGCTCGCAGACGGCGAAAAGCACTCAATTACAGAGCTTAACAAAATAGTGCTAAACCAGGAAGCAAAAGACGAAGCTATGGAGTATCTCGTGAACGAAGAAGTGATAAAAGTAGAACTAAACAACATCTTCTTAAAAAAGTAACTTAAAATTAATTAAATAGATAAGTTTTTATTCCGAAACTCGTTATTTTTTGCTTACTTTTGCAAAACAAGCGACGTGTATAGAAACGCCCCACAAAGCGCACACATTAATTTTAATAAAAAGAAAAGAAAATAGATATGTTTGAAAATCTTAGTGACAGACTTGAACGCAGTTTCAAAATTCTCAAAGGTGAAGGCAAGATTACCGAAATCAACGTTGCCGAAACCCTCAAAGACGTAAGACGCGCTCTGTTGGATGCCGACGTAAACTATAAAGTGGCTAAGACCTTCACCGACACGGTGAAGAAAAAAGCTCTCGGCATGAACGTACTCACAGCGGTGAAGCCAAGCCAGTTGATGGTAAAGATTGTACACGACGAGCTCGCCGAACTCATGGGTGGCGAAGCTGCCGAGCTTAACCTGAACGGACGACCGTCAATCATCCTCATGAGCGGTCTGCAGGGCTCTGGTAAAACCACTTTCTCGGGCAAGCTTGCTAATATGCTTAAGAACAAGCAACACAAGAACCCGTTGCTCGTAGCCTGCGACGTATATCGTCCGGCAGCTATCGAACAGCTCAAGGTCGTTGGCGAGCAGGTAGGCGTACCCGTATATTCTGAACCTGAGAGCAAGGACGTTGTAAGCATCGCAAACAACGCTATTCGCGAGGCAAAGGCCAAGAGCTACGACGTAGTAATCGTCGATACCGCAGGTCGTCTGGCAGTAGACGAGGAGATGATGAACGAGATTGAGACCTTGAAGAACGCCATCAACCCGAACGAGACTCTCTTCGTTGTTGACTCGATGACCGGTCAAGACGCTGTCAACACAGCCAAGGAGTTCAACGACCGCCTCGACTTCGACGGCGTGGTTCTCACCAAGCTCGACGGCGACACACGCGGTGGTGCAGCACTCTCTATCCGCACCGTTGTCACTAAGCCAATCAAGTTCGTAGGTACCGGCGAGAAGATGGAAGCGATCGACGTGTTCCACCCGTCGCGTATGGCTGACCGTATCCTCGGCATGGGTGACATCGTGAGCCTTGTAGAACGTGCCCAGGAACAGTTCGACGAAGAAGAGGCACGCCGCCTGCAGAAGAAGATTCAGAAGAACAAGTTCGACTTCAACGACTTCCTCGGACAGATTGAGCAGATAAAGAAGATGGGTAATCTGAAGGATCTTGCAGCAATGATTCCGGGCGTAGGCAAGGCTATCAAGGACGTTGACATCGACGACAATGCATTCAAGGGCATTGAAGCAATCATAAAGAGTATGACTCCGAAGGAGCGTACAAACCCGGAAATTCTGAACCAGAGTCGCCGTATGCGTATCGCGAAAGGTAGCGGTACGAACATTCAGGAGGTGAACCGACTCATCAAACAGTTCGACCAGACTCGCAAGATGATGAAGATGGTTACTGGTACAAATATGGCAAAAATGGCTGGCATGATGAGCAAGATGAAAGGCATGCCAGGTATGCCAAAGTTCTAAAAAAGAAGAGATATGCAACTGATTGACGGAAAAGCAACTGCTGAAGCTATTAAAGCAGAAATAGCAGAAGAGGTGAAGAGCATCATGACTGCAGGTGGCAAGCAACCGCATCTTGCGGCAGTGCTTGTAGGTCACGATGGTGGCTCAGAGACTTACGTGAAGAATAAGGTCATTGCCTGCGAGAAGTGTGGCTTTAAGTCGACACTTATCCGCTACGAAGACGATGTCACCGAGGACGAACTGCTCGCATGTGTAGAGCGTCTGAACAACGACAACGATGTAGACGGATTTATCGTGCAGTTGCCGCTCCCACGTCATATCGACGAGCAGAAGATAATCGAGGCTATCGACTACCGCAAGGATGTCGATGGTTTCCATCCGATCAACGTCGGACGCATGTCTATCGGTCTGCCATGCTTCATATCCGCTACTCCACTCGGTATAGTAACCCTGCTCAAACGCTACAACATAGAGACCTCGGGAAAGAAATGTGTTGTGCTCGGCAGAAGCAACATCGTTGGAAAACCAATGGCACAACTGATGATGCAGAAGCAATATGGCGATGCAACAGTTACGGTATGCCACTCGCACACCGCCGACATCAAGAAAGAATGTCGCGAAGCCGACATCATCATAGCAGCAATCGGCAAACCCGACTTCGTAACAGCCGATATGGTGAAGGAAGGTGCTGTGGTAATTGACGTAGGTACAACCCGCGTTCCTGACGCAACCCGCAAGAGCGGTTTCCGTCTCAACGGTGACGTGAAGTTCGACGAAGTAGCTCCTAAGTGCTCGTTCATAACACCAGTGCCCGGCGGTGTCGGACCGATGACAATCTGCTCGCTGATGAAGAATACGCTGCAGGCAGCGAAAGGATGGTAAAATGAAGACAAGCGTCAGCAGCTGGCATCACAGGTGCTGACAACTGTCAACACAACAACATAACACACCCCAACCTTAATAAGTATGACAGCAGAAGACTATTACAAGCTCGGCAACGAGTACAGACGTAAAGGCGATTGGAAGCATGCTATCGACAACTATCTCGAAGCAATAGCTCTCGACCCCGAGTCGCCTGCAGTGGAAGCAAAGCAAATGCTCGACGACATGTTCGCCTTCTACTGTAAAGATATGTATAACCCCTAACTCTAAACGATATATTACTATGGGAAAAATCAAAGGTGCTATCGTGGTTAACACCGACCGATGCAAAGGATGCTCTCTTTGTGTTGTAGCTTGCCCGAAAGATGTCATTGCTCTCACAGCAAAGGCAGTGAACGTGCATGGTTATCAATACGCCGAGGCTGTAAGACCTGACGATTGTATTGGTTGTGCATCGTGCGGAATTGTATGTCCAGACGGATGTATTAGTGTTTACCGTAAAAAAATGGAGGATTAACACAATGGCAGAACAGGAAGTTAAACTTATGAAAGGCAACGAGGCTCTCGCCCACGCTGCCATCCGTTGTGGTTGTGATGGTTATTTCGGCTATCCTATTACTCCACAGACCGAAGTTATCGAAACACTCTCAGAACTTAAGCCTTGGGAGACCACGGGCATGGTAGTGCTTCAGGCAGAGAGTGAAGTTGCATCAATCAACATGCTTTACGGTGGCGGTGGCACCGGCAAACGCGTTATGACATCGTCGTCAAGTCCGGGCGTATCGCTCATGCAGGAGGGTATCTCTTATATGGCAGGCGCAGAAGTACCGGGTCTTATCGTCGACGTTCAGCGCGGCGGTCCTGGTCTTGGCACCATCCAACCTTCACAGAGCGACTATTTCCAGGCTACCCGTGGCGGTGGCAATGGTGATTACTATATCCTCGTGCTCGCCCCGAACTCTGTTCAGGAGATGGCCGACTTTGTCGACCTCTCTTTTGAACTCGCTTTCAAGTATCGCATCCCTGCAATGATTCTCTCTGACGGTGTTATCGGTCAGATGATGGAGAAGGTAGTTCTTCCTCCATTCAAGCCACGCCGCACAAACGAAGAAATCATAAAGGAATGTCCGTGGGCAGCTACTGGTTGCAAGGGCCGTAAGCCCGTCGTTATCACATCTCTCGAGCTTAAGCCTGAGATTATGGAGCAGCGTAACCTGCAGCTTCAAGAGAAATACCGCAAGATTCGCGAGAATGAGGTTCGCTACGAGACCAAGTTCATGGACGACGCAGAATACATGATTGTTGCGTTCGGTTCGGCAGCGCGTATTGCAGAAAAGACTATCGAGCTTGCACGTGCAGAGGGTATTAAGGTCGGTTTGTTCCGTCCTATCACATTGTGGCCTTTCCCCGAAAAGGAGATTGCAGAGGCAGCTAAGAAGCTCAAGGGTATTCTCGTTGCAGAGATTAACGCCGGCATGATGATCGAGGACGTACGCCTCGCAGTAAACGGCACTGTACGTTGTGAGCACTACGGACGACTCGGCGGCATCGTTCCCGAGCCAGAGGAAATGGTTAAAGCTTTAAAGGAGAAATTTCTATGAACGATATAATATCACCGGAGAACCTGGTTTACAAAAAGCCTGAGCTTCTCAACGATACCCACATGCACTACTGCGCAGGTTGTTCGCATGGCGTAGTTCACAAACTTGTGGCTGAAGTTATCGAAGAAATGGGCATGCAGGAGAACGCCATCGGCGTAAGCCCGGTAGGCTGCTCTGTATTTGCCTACAACTATATCGACATCGACTGGCAGGAAGCAGCACACGGACGCGCTCCAGCTCTTGCTTCTGCCATCAAGCGTCTGTGGCCAGAGCGCCTTGTCTTCACCTATCAGGGCGACGGCGACATGGCTTGTATCGGAACAGCCGAGAGTATCCACGCACTGAACCGCGGTGAAAACATCACTCTCATATTCATCAACAATGCCATCTACGGTATGACTGGTGGACAGATGGCTCCGACAACGCTTATCGGTCAGAAGACATCTACATGTCCTTATGGTCGCGAACCGGCGCTGCATGGTTATCCACTCAACCTCTCAGAAATGGCTGTCACTCTGCCGGGCACATGCTTCGTAACACGCCAGAGCGTAGAGAACGTAGCATCAATCCGTAAGGCAAAGGCTGCTATCAAGAAGGCATTCACAGCATCTATGGAGGGCAAGGGTTCATCACTCGTTGAGATTGTTGCTACATGCAACAGCGGATGGAAGTTGCCACCGGTGAAGGCCAACAAGTGGATGGAAGAGAATATGTTCAAACAATACCCGAAGGGTGACTTAAAAGACACGACAAACCTATGAAAGCAGAAATAATTATAGCAGGTTTCGGAGGACAGGGCGTGCTCTCAATGGGTAAGATTCTCGCCTACTCCGGTCTGATGGAGAACAAAGAAGTAACATGGATGCCGGCTTACGGTCCTGAGCAGCGTGGCGGTACAGCCAACGTGACAGTAATCGTGAGCGAAGAGCGCATCTCATCGCCTATCCTTAGCCATTATGATGTGGCTATCGTGCTTAACCAGCCATCGCTCGACAAGTTCGAGTCGAAAGTGAAGCCAGGCGGAATACTTATATATGACGGTTTCGGTATTATCAATCCACCGACACGTAAGGACATCAATGTCTATCGTATCGACGCTATGGATAAGGCTGCCGAATTGAAGAACTCAAAGGTGTTCAACATGATTGTACTCGGCGGCCTGCTAAAGGTTTGCCCGATTGTGAGCACCGACGGCCTCAACAAGGCTCTTTACAAGACACTTCCCGAGCGTCACCACGGTCTTATTCCTCTGAACATGGAGGCAGTAGAGGCTGGCGGACAGATTATCGAGAAGGTTTAAAATCGGAAAACTTATTTTTTTATAACTCTCTAATTATTTGAGGGCGGGCTGCAGTGATTGCACCCCGTCCTTTTTTGTTTCAATACAAGACAAAAAAATAGGAGATCTTACGACCTCCTATTTCGTATTGTCATATTAAATTGACTTCTATATAATGGTTATTCCTTGTTAGGCAAATGGAATTCGTACGACTTATCGAACACTTGACTAACCTTATTGATTTCGAGGAATGTTGTGCCCGTCGGGTTGCCCAATCCGAAGCTACCACTAAGGTACGCAATCTTATCGTCGGAGCCGATGTAGCCTTTCTGTCGGAGCATACGCAATGCAGCTGTGAACATGTATGCAGCAGGCGCATGTTCCTTCTGATGAACGGGGATGACACCAAAGCTGAGATTTAACCAGCGCTGTGTCTTTTCCTTATAACATATTGCAAGGATAGGGTTCGGACCGCGGAAAGCAGCCAAATGGCGTACGGTCTCGCCAGTAAGACTGTCGGTGATGATACCAGCAACGCCAAGTGTCTTCGTTGCCTCAATAGCTGCATGAGCAAGGAATTCACGCTGCGAGCAGTTCTCGTTCATCGGTACCTCATAGTCGCCAAGCGCAGAGCGGTCCTTCTCTGCCTGCTCAGCAATGGCAGCCATCGTCTGCACTGCCTCAAGCGGATACTTGCCACTTGCCGTCTCACCACTAAGCATGAGTGCATCTGTATATGAATAGATAGCATTGGCTATATCAGTAACCTCAGCACGTGTAGGGCGCGGATTCTTAATCATCGTATGGAGCATCTGTGTTGCGACGATAACCGGCTTCTTCTTCATCACACACTTGCGTATAATCTGGCGTTGAATGCCCGGTATCTGCTCTATTGGCACCTCTATACCAAGGTCGCCACGCGCAATCATAATGCCATAAGAGGCATCAATAATCTCATCAATATTATCTACTCCTTCTTGATTTTCAATCTTTGAGATAATTTTTATGTCGCTATTGTGCTCGTCGAGTATCTTCTGTATCGCAAGAACGTCATCGGCAGAACGCACAAACGAATGAGCAATAAAGTCGATGTCTTCTTCAATAGCAAGGAGTATGTTATCGTGATCCTTCTGCGTAATAGCAGGCAGAGCGATATGCTCGCCAGGTACGTTCACGCTCTTGTGTGCACCAAGCACACCGTCGTTCTGTACCTGAGCTACAAGCATCGGACCATTGTTGTCTATGACAAGCATATCAAGTTCACCATCGTCAAAAAGCACATGATCACCAACCTTCACATCCTTAGCAAAGTCGATGTATGACACATTGACAATATCGTGCGATGAGTCCATACCCGGACGTCCAAATATCTTAACCACATCGCCCGTCTTGTACTCTATTGGCTCAGCACAACCAGTGGTTCTCACCTCTGGTCCCTTTGTGTCAATCATAAGAGCCAAGTGGGGCGAAACAGTTCTCACGTTCTTTATAATATTACGTATCCCGTCAGGCGTCGCATGTGCAGTATTCATTCTTACGACGTTCATTCCGGCAAAGAACAATTTGCGGAGGAACTCGACATCACAACGGCGATCGCTAATAGAAGCAACAATCTTTGTTTGTTTCATCGTATATATATTTATATGTTTCTCGTATGCAAAGTTACTGATTTTCTCAGAAAAACCACGTTAATGCACTACACATAAAATCTTAAATATGTGTAATAATTAGTGAGCTATCAGCGATGTATTCAGTAAATTATTCGTCGTATCGTGTATTCTCATACGATACTTATCTGCATAGCTGATGCTCATTATGCGTTGTGGTTCGGCAATTGTAGGCGTGAGTGACAAAGCAAGATGCCCCATAGTGCGACGCAGATTAAGTTCTACACACGGATGAAGCAGGAAGCCGTCAGCACTCTCACGTGCTACAGCCATCATGTCAATGCCGAAAGCTCCAACATATATACCCTTAAAATGCAGAGAAAGCACAGCACGAATACGCTCGCAGATATTATCAACAAGAGCAATGTCGGCATACCGTGATAATATTTCACGCTTATCAGCTTCTGTGGCAAGTATATTGCCTACATATGCACCACCACGTGTAGCGAAGAGCGAGAGTCCTTTGAAATCAATCGACCCGTCGGAATTGCTCACAAACTCAAGTCCGAAGTCGTACACCTTACTATATAATGGCTCTACCATTATGCCACCCTGACGTTTGACGACATTCGCTGCCCACCCTTCAAGATGTGCATCAAGTACTGTGGTCTCTACATAGCGCACTCCCCTGCCGCTACTGCTCCATGGCGACTTGAGCACGCTTCTTCCGTTGCGTTTTAGCACTTGAAGTACCTCCTCCATTGTTGTGCAGTAGTGGCTTTCGCCAACGGTTTGGGACTCAGCTATTTCACGCAACACAGGCAAAAGATGTTCTGCAGCAAAGCGTCTGTTGCTCATCTCTCTGATAGTAGCAAGCGCATCGTCACTTGGCATGAATGGTTCAAGCCATTTATTAGCACGCAACAGTTGTTCCTTTATTGTGCGATCCCACCCCCACGGCTCTACCTGAAAACTCTTAACATCGTCCAAAGTAAAATCTTTCAAGTCGGCAGCGGTGACAAAAACCACGTCATTGCCGAACTTACGTAAATGGCGACGTGCCTCTATTGCTGCCTCAACATCGTCTACGAGTACCATATCGCCTTCTGAAGCCCAGAAAGCAGGGATAAATCCCAAGTCGGTACGCAAACGTCTACCTGCATGAGGGGCGGTGAAACATTCTTGATTGGCAGCAAGAGCTATGTCGTGCTCAGGATTGAATATATGTAACTTCATCTGTTCTTATCTTTAATTACTTCGTAAGCAAGTGCAAAAATACCACTTTTATTTCACAATCGAGCGACTACACATCTGCATAATAGCACACCGCAAACGATGTAGACGCAAAAAATAAAAAAAAATGCAGTTTTTGCAATACAGAGTTTGCAAATAAAGAAATTAATATTACCTTTGCATAGTTGTAGAAGACTATATAATAAATAGCAAAATATTCAAGTAACAGAAGCAACAGAAACAACCGATAGAGTAATGGAAGCTTTCTTTAAAACTCATAAATACCTCGTAGAGCATACGGACGCACCAGTCAGACGCAATCTTATGGACGAGATTGACTGGAGCGATCGTCTCATTGGCATTAAGGGTACACGAGGCATTGGAAAGACAACATTCCTGTTGCAGTATGCCAAGGAGAATTTCGACACTAACGATCGTCGTTGTCTCTACGTGAATATGAACAACTTCTACTTTCAGGGACGTGGCATCGCTGACTTTGCGATGGATTTCTATAACCACGGTGGCGAGGTTCTACTCATTGATCAAGTGTTCAAGCAGCAGAACTGGAGCAGCGAGCTTCGCAAATGCTACGACCAATGTCCCAACCTGAAGATTATATTCACGGGCTCAAGTGTGATGCGACTGAAAGAGGAAAATCCCGAACTCTGTGGCATCGTCAAGAGTTACAACCTCCGTGGCTTCTCGTTCCGCGAATACTTAAATCTACAAACAGGCAATAACATCCCCGTCTATACGCTTGACAACATTCTCGCCAATCATGTAGAAATAGCCAACGAGATTGCAAAGAATGTAGACATTGCCGAACACTTCAACTCCTACCTTCATCATGGCTTCTATCCATTCTTTCTTGAGCACCGCAACTTCGAGGAAAACTTGCTCAAGACTATGAACATGATGACCGAAGTAGACATTCTTCTGATAAAACAAATCGAACTTAAATATCTCACAAAGATAAAGAAGCTCCTCTACCTACTTGCTGTAGAAGGACTGAAAGCACCGAACATCAGCAACCTGGCAGGAGAGATTAAGACAAGCCGTGCTACAGTGATGAATTATATCAAGTATCTCTCTGATGCACGTTTGATAAATATCATTTACCACCCTGGCGATGAGTTCCCGAAAAAGCCGTCAAAGGTGATGATGTACAACCCCAACCTCATGTACTGCATCTACCCAATCGTGGCAGACCGTCAGGATGTTATGGAGACATTCTTCGTCAATATGCTTTGGAAGGACCACAGCGTCAATCAGGGCAACCGCGACGCTGCATACATCATTGACAATAAACTTCACTTCCATGTCACGAGTGCCAACCACATACGACGCACTCGCAACTCCTCAGAGCAACTATACGCCACCTACGACCTCAATATTGGTCAAGCGAACAAAGTTCCGCTTTGGATGTTCGGCTTACTCTATTAAAAGTAAAAAAGTAAAAGAGTAAAAGAGTAAAAAGTAGGAAGGCTTAGAAAGGCTTAACTCGGCTTAGGAAGGCTTAGTTTGGCTTAGTTCGGCTTAAACGCCGCCTTAAATGAGGCTTAGACAGAAAAAGTTTAAAACAACTATAAGTATTCACTAATTAAAAAGAATTAGTAAAATGGCTAAAGAAAAAAAATTTATCACTTGTGATGGTAACACAGCTGCCGCTCACGTGAGCTACATGTTCACAGAGGTTGCTGCTATCTATCCTATCACTCCGTCATCTCCGATGGCAGAGCATGTAGATGAATGGGCTGCCAAGGGTCGTAAGAACCTCTTCGGTCAGCGAGTTTCTATCCAGGAAATGGAGTCAGAGGCTGGTGCAGCAGGTGCTCTCCACGGCTCACTTCAGGCTGGTGCCCTCACCTCAACATACACTGCTTCGCAGGGTCTGTTGCTGATGATTCCTAACATGTATAAGGTTGCAGGCGAGTTGCTGCCGTGCGTGTTCAACGTTTCTGCACGTACATTGGCTTCACACTCTCTCTGTATCTTCGGCGACCACCAGGACGTTATGGCTTGCCGTCAGACAGGCTTCGCAATGTTCTGCTCTGGTTCAGTACAGGAAGTTATGGACCTCTCTGCTGTTCCTCACCTTGCTACACTTGAGACATCAGTACCGTTCATCAACTTCTTCGACGGTTTCCGTACATCACACGAGTACCACAAGATCGAGGAGATGGATATGGAAGACATCCGTCCGTTGGTAAATCCGGACTACATCAAGCGTTTCCGCGACCGTGCCCTCACACCAGAGCGCCCAGTTACACGTGGTACAGCTGAGAACCCGGAGACATTCTTCACACACCGTGAGGCTTGCAACGAGTACTACGACCGCATCCCTGAAGTAGTAGAGAAGTACTGCCAGGAGATGACAAAGATTACTGGTCGCGAGTACCACCTCTTCAACTACTACGGAGCAGAGGACGCAGAGAACGTAATCATCCTCATGGGTTCTGCTACAGAGCCTGCACGCGAGGCTATCGACTACCTGAACAAGCAGGGTAAGAAGGTAGGTATGGTTGCTGTTCACCTTTATCGTCCGTTCGCAGTAGATTACCTGAAGAAAGCTCTTCCTGCTACAGTTAAGCGCATTGCTGTACTCGACCGTACAAAGGAGCCAGGCGCAGAGGGCGAACCGCTGTACCTCGACGTTAAGTCGGCTCTCTACGACGACGAGCGCAAGCCGCTTATCGTTGGTGGTCGTTACGGCCTTGGTTCTTCAGATACAACACCGGCTAAGATCGTTGCTGTGTTCAAGAACCTCGAGCTCCCGCAGCCTAAGAACCACTTCACAGTGGGCATCGTTGACGATGTTACATTCACTTCACTTCCTGAGGAAGAGGAGATTCCAATGGGCGGCGACGACTTGTTCGAAGCTAAGTTCTACGGACTCGGTGCTGATGGTACTGTAGGTGCTAACAAGAACTCTGTACAGATCATCGGTAACAACACCAACAAGTACTGCCAGGCTTACTTCTCTTACGACTCAAAGAAGTCAGGTGGTTTCACTTGCTCACACTTGCGTTTCGGCGACAGCCCAATCCACAGCGCATACCAGGTAAATACTCCTAACTTCGTGGCTTGCCACGTACAGGCTTACCTGAATATGTACGATGTTACACGCGGTTTGCGCAAGAACGGTTACTTCCTGTTGAACACTATATTCGACGGCGAGGAACTCGTTAACTTCATCCCGAACAAGGTGAAGCGCATTTTCGCTCAGAACAACATCACTGTTTACTATATCAACGCAACAAAGATTGCTCAGGAGATTGGTCTCGGTAACCGTACCAATACCATCCTCCAGTCTGCATTCTTCCGCATCACAGAGGTTATTCCTTTGGATCTCGCAGTAGAGCAGATGAAGGCATTCATCGTTAAGTCTTACTCTAAGAAGGGTCAGGACGTTGTTGACAAGAACTTCGCAGCTGTTGACCGCGGCGGTGAGTACAAGCAGCTCACTGTTGACCCAGCATGGGCAAACCTCGCTGACGAGGAGGCTAAGGCAGACAACGCTCCGGCATTCGTTAAAGAGCTCGTTCGTCCTATCAATGGTCAGGCAGGCGACCTCTTGAAGGTTTCTGACTTCGTTAAGCACGACACCGTTGACGGTACATGGCAGAACGGCACTTCAGCTTTCGAGAAGCGTGGTGTTGAGGCATTCGTTCCGGTATGGAACGTAGAGAACTGTATCCAGTGTAACAAGTGTTCGTTCGTATGTCCTCACGCAGCTATCCGTCCGTTCGTTCTTACCGACGCAGAGCTTGCAGGCATCGAAGGTCTTGAGACACAGGAGATCAAGGCTCCGGCTACTCTCAAGGGTATGCACTTCCGCATTGAGATTTCTGTACTCGACTGTCTTGGCTGCGGCAACTGTGCCGACGTTTGCCCGGGCAAGAAGAACAAGGAGACCGGCGAGCTTGAGAAGGCTCTCAAGATGGTTCCGTTCAACGTTGACGCAGAGGATATGCAGAAGGAAGCACAGAACTGGGAGTACCTCGTTCACAACGTAGCTTCTAAGCAGGACCTCGTAGACATCAAGCAGAGCCCGAAGAACTCTCAGTTCGCTCAGCCTCTGTTCGAGTTCTCAGGCGCTTGCTCTGGTTGCGGTGAGACTCCTTACGTTAAGCTCATCTCTCAGCTCTTCGGCGACCGTCAGATGATTGCCAACGCTACTGGTTGTTCTTCTATCTACTCAGCTTCTATCCCGTCTACACCTTACACAACCAACGCTAAGGGTCAGGGTCCAGCATTCGACAACTCACTGTTCGAGGACTTCTGCGAGTTCGGTCTCGGTATGGTTCTCGGTAACAAGAAGATGAAGGAGCGCATCTGCCACCTCCTCGAAGAGGCAAAGGCAGACGAGCACGTTCCGGCAGAGTTCGTAGCTGCTGCTGACAAGTGGATGGCTAACATGAACGACTCTGAGGGTTCTAAGGCTGCTGCTGCAGAGCTGAAGCCGCTCATCGCTGCTGGTGCAGAGAAGGGTTGCCCGGTTTGCACAGAGCTCAAGACTCTCGACCACTACCTCGTAAAGCGCAGCCAGTGGATTATCGGTGGCGACGGTGCTTCTTACGATATCGGCTACGGCGGTCTCGACCACGTATTGGCTTCTGGTGAGGACGTTAACATCCTCGTACTCGATACTGAGGTTTACTCTAACACTGGTGGTCAGTCATCTAAGTCTACTCCGCTCGGCGCTATCGCTCAGTTCGCAGCTCAGGGCAAGCGTATCCGCAAGAAGGACCTCGGTCTTATGCAGACAACATACGGCTACATCTACGTAGCTCAGATCGCTATGGGTGCTGACAATGCTCAGACATTGAAGGCTATCCGCGAGGCAGAGGCTTACCCAGGTCCGTCACTCATCATTGCTTACGCTCCGTGTATCAACCACGGTCTGAAGCGTAAGGGCGGTATGGGTCGCTCACAGAACGAGGAGAAGCTCGCTGTTGATTGCGGTTACTGGCACCTCTGGCGCTTCAACCCGCTGTTGGCTGACGAGGGCAAGAACCCGTTTACACTCGACTCTAAGGCTCCGAAGTGGGAGGACTTCCGCGACTTCCTCCTTGGTGAGGTTCGCTACCTCTCTGTTCAGAAAGCATTCCCGAAGGAGGCTGATGAGCTGTTCAGCCAGGCTGAGAAGATGGCTAAGCTCCGCTACCAGACCTACGTTCGCAAGAGCCAGGAGGATTGGAGCGAGCAGATCTAATCAGACCGAAATTGAAGGAGGAAACGGATAGCACGCCTACCCTATCCTCCTAAGATAGAAATATTATAAAACGACAGCAATGATGTTTAGACATTATTGCTGTCGTTTTTTTGTAGTGTCCCCGATTTCCGCTAACTTTGCAATACAGGTGTGCGTTGAGTAAGCAACCAAGTGAAATCTTCGGTCTATCATTCAATACACTATCATTTAAAAAGAAGACAAAGGAAATCAATTCTAAATAAACAAGCCTACTAAAACAAACAAGATAAACAATACAATGAATTTGAAATTGCTCACAGGAGTCATTGTCTCAACGGCATTTCTCCTGCCCGGCTCCGCATCGGGACAGACTGCGGACTTCAACATCGTGCCTCAACCGCTGCAGGCTGACGTAACTAACGATGCACCTTTTATCCTCAACGGCAAAACATCAATTGTAGTTGCGACCTCAAACAACGACATGAAGCGCAATGCCACCCTACTCGCATCGTATATCGAACAGACTACCGGTGTGCGCCCCACTGTCGGAAAGCAGGGCAAGGATGCTACAGCTATTGTCCTTTCTATCGACAAGACAATCAGCAACGCTGAAGGCTACAAGCTCGATGTCGACGCTAAACGCATCAGCATCGCTGGAGCATCAGCTGCCGGTGTGTTCTACGGCATACAAACCTTGCGTAAGTCGCTGCCAGTAGTGAGTGGCAAGGCATCACAAGTGACCGTTCCCTGTGCTCACATCGTCGACGCTCCGCGCTTCTCCTACCGCGGAACACACCTCGACGTATCGCGCCACTTCGTAAGCACCGACGAGATACGCCAATTCATTGACATACTCGCCCTGCACAACATCAATCGCTTCCACTGGCATCTCACTGATGACCAGGGTTGGCGCATCGAGATAAAGAAATATCCGCTGCTCACCAAGGTTGGTTCAAAGCGCACACAAACCGTCATCGGCCACAACACGGGCAAGTACGACGGCAAACCATACGGAGGCTTCTACACACAGAAGGAGATACGCGACATCGTGAAGTACGCTGCCGACCGCTACATTACTATCGTTCCAGAGATAGACCTTCCAGGACACATGCAGGCTGCTCTTGCTGCTTATCCCGAACTGGGCTGCACGGGCGGTCCGTATAAGGTGTGGGAGATGTGGGGCGTGTCGGACAACGTGCTCTGCGCCGGCAACGACAAGACAATGAAGTTTGTCGACGACGTGCTGAAGGAGGTTGTGGCTCTCTTCCCGTCTAAGTACATACATGTTGGTGGCGACGAGTGTCCGAAGACCCAGTGGCAGAAGTGTCCGAAGTGCCAAGCACGCATCAAGGCACTGCATCTTGAGGCTAAGGACGGACACACAGCCGAGGAGCGTCTGCAGAGCTACGTCATCACTCACGCTTCCAACTACCTCAAGTCGTTAGGCCGCAACACCATCGGTTGGGACGAAATTCTTGAGGGCGGACTCGCTGAGGGTGCCACCGTTATGTCGTGGCGCGGAGAGAGTGGCGGCATTGCGGCTGCCAAGCAGCATCACGACGTGGTGATGACACCAAACAGCTATCTCTATTTCGACTACTACCAGTCGCTCGACAAGGCTAACGAGCCTGATGCTATCGGCGGCTACCTGCCGTTGGAGCGCGTCTACTCTTACGAGCCGATGCCTAAAGAACTGACTGCCGACGAGGCACGCCACATCATCGGTGTGCAGGCTAACATCTGGACCGAATATATGCCTACATTCAAGCAGATGCAGTACATGGCTCTGCCGCGTATGGCGGCGCTGAGCGAGGTGCAGTGGAGCCAGCCCGAGCTGAAGAACTACGCCGACTTCACAAGTCGTCTCGTTGAGTTCACGCATCTCTACGATCACCTGGGTTACAACTACGCCAAGCATCTCTTCAACGTGAACATACACGTTGATGCCGACACGAAGTGGCAAGAGATTGTAGTACATCTCACCACAACCGGTGACGCTGAGATACGCTACACGCTCGACGGCACGGAGCCTACAGCCAATAGTCCGCTATACGTTGGTGCCATCACCCTGCAGAAGTCTGCCAACATCTGCGCAGCTGCCTTCCGCGACGGCAAGAGAAGCAGCGTTAGCCGTCAGGAGATAAACTTCAACAAGGCGACGGCTTGCCCCGTCACATTGCTGCAGCCCACACACAAGAACTACACCTACAATGGTGCAGCTACGCTTACTGACGGACAGCTTGGCGACACGGGCTTCGGCACCGGCCGTTGGCTCGGCTTCTGCGAGAACGACCTTGAGGCAGTTATAGACATGCAGAAGCCTTCTGTAATCTCGCACGTAGAGTTAAACACCTGCGTGGATAAAGGCTCATGGATTCTCGACGCACGTGACATCGAAGTGAGCGTCTCTCAAGATGGTAAGACATTCAAGCAGGTGGCTACAAAGCAGTTGCCGACACTTGGCGAGGATGCAGCCGACAAGGTCTACACCCACAAGCTCGACTTCCAGCCCACAAAGGCACGCTACGTGAAGATCAAGGCTACATCGGAGCGCAACATGCCTGAATGGCATAGCGGAAAGGGCAAACCGGCATTCCTCTTCGTTGACGAAATAAGCATTATGTAATGATTTGACAATGTGCCAAGACATGTTGGGTTAGCAATAATCTGAGGGTCTTGGCACTTTTTTTGTATTGTTCCGATTCTAATGAAACCATGCAACAATGTTTTATGTTGCAAATAAGTTTGTTGTTTCATTGGATAGTATTACTTTTGCAGGCAAAAAACGTGCTTTATGAAAGAATTCTTTATCCACCACGTGTTTGAGATTATTATTATAGTAATCGCATATGCTAAAAAAATCTATGACACAATTATCACATGGAAGCAGGATGGTTTTAAATCAACGAGAACAAACTTGCTGCTTTTGTTTCTTATGACTGTCATAGTTATTCTATTGTACGCCTCAAAGATGTAGCCAAAAATCATCGTTCTCCGTACGCAACCCAGTCAGATTCCGAACGCAACCCAATCAGATTCCGTACGCAACCCAATCAGACTGCGTACGGAGAACAATGACTTTTGTTAGTGTAAAAGACAACACCCAAGTAGGTTTTAGGCGAAAGAACCAAACCTACTTGGGTGTTTTTGTATGGAGTGCAGAAAGGCTCTGCAATAATAAAGTTTAATTAAAGAAATTCCAGCTAACGCCAAAACGCAACACACGCTGGTTGAGCGGATAATGAGGCGTGAAGAAATATGAACGGTTGCCGCTGCCGGCGTTCACATGGCTCATCATCACAAAGAAGCGTGCCTGCTTCAAATGGAAATTGGCGTAGACGTTCACAAGCGGATAGTTGCCTGTCTTCGTCTTGCTTGGACCATCCTGCACGGCATATTGTCCGAGAGCCGGACTATAATCGGGTGCGTAGTAGCTGGTGAAGTAACGCGCATCGGCACCAAGGTCACACTTCAACACGCGCGCTATCATAAAGCGCAAGTACAGATTGGTGTAGACGTTCAAAGTGGGCACAGGCAGCACTGCCTCATTAGACGATTTCTGGAACGTAACAACGCTCTCCCAATTAACCGGACCGAGGGTCACATCCTGCTGCAAACCTACGGTGAAGAGACTTATCGCCCCACCAGCTTGTTTCACGCTGAGCGTGTTCTGCGTGCGCAGATGCTCATCGGTTATGTTGTATCCCATTGCGAAGTAGGTGTAGTTCTTCAGCTCATCGAACGCCACACGCAGCTTTGTGCGTGTCTTGTCGTAAGCAAAGGTGCCCTCCAAGCGCGAGTGAACAATCTTCGCCATATCGTCCTTGTCCCACCAGAAGTGGCGCGAGTGGTAGTGGCGCTGATAGAACGTTGGGTTAAGACTATGGAAGAAGCCTGACGCTGCGAGGCGCACCGTGTCACCAAGGAACTTGAAGTTGAGGTCAACATTAGCATCCACCTTCACCTGACCTGCATCCTTACCTATCGCCCACACCTCGCCCAACACGCTGTAGTGCAGCGTTCTACCTTGTGTCTTAGAGAGCTGACCGCCTACACTGAGGTTGTGCTCGTTGTACGTAGTGAATGTACGCTCGGTATTAGGCAATGTAAAGTGGCGCAACTCGGACGTAGCAAACACCTTTACGCCTGCCTTTGCCCACTTGTTGAAGCCTTCCAACAGCGACAAGGCGAGCGTGTTCTGCAAACGATAATGGCTCGTCTTGTCATATATAGAGTCGCCACTGTACGCACCTACATTGTCGTAAGTGTTAGCATAGAAGTCCTTCGGTGAGTTGTAGGCTTGATAAATGCGACGATAGGTGTCGAACTTGGCGGTGTGTATGATGCTCGTAACGGGCACATACTCTGTCTTCATCCACATCGTGTCGAGCTGCGCCTGAGCTGCAAGGCTATTCAGACTGTCGGCTGCAGCCTTGCCATCCACGCGAATACGCCCTGAGTTGTCTGCCATTTCGGTAGTCGCAGGCTCTTTACCTGCCACCTTCGCATCGTCAGGACGTCCGCCAAACGATTGCTCCTCGTATTCCTCCTCGTCGAAGTCAGTGCCCTCGCGCTCTGCTTTGCGCTTGGCAGCCTCCTTTTCGTGCAAGGCTGCGTTCTCCTTCTCCGACTCCATTGCAAACTTGCGGGCTGCAATCTCCTCCTCGCTCATCTTCACTTTCTTGCGGAAACCAAAGCTAAAACGATGCGTGAAGAAGATATGCTGATTAGAGTTGCGGTTCCAGTTGCGCTCCAAGACGGTAGGAATCTCGTTCGTTGCGAAGTTGTCGTCGAAACTCTCCGGGTGCTTTATGTACTCGTCGTTGGTGATACCACCATTCTCCGTTACTTTCTGATCGAGAGTGGAGAACAAGAGATGTGCCTGATAGCGTTCACCGAGATAGGAGCCATAGAGCAAGAATTTGAAATGCGACGTGCTTTGCTCAGAGTAATAGCCACGTCCGTAGAGATAATCGACGTTGAAACCAACGCCAAGGCGCTTGCCTGCATTCACTCCAAACTTAGCCGAAAGTCGGTCTTCACCCGTTATTCTGTCACCTGCGGTGTTGTATGTAAGGTTCGTGATAGGCGACAACGTGTTCGTGAAATGAAACTTATCTACGGGCGATACAACATAATCGTATGGCTGCGTAAAGATAAACTGCTCTGTTTCCGGACGATCTATAAATATGCGATGTATGCGCGGCGCACCGAGATTGCCCGTCGTGTTATACTCACCACGCAAACCCGTTGTAAAGATAGAGTTCATAAACATGTGCGACACGGTGTCAACAGCAGCTTTCCTTTGGTCGCCAAAACGCGAATCGACCGTCCATACCCTTATGCCGCGCGGTATAACTTTGTCCGTACCCAGTGAGTCGGCAGCGTTTCGGTTGCGCTTGTTCACAGAGCCATCAGGGTTCATTTGGTTGAAGCGATCGTTGTCGTCCATACCTATCTGTGCCGACAGACACATCGGAACAGACAACAGAAACGCAAGAAGTCCTAATAATTTTCTTGTTGTTCTTATCATTGCAGTTATTATAGGCGTATTAATCTGAAACAACACTCCGCCATCTTGAACACCATAGATACGAGAATAATAACCGTGCCTATCGTTTTATCGTGGAAATAGAGCACAAGAACACCCACAACGGCACCAATCATAAAGATAATGTTGAGAATATTCCTTATCATAAAGAAGCGGTCAGAACGTTCTCCTCTGCTATGATGTCGCTTAGGGCGCTTTACAGCCGACTCTTCCAAGTCGAAGTTCTGCTTATCGTCTGTCAAAAATTCGTTGTCCATTCTGTTTTGTTTAAAGAATTGCATAATTAGTAAAGTGCAAAATTACGAAATTAAAGCCTATCAGCCGCCAGATTAACCATTATTTAACAAATGAGATATCAAAGTAGGAGGTATGGGCATTCTTGCCCATACCACATCGGGCTTTCGTGCTCATACCACATGGCTACGGCAAGAATGCCGTAGCCTCCTACCCTCTACTCTTTTAGTTTTAACTCGTCCTGCAAGCGCACAATCTCGTCGCGGTACTGCGCAGCCTGCAGGAAGTCGAGATTTTTCGCCGCAGCCTTCATCAGTTCGGTGGTGTCGGCAATGCTCTTCTCAAGCTGCTTGCGCGTCATGCGCTTCACTACGGGGTCGGCAGCGAAAGCCGTTGGTTCTGGTTCGATATATGGGCGGTAAGGAGTAGATGTGGGGCGAGGTTGAGACGTTGATACAGGTGCTGAGTTCTCTGTCGACTTCACGCTGTCCATGAAGCCTGAGAGTGCCCCCTTAATGTCCTTGCGTATCTGCTGCGGAACGATACCGTGGTCGGCGTTATACTTCAACTGCAACTGGCGACGGCGTGCCGTCTCGTCGATGGTTCGCTGCATGCTGTCGGTTATCTTGTCGGCGTACATTATAACCTTTCCGTTCACGTTGCGCGCCGCTCTACCAGCGGTCTGCGTAAGCGAGCGATGACTGCGCAGGAAACCCTCCTTGTCGGCATCGAGGATAGCCACAAGCGACACTTCGGGCAGGTCCAAACCCTCGCGCAGAAGGTTTACGCCTACAAGCACATCGTACATACCGGCACGCAGGTCGTTCATAATCTTCACGCGGTCGAGCGTTGCCACGTCGCTGTGTATGTAGTTGGCGCGTACGTCGTGGGCAAGAAGATACTCGGTAAGCTCCTCCGCCATACGCTTCGTGAGCGTGGTGACAAGTACACGCGAGTCGTGCTCGCGACACTGCACAATCTCCTCAAACAAGTCGTCAATCTGGTTCTCGCTCGGTCGCACTTCGATGATTGGGTCGAGCAGTCCGGTAGGACGTATAATCTGTTCAACCACAACGCCTCCTGCCTCATCTAACTCGAAGTCAGCAGGCGTTGCAGACACGTACACAACTTGATTGATCATGTCCATGAACTCGTCGAACTTCAACGGGCGGTTGTCGAACGCGGCAGGCAGACGGAAACCGTACTCCACAAGGTTCTGTTTGCGAGCGCGGTCGCCACCATACATCGCACTAATCTGTGGCACCGACACATGGCTCTCGTCTATAAACATAAGAAAGTCCTTCGGGAAGAAATCGAGCAGACAGTAAGGGCGCTGCCCTGGTTCGCGTCCGTCAAAGTAGCGCGAGTAGTTCTCGATGCCGGAGCAATGTCCAAGTTCCTTAATCATCTCCATGTCGTACTCCACGCGCTCTTTGATACGCTGCGCACGAATATGGTCACCCACCGACTCGAAGAAGTCGATTTGTTTAAGCAAGTCGTCTTGAATAAGACGTATAGCCGATTCGGTCTGCTCTTTCGACGTTACGAACAGATTGGCAGGATAAATCTTATAGTCGGCAAACTCCGCAATGCGCTGGAACGTAACGCTGTCCACCTCCTCAATGCTGTCTATCTCATCGTCCCACCATGTTATGCGTAGCACATTGTCGCTGTAAGCCATGAATACGTCCACCGTATCGCCTTTCACGCGGAATGTACCACGCGTTAAGTCTATATCGTTGCGCAGATAGAGCGCATCAACGAGTTTACGCAAGAAAGCGTTGCGCTCTACCGTTTCGCCCCTCTTCACCGAGATGACGCTGTTAGCCATAGCCGTAGGACCACCCATACCATAGATACACGACACAGACGAAACGACAACAACGTCCTTTCTGCCCGAGAGCAGCGCACTTACAGCCGAAAGACGCAGTTTGTCGATGTCCTCGTTGATGGCAAGGTCTTTTTCTATGTACGTATCCGACGACGGCAGATAAGCCTCCGGCTGATAATAATCGTAGTACGAAACGTAATATTCCACGGCGTTGTCGGGGAAGAAGCTCTTCATCTCCTCATACAACTGTGCAGCAAGCGTCTTGTTATGGCTCAATATGAGCGTAGGTCGCCCCACGTTAGCTATGACATTAGCCATAGTGAAAGTCTTGCCCGAGCCCGTTACGCCAAGCAATACTTGGGCATGTTCGCCATTCATCACCCCGTCGGTGAGCTGGCGTATCGCCTCGGGCTGATCGCCCGTAGGCTGAAACTTTGAGGATATCTTGAAGTCCATATGTCGTCATTAAATTAAAATACACGCAAAAAGCGGAACTACAAATATATACAAAAGAAAGAAAACGCTCAAACATTTTATCGTTTTTATTCTAAAAAGATGCCATTAAGCCGTAATAACATGCAAAATCAGCAAGTTATAGCGTGAAGATTTTATAAAAAGAGAAAGTATTCTTTGTAGTTAAATAAATAATATGTATTTTTGCAGTTCAAAAAGTATCGAATTATGAAGAAATCACTATATGCTGCAATTCTTGCAACGGTTCTCTTCTCGAGTTGCGCCAATGAGTTCAACCGGGTCTACAAGACCTCTGACAACACATACAAATACGAATATGCCAAAGAGAGTTATGCCAACGGCAAGTATGTGCGCGCATCATCATTGTTGCAAGGTTTGGTGACAATGCAGAAAGGCACCGACAACGCTCAAGAGAGTCTTTACATGTTGGCTATGGCTGAATACAATAGTAAGGACTACGAGGGAGCAGCCGCTACATTCAAGAAATACTTCCAAAGTTATCCCAAAGGTGTATACGCTGAGAAGGCAGAGTTCTACATCGGCATGAGCCTCTACAACTGTACACCGGAGCCGCGTCTCGACCAATCGCAGACAGTGAACGCCATCGCTGCCTTCCAGGAGTATATGGATCTCTATCCCGACGGCGAGGATCGTGCTACTGCGCAGCAGAAGCTCTTCGAGTTGCAGGACAAACTGGTGCAGAAAGAACTCTACTCGGCTCAGCTCTACTACGACCTCGGTCAGTACTTCGGCAACTGCACATACGGAGGTAACAACTACGAGGCTTGCATCATCACTGCTCAGAACGCTCTGAAAGACTATCCTTACACCAACTTACGCGAGAAGTTCTCGCTGCTCGTGATGAAGAGCAAGTTTGAACTGGCACAGCAGAGTGTTGAGGAGAAGAAGCTTGAACGCTACCAGGATGCAGAGGACGAGTGCTACGGATTTATCAACGAGTACCCCGACTCAAAAAACAAGGCTACCGCAGAGAAGTACATAAGCAAGTGTAAGAACTACATCAAAGATTAATAACAATATTTGAACATACAAAATTCAATTATAAAAATATATGGATTATAAAAAGTCAAAAGCACCAGTAAACACAGTGACACGCAACATCATGGACCTCTGTGATCAGACTGGAAACATCTACGAGAGCGTAGCTATCATTTCTAAGCGTGCAAACCAGATTGCTGTAGAAATCAAGCAGGATCTCAACAAGAAGTTGGCTGAATTCGCTTCGTACAACGATTCGCTCGAGGAAGTGTTCGAAAACCGTGAGCAGATTGAAATCTCACGCTACTACGAGAAACTGCCGAAGCCAACACTTTTGGCAACTCAGGAGTTCATTGAGGGCAACGTTTACTTCCGCGACCCGTCACAGGACAACAATCAAGAGCAGGCGTAATGATACAACGTAAGCAATCGTTGTTCCTCTTGCTCGCTTTCATTGCCACGGTGGTTTGCCTTTGCTTACCTATAGCAGAGATAACACCGATGGGAATGGGCGGAAGCATTAAGCTCTACAACCTCTGCATCATCACAAGCGCAGGTGCCAACTACTCCGTATGCGGATTGTTCGGCATCCTCGCAATGAGTGCAGCACTCAGCTTGGGAACAATATTCCTCTACAACAACCGAAAGCTACAGAGCAAGTTTTGCGTATGCAACCTATTCTTACTCATAGCATGGTACATCGTACTGGGAGTGACAGCACGCAACACATCGCCTGTTGACTTCTCCTTCAACTTAGCTTTCGCAGCGTGTCTGCCTGCCATAGCTGCCATTTTGGTATTCATGGCTCGCGCTGGAGTGATACACGATGAAAAACTCGTGCGTGCAGCAGACAGAATTAGATAAGAACTTTTATAATTTACATACTACGACAAAGGCTGGGATGCTATTGCTTCCCAGCCTTTGTTGTTATATTGCATTTAATCCTATAGCTTCAGCTTCTTCTTCACTGGCTTACTCTCATTGCTCATGCGGTCGAGTGCCGTCACAACGTATGTATAGCGTGCAGTGCCGTCAACGTAAGGCAACTTATAGTGCTCTTTGTCGGTGATAGTAACTATCTTTGCAGGATTATCAAAATTGATTTTCTCACCCTTCTCAAAGCGATAGACAACGTACTTGTGTACCTCATCATCCCAATGCTTAGCCTTAGGCTTTGTCCAGAACAACACGTATCCGTCGCTTGTCCACACCGGCTTCACCTTCTTCGGCTTCTTCGGAGCCTTCGAATCGATGAAAGGCATCAGCGGTTGCAGGGCTGGATAACGCCAATACTTATTACGGAGCATTGTGCCGTAGTTGCCTACATTGTCTACTGCAGCCTTAGCATACCAAAGCACGGTGCCGTCTACGTTAGGCAACTTGGAGTGCAACGCAAACTTAGCCGGCATCTGATTTATCTTCGGGTTGTCCACATCAGCAAACTTCGCTGTGCGTTCCACGTCTTCACCGATATACAACGGACGTGCCGATGCGTAGCGGTTCCACCACTCTATCAGTGTCTTATAGTCGGCTGCGGTATGACCAATCTGCCAATACAACTGTGGCACACTATAGTCAATCCATCCGTTGTTCACCCACAACAGTACGTCAGCATAAAGGTCGTCATAGTTCTGTGTACCCTTGGTAAGGCTGCCCACCTCTACTCCATCGCGTTTGTTGCGATAGATGCCAAAAGGCGATATGCCGAACTTCACCCACGGCTTCAGACGGTGGATAGCTTCGCCACATTCCTTAATGAACACGTTCACATTGTCACGGCGCCAGTCCTCACGATTGTTGATGCCATTGCTGTTCGCAGCATATTCGCGGTCGTCTGGTATCTGCAGTCCAGCTACAGGGTATGGATAGAAGTAGTCGTCCATGTGTATGCCGTCGATGTCGTAACGTTCAACAATGTCGTTCACCACCTTTATTATATACTCGCGGTTCTCGCGCATACCTGGATTAAGAATGAAGAGTCCGTCGTAAGGGAACACACGTCCCGGATTGGTCATTGCTATGTGTTTCGGGTCGAGACTCGAAGTGAACTTAGTCTTTGCACGATATGGGTTAAGCCAAGCGTGCAGCTCCATGCCACGCTTGTGGCACTGGTCGATCATCCACTGCAGTGGGTCCCAGTACGGTTGCGGTGCCTTACCCTGTACGCCTGTAAGGAAGCGGCTCCACGGCTCGATATCACTCTGATAGAGAGCATCGCACTCGGCACGCACTTGGAAGAAGATAGCGTTCACGCCATCCTTCTGCAACTCGTCGAGTTGATAGGTCAGTGTCTGCTGCATCTTCTCGGTAGACATACCGATGAACTGCCCGTTCACGCACTGAATCCACGCTCCGCGAAACTCACGCTTTTTAGGCGTGTAGCCATTGCTGGCAGCAAACAGATTGGCACAGAAAATCAGCAGTGCCAAGAAAAAGATTTTTCTAATGTTTAGATTGTTTGTCATTATGATTGTACTGATTATTTATATTTCATTTTCATCGTGTTGAATAACAATCACAGAATTAGTTTTTAGAGGTCAATCGCTTTATAACGCTATATGCATTATATAATCCGAGCTCGCCAGCCTTGCTCAAGTCGGCAATGCCTTCCTGCTGCGAGCCGTTCTTTATGCGCGCCAATCCTCGGTTATAGTAAGCCTCAGCGAGTCCGTTGTCGATATTTATGGCACGTGTAAAGTCGTCGATGGCGTGTGCATAGTCCTTATTGACGAGCAGCGCACAACCGCGGTTGTAATACAGGAACTGGTTCTCATGATCGAGCATGATAGCCTGATTGAGGCAGTCGACAACCTTTGAACGATTTAACGCAAATGTCATATCATGATTAAGCCTGTCTTTTTCGACAGTGCTATTCGACAATACAGTCGCATTGCTAAACTCGTTAGCCATCGACTGGCAGTAGGCTTTATGCCAAAGAGCCAATACGGATGTGCTGTCCGATTCGAGTACCGTATTAAGGTCGCTGAGCGCAGCGTCATAATTCTGCGTCACACTCTCTGCCACAGCCCTTTGGATGAGCAACGGCATGATACGCTTCTCGCTATGCTCGGAATTAATACGAGTCGACAGCGAGTCGACAACAGCAAGATAATGTTGCGAGAGCGTCTCGTCAAGGCGCTGCTGCTTGTTATTAACATAGATAACAAGCGATGGGTTGCGTCGGTTGAATGCGTCAATACTCGGCACAAAAGGCTGATAAGAGCGCACATCATTAGCGTAGCGCACCAACGAGAGGCAGAACATCGGCAGCGGCTCGTTGCCAGCCACACGATTCTGTACACGTCCTCTATAATCGCTCTTGTATTCATGCTCAGCGGAGTTGTCGTCGGACACTACAATTTGGTTATATTTCTCCATGTCTATCTCGCTGCGACGGCGCATCTGCTTCACCTTAGCTGCGCTCCAACGTGTCTGTTTGCCCACGCGCTTGTCCATCTGCGCCTTCAAGATGCGGAACTCGTCGAGTTCAGCCTTAGCCGTCATACCAAGACGGCGATAGCAGTTGGCACGTCGCGAAAGACCAGTCCAGAAGTTTGGAAACTGATTGATAACCGTTGAATAGTCGCGTATGGCAGCACGCAGATTGCCTGTCTTATCAAGCAATATGGCGCGATTGAAGATTGCGAGCACATTCTTTGGCTCCATGCGTATCACGTAATCGAAGTCCTCAATGGCACGATTGTCGTCACCAAGGTTCATGCGGAGCAGTCCACGATTGTAATGAGCGAGGAAGTTATCGGGATCGAAATCTATGGCGGTGTCATAGTCGGACATCGCGCCACGTAGGTTGTTGGTGTTATAGCGCGCCAAAGCACGGTTGACATAGTTGGCAGCGTTTTTCGGCTTCAGGTGTATCACCTTACTAAGATATGTGTCGGCATTCTTCCACTCGGCACGCGAGAGAGCAATCATGCCACGCATGTTCCATGCATCCACATCGTATGGAGCCACCTGCAGAGACTTGTCGAGCCATTTATCGGCAGTGAGTGTGTCGGCTTGCAAGAGGTAGACCTGCGCCTTTAACGAATAGGCACTGGCATAGGACTTCCAACGTGTAATAACAGTATCAAGGTCGAGCTGCGCCTGAACGTAGTCCTTGTCCTCAATACGACAGAGCGCACGGTTGTACCACGCTGTTTGGTTCTGTGGGTTCAGATTTATAGAGCGTGTGTAATCGTCAATGGCTTGCGCATAGTGCTTCTGACGAATGCGGCAGAGTCCGCGCAACTCGAACATATTAAAGACATACGGATTAAGTTCTATCGCCTTGGTCACGTCAGCCTCAGAGCCCGTATAGTCGTCGAGATAGAACTTGGCAAGTCCGCGATAAAACCAAGGCTCGTAGAGATAAGGCTTTGCAGCAAGAGCTTGGTTGAAATACTGAATAGAAAGCACATAGTCCTCATAGTACAATGCGCTCTGCCCCGAGATAATAAGACGATTGGTGTTGTATTGCGCCCGTATCTCATGCAACGGCAGAATAGCAAGTAATATAAGGACTATGATATGCTTCATAAAATAATATGTGTTTATTTTCTGGGTATCTTCGTGCGATAAGCGCAGCGGAAACGACCTTGCAGAAGGTCCTTAAGCTTACCGCGAATCATCTGTTTGCGCATCGGCGATATACGGTCGACGAACACTGTACCCTCCAGATGGTCGAACTCGTGCTGCATCACGCGAGCCAAGTAACCTTCCACCCATTCGTCGTGTTCTACGAAGTTCTCGTCTTGATAGCGTACATGTATGCGTGTCGGACGCTTCACATTCTCGTGTATTCCGGGCAGCGAGAGGCATCCCTCCTCCATCGTCTTCTTCTCCGAATTCTCATCGTACTCAAGGATGTGCGGATTGATGTATGCGTGTCTGAAACCCTTGTACTCTGGATAGTCCTCGCTGAGTACATCAATATCAATAACAACAACGCGAATATCCAAACCAACCTGTGGAGCAGCAAGACCGATGCCGTCGCTTGCGTCCATTGTTTCAAACATATTAGCTATCAATGTCTGCAATTCGGGATAGTCAGGAGTGATGTCCTGAGCCTCTTTACGTAAGACAGCGTTGCCGTAAGTATAAATAGGTAAAATCATGATTCTGTTATTTTCCCTTCATCCGAAGGTAATCTTGTAGAATGATTGTGGCACTTATTTCGTCGACAAGTGCTTTGTTCTGACGGGCCTTCTTACTTATGCCACTATCAATAATCGTCTTATGAGCCAATACAGATGTGAAGCGTTCGTCGTAGAACTCAACCGGAATGTCGGGAAGCGTCTTGCGCAACTTGGCTACAAACTGCTTCACACGAGGAAGGTTCTCGCTCGGCTCGCCGTTAAGTTGTTTCGGCTCACCCACAACGATACGTTCTACGCTCTCACGAGCCACGTAATTCTGCAAGAAACTCATAAGTTCGCACGTAGCAACTGTCGCCAATCCGCCAGCTATGATTTGTAGCGGATCGGTGACAGCTATACCCGTGCGCTTCTTTCCATAATCAATCGAAAGTATTCGCGCCACTATATTAATAATGTTTTAGAATTATTTCTTGTAAAGAAGCCAAGCACCTGGGTACTGACCAATGAGCTGATCACGAGACTGTGCAGCCTCTCCCTTTGTTGCGAATGTAGCAGCAACAACGCGATAGAGGTTACGATCTGAATTGAATACAATCTGCGCATTGTGACCAGCTGCCTTCAACTGGCTCTGCAAGCCTTCCGCATTAGCCTTAACGCCGAAAGAACCAACAACAACGCTGAAGTTGTTCAAACCAGAACCATCAACAAGAGTAAAGTTCTCCGAACGTACTGCTACGTTGTCAGTGTTGTCTACAACTGTTGTTTCCGTTACAGGTCGCTCTACGAGCGGAGCTACAACCGGCACTTCTTCTTGAACAGGTGCGACTGGCTGCTCTGCTGGTTGCTCCTGCTTTGCTTGAGCCTTCTCGTAAGCCTTCTTGTATGCGCTTTCGCTTGATTTACAGCTTGTAAATGCCAATACAGCACAGAGACCTGCGCACAAAAACATATTCTTCTTCATATTCTTAAATGATTTAATTGATTTATCGATTGTCGTTTTTATACATTTTGATGCGAAATTACAAAATATATCATAAACAAAGGACTATCACGTGCATAAAGTTTGTTAAATAGGGCTGACACAAAACTTTTATTAAAAAAGTTGCAAAGAAATTACTTTATACAAAAACTTTTGCTATATTTGCACTATCATAATTTATTAACTTAAAATTAAAAGACATGAAAGCATTAGGTTACATTGGAGCATTCCTCGGCGGTGCACTCGCCGGAACTGCATTAGGAGTTCTTCTCGCCCCAGAAAAGGGAAGTGAAACACGCACACGCATCGGTGACGCTGTTGGCGATTTCTGCAAGAAACACAACATCCGCGTTAGCCGCAAAGAGGTTGAGGACCTTGTTGATGATATCAAGGACGCAACTGACGACGAAATTTAATAACAAGCAACGAAAGCAAAACGTAAAGCAAGATGTTCTCAACAGATAAAAACATAGAGACCATTGCTGAGCTTATCGAAGCTGTCAAGAATTACATCGGGCTTCAAACAAAATATGCGAAGCTCGATGTAATTGAAAAGATTGTGCGACTGCTCACAGCACTTACTATGTTGGCTGTGCTATTGTTGCTTCTTTTCATCGGACTAATCTATCTATCCTTTGCAACAGCTTACGCGCTCGCACCACTCATTGGCACAGCGTTGGCATTTGCCTGCGTTGCGGGTGGTTATTTTGTTATGCTCTTTCTGTGCATGATATTTAGAAAAAGATGGATTGAACGTCCACTCGTAAAGTTTCTCGCTGGTCTGCTGATGAACGAACAGTAATCAGCATCACTTTTATACACATACGTTTATGTCACAAATCGAACCCATTGAACTACCGCAGACTATCACCTCGCTCGAAGACATTTCTGCATACAAGGATAGTTTACACAAACAAATTGAACAAGAAGAGGAGCGTATAGCCAACAAGTGGAACGACCTGTTCCACAAAGAAGAAACTATGCCTCAAGGCAAAGCTCAGAAGTTCGCAAAGATGCTGAGTTTAGGTACAACTATGTTCGATGGAATGATGCTCGGTTGGAAACTTTACCGCAAATATCAAGAAGGGGCTTTCATATTGGGAAGAACAAAAAAGAAGCGCAAGTAAGCACTACGCTTCATTCTTAATTAGTCATTATTCATTATTAATTCCTAACCCCTAATACTCAACATTCAGTTTAAGCCCATCGTACGCCAACGTAAGTCCATTTGGCATACGTTTGTTTGCCTCATCATATAGTCCGATGTGGTGGCATACATGCGTTATATACGTTTGCTTTACACCTATCTGCTGTGCGAACCTCGCAGCATCATCAACCAATTGGTGTGAATGATGCTCCTTCTCAAAGCGCAAAGCGTTCACCACAAGCGTCTCCACACCTTCGAGATACGGAAACTCTGTATCAGCTATTGTCTTCATATCCGTGATATAAGCGAACTTGCCGATGCGAAATCCGAGTATCGGCATCTTGCCGTGCATCACTTCTATTGGCATTATCTCCAAATCGCCTATGTGCAAAGGCTCGTGCGGACGCACATTATGTAGTTCAAGACGTGGCACTCCAGGATAAAGATGTTCTCCAAAACAATATGGCATAGCCAATCGCACTTGCTCACATGTCTTCTCGTCACCATACAAATGTATTGGTCCAAACACAGAGAACGGGCGCAAGTCGTCGATACCTCCTACATGATCGTAATGTATGTGTGTGAGTAGTATGGCATCCAATGGCTTGAATGGTAGCGGCATCAGCTGCTGGCGTATATCCGGACCGCAATCGATAAGCACACGTGTGCCACCTGCCGACTCAATAAGAGCTACGCAGCGCAGACGACGGTCACGCAAATCGCTACTGCGACACACCTCACACTGGCAGCCAAGCGACGGTACGCCACCAGACGTGCCTGTACCAAGCAATGTAACCGTAATTGTATTTTTGTTTGACATCATTCGTAATCATTTACCAGTGACTTGTCAGCACATCTATAGCCATATCTGCCAACTCGCCTACTTATATAACATTCACTTCTGGATGTATCTCTATGCCGAACTTGTTGCGCACGTCTTCTATGATACGCTTATAGAGCGCGACAACCTCCTCACCCGTTGCTCCGCCACGATTGACGAGTACAAGTGCCTGACGGTCGTGCACTCCTGCCCTACCGAGCGATGCACCTTTCCATCCACACTGCTCAATCATCCAGCCTGCAGGAATCTTAATATGTTCAGCATCCACAACGTAATGCGGCATACCCTCATATCGTGCAGCAAGACGTTCATATACATCGCGCCCAACTACAGGATTCATAAAGAAACTGCCGGCGTTACCCATAACCTTCGGGTCCGGCAGTTTTGCCTCGCGTATATTTATGATGGTCTGACGCAACTGCTGCGCTGTCGGCTTACTTATTCCTTGCTCCTCAAGCGAGTGGCGTATATTGCCATAGTCGAGGTCTGGACAGAATTTTAGTGAGAAGCAGTATGTCACGTGGGTTATCACGTAATGGTCTTTCCACTCGTTTTTGAAACGGCTCTGACGATAAGCATATTTGCAATCCTCATTCGTCATCTCCACTACGTTGCCCGTAGCAATATCCACAGCCTCTACCTTTGTTATCAAATCCTTTGCCTCAACGCCGTATGCACCTATATTTTGCACCGCACTGGCACCCACCTCGCCTGGTATCAGCGAGAGGTTCTCAGCTCCATGCCAACCATTGTCGACAGCGTAGGCTACGATATCGTCCCACGTTTCGCCGGAGCCACAACGCAGCCATACCTTCTTATCGCTACGCTTCACCACTTCACGTCCCTTAATAGCCGAATGAAGCACCGTTCCTGTGAAGTCGCGAGTGAGCAGTAGATTGCTTCCGCCACCGATGATAAGTAGTGGGCGGTCTGCTTCCGTAAGCGTGCGCACAAATGTCTGCACATCGTCTACATCACCAAACTCCACAAAGCGACGACACAAACCAGCTATACCGAATGTATTGTGCGCAAGTAGATTATAATTCTTGAGGTCTTTCATCACATTATAAGTTTCATTAGTTTCCAGCCACCATCTTTCTTGCGAAAAGTTAGTTCTGTTTCTATACCATTAGCAATGCCTCGTATCACGAAAATCTTCTGATTACTCTCCGTATATTTCTGTCCATAAAGTATATTATAAATCACCTTATTGGGCAGTTCGGGAGCAAACGATAACCACTGTTCGGGTGCGAGAATGCCATTCATTGTCTCAAAATCGTCATCAGGACTCGGTCCGCTGAACTCCAATGGGTCATTAACGCTTGCCACCTGGAAAGCGGTATCGTTCACAAATTCCTGATAGAAATGCAAGAACGAAGCGTTCTTACTCTTAGCCAGACTCTCGTTGCGTATGGAAGTCATCATCCACAGACCACGTCTGCGCTCAAAGACATATTGCTTCATACTATACTTTGGTAGGTTTATGCGCTCCACTACGACGTGCGAGATAGAGGTATCCTTCACCACTTCCATTTGGTGCTGATTGTCAAATATCAATGTATAGAAGTCTTGATTCATAAAAAAGTGATCAGTCTTCCACGCTTTCCTTGCAATGTAGGTTTTCTCCTTACCAGTAAACACGGGCAGTGGGAACACGATGCGCTTGCTTTGCAACTTACGATTGGCAGCAAAGTTAAAGAAAAAGTCGTCGAAGAGTTCGTCTGCGGCTTTCGGCATTGGTGTCGCAGCAATAATTTCATCTTCTACAGAATCCATCACAGCGGTTGTATCGACCGTAATAATGGTGTCGCTATCTACGGCAGATGTGTTTTTCTCGGTGCATCCAGAAGATGAAAAACAAACGATGCCCACCAAAATAGCGAGCACTACGAATAAAACTGATTTTCTCATACTACAATCTATACAATTGACAGGCTTTACAAAGCCCTCAAATTTTTGGCAAAAGTACAACTTTATTTCGATAAACTTCTTTATTAGACTAAAAAATATTACCTTTGCAATGATTTTTATATGTTAGTAAATAAGCTATATAATTTTAATTATGTTAGAAAAGATAGAAGAGCTTCTTAAGGAAGTGAACAATCTTAAGGCGTCAAATGCTGAAGAGATTGAACAACTGCGACTGAAATACCTCAGCAAGAAGGGCGAGATTACAGCTCTTATGGCTGATTTCCGCAACGTAGCTGCGGATCAAAAGAAGGTAGTCGGCATGAAGATTAACGAGCTGAAGCAGGCTGCCATGCAGAAGATTAACGAGCTGAAGGAACAGAATGCTGAGGCGGAGGAGTCGGCTGACGACATCGACTTAACACGCTCGGCTTACCCTATAGCTCTTGGCACACGCCATCCGCTCACCATTGTGAAGAATCAGATAATTGACATATTCCAGCGCATGGGTTTCACACTTGCAGAAGGACCGGAGATTGACGACGACTTGCACGTATTCACGAAGCTTAACTTCGCAGCAGACCATCCGGCACGTGACATGCAGGACACATTCTTCATCGAGCAGAGTGCCTCAGAAGTGACCAAGAACATTCTTCTGCGTTCGCACACATCAAACGACCAGAGCCGCATCATGGAGCGCCAGCAGCCTCCAATCCGCGTCATCTGCCCGGGTCGTGTGTATCGCAACGAGGCCATCTCAGCACGCGCTCACTGCTTCTTCCATCAGCTTGAGGGTCTTTACATTGATAAAAACGTGTCGTTCACCGACTTGAAGCAGGTGCTTCTCACTTTCGCACGCGAGCTCTTCGGTCCGGACACAAAGATTCGTCTGCGTCCGAGCTACTTCCCCTTCACAGAGCCAAGCGCAGAAATGGACATCTCTTGCCACATTTGTGGCGGTAAGGGCTGCGGTTTCTGCAAGCACACTGGCTGGGTAGAGATTTTGGGTTGCGGTATGGTCGACCCGAACGTGCTCGAGGCTTGCGGCATCGATAGCAAGGTGTACACCGGCTACGCTTTCGGTCTTGGCATCGAGCGTATCACCAACTTGAAGTATCGTGTAGCCGATCTGCGTATGTTCTCTGAGAACGATGTACGCTTCCTCGACGAGTTCGTTTCTGCCGACTAAAAGCATACATTATATATAAAGCAACTGGAGCAAAGTCCGATTGTTGTACATTATACAACGAACGGGGCTTTACTCCTGTTGTTTTTTTATGATAACTGCATACTTTTTTTATTATATAGCAACATTTTAGGCTAACTAATTTCGGTTTGTGCTCAGTTTGTGCTAACTTTGTTGCTAACTATGCACTCAAACAATACGATAGAAAAGAGTTTCACTACAGAACATGCCATGCTGTTCTTCAAAGAGATTGAAGAAGTGGCTACAGGCAGCTTCGCCATTCATGCGAAGTACGCTATATTGCGCGATATATTCAAGCGCATCGTGAATCAAGCACTCTCACAAACAAGTATTAACTTTATAGGCTTATTCGCCAAGGTCGACTACCTTATGAAGCAGTTGGATGTGCCCACTGACACCGCTCAACTAATTCACAATACACGGCGAATGCTTAATGCCATACACACCACATCAGAAAACGAGCTGACCACTTCGCTTCCGTACGACCTAAACGCAACGACGTTGCTCGTAGAGTTGTTGTCCGAAAGTATGGCACCCACATCGCTAACAGCCTACTTCCCTACTACCAACCGCAAACAACGTTGGAGCAAACTCGACGCTAATGTCTTGCGCTGCGTCGTCGAACATTGGGACGATCAATATATCTACGCCACGGAGGAACAGAATGCTTCATCCGTGAAGGTGTGCTATGGTACACAGAACGAATATCTATGGTTGGGAGGAAAAGCCGATTGGTCGTACTTGAAACAGATTTTGCATAAAGACACACAAATCAACCTCGTGCATATTCGCATCGAGGACGGCGTGTATATGCCCGAACTCATCATCTACGAACCCGATTATCTGATAGATATCACCGCCGTCGCCTCGTGTTTCGAGACCTACGCCGAGTCGCCATACGTTCACTTGCTCAACATGTTGAAGCCACCACCCAATACCGTACATATACACTTGGGTAACCTCGCTGGACAATTCCTCGACGAAACAATACACAACAAACACACCTCCTTCAACGAGAGCATTATCGACTTCTTCCATCACAACGCTATAAGCCTCACTTCATGCGAAGACCTCAAGGATACACAGACCGTGGCTCGCTTCTATAGCGATGCACGCCAGCAGCAACAAAATATAGAGAACCTCATTGGCAAGGTATTACCACAAGAGGTTAAAGAGTTCGATGCACGTGCCGTAGTGCTTGAGCCAACGTTCTTTAGTGAGGTATTGGGTATTCAGGGACGACTCGACTTGCTGCACGTAAAGAATGGTGACATCACCATCATCGAGCAGAAGTCGGGCAAGGGGGCCTTCGTGCCTTTCCCCACCGACGATTTCAATCCCAACCGCCCCGAACCGCAAGAGAAGCACCTCGTACAGCTCTCGCTCTACCGCGCCTTGTTCAACTACGAGTTCGGCAAGCGTGCCGACCAGTTACGCCACTTCATGCTCCTCTACTCAAAGTATTCTGAGGGATTGGTATCGATAGCCAATATGCCCCAACTCACCTTGCGCGCCATACGTATGCGCAACCTTTTGACGTGGCTCAACATTAGCTGCACAAATGACGGCTTCAACATTCTCACCTCACTAACACCCGAGATACTCAACCGCAACCATCTCACAGGACGATTGTGGGTTCAATGGGTGCGCCCCGAACTGGAACGCACTCTCAATCCTATAAGCCAAGCCTCAACCTTAGAGCGTGCTTATTATCTGCGTTTCCTGCGTTTCATCAGCAAGGAGCATCTGCTCTCAAAGATTGGAAACAAAACAAAAGACGACAGCGGATTTGCTGCCGCATGGCTCGACACGCTCGAAGACAAACGTGCTGCGGGTAATATCTACGAAGAATTAACCATTAAATCGTTCGGCGAGAACGGCGATACTATCGAGCGTTTACAACTGAAGTTCAGTGCTGCACGTTCGGTAGACACTTCCAATTTCCGCTTGGGCGACATCGTAATCCTCTACCCTTACCGCCACGGCGAAGTGCCGAACGCCTGCGCTCAGATGGTTCACCGCGCATCTATCAGCAACATTACAGAAGCAGGCGTAGAGGTGGTGCTGCGCAACCCACAAACCGACCATCGTCTGTTTCTTTCTGCCGAAGACACACGCTGGGCGATAGAGCACGATATGTTTGAGTCGTCCGTAAAATCGCTATACAGTGGTTTACACAGTTTTCTCTCCACACCTCAACCACGCCGCGACCTTATCCTTTGTCAGCGCAAGCCGACTGTCGACGAAAGCATTACGCTCGCAGGCGACTATGGTGCCTTCAACCAGCTCGTGCTACATGCCAAACAAGCACGCGACCTATTCCTCGTAATCGGACCTCCAGGAACGGGCAAAACATCGTTCGCCTTGCTCAACATACTCAAAGAGGAGCTAACCAACCCCAACGCCAACGTCCTGCTCCTCTCCTACACCAACCGAGCCGTCGACGAAATATGCAGCAAACTTGTAGAGAGCAACATCGACTTCCTACGTATCGGTTCGGAGCTCAACTGCGAAAAGACATTCAAACCCCACCTGCTCTGCAATCGTGCTACGACTTGTCCCAACGCACACGCTGTAGCCAATCTCATCAGCAACACACGGGTATTCTGCGCCACAACGACTGCGCTCAATGCCAACGTCCACCTACTGAAGATTAAGCACTTCGACCTCGCCATAATCGACGAAGCCTCGCAGATACTCGAGCCTCATCTCATCGGTCTGCTCTCGGCACGCACCTCCATAACTCAAAACTCAATCAGTCGTTTCGTGCTCATCGGCGATCATAAGCAGCTACCTGCCGTGGTGCAGCAGACCGCAGAGGAGTCGCAGGTGGACGAACCTGAGCTACACGCCATACACCTTACCAACTGTCGTCTCTCGCTCTTCGAGCGTCTGCTCACTAACTGCAAGACCGACGACGGATACAACCCACACCTCGTCTACATGCTCACACGTCAGGGACGCATGCATCAGGAGATAGCCGAGTTTTCGAACATCGAGTTCTACGGCAGTAAGCTCGCCGTCGTGCCACTACCTCATCAGACGCTACCGCCAGATACGGATGAACTCTCAGAACTCAAAATTCAGAACTCAAAATACAAATATCCGAACGGAATCGTTCAGATATTGAACGCCCATCGCATAGCGTTCATCGCCTCGCCACGTGTGGGCAATACTACGGCAATGAAGACCAATCAGGTCGAAGCGGAGATAATAGCAGCTACAGTGATGCAGATATTCAGCAGCACAGCCGACAGTTTTGACGAAGCACAGACCATAGGCATAATCGTGCCCTACCGCAACCAGATTGCTACAATACGCAACGCTATCGACGCTGCCTATCGCACGATGTTCGGCAACGCTGACAGCAAGCAGGATGAAGCACAACGTAACAAACTTCACAACATCACTATCGATACCGTGGAACGCTATCAAGGTTCGCAACGCGACTATATCATCTACGGCTTCACCGTGCGCCACCCCTATCAACTCCGCTTCCTCACAAACAACACATTCGAGGAGGACGGAATGCGCATCGACCGCAAACTGAACGTAGCCATGACTCGCGCACGACTGCATCTGATTATGGTGGGCAACCCCGAAGTACTTCAGCAGGACGAGACGTTCAGCCGACTCATCAACTTCGCAAAACAGAGAGATGCCTACTACGACATACCTGCAGAGAAATATTGCGCAGGCGACTTCCTTGTGAATACAGACAAAGAATAACAACTAAAAACACATAGCAATATGAACACAATAACCATGCTCGGCACGGGCAACGCAACCGTCACTCAATGCTACAACACCTGCTTCGCCCTACAGACCGACACCACCCTACTGCTCGTTGACGGCGGTGGGGGCAACGGCGTACTCAGACAACTGAAGAAAGCAGGTATCGGCATCGCAGACATACATCATCTCTTCGTAACCCACGCCCACACCGACCACATACTCGGCGTGATATGGATAATACGTATGGTGGCGCAATGTAAAGACTACGAGGGTCAGTTCCACGTGTATGGAAACGACAAGGTGCAACTCGTAATTCGCACCATCATTGACATGATTCTCGCTAAGAAACAGCTGGCAAAGGTGACTGAACGTGTGGTTTTCCACGAACTGCACAATGGCGACACATTCGAGGTGGGCAACATACATATGCAATGCTTTGACATCCACTCCACGAAGGAGAAGCAGTACGGTTTTCGCGCCGAACTGCCCGGAACTACTGTTGTCTGTCTCGGCGACGAGCCGTACAACTCACAGAACCGACAACTCGTAGAACACGCCGACTGGCTCCTCTGCGAGGCATTCTGCCTCTACGCCGACCGCGAGGAGTTCAAGCCCTACGAGAAGTCGCATAGCACAGCACTCGATGCCGGTAAACTCGCCACCGAACTCGGCGTGAAGAACCTGCTGCTCTATCACACCGAGGAGAAGACTCTTGCCACACGCCGCGAAACCTATACACGCGAAGCAGCGCAGCACTTCAAGGGTGGCATCATCGTGCCCGACGACCTGGAAGAAGTTCTGCTGTAAACCATCCGTAGCGGAGGTCTCAGGCCTCCGCAACACCCAACAAGACAAGCATTACACATACTTATATAAGCGTATCCGACATGTTTCGTATAAGTAATAAAAACAAAAGAACTATCGTTTTTATTACTTATACGAAACAAAAATGGTATCATAATCAAACCAAAATAGTTGCTTGGTCTTTACCCAACATCGGATACCGAACGCAATCTGATCGGACGCCGAACGCAATCTGATTGGGCGGCGTACGCAATCTGATTGGGCGGTGGACGGAATCCGATCGGATTGCGTTCGGGTGACGGTGAGAAAAGCTTAAGAAAACGATATAAACTTCAGTTACTTAACCAATGTTATATGGCAAAGTTACACTTTCGTTCTTATACCACCCACCAATTATCCCAAGCGGGTCTAACCATCGGAAATGAAAGGATAGCAAGGTGATGTAATGTTGGCAGAGCAAATCAAGGCGCAGCGCATTCTTGACATCCAGAGAGAGGGTCTTGTGGATTTGGACAAGGTGAAGAAGTCACGCATGACACTTACCAAGTGGATGGATGACTTTGTGAAGTACACGAGTTAAGCGATTAATAAAAGCGCAATCACCGCAATAATACTATTGATTTTAAGTTTTTTAAAATAAAAATTACGCTAAAATCTGCCGAATAATTTAAAATGAGTTATTTACGAACTTTTCACCTCAACTGACACGGTTAATTTTCTGTAATTATATAATGTGGCAGAATCGTAATTGCAGAAAAAGACGTATTTTTGTAGCTAAATATTCAGAATAGCTAATGAATAAAGAAAAACACGACTTCTTCCTCCATTCCAATGAGGTGAACCACATCAGCAAGGAGGATTACGACAAGATAGAACTGTTGGTGAATGCGACAAAGGCTTTTGCCCGCAGCACCTACCAGTGCGTCTATATCATCGACTATTTTCACCAGGACTTCATCTATGCATCAGACAACCTCGCTTATCTCTGCGGATTGGAACCCGAGCAATTGATGGAGGCAGGCTATCAGATGTATATAGACCATGTGCCGGATGCCGACCTGCAGATGCTGCTCGAAGTAAACAAGAAGGGATTCGACCTTTTCAACGAACTGCCCGTAGGCGACCGACTTGACTATACCATCTCGTATGATTTTCATCTTACCAATGGCAAGCATAGCCGATTGATTCATCATCACCTCACTCCGATACTTATTTCTGATGACGGAAGAATATGGCTTGCTCTTTGCACCGTATCGTTGGCGGCAACCGATGAGCCGGGACATATCATAATGCAGAAGAATGGTGAGCGCGGCTATTTTGAATATTCCACCTCGCGCCACAAGTGGGAAAAGAAAGAAGGCATAACCTTGAGCGAGACAGAGAGAGAAGTATTGAGATTGTCTGCCCAAGGTTACACGATGAATGATATTGCCGACCGACTGTGCAAGTCGGTTGACACTATAAAGGCTTGCAAGCGCAACCTTTTCGCTAAAATGGGCGTGAAGAACATTGCCGAAGCGCTGTTTCATGCCACTAACTATCAGATGATATAATCAGAATCATATCTCTTCCAACAATGGCGAGAGATAGAACTTGGGGAAGTATTTCACCTCCTTGCCTTCCGTAAGGTTTGCGAGAATGTTGGCACAATAGCCGGCGGCAATATATGCCCCGATGCCCAGTTGCGGGAAAGATGCCTCAGAATAATGCCTGATGGCTTCATCCACCCAAGGCACAGGCATCTGCCAGAACATACCGTACTGCGAGATATACTTGCCCAATGAGCAACGGAAATCATCCGAACCTTTTTTCACTACTTCGCTGAATGGATAGCCTTTCGGTTTCTCTACAGCGAGAAAGGCTGCCTTGCCAAAATTGACGGCATGGATAACTGTAACGCCCCGTTCCTTGCATTTCTCATCGAAAGCGAAAGAGGCTTCGTTGTCATGCAAGGTTGCATTCACCGCATACCGGATGCCAGACAAGTCGCATGCATCCACATCTTCCATCGTCAGCGTATCTTTTTCTATTCGAGAGATATGAAATCTATCTTCCTGCCGAGGGATTTCATGGAAGTCATGGCGCAAGGCACAGGAAGCTATCAAGCTTCCCATGTCTGCGCCACTGATCAACAGTTTTATTTGGTTGTTCATTTAAAGAGAGATTTATTATCGTTACACCATTATTGGATGCCGTAGATAGACATATTACATTCTGTTCTTCTGGCTTTTTCCTGCACCCGTACCCTTATATTTGCTTCTTGTAGTGTTGAACTTATATCGTACAGTAAGCGACACTTTGCTGGTTGACTGTATATCACTAATCAGCTCCTTCATTTTGCCATAATGCGCACTCATGTGGATGTCGTCTGTTCCAAACAAATCATAAACAAAGAGCTGGAACGACAAACGATCCTTCAAGAAAGCCTTATATACAGATACATTTGTACAAAATCTTGGCTTATACGAATATATATTTCTTCCATATCCTTTTGTGGTATACGACATCATCCACGTTAACATTGCCAACTTGGTGTTGAAGGTGTTATTAAAGCGGAATACTGCCATAGGTTTGTTGGATATTTTGCCATTATGTGCATCCATATCAAGCCACTGTTTTACCAAAGATGCCGTAAATGAAGGATACCAAATGCCAAACGAAGGGCGTAAGTTGATGGAAGCATCTACATGATTATATGCCTTTCCATTCACAGGCTTAAGCAGTCCTATTGCAGGATTGTCTTTGTAAGTCTCCACATTCGACATCATCGTATGCGAAGTATGGCTGTAGGTCATATCGAAAGTCAACCACTTGTAAGCCAACTCGTAGTTGAGATTTTTGCTTATCTCAGACACTAAGAATGGATTTCCCGTTTCATACGTGTAGCGGTTGTCATACTGTATGCCGCTGCGCAAGTAATGATAGGAAGGGCGGTCGATGTCGGTAGCATAGCTCAACTGCATCTGTACCTTGCCTACAGGCATCGACAAGCTGATGGATGGGAACCAATTGCCGTACGACTTGCTTTGCCCAGGCACATACTTGCCATATTCATAGTAGTTGAAGTCGATGTACTCGTATCTCAGTCCTGCCTCCATGCTCACGTTTCCGAAATCCCTTGAATATGCCAGGAATGAAGATGCCATGCTTTCTGTAATACGGCTGTCATCATCCGACACGAAGTTGGTTGGCACAACCTGATACTTAGATGTGCGATGCGTGTTGGAATATTCACCGCCCAAAGATAACTCACCACCCAACAACGGGTAGGAAAGCACCAATCTGGAAGCCAACAAACGATATTTCTTGTCAGTAAGGCTATGAACCGTCTGGCTCTGCGAGTCCATCCCTACCTCCTGATATTGCTCTTTGGTAACAACGTCCTCGTTATTCTTCGACCAAAGCCAGTCGGCATTGAAGTCGATGCCGAGTTTGCCAAGCTTTCCGACATAGTAAACATTGCTTGAAAGGGTGCTCTTCTGCTCGAAGAAATTAGCATGGCTGTCAGAAGTTTCCGTCTGCTCGTCGTCTTGCCATATAGAAGTAGTCATATTGGCATCGCAGGTCTGTTTCGGATTTCTCAGAAAGCCAAAGTTGGCACCGATGGAATTGTTGGCATCCAACTGGTAGCTGGCATCCAGGCGGAAGTTCATCGCTTCTACCATACCTACTTGTCTGTTTTTACTCTTCTGGTTCCAGGTCTTGTCAAGATAAGTATTCTGCTGTAAGTCTTGATTGTTTGGCTGGTACTGCTTTGCTCCAAAGGCGTATGCGCCCAAATCCAAGCCATTCTTGCGATAGCTCATATTCAATTGGCCAAATCCGCCGAAGTTTTTCTTCTCATCATATTCACCTGTGGTTGAGGCATCAAATCCGAAGCCCTCGCCCAGTATCTTCTTCGTTGTGATACGGATGACCGCCTTGGTGCTGGATGCGTAACGGGCACCAGGGTTAGTGATTACTTCCACCGACTTGATGTTATCGGACTGCAAGCGGTCCAGCTCGCTTCGGTTTCTCATCTGTCGTCCATTGATATAGATAACAGGTTCGCCGCGTCCGAATACCTCGATGCTGCCATTCTGGGCAGACACTTTAGGTATGCGGTCGAGCAGGTGCTCCATTGTTCCTGCCTTCTCAAGTACGGATCCGGCAACGGTTGTCGTCATTCCGCCATGCTTCAGGATAGTTTTAGGCAGAGATGATTTTACGACTACTTCACCAAGCGTCTCACTGTCCTCTTCCATCTTTATAATGCCCACATTCTCGTCCTCACAATCCTTGCAGACGGTCTTGTAGCCTACAGATGTCACCTTGATAATTCCGCCGTTGCAGTAAGAGTCGATGACAAAGCTGCCATCCTCTCCACTCACTGCGCCTTTGACGAAAGCCGAGTCAGTTCTATTCAATAATACTACATTGGCAAACGCCAAAGGCTCGCCCTTAGTATTCATCACCTTACCTGTGATATTCTGCGCCATCATCTGCGTCATAGCCGAGAGGCACAACGCTGCAGTAAAAATTACCTTTTCCTTCATATTGCTACTTTTTGCTTGCTTCATTTATTTTTCTGCTGCAAAAGTATAATCTGAATGAAAAAAGCCTTTGACACAAAAGTGTATTTCAGAGATGGGTGGCTAAAAAACTACACTTTTGTGTATGTGAAAACAAAAATCCATGCATAAGCCCATTTGAATAAGTCATTTTACGAAAACGTCCTATTGATTGTTATAAGTTACAAAGACCAAATATAATCTGGACTTTTTCAAATGGGCTCAATATATTATAAGCTCTGGAATCCACCTATTTCTATTCTATATTCTATAAAAGTTTATGTTGAATAATAAGTGCTTGGCAAACAAGAACCAAGCTATATAATAATAGCGAAGCCTTGACCCGAAAAAAAAGGTCAAGGCTTCGCTAAATGTTCTGTTTAATATTAATTACTAACTCTCCATCATGAATTGCATCCTTATGGATGTACGCACAACCTATTTAATTGTACCAAATGGAGGTATTATCACGTGGATAACGATTCTCGTCGTCGTTATAGACGTTGTCAAGCTCAAACGATTCGAAATCATAAGCTCTTTTTACACTCTTCATCATAAGACCTCCTATTCTGACTGCTGTCTCTAAACAGTCGTTAACAATCTACTTACGGGACGCGAGACTACATCCTCGTCTTTCATATTGCGAAGATAGTACTTATTTTTGAAAAATGCAATATTTTTTGAACTTTTTGTTACTTTTTCAAAATAATTTAAATCAAATCGTAATACATAATGCCACTTATTGGTTATTTCAATACTTTTTTGTAACTTTGGATAAACTTTTTTAAGAAAACAAATTCATTCATCATCTAAAAAACAAACACAACAAATCGCATGATTACAACTATCGCAATCCTTGCCGTAGCAGCAGTATTCTTTGCCATGGGAAAAGTACGCTCTGATCTCGTTGCGCTATGCGCACTCGTCGCACTACTCCTCACCGGAATACTAACACCTCAAGAAGCATTATCCGGTTTCGCCAATCCCGTAGTCATTATGATGGTCGGACTCTTCGTCGTAGGAGGAGCCATCGTGCAGACCGGACTGGCTAAGAAAGCAAGTGGCAAACTGATGACTCTGGCTGACGGCAACGAGTTGCGACTCTTCCTCCTACTGATGATTGTAACGGCTCTCATCGGAGCATTCGTGAGCAACACGGGCACAGTGGCACTGATGATGCCCATCGTGGTGAGTTTAGCACAAAAAGGCGGCATCAAAGCAAGCCGACTGCTTATGCCTCTCGCCTTTGCAAGCAGCATGGGCGGTATGCTCACGCTTATCGGTACACCGCCTAACCTTGTGATACAAGAGGCACTGACCGAAGCTGGCTATGAGCCACTAAAGTTCTTCAGTTTTCTGCCCGTAGGCATCGCCTGTATAATCGTAGGCATCGTAGTACTGCTACCACTGAGCAAGCGCTTCCTCTCGGAGGGCGAGAAGAAAGAGAGCGACAAAAAGAGCAGAAGAAAAACACTGAGCAGACTGATGGAAGAATATCAGTTGGCTGAGAACCTTTCTGTCTTCACCGTTGCGAACGACTCATTGGCTGCTGGAAAGACACTCGCCGAACTGAATATCCACCACCGCTATGGACTTACCGTGCTCGAGGTAAGACGAATAAAGAAGTCGCACACGCGCATCATGAAAGATGTAGAGCAAAAACTGGCTGGTCCAGACACACTGCTCACTGCTGGCGACATTATATATCTCAGCGGTAACAAGGAGACAGCAACACGTCTCGCTACCGATTTGAAGCTGACCGCTGCTTCATCACAGAACCTCACCATCTACGACATCGGCATCGCGGAGGTGGTGCTGATGCACTCGGCGCGTCTATGCGGTAAGTCGATAAAAGACTCGGGCGTAAGACGTATGTACAACGTGAATGTATTAGGCGTGCAGCGCGGTGGCGACTACATCACGGAGAACCTTGCAGACCTGAAACTGCGCGAGGGTGACACTCTCCTCATACAGGGTCGCTGGAAGAATATTGCACGCATAGCTAACGAGGCGGATGGTATCGTGGTGATTGGTCAGCCTCTGGAGGAGGCAGCTCACGTAACGCTAGACTACAAAGCTCCGCTTGCAGCGGCTATCATGCTGCTGATGATAGCGATGATGGTGTTCGACTTCATACCCGTGGCACCCGTAACGGCGGTAATGATAGCCGGACTGCTTATGGTCATCACCGGATGTTTGCGTAGCGTAGAAGCAGCCTACAAAACAATCAACTGGGAGAGTATAGTGCTGATTGCGGCAATGCTACCCATGTCGGTAGCGTTGGAGAAGACCGGAGCATCGAACATGGTGGCACGCCTGCTTGCAGACAACCTCGGCGAGGCGAGTCCATACGCTCTGCTTGCCGGTGTTTACTTCACCACATCATGTCTCACAATGTTCATCAGCAACACCGCTACAGCGGTGCTCATGTCGCCCATAGCACTCACTTCGGCAGTGGCAGTAGGCGTGAGTCCCTACCCCATGCTCTTTGCCGTTACGCTCGGAGCAAGCATGTGCTTCGCATCGCCATTCTCCACACCGCCTAACGCCCTCGTGATGCAGGCTGGCGGATATAGTTTCATCGATTACATAAAGGTGGGATTGCCGTTACAGATAATAATGGGACTGGTGATGATTGGTGTGCTGCCACTCATTTTCCCGTTCTAAGGTAGGGGGTGCGTGGTACGGGCAAGATGCCCATACCTCCTACTTTTTACTTTTAAACGCACTGCGAACAATCGGAATTGCTATTAGAAACGTAACGACATCGCACACAGCCTGGCACATGGCGATACCCATCAGTCCAAACAAATGCGGAAGGATGAGTATGAACGGAATGAAGAGCAGACCCTTGCGCGCCGATGCAAGCACATTGGCGCGGAACGGGCGGCGAGTGGTCTGCAGCATCATGTTACCAGTCATGATGAAGGCGTTGAGTGGATAAGCAGCCAACTGCCAGCGCAGCGTAGTAACACCGACGGCTATCACGATGGGGTCATCGCGGAAGAGGCGTACAGTCGCCTCGGCGAAGTAGAACACAACGCCCGACACTATGACAAGAAAGACCGTGCCTGTCACTACCGTGAACCAAAAGCCTTGGTGCATACGCTTATAGAGTTGCGCTCCGTAGCAATAGCCACAGAACGGTTGGAAGCCCTGACCAAGCCCCACAATGACACACATAACGAACATCGTGACACGACTGACTATGGACATAGCCGCAATTGCAGCGTCGCCATAGTCGGCTGCCGCGAGGTTCAAGAGCACAACTGCTATGCTTGCCAACCCTTGGCGCGACAACGACGGCGAACCACCATACACTATCTCCTTCACCAAATGGAGTCGCAGCGAGAAACGATGCAACTGCAGACGCACCGCAGAAGCTGAGCTACGACTACACATTATATATAATATAAGGAAGCTTACAATCTGTCCGACAACTGTAGCAAGTGCCGCACCACGCAGTCCGAGCGAACAAACGAAGATAAGCACGGGGTCGAGCACCACGTTCAGCAGCGCACCGACAATGATGCCCCACATGGCGTGGCGTGCATTGCCCTGCATACGCAACTGACTGTTGAGTGCGAAGGCGGCTATCTGAAAAGGAGCACCAAGCAGGATGATAGCCATGTATTGCTCGGTGTAAGGAAGAATGGTGGGAGTGCTGCCAAGCCACAGCGACAGAGGGCGCAGCAAGAGGAGTCCGCCGACGCAGACCACTATGCCTACAAGCAAAGCATAGACGAGACCGGTGGCAGCCATGACGGAAGCATTGTCGCGTCGTCTGGCACCTAACTCGCGCGACATATAACTGCCACTGCCCTGTCCGAAGAATGCTCCAAGTGCCTGTATGAGGCACATTAATGAAAAAACGACACCTACTGCCGCCGTAGATTGTGTGTCAATCTGTCCGACGAAGTAGGTGTCGACGATGTTGTAAAGGCAGGTTACAAGCATGGAGATTATCGTAGGCACCGCCATCGTCAGTATAACACGATAGACAGGAGCTTGGGTGAGGAAGCGGTAAAGCCCCTCCCCCGATTTTCGCCCCCATAGCGATGTGGTTCCTATTTCCTTTTCCTTGCTTTCCAACACTTTTACATTATTAAATATGCAGATTAAAGTCTGCACTGAATCTAATCTTTCAACGAATAAACAATTGTGGTCACAACGCGAACCTTCTTGATATAAGGTGTGCTCTGGTCGCGGTCTTCGATAGAGAACTGTCCTTGGTCGGCTGAGACAATCTTGTTGAGTTGGCTCTTTGAGTTCTCCGCAAACTGTGCAGCCGTCTTCTCTGCGTTTGCAATAGCCTCCTCCATCATCTTCGGCTTCATCTCCTTGAACGATACGTACTCGTACTTCACTTGGTTTTCGTAACCTCCATCGACGATGGCTACGCCCTCTTTCAGCAGTTCGCCCTGGCGAGCGATGATGGAGCGTACAAGCTTCACGTTGCGCGATGTTACGGTGATGACCGATGTGATATTGTAGCGGTATGTGCGCTGATTGTTGCTGTACTGGTCGGCATTGAGGTCGATGACGCTCGGCGCATTTACGCTTATCTCCTCAGGCTTCACACCATTGGCGGTAAGGAAGTGCTTTATCTTCGACTGCGTATCACCCAGTCGCTTATAGAGCTCTGGCAAATCGTTGCCAAGTTCTTTCGACACAATAGGCCATGTCACCTTGTCGGCATCCACCTCTTTTTCTGCCAATCCCTTTACGGACACTTTGCGGTCTTTGTTGGCGAAATTGTCAATACCACCCTTGATATTAAAACCAAGGGTAACGATGCTAAGCGCAATGAGTGCTGCGCACCAGATAGATTTGTAACTGTTCATATTCAGGGGTTATTTGATTAATACAAGATACTATTTCAAAACACAGAAGACTCATGTATTAAGTTTCTACCACTCGCATCGGTCGACGCAGACATCCGCATCGGTCGACGCAGACATCCGTATCGGTCGACGCAGACATCCGCATCGGTCGGTGCAGACATCCGCATCGGTCGGTGCGGATTGTCATTACTTTGCTGCGCACTCCAAAAGTGTCTGCACGATACGCTCTGCCGAGCGGCCATCCCAACGCTCAGGTATGCCACAATGTTTCCATTTGCCGTCCACCATGCGTGCCATCTCCTCACCAAGCAGCACTGGGTCTTCACCTACAAGCACATTAGAACCAACCTTTACGGTCTCAATGTGCTCGGTGTAGCTATTGAGCGTGATACAAGGCACGGTGTTGAACGTAGCCTCTTCAGCCACATTGCCGGAGTCGGTTACTACACCAAGCGCATTGGCTGTGAGGTAGCCGAAGTGGAGATAGTCGAGCGGCTCAACGATGTGCAGGTTCTCGAAGAGCAGTGGGTTCTCGTTGACGATGCACTGCACGGCATCAGCAGCCAACTGGCGCAGCGGAGCAACAACGGGGATGTCGCCCGTGTGCGACATCATGCTCACAAGTAGCGCACGCAGTTCGTCATCGTTGCCGATGATAGCCTTGCGGTTGAGTGTGAACACTATGTATCTCTTCTCGGTCAGACCAAGATTGTCCATCACTGCAGGACGAGCGAAACGCTGATGGTTGAAGCGCAACGTGTCCATGAGGATATTGCCAACCATATATATCTTTGACGACTCGGCACCCTCGCGTGTTGCAGCACTGTTGCCGCCGATGCCTGCCGTGAAGAGCAAGTCGGAAAGTCCGTCGATAACGAGACGATTTATCTCTTTCGGCATAGAGATGTCGAAAGAGCGTGTGCCTGCCACAAGATGCGCCAGACGAATGCCCTGCTTCTTCGCAACGATGGCAGCAGCCATTGTAGACGCGAGGTCGTCAACCACAATCACCACATCCGTCTTATGCTCCTGAAGGTAGCACTCAAAGGCAGACATCACCTGACCAGTCAGTTCGTTGAGGTTCTTACATTCCACGCCTAAGCATACGTCAGGGCGACCAATCTGAAGGTCGTCGAAGAGCGACGGTTCGAGTGTAGGGTCGTCCTCACGACCAGCATACACGAGACTGTGACTTACGCTTTTGCCCTCAGCCTTAGCTTTGACAACGGCGCGAACGATTGGGGCTATCTTTATGAAGTTGGGACGTGCGCCAACAAAGATACAAATGTTCATGTTCATTTATGTTTTCTTAAATTCTTTTACTTATCTCCAGTTTCCTTAAACAATTCCTTTATTCCACCAAGGCTGCCCAACATGTTCGTAGCCTCAAACGGCAGGAATACAGTCTTTGTCTTGTCGCCCTGGGCAAGTTCCTCCATCATCTGAATGTACTTCTGGGCGAGCAGATAGTTGGCAGGGTTGGTACTCTTGCCTACAGCCTCCGTAATCTTCTCTATAGCGATTGCTTCAGCCTCTGCCTTGCGGATGCGGGCCTGCGCCTCGCCTTCTGCACGCAAGATTTCCTGTTGCTTAGCAGCCTCAGCACGATTGATGGTAGAAGCCTTCTCGCCCTCCGACTGCAGGATCTGCGACTGCTTCTCGCCTTCTGATGTAAGGATTGCCGCACGCTTGTTGCGCTCTGCCTGCATCTGCTTCTCCATTGCCTGAAGCACGCTTGACGGCGGAATGATATCCTGCAACTCTACGCGGTTCACCTTGATACCCCACTTGTCGGTAGCATCATCGAGAACGGCGCGAAGCTTAGTATTGATGGTATCGCGAGAGGTAAGGGTCTGGTCGAGCTCCAACTCGCCGATGATGTTACGCAGCGTTGTCTGTGTGAGCTTCTCAATAGCGTTCGGAAGGTTGTCAATTTCGTAGACAGCCTTGAACGGATCAACTATCTGAAAATAAAGCAGCGCATTAATCTGCATCTGGATGTTGTCCTTCGTGATTACGTTCTGCTTATCAAAGTCGTACACCTGCTCGCGAAGGTCGATAGTGGTTGAATAGCCATAGCGTCCACGCACACTGACAACGATGGCCTTTGCACGGTCAATGAAAGGTATGATAATGTTTACGCCCGGACTAAGCGTTGCATAATACTTACCAAGACGTTCGATGATTTTTGTCTCGCTTTGAGGGATGATGACGACTGCCATCTTTACAAAGACAACAGCAAGCACTACAAGTGCAATAAGAAAGATTGTCATAAACTCCATAGTGTTTGATTTTTAGTTGTTAATATTTAGTCGTTTATATTTAGTTGTTTATTGCTAACATTTAAATACTCAGCTTACGCTTTTTCAACTTTCACAATGATGCTCTCCCTGCCAATGATGCGCACCTTCGTACCCACCGGCAGATCCTCCGTCTCGTCAGACTCCGCCTTCCAATCGTCACCGTCGAGCTTCATACGGCCGTAATCGCCAGCCTTAATGGTCTCCGTCACCTTGCCCACTCTACCGATGATGGCATCGGCATTGCTCTTGCGCTGACCGCCCTTGGCATCAAGCATATGTACAAGATGTGGCCGGATGCAATATATAGACAACACGGAGAATACGGCAAATATTACCACCTGTGCCCAAAACGGCAGAGCGAACAAGGAGGCGACAAGCGCACACACCGCACCAATACCAAAACAGGTGATGTAGAAATCGCCTGATGACAATTCCAAGACAAGACACACCATTGCAAGTACTGCCCAAAGAGTCCAAAGATTTTGTGCAAGATAATCAATCATAAGCTTTTGTTTTTTATTTTTGGTAAAATTACACAAAAACGGCGAAACACTAAAGAGATTTCTGCGTTTTTTATTGCATATAGTGAAAAAAGCATCTACCTTTATTATATTATTTGTACCTTTGCACGTATAACATACAAACATAATGAAAGCATATACATATATAAAGAAAGGTGAGTTTGCCTTAGTTGACAAACAAAAGCCTGCAATTATCGAACCTACAGATGCCATCGTACACGTCACATTAGGAAGCATCTGCTCAAGCGACTTGCACATCAAGCACGTAAGCGTACCAAGAGCAGTGCCTGGCATCACCGTAGGGCACGAGATGGTGGGCGTCGTAGAGCAACTCGGAACCGACGTGAAAGGCTTCAAAGTTGGCGATCGCGTGACGGTAAACGTCGAAACATTCTGCGGCGAGTGCTTCTACTGTAAGCACGGATACGTGAACAACTGCACTTCGCCGCACGGAGGATGGGCTTTAGGTTGTCGCATTGACGGCGGACAAACCGAGTATGTACGTGTACCATTGGCAGAGCAAGGACTGAACCGCATACCCGACAGCGTTACAGACGAGCAGGCCCTGTTCGTGGGCGACGTGCTTGCTACTGGTTATTGGGCTGCACGCATCAGCGAGATAACCGAAGAGGATACTGTGCTCATCATCGGAGCAGGTCCTACGGGCATCTGCACACTGCTCAGTGTAATGCTCAAACAACCGAAGCGCATCATCGTCTGCGAACAGTCGGAAGAACGTCGCAACTTCATTAGAGCACACTACCCGGATGTTCTGATTACAACACCAAAGGAGTGCGACAACTTCGTAAAAGCCAACAGCGACCACGGCGGTGCCGACAGAGTGTTGGAGGTAGCCGGAGGCAAGGACACGTTCCAGTTGGCTTGGCAGTGTGCACGTCCCAATGCTATCGTAACAATCGTAGCCCTATACGACGAGGCGCAAACTCTGCCCCTGCCAAACATGTACGGCAAGAACCTCACGTTCAAGACTGGCGGTGTAGACGGCTGCGACTGTGAGGAGGTGCTGCAACTTATCGAACAAGGAAAGATTGACACCACACCACTCATAACACATCGCTTTCCACTCAGCAGAATAGCAGAGGCTTATCAACTGTTCGAAAACAGGGAGGATGGTGTTATCAAAGTGGCTATCTACAACGAATAACGCCACTGGCTCCATTGCAACAAAAAGCAGACTTTATTTTGCAATGCGCTTAATTTGCACTAACTTTGCACTTACATCACACATATTACGAAATAAATATAACAAACAAAATAATGGAAAATAAGACAAACAAGCTCATCGCAGCACAGTATCAGCTCTTCACAATCAGCGAGAACGGAGAGCGCACACTCGTAGAGGAAACCACAAAGGAACAGCCTTTCGTATTCATCACTGGCTTCGATGCAGCTTTAGATGCTCTTGAGGAGCGTCTTGAAAACTTGAATCGTGGTGATAAATTCGATTTTGAACTCGACAAGGAGAAGGCATTCGGTGAGTATGAGACATCACGCGTCATCGAACTCAACAAGGAGATGTTCATTGTCGACGGACAATTCGACAGCAAGAATATATTCAAGGGGGCACAGATCCCTCTGAAGAACGAGGACGGCAACTTCTTCATCGGCACTGTTCTCGAAATTGGTGATGCTGCTGTTAAGGTAGACCTCAACCACCCACTCGCAGGCAAGAAACTTAACTTCAAGGGCTATATCATCGAAAACCGCGAGGCAACAAAGGATGAGATTAAAACTATGCTCAGCCACATGAACGGTGGCGGTTGCGGAGGCGACTGCGGTGGTTGCGAGGGTGGATGCGGACACCATGAGGGTGGATGCGGACATCACGACCACGAAGACGGATGCTGCGGACATCACGAGCATAAGGGAGGTTGCTGCGGACACCACCACTAAAACGTTCCTGCAGATTAATGCAGATTGAAGAACAAACTAAAAAGCAAATATGCACAATACATTCGGAACACTATTCACTCTCACCACATTCGGTGAGAGTCATGGCGAAGCTATCGGTGGCGTGGTCGACGGAATGCCGGCAGGCATTCTGATCGACATGGAATTCATACAAAGTGAGCTCCATCGCCGCCGCCCTGGTCAAAGCCATATAACGACACAACGCAACGAGCAAGACCAGGTGGAACTGCTCAGTGGGGTGTTCGAGGGGAAATCAACGGGATGTCCCATAGGATTTATTGTGCGCAACACAAACCAACATTCTGCCGACTACGACGACTTGCGTAGTCTCTTCCGGCCTTCACACGCCGACTTTACGTACACCTGCAAATACGGCATACGCGACCATCGTGGTGGCGGACGCTCGTCGGCACGCATCACCATAAGTCGTTGTGTGGGAGGAGCACTCGCAAAACTCGCATTACGACAAATGGGCGTAAGCATCACTGCCTACACATCACAGGTCGGTAATATCATCCTCGACCGCGACTACACTAAGTACGATTTCGCAGAGATAGAGCACAACCCCGTACGTTGCCCCGACCCCATCGCAGCAAAACGCATGGAGCAACTCATCGGCGAGATGAAAGCCGTGGGCGATACCATCGGTGGTGTGGTGACGTGCATAGTGAAAGGCTGTCCTAAGGGTATCGGTGAACCAGAATTTGGCAAGCTTCACGCAATGCTCGGTGCTGCAATGCTCAGCATCAACGCTGCAAAAGGATTCGAATATGGCGAAGGTTTCAACTGCGCTACTGCACGCGGCAGCGAACTGAACGACGCATTCATAACAGAAGATAGAAGCATACGCACCGTTACAAATCATAGTGGGGGCATACAAGGAGGCATAAGCAACGGTGAAGATATCTACTTCCGCACAGCGTTTAAACCAACTGCAACCATTCTTCAAGAGCAGACAACTGTAGATAATGTAGGCAATTCTGCCACTCTACACGCAAAAGGACGCCACGACCCATGCGTGCTACCACGCGCAGTGCCAATCGTAGAAGCTATGGCTGCAATGGTAATCTTAGATTATATTATGCTCAACAAAGCAACAAATTCATAGAAAACATAAGTTTTATGAAGTTTTTTATTCTTGTTAAGATATTTTCACCAACAATATTGCGCATATAACAGAAATATTCATTATATTTGCAACCAGTAATTGAGGGCTTGTGAAAGTCTTGAATTAACTTAGTTAAGTCTAGTTTAGTTTTTGTGTTGGTTGAGGGCAGTTTATTGGCTGCCCTCAATTTTTTTAACGAACATCAACCACATTTAGGTTATGCTTCTTCACATTGTCCACCATCCACGCCTTACGGTACTCCTTTCCTTTTACAAACAGCTTCACATCCTGCACATCCACCTTCTTCACATTGCGGAAATACATGCCCCAAACTGGAAAAACGGGCCACTGGTCAGTAGGACGGTTCTCGAACCATGCCGGCAATGCAGGATCATCGATGCCATCAAACTCCATATCGCAACGGCGCATCACCACACAATCGGTAGGCGCATTACCCCAACTCTTCACCGATAGTGCCATACGTGTTATGCCACGAGCCTCAAGGTCTTCCACCAATAAACGCCCCATCGTATTGTCATCACTAAGCGTAACGCAGAGCGGTGTTAGAACATAGCTCACCTTGTTGCGCAGAATACAAATTTTATCCATGCGTCCCGGAGCCTTACCCCATCCGCCAGGCTCAAGATTTACAGCTGCCTCAGAACGTGTGCGGTGCGATGTGATGTGTTCAAACTTTCCAGGACCATATATTTCGTTATCAGTAATGTCCAAGCCTATCGATGGCATGATCATACGTATACCGTTGCACGAAGAGTTTAGTACGTTGTGGTTGATGCTCATGCATTCCCAGTAGCCGCCCGCAATAGCATCGTCGCCAGTGTGCATCTCGCAGTGCGCAATTTCCACACACTTCGCCCCACGGATGTGTATGCCGTCCCATCCGCCTTCTATATATAGATTATGAAACTGCGACTTTTCTATCTGGTAGCCCAGAAAAGCATAGTTGGCGGAGCGCTTCACACTGAAACCTTCAAACTTCATACGCTTGCAACCAGCCATCAGCACGGTATGCGGACCGCGCATGTGTTCCTCACCAAGCGGATTGCGCACATCAGCTCCGTCAATGCATCCCTTACCCTCAATGCCAGCATTACTCACACCGACAGCAAACACCATCGCCTTAGACCACTGCGGATCGGTGGCAGAGTTATAATTCACCGTACCTTGCCCACTCTCGTAGCGCGAGAGGTCAAGCGTGGTCTTCAAGGAAGCATAAGCATCTATGTCCTGCACCCCCTTCAGCACAGCACCCTGCTCAAGAAAGAGCATAACACCCGACTTCAGATATATCGACCCCGTGTAATATTCACCACATGGTACAACCACGCGTCCACCACCCTGCTCGGCGCAATGCTCTATGGCGCGGTTTATCGCCTCAGCATTGTTCACCGACTCATTGTTGCTCACTGCGCCAAATGACGCAATACTCACCACAATAGATAAAAGAAAACTTATCATACTTTATTATTTATATAGATTATACATTCTTATTATACCGATTTACGTTAATAGCATGCATGTAGCACTATTCATGCGAATAGCTACGTTAACATCAAATGGTGTGTAAAGATACGAATTTATTATATAATTCGCCTACAGAAGAGAATTTAAAGTAAAGAAATCAACTTTTTCAACATTTTCTTCAAAAAAGTCACAAAAACATTTGGCAGTTTCATCAGAAACCACTACCTTTGCACTCGCTTTTAAGGAACAACACTTAAAGCTTTAAACAATGGCTCCGTAGCTCAACTGAATAGAGCATCTGACTACGGATCAGAAGGTTGCAGGTTTGAATCCTGCCGGAGTCACAAAAAGAGGATATTACTTCATGTAACATCCTCTTTTTTGTTATACATATCCACCATTTGCTATATATTCCAACACAAGCCAAAATTATAGCATACACTTAACACATTATTATATAATTATTGAACTAAAACGGCGATTATCCCACGTATTTTTACTAATTTTGCAAGTTAAGAAATATAGAATATAAACAAAACAGATACAATCAGTATGGAATTAGCAAGCAAATACAATCCACAAGCAGTGGAATCGAAATGGTATCAGTACTGGCTTGACAACAAACTCTTCAGTAGCAAGCCCGACGGACGTGACCCCTACACTATCGTTATACCGCCGCCAAACGTGACTGGCGTGTTGCACATGGGCCACATGCTCAACAATACGATTCAGGACATCCTCGTGCGCCGCGCACGCATGGAGGGAAAGAATGCTTGTTGGGTACCTGGCACCGACCACGCTTCGATTGCTACGGAGGCTAAGGTAGTAAATCGTCTTGCAGAGCAGGGCATCAAGAAGCGCGACCTCACACGCGAACAGTTCCTTGAGCACGCTTGGAACTGGACGAACGAACATGGTGGAATCATCCTCAAGCAGCTGCGCCGTCTCGGTGCGTCTTGCGATTGGGACCGCACAGCGTTTACAATGGACGAGAAGCGCTCTGAGAGCGTGCTGAAGGTGTTCGTGGACCTCTACAAAAAGGGACTTATCTACCGCGGTCTGCGCATGGTGAACTGGGACCCGAAGGCACAGACCGTGCTTTCTACCGAAGAGGTTATCTACCGCGACGAGAAGAGCCATCTGTTCAACCTGCGCTACTATGTAGCTGACGCAGACGTAAACCCAGTTGTGCCGACAGGCTGCGAGGGCGAAGTGCTGCATCAGGACGCCGACGGACGCTACTACGCTGTTGTAGCTACAACACGCCCGGAGACTATCATGGGCGACACAGCAATGTGTATCAACCCGAAGGACCCGAAGAACCAGTGGCTGCGCGGACACAAGGTGATTGTACCGTTGGTGAACCGCGTTATCCCGGTTATCGAGGACCGCTACGTAGATATCGAGTTCGGTACTGGTTGTCTGAAGGTTACTCCTGCTCACGATGTGAACGACTACGCGCTCGGCAAGACGCACAACCTCGAGACTATCGATATCTTCAACCCCGACGGCACCATCTCTGAAGCTGCAGGCATGTACGTAGGCATGGACCGCATGGACGTGCGCAAGCAGATTGTAGAGGATCTGAAGGCTGCCGGACTGGTAGAGAAGATTGAGGACTACGACAACAAGGTGGGCTACTCGGAGCGCAACCAGGACACAGCCGTAGAGCCGCGCCTCTGCAAGCAGTGGTTCCTCTCGATGAAGCACTTCGCAGACATCGCTCTGCCGCCGGTGCTCGAGGGCAAGATCAAGTTCCACCCGACAAAGTACGTAACAACATACCGCAACTGGCTGGAGAACATTCAGGATTGGTGTATCTCGCGCCAGCTCTGGTGGGGTCACCGCATCCCGGCTTACTTCCTGCCCACAGCCGAAGGCGAAGAGGAGAAGTACGTAGTAGCACTCACCGCAGAGGAGGCGCTCGAAGAGGCTCGCAAGATTGAGGGCTACGAGAACATCACAGCCGACCAGCTCGTTCACGACGAGGACGCACTCGACACTTGGTTCTCTTCATGGCTCTGGCCTGTATCGCTGTTCGACGGCATCAACAATCCGGGTAACGAGGAGATTAAATACTACTACCCCACAAGCGACCTCGTAACCGGTCCGGACATCATCTTCTTCTGGGTAGCCCGTATGATTATGGCTGGCGAGGAGTACATGAAGGACGTGCCGTTCCGCAACGTATACTTCACAGGTATCGTGCGCGACAAGCTGGGCAGAAAGATGTCGAAGTCACTCGGCAACTCGCCCGACCCTATCGCCCTCATTGAGAAGTATGGTGCCGACGGCGTGCGCATGGGCATGATGCTCTCGGCTCCTGCCGGCAACGACATTCTCTTCGACGAGAGCCTCTGCGAGCAGGGACGCAACTTCAACAACAAGATATGGAACGCGTTCCGCCTCGTTAAGGGCTGGCAGGTGGCAGACGCCGAGCAGCCGGAGGCTAACGCAATAGCAGCGAAGTGGTTCGAAGCCAAGCTGAAGCAGACCAATGCCGAGATAAACGATCTCTTCTCTAAGTATCGCATCTCTGAGGCACTCATGGCTGTGTACAAACTGTTCTGGGACGAGTTCTCAAGCTGGTATCTCGAGATGGTGAAGCCGGCATACGGCCAGCCTATCGACCGCACAAGCTACGAGCAGACACTCGCTTTCTTCGAGACTCTGCTGAAGATGCTCCATCCGTTCATGCCGTTCATCACAGAGGAACTCTGGCAGCACATCTACGACCGCAAGGAGAGCGAATCGATCATGCGCGCTGAGTTGAAGCTCGATGCTCCTACTGCCGACGACGACGCCATAGTAGCAGCTATTGAGAACGTGAAGCTCATCGTGGCTGGCGTGCGCACCGTGCGCAACCAGAAGAACATCCCGAACAAGGATGCTCTCGAACTGCAGGCACTGCAGCAGAACAACTACGAGGCTTACGCTTCAGTAATAAAGAAGATGGCTAATCTCTCGGCTATCAACGTAGTGTCGGAGAAAGACACTACAGCAGCAGCCTTCATGGTAGGCACAGACGAGTTCGCAGTACCACTTGGCGATATGATTGACGTTGCTGCCGAGATAGAGAAGCAGGAAGCTCAGCTGAAGCACCTTGAAGGATTTCTCGCAGGCATCAAGAAGAAGCTCTCTAACGAGAAGTTCGTGGCTCACGCTCCGGAGGCTGTTGTGGCACTCGAGCGCAAGAAGCAGAGCGACTCAGAAGAGAAGATCGCTGCTCTGAAGGAATCTATCGCAGCATTGAAGAACAAGTAAACGCTTGGTCATCAAAAACGCTTACAATACAAAAACCGCAGGAGGCTATGATTTCCACACTATAGTCTGTTGTGGCGACCGAAAGTCGCCACAACAGCGCAGGCTACGGCATGGAGACCATAGCCTCCTGTCCTTTTAATACAGATATACATATAAATCTACTACTAATATATATAATATGTATAAGCTCCTAAAACTCACATTTCTTTCGCTTCTGATGCTCTGTTTCAGCGCGTGCCAGGAGGAAGACCCAATCATGCCGCCAGAACCGCAAACGGCAGAGAAAACCATCTTCGTCTTCATGCCCTACAGCAACAACCTCTACAGTTTTCTACATGCGAATATCAACGACATGAAAGCAGCCATTGTCAGGAACAAGGGACTGGACAACACACGTCTCATAGTGTTCATAGCAAAGGACAAAAAGCAGAGCGCACTGATAGACATCAGATACAAGAAGGGCGTATGCACGCAGGACACGCTCGAGAAATACTCATCGCCCACTTATCTTACAACGAACGGCAGAGTAGAACTGTTCAACAAAGTGAAGAAATACGCACCAGCCAACCGCTACGCCATGATTGTGGGCTGTCACGGCATGGGATGGATACCAAGCTCTACGGTATTCAACCGAAACACTCTGCGCTACTTCGGCGGATTGGAAAAAGAATACAAAATAGACATCGACGACTTCGCTACAAGCATAAAGGCTGCAGGAATGAAGATGCAGTTCATCATGTTCGACGACTGCTACATGTCGAGCATGGAGGTGGCTTACGACTTGAAGGACGTAACCGACTACATCATTGCGTCTACAAGCGAAGTAATGGCTTACGGCATGCCTTACCAGAACATATACCAGCATCTGATGAGCGCACAGCCCGACTACAAGGCTTTATGCAATGGCTTTTACGAGTTCTATTCGAACAGCGGCACACCTTACGGCACAATCGGCGTAATTGATTGCAGATACGTTGACGAGATGGCTTCCATGATGAAGAGCATCAACGCAACGCACACGTTCGACCTTAGCCTTCTCGACAACGTGCAGGACCTCGACGGCGAGACATACAAGCCTACCATATTCTTCGACTTCGACGACTATGTGCGCCAGCTTTGCACAAACGATAACGACGCCTACGAGCAGTTCCACAACGTGCTGCTACGTCTTGTGCCGTACAAAGCGGCTACAGAGTACATATACTCCGGCTCTACGAACAAGAAGACCAAAGTGGACCACTTCTCCGGCATCACCATTTCTGACCCGTCTACACGCTCAGAAATTAAAGAGTCGAAAAAACACACTAATTGGTGGATACAGACCCACTAAGACCTGTTAAAATATAGATACAAAAAAGGTGTTATCCAATCGGATAACACCTTTTTTGTACACCCTTAGGGATTCGAACCCTAGACCCACTGATTAAGAGTCAGTTGCTCTACCAACTGAGCTAAGGGTGCATCAGTTGTTTTATGTATGTTTCAAAGTTTGTACACCCTTAGGGATTCGAACCCTAGACCCACTGATTAAGAGTCAGTTGCTCTACCAACTGAGCTAAGGGTGCATACTCTATCTTTATGCAAGCAACTCATTTCTGAATTGCGAGTGCAAAGGTAATTACTTTTAGGGAAACTACCAAATTTTCACTCCACTTTTTCGTAAGAAATTGTACTTTTTCATGCGTTTTATACTAAACAAACAAAGTTTCGACTATACAGTTGTTATATATCAAGTAAAGCCCCACTCTATATCTGCAAAAAGACAATCTCAACTATCCATCTCCACAAAGAGCAACCAAGTGCATAAAAGCAAAAACGCTCTGCAAAAACAAAGTCTTGCAGAGCGTCTATCATTAAAGTTTATTGCTTTTTCAATTCCTTCATAACCTTCTCAAAGTATCTTTGAGTGCGTTTCTTGTTGTAATTATTGCCACCGTTCCATGCACGTATGGCTTTCTCCACGTTATTACTTGGATTAAATTTCGACTGCATAAGTAAGAACATCTCCTTCGACTTTTCCAAGTTAAAGCGATCACGTAGCATATAACGTGTCTTACTATTGCGTCCTTTGAGAATGTTATTACATTCTGCTACGAGAATTGGTGTAATCTGCATCGCACCACACGACTTACCACTAACGGCTTTTGTATTTCCCGCACTTTCAACCTGAATGATTGCATTCATCACCGGTTCCCAATCAAATTCTTTTGTGCAAACAGTTTTCTTTTCAACCGTTTCTTCCGCTAACATTACGGGATTTACCCCAAATACACATACTACAAATAATACAATTCTAAAAATTCTAATCATGTTAAATTGTTTGTGGAGCCCGAACCCTTTCCCTTAAACACATACAACATCTCTTCCACCCCCGGAACAAACGTTATATCAATGTAGAGCTTCCACTTCTTCAAAACAAACAGAAGAAGTTTTCACCGGAAACAGCGTCCATGATAGGCGATAAAACCAATTCATACGCATATCAAAACTCCGTTAGATACTTTCAGATAGCCTCACTAAAACAACAAGCATACGCTATCCTTTTTTCTTACCGTGTGCAAAATTACTCAAAATTATCGAATTGTGCAAATTTAGAAACAAGCACGAAAGGTTTTTTAAAGTTTTTTAGAATAGACAATTACCTGAATATCAACGACATAACAACAAATCGATCCTTATAACAAACCTGCGAAGCACGCCAAAGCAAACAACATGTAAACCGCCTCAAAACAAAAGAAAACCACCCTCTATATACGAAAAAAGGATGCATTGAATCAACGTTCAATGCATCCCATTATATTTAAACTTTCAGAATATTACTTCTTGAAAAAGTCCTTTACTGCCTCATTGGCAACCATACGCTCGTCAAATACGTAAGCACCAGTCTTCGGGCTACGTACCATCTTGATAACCTTTGTATATGCGCGACCATCCATAGAACCTTCACGGAGGGTAGCGACCGCTTTCTTTGCCATAGTCTATGTATTATTACTTAATCTCCTTGTGAAGAGTCATCTTCTTAAGGATGGGGTTATACTTCATTAATTCCATACGGTCAGGAGTGTTCTTACGATTCTTGGTAGTCACGTAACGGCTTGTACCAGGCTGACCGCTATTCTTCATTTCGGTGCACTCGAGAATTACCTGAACTCTATTGCCCTTTGCTTTCTTTGATGCCATTTACTTATTCTCCTATTACTTTAATGTCACTCCAGTCACAATAGCCTTTAGACACAGCCTGCTTGAGGGCAGCGTCCAAGCCCACTTTGTTGATGAGACGCAGACCCGCTGCGCTAATTTTGAGGCTAATCCAGCAACCTTCCTCTACATAGTAGAACTTCTTGCTGAACAAGTTCACATCGAAAGAACGCTTTGTGCGGTGCTTTGAGTGTGATACGTTGTTACCTATCTGGGCTTTTTTTCCCGTAATCTGACAAATTTTCGACATTTCTATCTTCTTTTTTGTATTCGTTTTTGATACCTATTCCAAACAGAGTGCAAAATTAACGACTTTTTTCGAAACCGCAAAACATTCCATTAAATAAAGTTGTGTATTTAATGTTTTTTTTGTTTTCAGACGCATTTTATGTGCTATAGTGCTGATTTTTACCCATTTTGGAGAATAAAGACTTAACCAAGTTCACCTACTTTACTCCGTAACAGGAATCTTAGGAGCTACACCATTGTCTTCTGTCTTTGGCATATTGTCCTTCAGAAAGTCGATAAACATCTGCAGAGCCTTGCTTGTTGCGATGGCAAGGTTGATGTCGCGACCGTAATCCTCCGTAAGTTTCATGGTAATAATGTTATCTGCATTGCCACAGGCGAGCCAAATTGTACCGACAGGAATTGCTGCTGTGCCACCACCAGGACCAGCTGTTCCGGTAGACGCAATGGCGAAATCTACATTGAGAGCCTTAATTGCACCCTTTACCATTTCCTTTGCCACATCCTCGCACACAGCAGTCTTCTCCTCAAGCAGACTGTGATCAACACCGAGCAGGTTTTCCTTCACCTCATTGGTGTATGAGATAACACCACCCTTAAAGTAAGTTGACGCACCCGGAACAGCGATTATCGACTCTGCGATGCGTCCGCCTGTGCAGCTTTCTGCCGAGCCTACAGTAAGACCAGAGCCATAAAGAAACTGTTGTATTTCGCGACTAAGTATTTTCTTTTCAAATTCCATTTTGTATTTCTTTTTGTTTGTGATTATTTACTTATTTGAATGTAACCTTGCTGAACGCCGGCTTATCTATTGAGCAGAAGTCTTTATCCAGGTATTTATAGTATCCTGTGATGCCAATCATCGCCGCATTGTCCGTTGTATAGCTGAACTTCGGAATATAGATAGTCCAGCCAAAACGCTTCGCGTGATCGTGGAAAGCATTACGCAGTCCGTTGTTGGCAGACACACCGCCCGCAACAGCAACATGCTTGATGCCAGTCTGCTTCACAGCAAGACGCAGTTTCTTCATCAATATGTTTACGATAGTATGCTCAAGACTCGCTGCGAGGTCGTTCTTGTGATGTTCTACGAAGTCGGGATCGTCCTGAACCCACTTGCGCAGACTGTACAGGAACGATGTCTTCAAGCCACTGAAACTATAGTCCAAGCCCGGTATGTGCGGTTCGGAGAACTTGTATGCAAGCGGATTGCCCTGACGCGCCAAGCGGTCGATGATAGGACCGCCCGGATAGCCCAAGCCCATCACCTTCGAACACTTGTCGATAGCCTCTCCTGCTGCGTCATCAATAGTCTGACCGAGCACCTCCATATCGTTGTAGGCGTTCACCTTTACAATCTGCGAGTTGCCACCCGACACGAGCAGACAGAGGAACGGGAACGGCGGCGTAGTGTCCTCTGGCTTCTCCTTTATGAAGTGAGCCAGCACATGACCCTGCAAGTGGTTTACGTCGATCATCGGTATGCCCAAACTGCGCGCAAAGCCCTTTGTGAAGCTCACGCCCACGAGCAGCGATCCCATTAGTCCTGGTCCGCGTGTGAAAGCCACAGCCGATAGCTGCTCCTTCGTTATGCCGGCACGCTTCAGCGCAGCATCCACCACTGGCACGATATTCTGCTGATGAGCACGCGACGCAAGCTCTGGCACCACACCACCATATTCGCGGTGTACATCCTGAGAAGCCGTTACGTTGCTCAGCAATATGTTGTCGTTGAGCACTGCTGCGCTTGTGTCGTCGCAGCTGCTCTCTATACCTAATATATACATTTTCTTAATTATTAATTTTTAATTGTTAATTATTAATTATCTTATTGTTCTAATTATTAATTATCGTGGCGCAAGCCAATTAATAATTAAAAATTAATAATTAATAATTCAACAAACATTAATGTGTCAATATCTCCACGCCGTGCTCAGTCATCACGAAGGTGTGCTCCCACTGTGCGCTCGGCTTCTCGTCGCCCGAGATAACCTCCCAGCCATACTCGTCGTCAGCATCAATGAACACCTTCCATGTGCCCATGTTCACCATCGGCTCAATTGTAAACACCATGCCCGGCACAAGCAGCATACCCGTACCCTTGTGTCCGTAGTGCATCACGTCGGGCTTCTCGTGGAACTTCAATCCAACGCCATGACCGCATAGGTCGCGCACGATGCCATAGTGATACTTGTCGGCGTGCTTCTGTATAGCGTGACCGATGTCGCCCACAAAGCTGTAAGGCTTAGCCGCTTCCATACCAATCTCCAGACACTCCTTAGCCACACGCACCAGCTGCTCCTTCTCGGGCGTAGTTTTGCCGATGATGAACATGCGCGAAGCGTCGGCATAGTAGCCGTCGAGTATGGTTGTAAAGTCGACATTCACAATGTCGCCCTCCTGCAGAACATCCTCTTCCTTCGGAATGCCGTGGCACACCACCTCGTTGATACTTGTGCAGACACTCTTCGGGAAGCCCTCGTAGTTGAGACAAGCCGGCACAGCGCCATGTGCTGTACAGTAGTCGTAGCATATCTGGTCGATCTCGAGAGTGTTCATGCCTGCATGAATATGCTTAGCCACCTCGTCGAGCACACCAGTGTTCACCACACCGCTGCGGCGTATGCCTTCTATCTGTTCAGGAGTCTTGATAAGGTCGCGCGACGGCACCTCCTTACCCTTATTCTCCCAATACATTACTCTTTTGTCAAGTTCTGTCGGCTCCTGTCCAGGCTGACAGTGCCAAACTCTTTTCTTCTTGAATACCATAATAAATATATTAAAGCCCCAACCACGTGGGAAGTATTTTTATTCTAACGAATTAAGTTTACTCAAACAAATTGAGTTTATTCTTGCGAGCCTCATCGAGCGACGAGAGTTTCTGCTGATGCGCAGCATACTCCTCGCGCAGACGCGCATAGCGTTCGTCCAGTTCGGCTTTGAACTTTTTGCGGTCGGCGGCGTTCATCAGTCGCTGCGCCACAAGCGGGTTCTGCGCCGCGTCTTTCACCCACACCACGATGCCGCTGTACACGGGCGCAATCTTCAGCGCCACGTGCATCTCCGATGTAGTAGCACCGCCCACCATGATGGGCAGGTCAAGGCCGGCACGCTCCATTTCTGTAGCCACGTTCACCATCTCCTCCAGACTCGGCGTTATAAGTCCGCTCAGTCCAATCATGTCAACCTGTTCAGCCACAGCCTTCTTCACAATCTGCTCTGCCGGCACCATCACTCCGAGGTCAATCACCTCGTAGTTGTTGCACGACATAACCACATCTACGATGTTCTTACCGATGTCGTGCACGTCACCCTTCACGGTAGCCATGAGCACCTTTCCGGCTGTCGTTGTGCCTTCCTTCTTGTCGGCTTCGATGTACGGTTGCAGAATAGCCACCGCCTTCTTCATCGTGCGTGCCGTCTTTACAACCTGCGGCAGGAACATCTTGCCACAACCGAAGAGTTCGCCCACCTTGTTCATGCCCGCCATGAGCGGACCCTCTATTATGTCCACCGCCTTCGGATACACCGTAAGTGCCTCCTGCAGGTCGTCCTCCATATAGTCTGCCACGCCTTTCACGAGAGCCGTAGACAAGCGCTCAGCCACATCAGCCTTGCGCCACTCAGGTTCGGCAGCCGTAGCTGTTGCCGCCCCCGTAGCCGCACCGTTCTTCAGTGCCTCCTGCTGCAGTTTTATCTTCTCCGCAAGTTCCACAAGACGCTCCGAAGCGTCGGGGCGTCGATTGAGCACCACGTCCTCAAGAATCTCGAGCTGGTCGGCAGGAATGTCGCCGTAAGCCACCTTCGTAGCCGGATTGACGATGCCGAAGTCCATGCCCTTGCCTATGGCGTGATAGAGGAACACGGCGTGCATCGCCTCGCGTATGTAGTTGTTGCCACGGAACGAGAACGAGAGGTTGCTCACACCGCCGCTGATATGCGCTCCGGGCAGGTTCGTGCGAATCCACTCCGTAGCACGTATGAAGTCGAGCGCATAGTTGTCGTGCTCGCTCATACCGGTAGCAATGGCAAGCACGTTAGGGTCGAAGATGATGTCGAGCGGATTCATGCCCACCTTCTCCGTGAGCAGACGATATGCACGCTCGGCTATCTCGATGCGTCGCTCATATGTGGTAGCCTGTCCCTTCTCGTCGAAGCACATCACCACGACCGCGGCACCGTAGCGCATCACGTCGCGGGCATGACTGAGGAACACCTCCTCGCCTTCCTTCAGCGAGATAGAGTTGACTATCGCCTTGCCCTGCACGCATTGCAGTCCGGCGGTGATAACGTCCCATTTAGACGAGTCGATCATCACCGGCACCTTCGCTATGTCGGGCTCCGAGGCTATTATATTAAGGAACGTGCGCATCTCCTCGCGTGCGTCGAGCAGACCGTCGTCCATGTTTATGTCTATGACCAAGGCTCCGTCAGCCACCTGTTTGCGTGCTATGCTGACAGCCTCGTCGTAATTCTTTTCGTTTATAAGGCGCAGAAACTTGCGCGAGCCTGCCACGTTGCAACGCTCGCCTACGTTGACGAAGCGAATGTCGGGCGTAACATCGAGCAGCTCCAGTCCGCTGAGCCACATGGTCTGCGACTTCGGTTGCGGCGTGTGCGGCTGCTTGCCTTCTACAATCTTTGCATACTCGGCTATGAACTTCTCGGTTGTGCCACAGCAGCCTCCGATGATGTTCACCAGTCCCTCGTCCACGTACTCCTGCATCTGCGGAGCCATCGACTCTGCCGTCTCGTCGTATTCGCCCATACTGTTGGGCAGACCGGCATTGGGGTATGCACTAATATAATAAGGTGACTTTCGCGCCAATTCCTTCAGGAACGGCTTCATCTGCGGTGCACCGAACGAGCAGTTGAGTCCGATGGAGAAGAGCGGATAGCTGCTCACGCTTGCCAGCACAGCCTCAAGGGTCTGTCCGCTGAGCGTTCTGCCTGCGAGGTCGCTCACGGTGATGCTGAGCATTATGGGCAGGGTCTTGCCAGTTCTGCGCTCAGCCTCCATCGTTGCGTCGATGGCAGCCTTGGCGTTGAGCGTGTCGAACACCGTCTCTATGAGAATGATGTCCACCCCACCCTCCACGAGTGCCTCTATCTGTTCGAGATAGACGTCGTAGAGCGTCAGATAGTCGATTTCGCGTGCAGCCGGATTGCTCACGTCGGGGCTCATTGAGCAGGTCTTGTTCGTAGGACCCACCGAGCCTGCCACGAAGCGCGGGCGTTCGTCGGTAGCGAACTCGTCGGCAGCCTTGCGTGCGAGCCGTGCTCCGGCAAAAGCCATCTCGCGTGCTGCTTCCTCCAAGTGGTAGTCGGCTTGCGAAATGCGCTGCGAGCTGAACGTGTTCGTGGTGATTATGTCGGCACCTTCCTCAAGATACTTGCGGTGTATATCGCTCACCACGTCTGGGCGCGTGATGTTAAGCATATCGTTGTTGCCCTTCATCAGTCCTGGTGTCTTGCGGTAGCGATAGCCACGGAAGTCCTCCTCGGTCAGCGCGTATTGCTGTATCATGGTGCCCATCGCACCATCGAGTATCATTATCCTGTCTTTAACGACTTCGTTTAAAGTCTTCTTCATCTATTTCGTGTGTGTGTTTAATAGCGTTTCATCGCGCGATCCATCTCACGACGGTCTTCCTTCTCCTTCAGAGTCTGACGCTTGTCGTACTCCTTCTTACCGCGACAGAGCGCGATGTCCACCTTGGCGCGTCCGTGTTCGTCGATGAACACGAGTATGGGCACAATGGTGAAGCCGGGCTGCTTGGTAGCCGCCTCGAGTTTGGATATCTCACGACGCGTAAGCAGCAACTTGCGGTCGCGACGCGCCTCGTGATTGCTGAACGAGCCATAGAAATAGGGCGAAACGTTCATGCCTTTCACCCAGACCTCGCCGTTGTTTATATAACAGAAAGTGTCAACCAGACTCGCCTTTCCGAGTCTGATTGACTTTATCTCGGTGCCCGTAAGCACTATACCGGCGGTGTATGTCTCCACAAAGAAGTATTCGAACGAAGCCTTCTTGTTGCGGATGCTCACCGGACTTTTCTTTCTAATGAGTTCCTGTTCCTTGTTCATAATTGTCTTGAAGCCGAAAGCCGCAGGTGTAGCTGATAATTGCAAAACATCCTGCACCGCCGACCCTACTCTCTTTTTTTATTCCTCAATAACGACGAACTCCTCTATGTGTTCGTCTACATAACGGGCTACAGCCTCTGTCCAGTTCTCCTCGTTCTCCACGAACTCGTCGTCGTAGTCGTCGAACTCGGGATATTGCTCGAACATAGCCATGAACTCGTCGTCGCTGCACTCGCGCTGTATCTTTGCGCCGTATTCCTTGTAGAGTTTGCGCACAGCAAAGAGCATCTTCGCGAGGTCGCGCAAGCCCCAGTCGCGCAGCACCTTCGCAAACGGATTGTCGAAGATAAATCCGCCGTAGCCGTTGTAGATGAGCTGCACGAATCCGCCGTCCATAACCTCCTCGTGCAGGATGTCATAAGCCAACAACGTAATTTGCGCCACACTCAGCTGCTGCATATTCTCAGCATTGAGCTCGCCGCCAATAGCCTCCTTCGTAGCGTTTATGAACACGCCGAGGAAAGCATCCATATCTTGCATCGCCGCTTCACGCAAAGCAGCGTCTTTTACTTTCACTTCTATCATAATGATGCAAAGTTAGTGCAAATCGAACACAATACAAAATAAATGCATTTATTTCTTTATTAACGACACTACTTTCTGCCTTACGTATTCCACAGACACGCACAACACAAACACCGCAACGACCACCGCAACGCAATAAGGCAGAAACCAGCAGCTGTTGACATAATTCAACGGACGCACCACCCCATCCCACAACAACGGACGCAGATATACGTTGTCGTGTATCAGGTACACAGCCATGATGTACGGACTGCAGCCTACCGCAAGGCGCGAAACACCGTTCGGCACGCTCCATCTGCCACTTGCAAACACAAGGAAGAAGCATACCGAACTAAGTAGTGGTACACTATTGTTTGCCAACGCCCTGATATTCAGCAGCGTATCAGCATCGCCAAACACTCCCAACTGACCCACATAACTGTTAAGCGTAAAGAACAGACATATCGAAAGATAACCCACGAGATAGGCTACATGGTCGAAGCGGAACGCAGGCAGAGGAAACTTCTTCAGATAGCCGCCCAACGTGAAGAGCGAGAGGCAGAACACCACGGACATACCACCACTGAAGATGCCTCCATACCCCCAACTGCCTTCAGCAAAGTTGAGCAGCAGCAGAACCAGCAGCAGTCCCTGATACTCCTTCTTCGCCAGCGCATCGAGTGCCTTCGACACAAACGGCGACAGCAAGAGCACCACAATATAGTTGGACATAAACCAGTACTTGCGGCTATGTATAGGCATCAGCTGCTCAATCAGTTGCGGGACGGAGAATTCGAGCGCACCCGTAGCGCAAAGCACGGCATAGACGGACAAGGTGTAGAACACTATCGTACGCCATAGCTTCCACGACTTGCTGACGGCATACGACAACGTTCTGGGCTTCACAAGGAAGTAGCCGGTTATCATAAAATATATGTTTGTGGCTATGTTGCACGCATACCCTAAGAACTGCGCCATCACAAAATTCATCCGTCCTACTGCGTTGTCAGCAAACGGCACACCCGTCGACTCCTGCAAACCGACATGGCGCATACCGTGATATATGAAATGACCGCAAATAATCATCAGCATCGCTACTACTCTCAGCGTGTCTATCCGTGCGTTTCTTGCTTTCATGTTTTGTATATATTGAGAGAATATCCAAATAGTTTATAATATACTATCATACAAAATTCGCCAAAATAGTTGAGATACGCAAACAAAGCATAATAAAATTGCGCCAAAGAAAGCCGTATTACATATAATTGTGTAAATTTGCACACATCAGCAAACTAATTCACACTTAGCACAGAATGAAAACATGGCACTTATGGCTGGCAGCATCGATCGGACTCGTGGTGATTGCCGGAATGATGATAAGAGAGTTTGACATTGCCGCCCTGAGCAAGATACACCTCTCCCCACAATTCTTCTTAGGCGTAGGCATCGCCGTACTGCTTTTCGCCGTCCAGAACCTTATGTACACGCTGCGCTTCCGCTACCTCAGTCAGCGCAAGCTCTCGCTCTCGCAGAGCTTCCGCATCAACGTGCTCTGCGAGTTCACCTCTGCCGTCACTCCCTCCGCAGTAGGCGGCAGCGGACTGGCGTTCGTATATCTCAACCGCGAGGGCATGACGATGGGCAGAAGCATCTTCACCATGTTCGCAGCCCTGCTTGCCGACGAAGCCTTCCTCGCCATCAGCTGCTGCATGCTCTACCTATGCGTGCCCTCCGACCAGCTGTTCTGCACCGCAAGCGACGTAGGTGCCACCGTGTCGAGCGAATGGCTGAAGGGCGGCATACACGTCGTCTTCCTCATAAGCACACTCATCGTAACCGCATGGACAGCCATACTGTACGTGCTGCTGCTCCACCGACCGCAGCTCTTAGGTTGGGTGCTGAAAGCATGCTGCAAGATACCGGGGCTGCGCAGGTTCCAGCCGAAAATAGAGCGGTTCTCCAACGATATGACCTTAGCCTCGCAGGAGGCGAAGCTCGAAGGCAGCCGCTTCTGGCTGCGTCTGATGGGCTACACCTCCGTAGCCTGGCTCGCGCGATTCGCCATCGTAGCCGCCATACTCTTCGCCTTCCATTGCCAGGGCGACATGCTCATAGCCTGGTGCCGGCAATGGGTGATGTGGATGATTTCGATACTCAGTCCCACGCCCGGCGGCAGCGGCGTAGCCGAACTGATGTTCCGCCTCTATTACGCCGACTATCTGCCCGATGCCTCGGTAGCCATCCTCGCAGCAATGCTCTGGAGAGCCATCTTCTACTACCCGTTCCTCGTAATGGGCACCATTGTGCTGCCCAAGTGGATAGGAAAGAGACTGTAGAAGTAGCACTTCTGATGTATTCCACCCCACACTCTTTCATCGTACACCGAACGCAATCCAATCGGACGGCGAACGCAATCCGATTGGACGGCGAACGCAATCTGATCGGGCGGCGGACGCGACACGACGACATAAGTGCAGAGATTGCAGAGCACAAGTGCTGATATTTCCATTTATTTTTCGTAACTTTGTGGTCAAACAACAGCATTATGACAACAAAAGAGATAGACGAAAAATCGCTACATAACGCCCACCGCCTCTTCGAGTCGGGCGACATAAACAACATCCCCGTAGGCACAGCAGCAGGTCTTCAGCAGATACATCGCTATCTGTTTGAAGGTCTGTACCCATTCGCCGGCACCATTCGCGAGAAGAACATCGCAAAGGGAGGCTTCCGCTTCGCCAACTCACTCTATCTACAAGCCGCCCTCTCCGCTGTCGAAAAGATGCCGGAAGACACCTTCGAACACATCATTGAGAAGTACGTGGAGATGAACGTCTGCCACCCTTTCATGGAGGGCAACGGACGCGCCACACGCATCTGGCTCGACATGATGCTGAAACGCACGCTGGGCAAAGTGGTCAACTGGCAGTTCGTTGACAAAGACCAATACCTCTCTGCCATGGAACGCTCCCCCATCAACGACCTCGAAATACGCTTTCTGCTCAGTCAGAACCTAACCGAAGACACCGAGAACAGAGAAGTGATTATCAAGGGCATCGAACAGAGCTACTACTATGAGGGGTATGAGAAGTAGAATCAAAAGATGGTCTTAGATATGTCTGTCTTGACATTTTAACGCAAGCAGCGAACACTCGGAGATATTTCTGTTTTTTTATCCAAACTGGCTTATAATTCGGAAATTTTATCTAAATTTGCATTCAACCCCTGAAATACTATAAGGTTAGAGAAATAAGACTCGTTAACCATTCAATTATTCAAAAATGGCAAAGAATACATATAATCCAAAATCTGCGAAATCAATACTCAAACATGGAGAAGCGTTGCTTGGACTATCTTTGAGACAATTGCATCCAAATGCGGTTATTTTGGGTGGCAAAGGGGGGCTCGGTACTTCTGTGGAAAAATTTCATTATGGATACGAGCCAAACTCTGAAGCAAAACCGGATTTTGTTGAAGCTGGTTTGGAATTAAAATGTACGCCATTAAAGTTGCTCAAGGACAAAAGTATGGCTGCAAAAGAGCGTCTAGTGTTGAATATTATAAACTATATTGACGAAGCACAGAAATCTTTTGATAATAGTAGCTTTTGGCATAAGAATAAGTTCCTCTTATTGATGTTTTATCTGCATGAATCTGGAGTAAATCCAGTGGATATGATTTTCAAATTGATACGAACTTGGAAATTCCCGAAAGAGGATTTGAAAATTATTACAGATGATTGGAATACAATTCATTCTAAGATATTAAGAGGTAAGGCGCATGAATTAACAGAGGGAGATACTTTATATCTTGCTGCATGTATGAAGGGAAGTAAGGCAAATGCCGAGCTACGCGTGCAGCCGTATTCTGACGAGTTAGCACAACAAAGAGCGTATTCGTTAAAGCAAGGATATATTAACAAGATAATATTGCAATCCTTCTTCGACGAAGGTATACGACACCAATTGCGCATAACACCAAAGAGAGTAGAGATTCTTAAAAAGAAATACTCTTCAGAAAAAGTTGTCAAGTCTACACGAAGCTATAAGCCTCAAGAGACTTTTGAGCAACTTATAGAACGACGAATGAAGCCATGTTTTGGTAAGACAGTAAAACAAATAGAAAGAAAGACCCATGTTGAATTTAATATAGGAGCAAAGGACCTTGCTTATAACGTTTGTCGAGCTATTTTAAAAGTCAAGACTAAGAAAATACAGGAATTTGAGAATGCAGGAATAACATTAAAGTCTGTCGTTCTTGAAGCGAAACGCAATTCGATAAAGGAATCAATGTCATTCCCTTATATCAGATTTGTAGACATCGTTAATCAAGAATGGGAAGATTCTGAATGGTATCGACTTCTTTCGTCCAAATTCTTGTTTACTGTTTTTCGGAAGTCTCCAGATGGAGATAAAAGAAAGATGAAACTCATTAAGGTGTTCTTTTGGAATATGCCATATAGCGACTTACTTGTCGCTAAGGAACTTTGGGAAGATACAAAGCAGAAGGTTATGATTGGTGATTATAATAATTTTATAACCTCTAAAACTCATAAAATATGCCATGTTCGTCCTCATGGTACTAAAAACCAAACTGTTCTTACACCACAAGGCGACAGAGTTCAACCGAAATGTTTTTGGCTAAATAATGATTACATTCTAAATATTGTAACAAATAATATAGAAGATGGCGGTTACTGACGATAGAAAATTTACTAAGGCACAAATCTATGATATATTGGAAAATGCCAAAGGCAAAACTTTAGGAGAGGTTGATAAATCTCGCCAGTTTGACCGTACCAAAGAAAGCGAGAAAATAACTGGCATTGCAGGTGATGTGATTGAGCAGTCTGTATTCGGATATGAACGAGATAGTGACCAAGAGTGTGATATTGAAATTGATGGTGTTCTTACCGAACTGAAAACAACAGGTGTTCGTATCCCTAAAGGTGATTTGAAGAGCGTTAAAGGTAAAACTGGCGCTGCATATAATGTTTACCTTGCTGCTAAAGAGGGAATAAGTATAACTGGTGTAACTTTTGAACCTACTATACAAACAGACTTCAATACTTCTCATTTTTGGGAAAAGTCCAAACATCTTTTGATTGTGTTTTACGAATACAAATCATACGAGGTTGTTCCTGCATCTGGTTATGCTCAATTTCCTATTGTTGATTATTGCTACAACTCATTTTCTGATGAAGAGAAAGCAAAGTTGCAAAATGACTGGGAGTTGGTGCGAGACCATTTACAAAAGGTTTACGAGAAATATCCAGACGCTGCAATGCGAAATGAGCAATTGGTAGGTTTTACACATGTTCTGCGCCCTAACTTGCTATTAATAGAGTTGGTGCCAGGCTTTAAACGCAAAGCTACAGGTTCGTATCAAAAGCCTCGATACAGATTAAAAAAGACATTTGTTGACTACATCGTCCGAGGGCATTTTGATAAGAGTAGGACACAGAACGAGATTGTTTTGAAAGATTCATTCTCAAGTTTTGCTCAGTTGGATGCTCGATGCCATGCGTTATCTTTGCAATACAAAGGGAAAACAATAGCAGAGTTGAAAGAAATGTTAGGTATAACAACTTCTACAAAAGATATGGCTGCAATATGTGTGATTCGTATGTTCGGAACAGATTGTAAAAAACTTAATCAGATTTCTGACTTTGCAAAAGTAGGCATTATCGCTAAGACTATAACCATAACGCCACAAGGTGGCAGAACGGAAGATATGAAGTTGAAACATATCGACTTTGAAGAGTGGGCTGATAGAGATGCTGATTTTGAGGATTCTGATGTTTATGACTACTTCTGCGAACATAGTTTCCTTTGTCCTATATTCTGTGAGCACGATAGCAAAGACCAAAGCAAGACGACTTTTGAAGGCTTCAAACGTTTTGCCTTTGACGATGAATTCATAGAGAATGAAGTACGAAGAACATGGGAGGATTCAAGAAGGTTGATACATAATAACGAACTTGAATGGGAATATGAATATGATAAGCAAGGCAATAAGCGTATTAATTCCAGTGGTGCATGTTCTGGAGCGCCCAACTTCCCTAAGAGTTCAGAATATAAAGTGTTTTTCCGTGGAGGTGCGTCTATATCAACAGAAAAGACACGAACAGAATGTGTGAATGGTATACGAATGTTGCCACAGTTCTTCTGGCTGAAAGGTTCATACATTGCTGATAAATTACAAGAAATACCATATATATAATATGCCGAAAAGAAATGATAATAAGATAAAGGTTGTAGAGTTGTTCGCGGGTGTCGGAGGCTTCCGTATTGGATTGGAGGGTGCTTCAGATGCCTATGAAACCATTTGGAATAATCAATGGGAACCATCTTCTGTGCATCAAGATGCTTCGCTTGTATACAGAGCGCGATTTGGTTCTAAAGGACATATTAACAAGGATATAAACACAGTTCCTACAAGTGAAATCCCAGACCATGATCTCCTTGTTGGAGGTTTTCCTTGTCAAGATTATTCTGTTGCATCTACCCTTAGCCGCTCTGGTGGCATTGAAGGTAAGAAAGGTGTACTTTGGTGGCAAATATATCGTATCCTCAATGAAAAGGGAGAAAACCGTCCTAATTACATTTTCTTTGAGAATGTAGACCGTTTACTTGGTTCACCAGCAAAACAACGTGGTCGTGACTTTGCTATCATACTTGCTTCGCTTGCAGACCTTGGATATACAGTGGAATGGCGTGTAATTAATGCTGCTGACTATGGTATGCCACAACGTCGCCGACGTACTTATATTGTGGGGTATCATGAAGATTCTCATGTTTCAAGTCAAGTGCATGACTTAAAGGACTGGGCACTTTATGAAGGCGTATTGGCTAAAGCATTTCCTTTTAAGCCCAAAGACAAAACTTACTCTGAATTTGAAATAGAAGGCTCTATAAAAGAGGTTTCGGACAACTTCAATAAAGACGGCAAGAATAGCCCGTTCGGTTCAGCTGGTATAATGCGCAATCGTTATGTCTATTCTGTGGACGCAGAAGCTGTCTATGATGGTCCGATAATGACACTTGGCGGTAATGTCGTTGATGAATCATTAGTTCCAGAAGAATTCTTTATACCACAGGAAGAAGTCGCAAGATGGGAATACGAGAAGGGAGCAAAGAAGATAGAACGCACAACTAAAGATGGTTTCAAATATATTTTTTCGGAGGGTGGAATGGCTTTTCCTGACTCTTTGGACAAACCATCAAGAACAATTATAACGGGAGAAGGTGGCTCTGCAGCTTCACGTTTTAAGCATGTGATACTCACCCCGTCTGGTAGATACCGTCGTTTGATTCCTATTGAGTTGGAGCGTTTGAACATGTTCCCTGATAATCATACATGTCATCCAGAGGTGACAGATGGTAGAAGAGCGTTCCTAATGGGTAATGCCTTAGTTTGTGGTATCGTGCAGCAAATTGGTAAGAGCCTTTATCGTTTTATATATGAGAAAGAACCAGTTTCATCTCGTCCTATAGATACAAAGCGTGATGCTCTACCAATGTTGAATCTTGACTTGTTCTCTGAAGATGAGCCTCTGCTGAAAGTTAATAAGCCAAAGAAGAACTACACTTTGGATATGAACAAGAATTTGTTGATAGGTTTTGTGAAAGCTGACAATACTGATTATTTCCTTGATGGTGGACAGACAAAAATCTACTATACAGGAAAAACGAAGTCTTTCCCTTCCACAATCGCTCTCAATAAACTTTATTACTTCATGCCATATATCAAAGGTAAAGGAGTAAAAGATTTGTATTTGATAAGAATTGCTCGCATCGGCAACAAGTCAGAGATTCATCCAGAAACAGATGATAAGGATCCACGCCTTGTATTTGAGTTGGAATATCTTGAAAGTTTGCCCAACTATATTATGCTGAAACCAAATATCTTTAACACGTATCGAGATACTGTGTTAGGAAGAGTAATGGGAGATTTGATATAGTTAATGTGAAAAGTCATAATAACCCGATCATGGACAAACGAATCACAGAGCAATCATCGCACTACGACCATCTGGAACGGATGAGCGTGGAGCAGCTGACAGCGGACATAAACAACGAGAATATGACGGTGCCGGCGGCTATAGGAAAGGCGCTGCCGGCTATAAACAGACTTATAGAAGCGGTGGAACGCAAACTGAAGAACGGCGGACGACTATTCTACGTGGGATGCGGCACGGGCGGACGACTGGCTACACTCGACACCATCGAGGTGCAGAACACGTACGGCACAGACGGAACGCTGATACAAGCCGTGTTCCCTGGCGGCATCGGTTGTCTGACGCAGACACGCGAGTCAAGAGAGGACGACACGGAGAACAGTTGGCAGCAACTTCTTGACAAACACGTATCTACCGACGACATCGTGGTGGGCATATCGGCAAGTGGCACTACGCCCTTCGTGCTCGCAGCGCTCCGCCACTGCCGCACCGAGGGCATAACGACGGGCTGCATCGTGAACAACCCCAACTCGCCCATCGCCGCCGAAGCCGACTATCCGGTAGAGGTGATAACCGGACCGGAGTTTGTGACGGGAAGCACACGCATGAAGGCCGGCACATCGCAGAAACTCCTCTTCGACATGATAAGCACTACGGTGCAGATACGCCTCGGACGTGTTGAGGGCAACAAGATGGTGAACGCCAAACTAATGAACACCAAGCTGATTGACCGCGCCGTGAGGATTTTCATGGAGCGCAACCCGCAATACACCGACTACGAGGAGGCGAAGACTATCGTACTGAAAGCAGGCAGCGTGAAGAAAGCGGAAGAGCAAAAGCGTTGAACAATCGTTGATGCCTTTACTCGTCTAAAGCGAACTCTGCGACAAGAGGCAGATGGTCGCTGAAACCATCGCGCCACCGCGGACCGAGATAGTTGCGGCGTGGCTGCACACCGCCATACTTCTCATCCTCAACAAGCAGGAAGCGAGCATCGTGAACACGGCATGAGCGCACTGCTGGCATCATGCTCGTGCTTACAAGAATGTGGTCGAGGCTACGCCACTCGCCACGATATTTGTATGTGGCTCGTGCTCCGTTCTGCCCAACAGCCTTTGCCGACACATCGGTGAAACAAGAAGCACAGACCATGCGTACGCTCTCCGACGTAGTGTAATCGTTAAAGTCGCCAGCTACTATTATCTTCGCATCTGCTGAAATTGCTCGCACAGAGTCGGCTATGGCGCATATCTTCTCCGCTACAGCACGGCGGAACGGACGCGAGTATTGCTCGCCACCACGACGACTCGGCAAGTGGGCAACGATGACGTGCAGCGTGTCGCCCGAAATGATCAAGCCTGAAGCATACAGAAGGTCGCGTGTTGGCGACATTCCTCTTATGGGCGCAATGCGCACCGCCCTACTGTTTATCAACCGAAACGAGAACGGCGAGTACATCAACGCCACGTCTATGCCACGCTCGTCGGGCGAATTGGTAACGACATACTCATAGCGCGCAGTGCGCAGAAGCGAACGCTTCGTAAGGTCGCGCATCACAGAGTCGTTCTCCACCTCGCACAACGCCACCATATCGGGCAGATGCCAGTTGGCAACCGCCTCTTCTGATATAGAATCGTCCTGCTCCGCAAGAGTTTCCACCTCACCATTACGTTCACCGCACGACACGATGGTCTGCCCCACGCGGTTCAGCTTGCGCCAATAGCGGAAAGGCGTCCAATGGTACGACCCGTCGGGCAGAAACTCAACGTCGTTCTTCAGCGAGTCGTGCTGACAGTCGAAGAGGTTCTCGCAGTTGAACTGCACGAACGTGAAGAGCGAAACTAACAATGCGGACAAGAACATAAGCCTAACTCTTTAATGCCCTCATGGCGTTCAACACGGCGAGCACCGTAACACCCACATCGGCGAATACAGCCATCCACATCGTACCCAAGCCGAAGGTTGCAAGCAGCAGTATCGCCACCTTAACGCCGATGGCAAACCAAACGTTCTGACGAGCGATGCCTATCGTACGGCGTGCGATAGCTACGGCGAGGGCTATCTTCGACGGTTTGTCGTCCATCAGCACCACGTCGGCTGCCTCTATAGCTGCATCGCTACCCAAAGCACCCATAGCAATGCCTATGTCGGCACGCTTCAGCACTGGCGCATCGTTGATGCCGTCGCCGACGAACGCAAGCGTAGCGTCCGCTTTCTTCTCGTTCAGCAGACGTTCTACCTGCGAAACCTTATCCGTAGGCAGCAAGCCTGCGTGATATTCTTCAATGCCTACACGCTCGGCTACATCCTTAGCAACCTCATCGCGGTCGCCCGTAAGCATAACGGTGCGCTCAACGCCTACCTTACGCAATGCGCTGACAGCCTCTATGGAGTCGTCCTTTATATGATCGTTGATGACGATATGTCCGACATACTTGCCGTCTACAGCCACATGTATGATAGTGCCTACACGATGGCAGTTATGCCACGCGGCGCCTACCGTCTCCATCATCTTTTCGTTGCCAACACAGACGATTCGACCACCTACATTGGCACGCACGCCCTGACCTGCCACTTCCTCGATGTCGGTTATCTTGCAGCCGTCGTGAGCCTCCTGCGGGAAAGCGTCGCGCAGGGCGGCTCCGATAGGATGCGTAGAGAAGTGCTCTACATGCGCAGCCAGATGAAGCAGTTCGTGAGCATCGAACTCCGTAGGATGCACCGCCTCTACGGCAAACTCGCCGTATGTGAGCGTGCCGGTCTTGTCGAATACCACAACGCCGAGCTTAGCCAATGCGTCCATATAGTTGCTGCCCTTGACGAGTATTCCGCGGCGCGACGCACCACCCAATCCGCCGAAGAACGTGAGCGGCACACTGATGACCAGTGCACACGGACACGAAACGACGAGGAAGATGAGCGATCGATGCAGCCATACGGCGAACGAATCGACGAAACTACCCGATGCGAACAACGGCGGAACGATGGCAAGTAGCAGGGCTGCAAAGACGACAATCGGGGTGTAGACGTGCGCAAAGCGGGCAATGAACGACTCGCTGTGCGACTTATGTGCGTCAGCACTCTCCACCAGACTGATTATCTTCGACACGGTGCTCTCGCCGAAGCTCTTTGTGGTCTGCACGCGAAGCACACCGGTAAGATTCACACAGCCCGATACGACCTCATCGTCCTTCGCAACATCACGCGGCACCGACTCGCCGGTGAGCGCAATGGTGTTGAGCGACGACTCGCCTTCGACGATGCGTCCGTCCAGCGCCACCTTTTCGCCAGGCTTTATCACTATTGTCTCGCCAACCTGCACATCAGACGGCGACACAACGACGAGTTCGCCGCCACGCTCTACGGTAGCGGTATCGGGACGTATATCCATAAGGTGGGATATGCTGTCGCGACTCTTGCCCTCAGCGTAGCCTTCAAATAGCTCGCCTATCTGAAAGAACAGCATCACGAAGACTGCTTCGGGAAACTCGGTCTCTGCACCTGGCAGAAAACCGATACAGAGCGCACCGACTGTGGCGACGGACATAAGGAAATGCTCGTTGAACATGTCGCCACGGACGATGCCCTCAAATGCTTCCTTCAGCGTATCTTGACCGATAAGAAGATAAGGCACGAGGTAAACCAGCAACAACTGCCACGTAGGCAGACCGCAATACTTCTCTACAACTACTGCGCCGATAAGCAGCAACGTAGTAAGAACGATAAGCAGCAGTGTGCGTTTACTGCCACCATGCTCATGGTGGTGGTGATGTTCGTGCTCGTGATGCTCATGTTCGTGATGATGCTCGTTACAATGCCCACAACCGCAGTCGTGGGTATGAAGATTGTGTTCCTGTTCCATTTTACTTGTATTTTAAAACATGTCTACTTATATTTTTTGAACACTGCAAAGGTATGGCGTTAAATGTGCAACTGGGTTGCAAAAACAAGCAGGCTTATTTTGTATTGCACCTTATTTGCAGTAACTTTGCAGCAAAAATAAAAGGAATGTCAACAAACAACAAGATAGTGTACCGCGCCATCGCGCTCGACCTCGATGGCACACTCACCAACAACAAGAAAGAGGTTACGCCTGCTACACGCAAGGCGTTGCTTACCGCACAAGAGAATGGAGCCAACATCATATTGGCTTCGGGCAGACCTACATTCGGCATAGAACCCGTAGCCGAAAGTCTCGAACTCGCAACACGCGGCGGATATATTCTCTCGTACAACGGCGGAAAGATTATCGACTGGCGCACGAAGGAGGAGATTTACTCGCAGCACCTGCCAAACAACATGATACCTACGCTTTACAACTACGCCAAGGAGCATGGCTATGCGCTGCTCGGCTACGTCGGAAAGGAGATTATAACAGAGTCGGCTGACGATATATACGTGGCTGAAGAGTCGCGCATCAATAAGATGCCGATACGCAAGGTGGACAATCTGCTTGCAGATCTGGAACCAAACCCGACAAAGTTGCTTATGACCGCCGAACCTATTGTTGCTATGGAGGCGGAGCAGGAACTACTGGCTCTCGTGGGCGACCGCATGGATGTGTACCGCTCTGCACCGTTCTTCGTCGAGCTTGTGCCGAAGGGCATCGACAAGGCTCAGTCGCTGCGCCGTCTGCTGGCAAAGCTCAATCTCACTCCGCAGGATATGATTGCCTTCGGCGACGGATACAACGACCTCTCAATGTTGCGCCTGGCTGGCATGGGCGTGGCGATGAGCAACGCAGCACCCGAAGTGCGCAGCGAAGCCAACTATGTGACACTCTCAAACGAGGAGGACGGCGTGGCTGTGGCTATAAACAAACTGTGCTACAACAACGACTAAAGCATCACCATCATATACAAGAAAATGAAGATAGATACAACTACATATAAGGAAATTAACCGCCCGATGTACATCATCGAGGAAGCGCGTCTACGCAACAATCTGCGCATAATCAGCAACGTGGCAAAGAGAGCTGACGTGGAGATTATCCTTGCATTCAAGGCTTACGCACTGTGGAAGACATTCCCGATATTCAGAGAGTACATCAGTTCGACAACAGCAAGTTCGCTATCGGAAGCACGCTTGGCTTTCGACAAGTTCGGCAGCAAGGCACACACCTTCTCGCCTGCATATACCGACTACGAGATTGAGGAGATTGCAGCCTGCTCAAGTCATCTTACGTTCAACTCGCTCACACAATACGAACGCTTGCACGAAACGGCACGCAAGCGGAACCCAGAAATCAGCTTCGGACTACGCATCAACCCTGAGTATTCGGAGATAGAGACCGACATATATAACCCATGTGCGCCAGGCACACGCTTCGGAGTAAGCGCAGACAAACTGCCGGAGCAACTGCCTGAGGAGATTGACGGATTCCACTGCCACTGCCATTGCGAGAACGGTTCGGACGTATTCGTGCGCACACTCGCACATATCGAGGAGAAATTCGCAGGATGGTTCAAGCAGATAAAGTGGATAAACTTCGGTGGCGGTCATCTGATGACACGCAAGGACTACGACATCGAACTGCTCGTGAACACACTCTGCGAATTCCACAACCGCTATCCATGGCTAAAGGTAATAATGGAGCCGGGCAGCGCGTTCGGTTGGCAGACGGGACCGCTGATAGCTCAAGTCGTAGACGTGGTAGAAGACAAGGGCATAAAGACCGCCATTCTTAACGTAAGCTTCTCGTGCCACATGCCCGATTGTCTCGAAATGCCCTATCACCCTGCCGTGAGAGGAGCCCAAACTATAGAAGAAGATATCGACTACTCTGTACCTTATATATATAGATTAGGAGCGAATAGTTGTCTGTCGGGCGATTTCATGTCAGCATGGCAGTTCGACCACGAGCTGCAAATTGGTGAAAATATCGTTTTCGAGGACATGAATCACTACACAACCGTTAAAACAACCATGTTCAACGGCATCTCACACCCCACTCTGGCAATGGTTCGTGAGAATACTAACGAACTCGAAATACTACGCGAATACAGTCCAAAAGACTATATAGAGCGTATGGACTAATAACAAAACGCACTTTTCAACTAAAAAAACGCATTTTTACTGCTTTTTTTATTGAAAAGTTTTGGTGGTTAAGAAAAAAGTGCTACCTTTGCAACCACAAATCAGAAATGCTTCTTTTGCAAGCATTTCCAATGCGGCAATAGCTCAGTTGGTAGAGCACAACCTTGCCAAGGTTGGGGTCGCGGGTTCAAGTCCCGTTTGCCGCTCAAACTTAGGAAATATACTTTCCAAAGCGCGAGTAGCCCAGGTGGCGGAATTGGTAGACGCGCACGTTTCAGGTGCGTGTGTTTAACGACGTGCAGGTTCGAGTCCTGTTCTGGGCACTACATAAAAGATACATATTACACGGAGAGGTGGCGGAATTGGTAGACGCGCTACTTTGAGGGGGTAGTGACAATTGTGTCGTGGGAGTTCGAGTCTCCTCCTCTTCACAAAAATGAAAACGATGCGGCAATAGCTCAGTTGGTAGAGCACAACCTTGCCAAGGTTGGGGTCGCGGGTTCAAGTCCCGTTTGCCGCTCCACTCTTTCTAAGTTAAGAAAGGGTTTTAAAAGATAAAAGTTATAGTAATATATAACCTTTTATAAAGTTTTTGTTGGAGAGGTGGCGGAATTGGTAGACGCGCTACTTTGAGGGGGTAGTGACAATTGTGTCGTGGGAGTTCGAGTCTCCTCCTCTTCACAAAAATGAAAACGATGCGGCAATAGCTCAGTTGGTAGAGCACAACCTTGCCAAGGTTGGGGTCGCGGG